>Ga0209101_1002988_pt1 | contig 10570 bp, 11 predicted proteins | sample ConPoolayeCmetaG_FD_185481 | JGI IMG/M metagenome (GOLD analysis project Ga0209101, IMG submission 185481) | Hot spring microbial mat communities from California, USA to study Microbial Dark Matter (Phase II) - Cone Pool mat layer C metaG... ... | reverse complement strand
CAGATAAAGCAACCGGTAAACCTCACGACGCCTTAGAGTATACGGCGGCTTCTGGATCGATGGCTTTAATTATTGGTAAAAAAAATGTTGCTTTGGAAATTTTAGATTTTTGCTCTTTTTCTTCAGATACTCCTGATTTTTGGCGCAGAGAAGGGATTCGTTACCCATCTCATGGTGGACGTTTCACAGGAAAGCCATCTTATTTTTATCATATTCATCAAGCATCAAAAATACTCCTTGAAAAATTAAAATTAAAACCAAAAGATTTTCAATATGCTATTTTTCATATGCCTAACGGTAAGTTTCCTCAAGAAGTTGCTTTTACTTTAGGATTTGAAAAAAAACAAATAGAAAAAAGTTTAGTTGTTTCATATCTTGGTAATTCTTACACAGCTTCAGCCTTGATGGGTTTAGTTTCCGTATTAGAAGTAGCCAAAAAAGATGATTTAATATTTTTTTGTTCTTATGGCTCAGGAGCAGGTTCTGATGCTTTCGTTTTTAAAGTAACACAAAATTTAGACAAAGTAAGGTTATCTTTTACCTCAATGACAGAAAATAAAAAATATATTGATTATCCAACTTATTTAAAATTTATGGGAACAATATAAAATGATTAATGTTGTTGCTTTTTATCAAACAAAATTTGGAGAACTTTGGGAAAATTCGTTAACTTCTCTTATTAAAGAGGTAATTTTTGGAGTTTTAAAAGAAGCTAAACTTGAAATTGATCAATTAAATGCGATTTTTTTTGGTAATATGATGGCTGGGGTTTTGGAAAATAATCTTCATACTTCTTCAAAAATTACAGAAATAATTGGAAGAAATATTCCAATTTTTCGAGTGGAGGCAGCCTGTGCTTCTGGTGGAATGGCTTTTCATTTAGCAACAAAATACTTAAATGATAATTCTCAAAAAATAGTTTTAGTTTTAGGAGCAGAAAAAATGACTGATTACTCACCAGAGGAAGTAACCTCAGCGTTAGCCGCTGCTTCCTCTGGTGAGGAACAAGAAGCAGGTCTTACTTTTCCTGGACTTTATGCGTTAATAGCAAATTTTTATCTTAAAAAATATCGCTATACTGAAGAAAACTTAGCCTATGTTTCTTTTAAAAATCATTATCACGGAAGTTTAAATGAAAAAGCTCATTTTCAAAATAAATTAACAATTGAAAAAATTTTAAAAAGCCCGTATGTTGCCTATCCGTTAAAAGTTTTAGATTCATCACCAATTTCCGATGGTGCTTCAGCTTTAATTTTAACTAATGATAAAAATTTAATTAAAAAATCAAAGTATTCTATTTCAGTTTTATCCTCAGAAGTTGCAACTGATACCATTAATCTTTTTAAAAGAAAAAGTTTAGATGAAATTTTAGCAACAAAAATCGCATCCGAACTTGCTTTTAAAAAAGCCGAAGTTAAAAGAAAACAAATTAAAGTCGCCGAAGTTCATGACTGTTTTTCCATCGCTGAAATACTAGCAATGGAAGACTTAGGATTTTGGAAGAAAGGAGAAGGAGGAAAAAGAATTAAAGAACTTTCCACGATGCTTGGTAATTCAGATTTAACCGTTAATCCCTCTGGTGGATTAAAAGCTGCTGGTCATCCCGTTGGGGCAACTGGCATAAAACAAATCGGAGAAATTTTTTTACAGTTAACTAACCAAGCAAGACAACGTCAAGTAAAAAATGCAAAGTATGGATTGACTCATAACGTGGGTGGATCTGGGGGAACGGCGGTAGTTACAATATTAGGAAATTAAATATTAAAGGACTATCTTTATTAAAAATATTGTTTATATAAGACAATATGGTTTCACCAGTTAAAATTTGGCGAAGGCAAAAAGAAAAAAAGTTAATTTTGGGAAAGGTGGGTAAAATAATCTCCTGGACAAAGATATATATTACCCCAAAAGATTTTAAAAATAGCTCTCCTTACCCAGTTATTTTGGTAGAATTAGAAAATAAAAAAAAATTTGTTGGCCAATTAGTAGATTATGATGAACAAAATTTAAAATTTGGTCAAAAGGTAAAAGCAGTTTTGAGAAAAACAAGAAATGTTAATAGTGAAGATGTCATTTCTTATGGAATTAAATTTAAACCAATATAAAAATTATAAAAATGAAAAAAATAATTACTTTTTCCGCACCAGCTAAAGTTATTTTAGCTGGCGAACACAGTGTCGTTTATGGAAAACCAGCTTTAGTTACCGCTTTAGACAAAATTCTTAATTTTTCTTTAAGTGAAAATCAATTTTTTAATCAAAAAGATGATAGGAATATAAGAAAAATTGTCGAGTTAATCGAAAAAAATGTTATTCATTATCTTAAAGAAAACAAAATTCTACATCAGAAAAAAAAATATTTTTTTAAAATTAATTCAGAAATTCCAATAGGATTTGGTTTGGGCTCATCAGCAGCTTTATCAGTTGCAGCAACTGCATGTTTTTTAAAATTTTTTACCGGAAAAAATTTTCCAAAAGATATCGTTAATAATTTGGCTTATAAGAGTGAAGCTTTTTTTCACCAAAATCCATCAGGAGTTGATAATACTGCTTCTTGTTTTGGAGGTTTAATTTATTATCGCAAAGAATTTGAGTTTTTAAAAAATACTTCTTTTTTAGATTTTAAAATACCAAAAAATTTTTCGCTCTATCTAATTAACTCTGGAAAACCAAAAGAAAAAACAAAAGAAATTATTCAAATGGTATACAAAAAATACCAAAAAAATAACCCTTTATTTGAAAATATTTTCTCTGATATGGAAAAAATAACTAAAAAAATGGTTTTATCAATTAAAAATGCCGATAAAAATCTTTTTCAACAGTCTCTTTTGGATAACGAAATTTTTCTTGAAATACTTGATGTTGTTTCCTTAAAAACAAAAAAACTTTTACAAAAGCTTTCCTCTTTTGGGATCGGTAAAATAACTGGAGCGGGTGGAAAAAAGGAGGGTTCTGGATTTATTTTATTTTTTGCACAAAAAGAAAAAGAATTGATAAATTTTTTACAAAAACAAAAAATTAGCTATTTTAAATTTCAACCAAATTATAACGGATTAAAATTAATATGAAAATTAGTGTTTTTGCTCCTGGAAAACTAATGCTTTTAGGCGAGCACGCAGTCGTTTATGGTTATCCCTGTATTGTTACAGCTGTTTCTTCAAAAATAAAGGTAGAATTAGAAAATACTTTATCTTCTAAAATAGAGATCAACGCTCCACAAGTAAAAGATGTTGGTTTTGTCGAAGAGTCAATTCGTATTTTTAAAGAAAAATTCAAATTTAAACAGGGACTTTTGATAAAAACCTCCAGTGAATTTTCTTCGCAGTACGGTTTTGGCTCCTCATCAGCAGTTACTATAGCAACATTGTATGGATTAAATAAGTTATTTAATTTAAATTTAACAAAAAAAGAAATTTTTGATTTAGGTCTTAAAGTAACTCTTAATATCCAAAAAGTTGGTAGCGGTTTTGATATTGCAGCGGCAACTTTTGGAAAGACTTTATATTTTATAAAAGGTGGTAAAACAATTGAAAAATTAAATATAAAAGAATTACCTTTGGTTGTTGGCTATTCTGGTGTTAAAGCCAGTACACCTAAAATTGTTCAGCAGATAAAAAAGCGCTTAAAAAAAGAAAAAAAAGAAATTTTTAACCTCTTTGATTCAATTGGAAAAATTGTTGAAGAAGGAAAAAAAAGTTTATTAGAAAAAAATTATCAAAAATTAGGAATGCTGATGAATGAAAATCATAGGCTTTTAAAAATACTTGGAGTAAGTACTGAAAAACTTAATCAAATGTGTAAAGCGGCAATTGATGCAGGTGCTTATGGAGCAAAACTTTCTGGAGCGGGTGGTGGTGATTGTATGATTGCTTTAGTTTCTTTATCAAAAAAAGAAAAGGTTGAAAAAGCAATTGAAAAAACTGGTGGAAAAATCTTAAAAGTTAGTAATAATGCAGACGGAGTCAATTATGAAAAAAATATTTAAAAGTACAGCGTTAGCTCATTCTAATCTTGCCTTTATTAAATACTGGGGAAAACAGAATGAAAAACTAAGACTTCCAGCCAATAGTAGTATTTCGGTGAATTTGAGTAATCTTTATACAATAACAACAGTTGAGTTTTCAGAAAAATTTTTGAGAGATGAAATAAAAATTAATCAAGAAAAAAACATAAAAGAAAGTTTAAGAGTAGTTAAACATCTTGATTTAATAAGAAAAAAATTTCGAATAAAATGGAAAGCAAAAGTATTATCTAAAAACAATTTTCCCAAAGCGGCTGGTTTTGCTTCCTCAGCTTCTGGATTTGCGGCATTAACTTTAGCCGCAACTAAAGCATTTGGATTAAACCTTTCTGAAAAAGAATTAACGATTTTAGCCCGTCTTGGTTCGGGCTCAGCTTGCCGCTCAATTCCTGATGGTTTTGTTGAATGGAAAAAAGGAAAAAAAAGTAAAAACTCTTATGCTTATTCAATTTTTCCATCAGAACACTGGAAAATATCAATCTTTGCTTTGGTTATTAAAAATTCTGAAAAAAAAATAAGTTCTTCAGAAGGTCATCGTTTCGCTTTAAAAAGTCCATTTTTTAAAACTAGAATAAAAAAAATAGGTGAAAAAATTTTTCTTATAAAAAAATTTATCAAAGACAAAGACTTTTTAAATTTCGGAAATCTTGTAGAAAAAGAGGCTTTGGAAATGAACGCGATTATGTTTACATCAGAACCTTCATTAATTTACTGGGATGAGGAAACAATTAAATTAATAAAGTTTGTTTATGAGTTAAGAATGAAAAAAATTCCAGTTTATTTTACAATTGATGCTGGTCCCAATCCTTATATAATATGTGAAGAAAAAAACGAAAAAGAAATTTTTAAAAAACTAAGAAAAATAAATTCAATTAAAAATATAGTGATAAATTATCCGGCTAGCGGTACAAAGATTATTAATAAAAATATTTTTTGATTTAAAGAGTAGGAAGATTAAACTCGATACCTGTTGAACCAATTTTAATTATACCTAAAATATTACCAGTAAATAATCCCCAAACAGCAATCATAGCAAAAATTAAAAGCATACCAATAATAGCATTAGTGATTTTTTCTTGAGCCTTAGCAATTTTTTCTTTTTCTCCACCTGAAATTATCCAATCATAAGAACCAGAAAGTAAATAAATAATCAAAGCAATTCCCGCAACAATAATAAAAAGTTGAATACCGGTTTTAAAAAGAATACCTAAAGCAATACTAGGATCAGCTCCTAAAACTCCAATTCCCGGAGGAGGACTAATTTGACCAAACGGATTTCCTTCAGCGGGAGAAATCATATAATAATAAATTGAACTTTTAATATCATTCCAATAATTCTTACTAAAAGAAAGCTTATAACAACTAAAATTAATCCCAAAACCGCAAAACCAATAGTTTTTTGCGCTTTTGCAACTACTTCTTTGCTATCACCAGCGGTCAAAATCATAAAGGCCGCTTTAAGAAGAATAATCAAAAAAAATAAAGCTGCTCCAAGCATTAAAAGTGGTAAAATTAATCTCATTAGGATGGCAATGCTACTAATTTTTGCCGGAGCAAAGTTATTTTGATTAATTTCAATTGCAAATATCATGAAAAAATTTTAAAGAAAATGATTTTTAAAGTCAAGCGGACTAATAATTCTATGGATAATTTACCAAAACATATTGCAATCATTCCTGACGGTAATAGACGTTGGGCCAAAGAAAAAGGATTAACAGCTTTTGAGGGTCATCGTCAAGGATTTAATCAATCAATCAAAATAGGAGAAAAATCAAGAAAAATTGGAATAAAAATCTTAACTTTTTGGGCATTTTCAACTGAAAATTGGAAAAGAACTAAAGAAGAAATTTTCTACCTTATGAATCTTTATTACCAAATGATAGAAAGAAATATTAAAGAGGCCTTAAAAGATAAAATAAGAATTATTCATCTTGGAAGAAAAGATCGAATAAATAACAAACTTCGCCTTAAAATAATTGAGGCGGAAGAAAAAACAAAAAATTTCAATAAATATTATTTAGTAATTGCTTTAGACTATGGTGGAAAAGATGAAATTATAAGAACAGTAAATAAAATAAATCAATCAAGAATAAATATTAATAATCTTTCTGAAGAAAAAATTAACCAATTTTTGGACACAAAAGATCTTCCTTATCCATATCCTGATTTAGTTATTCGAACTAGTGGTGAAATGAGAACCTCAGGTTTTATGATTTGGCAAACAGCTTATTCTGAATGGATTTTTCACCCAAAATATTTTCCTGATTTTAATCCTAATGATTTAGAAAAATGTATCGAAGAATATAAAAAAAGAAAAAGACGTTTTGGTGTATAATATTTTTTATGTTTATACCTTCTTATACAATTACTAACAAAATTTTAACCAATATTGCCAAAATCGAAGCTGCTGAGGAAGTTATAAAAAACGCTCCTCTTCTTCCTTTGTGGGAAAAACAATTTAAACAAGATGCAATTATCAGAGCTGTTCATCACGGCACACATATTGAAGGAAATCTCTTAAAAAAAGATGAAGCTCAAAATATTCTTTTAGGAAAAGATGTTATTGGTCGATCACGCGATATTCAAGAAGTAATTAATTATCGTAAAGTAATTGAATTTATTGATGAAGAAGCCAAAAAAAAAATTGAAAAAATTACTGAACAATTGATAAAAAAACTTCATAAAATCATCACTGAAAAAATTCTACCAATTGAAGAACAGGGAGAGTATAGAAAAAAACAAGTTATTATCCGCAACTCTCAGACTGGAGAAACAACATTTAAACCTCCTCCATCAATTGAAGTTCCTTTTTTAATGCGCGAATTTGTATATTGGTTAAATACTTGGGATTTTCAAAAAATTCATCCGATATTAAAAGCTGGAATCGCACATCATGAATTAGTTAGAATTCACCCATTTTTGGATGGTAATGGTCGAGTAGCCAGAACTTTGGCAACCTTAATTTTATTTTTAGGCGGTTATGATATACGTCGTTTCTTTTCATTAGAGGAATATTACGATCGAGATGCCATTTCTTACTATGAAAATCTTCAAAAAGCAAATAGCGGTGACCTTACCTCATGGCTTGAATATTTTACTTTAGGGGCGGTAATTGAATTTGAAAAAGTAAAAGAAAAAATTTTAAAAATTTCTAAAGACATTAAACTTAAAGAAAAAATCGGTGGTCAGCAAATCTTTTTAACCGATAGACAAATAAAAATCATTGAATACATCCAAGAAGTAGGCTATCTACAAAATCAAGGCTTCAAAATCATATTTCCCGATATATCAGAAGACAGTGTTTTACGTGATCTAAAAGAATTAATCAACAAAGGTCTGATTAAAAAAGTTGGTTCAACTAAAAAAGCACGTTACATAATGATATGAAATTTCAAAAATTAGCGATTTTTTTTGATAAAATAGAAAAAACTACCAGTCGTTTAGAAATTACGCGATTACTTGCTAATTTATTTAAAAAATTAAATCCTTCAGAAATTGAAAAAACTGTTCTTCTTCTTCAAGGACGAGTCGCGCCTTTATATGAAAAAATCGAGTTTGGAATGGCAGAAAAAATGGTAGTTAAAGCAGCAATTTTAGCCTTAAATTTAGAAAATAAATTTTTTGTTAACCAATATAAAAAAATTGGTGATTTGGGAGTAACCGTCGAGTATTTTAAAAGACAAACTCCTTCATTTGAGGAAAAACAACTATCAATTGATAAAGTTTTTACCACCCTATATCAACTTGCAATTACAAGCGGAGAAGGGTCTCAAGAAAAAAAAATCAGCTTTTTATCAACACTAATTCGTCAACTTGATTCTTTATCTTGTCGTTATATTGTTCGAATTCCTATTGGTATTTTACGCTTAGGTCTTTCTGATATGACAATTTTGGATTCATTATCTTGGATGGAAAAAGAAGATAAAAGTCTACGAAAAGTTATTGAAAATGCTTACCATGTTCGTCCTAACTTAGGTCATCTTTCAAAATTACTCAAAGAAAAAGGAGTCGTCTCATTAAAGAATATCACCCCTCAAGTATTTACTCCAATCTTAATGATGAAAGCAGAAAGACTTTCTTCAGCTAAAGAAATCTTAGAGAAAATCGGCCAATGTGCGGTTGAATCTAAATATGATGGTTTTCGACTACAGATCCATTATTCAAAGGATAAAAATCAGATAAAAATTTTCTCTCGTAATTTAGAGGAGGTTTCTCAAATGTATCCCGATATTGTTGAGGGTGTAAAAAATGAGATAAAAGTTAAAAATATTATTTTTGAAGGTGAAGCAATTGGTTTTGATCCGCAAACTGGCAATTTTCTTTCTTTTCAAGAAACAGTTCAGCGAAAAAGAAAGTATAATATTGAAGAAAAAAGTAAAGAAATTCCACTAAAACTTTTTGCTTATGAGATTTTATTTTTAAATGATAAAAACCTTATTCATCATCCATTTAACCAAAGAAGAAAAAAATTACAATCTGTTATTGTAAAAAAAAAGGATATTTTCAAAAAAACTATTCTTTTATCTTCTCAATACATTGTTAAAGAGGAAAAGAAGCTAGAATTTTTGTTCGATGAAGCAATTAGTTATGGACTTGAAGGAATTGTTGCTAAAAAGCTTGATGGTGTTTATCAAGCCGGTGCTCGCGGATGGAACTGGATAAAGTTTAAAAGAAGTTATTCTTCAAAAATAAAAGATACAATTGATTGTTTAGTAATGGGTTATGATATGGGAAAAGGTAAGCGGGCCTCTTTTGGTATTGGTGCGTTTTTAGTCGGTGTTTTTGACGAGAAAAATGATGCCTATGTTACAGTAGCAAAAATTGGCACCGGTCTCTCCGATGAAGAATGGCGCTTGCTTTTTCAAAAATGTCAAATAGTAAAAGTAAAAAAACAGCCAAAAAATTACTTAGTTGATAAAACAATGAAATGTGATTTCTGGATGGAGCCAAAAATAGTGGTTGAAATTCGAGCAGATGAAATTACTCGCTCTCCTATTCACACTGCCGGAAGAAAAATGAAACCGAGTAAAACTGGTGAAGCTAGAGAAATTGATATTCCTGGTTTTGCTTTACGTTTTCCTCGATTAGAAAGGTTTAGAGATGACAAAAATTCAAATGAAGTAACCACTCTTTATGAACTTGAAAGCCTGTATCAAAGTCAAAAACGATGAGATAATAAATTTTTGATTAAACGAAAAGGATAGTTTACAAAAAAAATCCAAGGAGTTTTAACAATCCTTCTTGCTGAAGTATAGGCAATAAGTTTCCAATCATAATAAATCTTCCCTTTATTTTTCAAAACATGCAAAGATAAATCAATATCTTCATGAACATTTTTTTCATCAAGACAAACTTCTTTTTTTATTTTTTCCCAAATTCTTTTACTAATTGCCATATTAGGACCAACCAAAGTTTCCCCATTTTGCAAAATTTTCATTAATAAAAGATAAATTTTTGAAAAAAAAGTAGTTTTTAAAAAAAAATCATAAAAAATAATTGGGCCCGTTAAACCATCGATTTTGTTTTTTGAAAAATTTTCTTTAATTTTTTTTATCCAATTAGGTGGTAAAATTGAATCAGCATCACATTTGACTAAAATATTACTTTTTGCTTGATTAAACCCTTTATTTCTTGCAAAAATCATCCCTTGTTTTTTTTCGGAAATAATTTTAATGGGAAGCAACTTTCTATATTTTTGAATAATCTCAACTGTCTTGTCACTACAATTATTGTTAACAATAATTATCTCATCTGGTTTATCAATTTGTTTTTTAAGGCTATCCAAACAATTAAAGATATATTTTTCTTCATTGTAAACCGGAATGATAACCGAGGTTTTATTTTTCATTGAAAATTTTTTTATAAATATTAATCAAAATTTCTGTTGAATTATCTTCTTTATATTTTAATATTTTTTGGTAATTATTAAAAATTGCTTTTTTCATTTCAAAGTATTTTTCCGGTTGGTTTTTTATTTTCATCAATACTCGTGCCCATTTTTTTGGATTTAATTCTTTCATAAAAATCGCCATTTCTTCTGGAACAACTTCTCTACTTACCGGATAATCAAAAACTATTAAAGGCAATCCACAAGCTAAACCTTCAATATATGAAATCCCAAATGTCTCAAATGATGACGCAGAGATAAAAATATGGTGTTGCGTTAAAAATCTAGGAAGAGATTCATTCTTAATCCAACCAGTAAAGATAATTTTATCACTCAACGATAATTCTTCCACTTTTTTTTCTAAAAAATTTCTATCAACACCATCACCAATAATTGTTAATTTAAAATCATCTGACAAATAACGCATCATTTCAATTAAAAAATCAATTCGTTTTTCTGCAGATAAACGACCAACGGTAATTAATTTAAAAACTTTTGGAATAATTAAAAAATTTTTTTTATTTTTGATAAAAAAATTTTTTTTTATTGGATAAGGCAAAATAAAAATTTTATTTAATCTTTTTTTCTGAAGTATTTTCTGATAATAATTTGAGGGGGTAGTAATAAAGTTAGATTGTCTCAATAAATAAAATTGATATACTG
>Ga0209101_1002987_pt1 | contig 10570 bp, 9 predicted proteins | sample ConPoolayeCmetaG_FD_185481 | JGI IMG/M metagenome (GOLD analysis project Ga0209101, IMG submission 185481) | Hot spring microbial mat communities from California, USA to study Microbial Dark Matter (Phase II) - Cone Pool mat layer C metaG... ... | reverse complement strand
CGATCACGCTGGCGTCGGTGTTCTGTATTCCGCAGTCGCAGTCGACGCTGATCAACTTTGCGGCGAACCTGCCGGGCCCGGGCGCGATCGCGCTGGTGGGGAACGTGCGCGTGCAGTGACGGACCGCCGAAGGCACGGCTTGCGCGAGCGCCCCGTGGTCTGGTAGCCGACGGGGCGCTCGTGGCGGTTGCGCGGCTCAGCGAAGTCATTGTCTCCTCGCCAGAGGGGTTTCGTGAAGCCGTCGATGCGGGACTTGCCCGGTTGGCGCGGGCCGTTCCCAACATCACCGGCGTCGAGGTGCTCGCGAAGCGGGTGAAGGTGGAGCAGGGGCGCATCGTCGAGTACCGGGTCGAGATGAAGGTGCTCTCCCTGCTCGAGAGGTGAGCGAGGTCGCATGGCCGTCGCCCGTGTTACGCAGATCATCGGGGCCTCGCCGCACAGCTGGGAAGATGCCGTGCGCAATGCGCTCGAGCGCGCCAATCAGACCTTGCGTGGCATCACCGGGATCGAGGTGCTCAAGGAGAACGCGGTCGTGCAGGACGGTCGCATCGTGGAGTACCGGGCGGCGGTGAATGTGACCTTTGTCGTCGAGGGGACGTGAAACGCGTGCACGGCGAGCGGCTGTCGGCGTTCGAGGCGGCCTGCTGGCACCTCGAGCGCAGCGCCCAGCCGCTCCACGCTGGCTCGCTGTACCTGCTCGAGGGCCCGCTCGATTTCGAGCGCACGCTCGGCATGGTCGAGCACTACCTCGCAGCGATGCCGCGCTGGGGCGCGCGCGTCTTGCCGGTCCCGTTGGAGCTGGCCAGCCCGATCTGGGTGCCGGCGCGACATTTCGACATTCGGCAGCACGTGATGCGTCATGTCTTGCGTCAGCCGGCCGACGACACGCGCCTGGAGCGGCTGGCGAGTCGCATTCTGGCGCAGCCGCTCGACCGCCGTCGACCGTTGTGGGAGGTCCATCAGATCGACGGGTATCGCCAGGACCGGAGCGCACTGCTCGTCAAGGTGCACCACTGTCTCCTCGGCGGGGTGCATGGCAGTGCGCTCGAGCAGCAGCTCTTCGAGGTCAGTCCCCGGTCGCGTTCGGCAGACCCGGCTCCTCCGAGCGGCGGCAGCTCCCCACCAGGCGAGCTGCACGGCGGTGCCCTGCGACGGGTTGCCGAGGCGGCCCTGGACGCCGTGACGGCGACGCTCGGGGGCGTCCGCAGTGCAGTTACGGATCCACTCGGGGCTGCCGGCAGGGCGCGGGAGCACGCGCTCGCTGCCGCCGATCTGCTTCGCATGATCGCGACCGGGGCGCCACCCTCGCCGCTGAACGGTCATGTGAGCACGCTCCGGCGCGTCGCGTGGACCCGACTGCCGCTGGCGGAGGTCAGGGCCGTGAAGGCCAGGCTTGGCGGGAAGACGGCCGACGTCGTGTTGACCGTCGTCGCCGGCGCGTTGCGCGGCTGGCTCGAGAGCCAGGGCCAGACGGTCGACCGGCTCGAGTTGCGCGCGCTCTGCCCCACGGCTGTGCGCGATGCGCGTGGCACGCGCCTGTCGATCGTCGTGATGCCGTTGCCCGTCGGGATCCTCGATCCCGTCGAGCGCCTGCGCCAGGTCCGAGCCGCGCGAGAACATCTCGAGCGCGAGGAGGCACCGCGCCGCACCGCCCGAGCCCTGGCCTTGCTCGCGAGCGCCCCCCAGCCGCTGCAGCGACCGCTCGGCTGGCTCGAGCTGCAGACACTTCGCGTGAACACGATCTGTACGACCGCCCCCGCCGCGCCGGTGCGGTTGTATCTCCAGGGGCAGCGTGTCGAAACCGTCGTGCCGCTTGTGCCCCTGGCGCAGGGTGTGGGTCTCGCGTTCGGCGTGCTGGCCTACACCGACCACATTGTCATCGGGGCGACCTACGACCCCGCACTGCTGCGTGCGGCCGACGGGATCGTGAGCCGGATGCCCGAGACGCTCGGCGTGCTTCGCGAGCTTGCAGAGCACTCGCGGGAGCCGGGCCGCCGCCCGAGCACGCCGAGCCCCGCCGGGAGCCGGAATCCCGTCCCGCCCCGCGTGGCCTGAACGGCGTGCCCGACATCGTGGTGGTCTTTGCCGCGCTCGCCTGGGAGGCAGCGGCGGTACGGCGGGCGCTCAGGAACGTCGTTGCATGCGGGTCGCCCCGCGGCTGGGTGGGTGCCCGCCCCAACGGAGGGTGTTGCCTCCTGGTTCAGACAGGGATCGGGCCCGAGCGCGCGGCCGCCGCGGCTACGGCAGTGCCCGACGATGCGCGAGCGTTTCTCGCACTGGGATGCGCGGGAGGGCTCGCGCCGGCGCCGCGCACCGGAGACCTGGTGCTTGCCTCGGAAATCGCGCAGACGGACGCGGACGGCACCCCCCGGTCGCGCTGGCCGGCTCGAGGGAGGCCCGTCGTCGAGCTCGCGAATCGAACGGGTCTCGTTGTCCATCTTGGCCCGCTCGCGTCCAGCCCGGTGGTGCTCCGGGATGCGGACGCCAAGGCACGTTTTGCGCGCCGTTCCGGCGCGGTGGCCGTGGCCATGGAAGATGGCCCGCTGGCCGCGGCCGCCGCAGCGCGGGGGCTGCCCTTCGCCTCCGTACGCACGATCCTGGACGAGGCCCACGAGGCCGTCCCCGAGCTTTCGTCGATCCTCGACCTCGAGACCGGCGATGTTCGGCTCGTCCGGGCAGCGCTGGAGCTTCCTCGGCGCCCGGAGGTCTGGCGAGCGCTGATTCGACTCGGCTGGCAACGGCGCCGGGCAGCGGCGAGCCTGCGGGCAGCGGCCAAGGCGCTCCTCGGGTCGCCCGGCCGAGTGCTGGACTAGGCGGGCGGCGCCTCCGGAACGAGGGCCGCCAGCGGGACGAAGCCGCGCCGGCCGGGCGGCGCCTGCGCGAGGAGCTCGTCGCGCAAGCGCCGCGCACCGGCGGTGGCCTGGGCCGATACCGCCTCGACCAGCGCCTGCGGCCATTCCGGATCGGCCAGGTCGATCCGCAGGTCGGTCGAGACCGTGATGCCGTGATCGCCTGCCGCGTCGAGCACGACGGTCACGGTGGTGATGTGGTCGGCGGCCACGAGGCCCCTGGGGAGCAAGGATGGTGCCGGACCCGGCGTTCGTGCACGCGCCTGGCACGGGCGAGCCACGCGGCAAGGTCGTGCATCGCTGCGAGAGACGGGAGGGCGCGTGCAGCGGTGCACCGCTCTCATGACGGCTCGCCTTCCGTTGCGCCTCTGGTACGATGCCGCGAATTCACCCCGCAGGGATGGGGAGGACGATGGGGAACGCCGCAGCCGCACCTGCGCTCGAGACCGACCTTCGCGAGGCCGCCGAGGAGCGCTACCTGAGTTACGCCCTCAGCGTGATCACCGCGCGCGCCCTGCCGGACGTGCGCGACGGGCTCAAGCCGGTCCAGCGTCGCATCCTCTATGCGATGTACCAGAACCTCCGCCTCACGGCGGGGGCCCGACCGCGCAAGTCCGCGGCCATCGTCGGCGAGGTGCTCGGCAAGTACCATCCCCACGGCGACGTCGCCGCCTACGAGGCGATGGTGCGGATGGCCCAGGATTTTGCGCTGCGCTATCCCCTGGTCCACGGCGAAGGCAACTTCGGCTCGCTCGATGGCGACGGTGCGGCCGCGTACCGCTACACCGAGGCCAGGCTGACGCCGCTTGCCGAGGAGATGCTGGCGGACCTCGCTGCGGACACGGTCGACCTCCGTCCCACCTTCGACGCCATGCACGAGGAGCCGGTCGTGCTCCCGAGCGCCATTCCGCAGCTGCTCATGAACGGGAGCACGGGAATCGCCGTCGGCATGGCGACGAACATCCCGCCGCACAATCTCCGCGAGGTGGTGAGCGCGCTGCTTGCCATGATCGACGAGCCCGGCATCGAGGTGAAGGGGCTCGTGCGCCACATCAAGGGGCCCGATTTCCCGACGGGCGGCGAGATCCTCAACAGCCGGCTCGAGCTGCGCACGATCTACGAGACCGGGCAGGGGGCGATCCGCCTCCGGGGCGAGTACGTGCTCGAACGGGTCGGGCGGGGTCGCCAGCAGATCGTGGTCACCTCGGTGCCCTACGGGGTGAACAAGGGCGAGCTGGTCGAGGCGATCGCTGCCGAGATCGTGGCGCGCAGGCTGCCGCAGGTCACCGACGTGCGCGACGAGTCCACGAGCGATGTGCGCATCGTGCTCGAGCTCAAGGCCGATGCGAGCCCCGAGGCGGCGATGGCGTATCTCTACCGCCACACGTCGCTCCAGACGACCTTCCACGTGAACCTGACCTGCCTGCTGCCGACGGCGAACCCGGCGGTGGGGCAGCCGGCGCGGGTCACCCTGCGCGAGCTCTGTCGCCACTTCCTCGACCACCGGATGGTGGTGGTGACCCGTCGACTCGAGCACGAGCGGCGCACCCTCGAAGATCGGCTGCACGTGCTGGCGGCGCTGGTGCGCATCCACGACGACCTCGACCGCGCCATCCGGCTCATTCGCAAGGCCGAGTCGCGTCAGGACGCGGCGCTCGGGCTGCGCAAGGCCTTCGGCCTCGACGAGCGGCAGGCCGATGCCGTGCTCGAGATCCGGCTCTATCAGCTCGCCCGGCTGGAGATCGAACGGCTGCGCAGCGAGACGGCGGAGAAGCGACGGCGGCTGCGCGAGATCGAGGCCCTGCTGCGCAGCGAGAAGGCGCGCTGGAAGCTCATCCGGGAGGACCTCGAACGGATCGCGCAGCGCTATGGCGATCGGCGGCGCACGCGGATCGGCGAGGCCGAAACGCTGGAGTACGATCCCGAGGCCTACATTGTCCACGAGGAGGCCACCGTCCTGCTCTCGCGTGACGGGTGGATCAAGCGGATGCGCGAGGTGAAGGATCCGACAGCCACGCGGCTCCGCGAGGGCGACACGCTGGCGGCGGTCCTCTCGGGCACGACCCGCGATCGCCTGGCGCTCTTTACGAGTCGCGGCTCGCTCTATGTGCTGCGCGTGGCGGAGGTGCCGGCCACGACGGGCTACGGCGAGCCGGTGCAGTCGTTGCTCAAGTTCGGCGATGGCGAGCAGGTCGTGGCGGCACGCCTCGTCCCGGACGCTCCCGCAGACGCCTCGGGGGCGGCGCCAGTGCTGGTCGTCAGCCGGCGCGGCTACGGCTTCCGCGTCACGCCCGATCTGAGCGAGACGACGCGGGCCGGTCGGCGCCTGGCCCGGACTGGCGAGGGCGACGAGGTGGCAGCGGTGGAGGCGGTCGCGGGCGATACGGTCGTCCTGGCCACGGAGAGGGGGAAGCTGTTGCGCTTCCCGCTCGCCGAGGTGCCGGAGCTCTCGGGTCCCGGTCGGGGAGTGTTTCTCGTGCGGCCCGACCCGGACGATCGCGTTGTGGGCGCGGTGACCGCGAGCGGTCGCGCCCGACTGGCCGTGGCGATGGCGGAGGGCGGCGAGCGGCCACTCTCGCTCGCGGACGTGCCCGGCGGGCATCGCGGGCAAAAGGGACAGCGCGTGGTGCGGCGGGGCGGCGTGGCCGGGCTGCGCCGGATGGAGGGGTGAGAGGATCGCACGCATGGGAGCAAGCTACACGGCCAAGGATATCCTGGTGCTCGAGGGGCTCGAGCCGGTGCGGCGGCGCCCGGGGATGTACATCGGGGGGGTCGACAGCACGGGGTTGCACCACCTCCTCTGGGAGATCGTCGACAACGCCGTCGACGAGGCTATGAACGGCCATGCCGACCGCATCGTGGTCACGCTGCACGCCGACGGCGCCTCGGCGACGGTCAGCGACAACGGGCGGGGCATCCCCGTCGACCGCCACGAGCGCTATCGCAAGCCGGCGCTCGAGCTGATCCTGACGACCTTGCACGCTGGGGGCAAGTTCGAGGCCAAGAGCTACTTCCACTCCGGCGGGCTGCACGGCGTGGGGGCCTCGGTGGTGAACGCGCTCTCGGTCCAGCTCGTCGCGCGGGTGAAGCGCGACGGCGCCGAGTGGGAACAGCGCTTCGCCCGAGGGAAGGCCGTCTCGCCGTTGAAGAAGCTGCGGGCGGCGCGCGGCACGGGCACGACGATCTTCTTTCGCCCCGATCCCGAGGTCTTCCCCGCGATCCGCTTCGATCCGGTCCTGATCGCCGAGCGCCTGGAGGCGAAGGCGTACCTCAATGCGGGACTGACCATCGAGCTGGTGGACGAGGGCGCCGGGAGCCGCCGAGCATTTCGCTACGACGAGGGGCTGCGCGCCTATCTCCAGCGGATCGTCGCCGAGGCGCGCCAGCCGCTGCTCGGCGGCGAGATGTTCAGCATCGTCCGCCAGCAGGACGACCTCCAGCTCGAGTGCGCGCTCGGCTGGACCGAGGACACCAGCGAGCGGGTGCAGTCCTTCGTCAACGGCATCCCGACCCCCCAAGGCGGGGCGCACGAGAACGGCCTGCGCAGCGGGGTGGTCAAGGCCGTCCGCAACTACCTTGCCACGCACGCCCTGGTTCCGCGCGGGCTCGCGGTCACGGCCGAGGACGTTCGCGAGGGCTTGGTGGCGTTGCTGGCCGTGAAACTGGCGCAGCCCCAGTTTCAGGGGCAGACCAAGGAGCGTCTCAACAATCCCGAGGTGACGCCGATCGTCGACGCGGCCGTGCGCACGGCGCTCGAGAACGCCCTGAATGCGAACCGGACGATCGGCGACGCCATCGCCGCCCGCGTCGTCCTCGCGGCGCGGGCCCGCATGGCCTCGCGCGCGGCCGCCCAGCAGGTGCAGCGCAAGGGCGCCGTGTCGCACCGGCTCAATCTCCCGGGCAAGCTCGCCGACTGCACGTCGACCGATCCCGCCGAATGCGAGATCTTCCTCGTCGAGGGCGATTCAGCCGGAGGATCGGCCAAGCAGGGACGCGATCGGAGCTTCCAGGCCGTGCTGCCGCTGCGGGGGAAGGTGCTCAATGCGGAACAGGCGAGCACGGCCAAAGTGCTCGGCAACAAGGAACTCGCCGACATCGTCTCCGCGCTCGGCTGCGGAGCGGGCAGCGCGCTCGATCTGCGCAAGCTCCGCTATCACAAGATCTGCCTGTTGATGGATGCCGATTCGGATGGACACCACATCTGCACCCTGCTGCTGACCTTCTTCTACCGCCACCTGCCCGATCTGATTCGCCAGGGGCACGTCTACATCGCGCAGCCGCCGCTCTACCGCATCGACGTGGGCAAGGAGACCTACTGGGCCCGCGACGATGCCGCACGCGACCGGCTGCTGGCCTCGGTCAACGGGAAGCGCGATCGCGTGCAGGTGCAGCGTTTCAAGGGACTCGGCGAGATGAACCCACAGACACTGAAAGAGACGACGCTCGATCCGCGACGGCGGGCACTGCTCCGCGTGGTGATCGCGGATCCGACGGCGACCGACCAGACGATCCAGACGCTCATGGGCCGGGAGGTGGCGCCGCGCTTCCAGCTCATCATGGAGCGCGCGCCACGGGTGGGCGAGGTGGACGTATGAGACGGGTCGTGGTGACCGGGCTCGGGGGCGTGACGCCCGTCGGCATCGGGGCCGACGCGATCTGGGAATCGGCCATGGCGGGACGATCCGGCATCGGTCCGATCACGCTTTTCGACGTGTCCAACCAGCGCTGTCGCATCGCCGGCGAGGTGCGGGGCTTCCAGCCGGAGCGCTGGATGCCAGCGAAACACTTAAAGCGCATGGACGACTTCGCGCGCTATGCCGTAGCGGCCGCGGTCATGGCGGTCGAGGACGCGCGGCTTGAGATCACGGCGAAGAACAGCCGCCGGATCGGCGTGCTCCTCGGGAACAACAATGGCGGGGCCCGGACCATCTTCCGGACCGTGACCGCCTTCAACGCCGAAGGGCCCGATGCCGTCTCGCCCTTTTACATCACCGCCATCACCACGAGCCTCGGCGCGGGCCAGGTCGCGATCCGCCTCGGCGTGCGTGGCCCGAACTTCACGATCGGCAACGCCTGTGCCTCGGGGTTGAACGCCATTGGCGAGGCCTGGCGGTACGTACGCGAGGGCACGGCCGACGCGATCCTCGCAGGCGGGTCGGACGCGCTGATCGATCCGAGCGAGATCGCCGGCTTCGCCAACTCGCGGGCGATCACCTGCAGCTTCAACGATGCGCCCGAGAAGGCGAGCCGACCCTTCGACCGCGACCGCGATGGCTTCGTCCTTTCGGAAGGGGCGGTGATGCTCGTCGTCGAGGCCCTCGACCATGCGCTCGCGCGGGGCGCGCGCATCTACGCCGAGATCGTCGGCTATGCGACGGGAAGCGAGGCCTTTCACATCGCTGCCCCGCTGCCCAACGGCCTCGGGGCCGCAGCCTGCATGCAGGCCGCGCTCGAGTCGGCGGGTCTCCGGCCCGACGACATCGATCACATCAATGCCCATGCGACCTCGACGCCAGTCGGCGACGTGAACGAGACGCAGGGGATCAAGGCCGTCTTTGGCGAGCGCGCCTACGCCATCCCGATCAGCGCCACCAAGTCGATGACGGGGCACCTGATCGGGGCCTCCGGGGCCCTCGAGGCGCTCTACGTGGTCAAGGCGCTCGAGACGCAGATGGTGCCCCCCACGATCAACCTCGATCATCCCGACCCGGAATGCGATCTCGACTACGTGCCGCACGTGCCGCGGCGGGTCGCGATGCGGCACGCCTTGACGAACTCCTTCGGCTTCGGCGGCGCCAACGCCTCCGGCATTTTTCGCCGCTGGGAGGGGTAGGCGGGCAGCGCCCGAAGGCAAACGGCCTCCCGGGACATGCGTCCCGAGAGGCCGTTTGGGCAAGCGGGCCGATAGCGCCTTAGGGCGCCGGCGGCGTGTAGGTCATCGTCCCTGGCAGGCTGGTCGCGCCCGGGCCGGGGAGGTCGGCGGAGGCGTTGATGATCAGCGCGCTCGTCTGCGGAATGCAGAACACCGAGGCGAGCACACCGGTGCCTGGCGTGCCGCTCCGCAGGTCCCCGAAGGGCTGGCCTTCGAGGAAGATGCCGCGGCAGTCCGGACCGTTTGCCGACTGCGTGAGAAGCTCGGCGTGGAAGCAGCCGGCACTGGCGGCCGTCTGCCCTGGACAGAAGCGACCATCCGCGGCGGTCTTCGACACCGAGGCCGTCTTGAGCGGGGTGAGATCGACCGGGATGGATCCCAGGTTCGCCGCCTGGTTGCCCGCGCTATCCTTGCACGAGCCGGCTGCGATGTCGGGCCGGCAGTCCGGGTTCGCCGGATCGGAGCAGCCGCCCGGCAGGCAGTCCAGCGTGAGCCCCTCGGTGTTCTGGGTCGTACAGGGCTGACCAAGCCGTACGCCGCCGTTGCAGACACCGGTTTTCGGATTCTCCGGCGTGCCCGCCTGGGGCACCAGATCGGTCAGGTTGTTCACGCAGACCGGACAGGGCTGCAGGACCTCCTCGCCGTCGATCTTCACGGCATAGAGCAGACCCGTCAGGAAGGTGTTGGAGCTCAGCAGCATGCTCAAATCGGCCTCGCCGGTGGCGAGATTGACCGTGCCGCTGGCCGGTGCGGCAACCGTGTTGAGCACGCAGACCGCGGGGTTGCCGAAGATGGGCAGCGGGAGGCCGAAGGGACATCCGGTATTCGTGCACAGTGTCCGCTCGGTCTGGACGCTCGGATCGGTCGCGACGACCTCGCACACGTCGCTCGCGCAGTTGCGCAGGCCAAAGCGGTTGACCGATCCGTTGGGGGTCGGTCCCTCCGGCGGCGCGGCGGCCTTGCCACCACCGAGCGCCAGCCCACCGCACTGCAACGTGGCGATCTGCGTAGTCCCCGTGTCGTCGCTGGTCACACGCCCGCAGTTGGCAGCGCTCGAGGCGACGACGAAGTCGAGCAAGCCGTCGGTCGGAGGCAGCGTGGTCGGGGGCGTCTCCGGGAAGGGCGGAAGCGTACACACCGTCGGCCCAAGAGTCGTGGTCGTCGTGGTGGTCGGAGGCGGGCAGTCGGTCGTCCGCGGCTGGCAGACAAACTGGAACCTGTCCGTGTCCGCCCGCGGCTTCGTCCCCTTGGGCGCCTTCGCCAGCACGTTCAGCGTCACCTTGCCCGGCTTGTCGCCTTTCTTCTTCTTCTTGGTCTGCACGGTGCCATCCACGAACGCCCCGCAGGCCGACCCCTGGAGCGAGGAAGGGGCAGGAACACTGACTTTCCCTCGCACCCGGAACTGCTGCAGCGCTGCCGGTGGCGTGCAGCCCGCCAGCCCCGGCTGGTTGATGCAGCCCGCCACCTGGAAGGTGCATGCCCCGTCGCCGCAGGCCCCGGCGTCGCAGGGATCGCCATCGGTACACGTGATCGTCGTCGTCTTCCCGCGCGTCGAGACGTAGGGGCCCCCGGCCTCGACCTTCTCCACCGACAGCGCGCCGTAACAGTCGCTCGTGCCGGTCCCGCCAAAGAGAATCCCGGCGGCCGCCGGACTCGCCCCGAGGGCCGCGATCAACGCTGCCATGCCGGTTCCCACTGCGATCCGCCTGCTCGTGCTTCGTATCATGCTTGCTTGCCTCCCTCGGGGTTGCCTCCGCGCGGTCACTGCCGTGCGGCGCGAGAACGTCGCCTCCGCGTGTACCCCGCCTGTGCCCGTACTACGGGCAGCCCGCGAACCCTGTCAAGGTCC
>Ga0209101_1002986_pt1 | contig 10571 bp, 5 predicted proteins | sample ConPoolayeCmetaG_FD_185481 | JGI IMG/M metagenome (GOLD analysis project Ga0209101, IMG submission 185481) | Hot spring microbial mat communities from California, USA to study Microbial Dark Matter (Phase II) - Cone Pool mat layer C metaG... ... | reverse complement strand
AATGCTAAGAAAAGTATTCAGTGAAGAATTGCATCGCGAACAGGGCGAGGATGGAAGCATTACCGTCACGTACGCTGCAAATTCTAATGAACTAGTTGGTCGCATAATGGTTGAGACTCGCAACCCAGATGGAGAAGTCTTGAGAAGAGCATTTATATATAATGACGAAGATCCAAATAGATTCAGAAGATTGACTGAAGCACAGGAAACAAATAACTCTCCTACCACCTAAAATGAGCAAATGCGCGGTTTGCTTCTGCGACTCTTTCCATATCCGCCTTTTTCTTAACAGCTCCACCTTCGCCTTTGGAAGCATCCAATATTTCTGCGGCAAGCTTCTCTGAAAAGGTATGAAACAGACTGTTATCGCGGCTTCTTGCCGCCTCAATAATCCAGCGAATCGCCAAAGCATCCTGACGAGCGCCTCTCACTGGCATAGGAACCTGATAGGCCGCTCCCCCAACACGTCTGGGACGCACTTCCATTTGAGGTCGAACATTTGCAAGCGCTTTATGAAAAACATCTAGCGGATCTTCGTTAGTCTTTTCTTTCACCAGCTCAAAGGCAGTGTAAACCTGTCTTTGAGCAACAGACTTTTTCCCATTTCGCATAGATCTATTAATAAGCTTGGCAACCATCAAATCCTGATAAAGCGGGTCTTTTTTTATTTTCCTTAATTTAGCTGGTCCTCTTCTTGGCATATTAATTTACCTTTTCTAATTAAAAAATCACTAAGACGCACTACCGGAGGCCGCAGACGGAACACCTGCTGCCGCTAATTTTGCGCCATATCTTGAACGGGAAGTTTTTCTCCCTACGACCCCTCCCGTATCTAATTTACCTCTTACAACTTGATATCTTACACCAGAAAGGTCTTTAACCCTGCCTGAACGAACTAAAACCACAGAATGTTCTGCCAATTCGTGGCCCTCTCCCGGGATATATGCTGTTATTTCCTGCTTGTTGGAAAGCCTAACTCTGGCAACCTTCCTAAGAGCAGAATTTGGCTTCCTTGGGGTCATTGTCCTGACAGCCAAAACAACCCCGCGCTTAAAAGGCGCAGGTAAAGTTTTAAACTTTCTATCTTTGGCATTAAACCACCTCTTTAAAGCCGTTGCTTTGGCTTTTTCTTTGGTTGTTTTCCTCCCTTTTCTAACTAATTGAGATGCTGTTGGCATATTAAATTAATTGCGCCCGTTCCTTGTCAACCGGAATTAGGCGGCCTATTATAACATTTTCCTTTAAGCCCAAAAGTTTGTCTTTTTTGCCGGTCAATGCAGAATTTGCTAAAACATCAGTGGTTTGCTCAAAAGAAGCGGCACTTAGCCAAGAGCTTGTATAAAGAGCTCGTCTGGTAATTCCCAAAATAACCTGGCGCGCGCTTGCAGGCTCCCCTCCAGCAGCCAATACAGCTTCATTTTCTTCTTCAAACAAAGCCTTCTCAACCAAATCTCCAGGCAGGAGGGAGCTGTCTCCTGCAGTTACAACCCTTACCTCATCGCTCATTTTACGCACCATTATTTCAAAATGCCTATCGTCAATTGCGATACCCTGAGACTCGTAAACAGATTGCAATTCAGAAACCAAATATTCTTGAGCTGCTTTTAAGCCCTTAATTTGAAGAATTTCTTTAATATCCAAAAAGCCCGTTGCAAGCTGGTGTCCAACTTCAATTAACTGCCCATCTTCCACCAATAGTTTGTTGGTTTTGGCTATCACATATTCGCGCTCTTCGACAGGTTTTGTACCAACAGAAACAACCCTCACGTTCCAACCATCCGGTTGGTCTTCAACGCTTACTTTGCCGGAAATATCGGAAATAGGCGAGAGGCTTTTTGGCACTCGAGCTTCAAAAAGCTCTTCAACGCGAGGCAAACCCTGAGTAACATCCACCCCAACTACGCCACCAGAATGCTTGGTTCTCATAGTCAGTTGAGTTCCGGGTTCTCCTATTGACTGAGCGGCAACTACTCCAACAGGGACACCTATTTCTATCTCCTTTTTGGTTGATAAATCCCACCCATAACATCTTTTACAAACTCCATAACGAGTCCTGCAAGTTAAAGGTGAACGTATCTTTATGCTTCTTATGTCCTCGTGCTCTAAAATCGTTTTTACAACGTTTTCATTTACAATCTCGTTCTTTTTAACTAAAATCTCACCGCCTGAAATAACATCTTCATAAGCATATCGTCCGAGTATTCGTGAACTAAAGGCTTTTTGTCTCTGATCTTTGGAGACAATCAAATAATCATTAGAGCCGCAATCCTCTTCTCTAATTAAAACATCATGCGCAACATCCACCAAACGCCTTGTAAGATAACCGGCATCGGCAGTTTTAAGAGCGGTGTCCGTTAGACCTTTTCTAGATCCACGGCTACTAGCCACATATTCAAACACAGACAACCCCTCTCTAAAATTGCTTTTAATAGGAAGCTCCACGACATTTCCAAGAGGATCAGTGACTAGCCCTCTCATTCCTGCAAGCTGCTTAATCTGGTCTCGTGAAGTTCTGCCGACTTTAGCGTCTATAACAATTCTAATTGGCCCGTAAGGGTCAACTAGCTCCCAAGTTCGGTCAGCAACCTGGTCGGTTGTTGCAATCCAAACATCCCTAATCAACCTTTTCTTTTCTTCATTAGTAATCAACCCTAGGGTAAAATTCTGCTCATGACCTGAAGCTAGTAAATTAGCTTCTTCAATCATTTTGGCCTTTTCTGGGTGAACTTGAGCATCACTAATGCCAAAAGACAAACCCGATAAAGTACCCCCGACAAAACCTATGTCTTTAATTGCATCAATTAGTTCTATAACCCTCCCGTGCTCAACTTTAGTGAAAGCTTCGTCAATAAGATCTTTAATTATGCCTGAATGAACATTTTCATTAACAAAGTTAATCCCTTCAGGCAAGATTTCATTAAACAATATTCTGCCCACTGTAGTATCAATTACCTTGACTCCAATGCGAACGCTAATTGGTTGTCTAACCTTTATCTTTCCGGATTGATATGCAGATATTGCCTCGCCAGGATCCGAAAAAACTATTTCTGGTTTAGCAATCCTTTCATCCATGCTGGTAAAGTAGTAAACACCCAAAGCTATCTCCTTTGAAGCAGGAGCGGCCACAGGCGAACCGTCGGCCGGCCTTAGTAAATTTTTATCCGAAAGCATAAGCTCTCTTGCCTCCTCAATAGCACGTGCAGAAAGAGGCAAATGAACTGCCATTTGGTCTCCGTCAAAATCGGCATTATAGCCCTTGCAGACTGCCGGGTGAATACGAATAGCACTGCCTTCAATCAAAACCGGATAAAAAGCCTGAATTCCAAGCTTGTGCAATGTTGGAGCGCGATTAAGAAGCACAGGATGATTTTTGGTTATCTCTTCAAGAATGTCAAACACTTCCGGAGGGCGCCTTTCCAAAAGGTTCTTAGCAGACTTGACATTTGGTGCAATTCCTCTTTCTATCATTTCGCGAAGCACAAAAGGTTTGGCTATTTCAAGAGCCATATCCTTAGGAAGGCCGCATTGTGTAAGTTTTAGTTCTGGACCAACCACAATCACGCTTCTGCCTGAATAGTCAACTCTTTTTCCAAGCAAATTTTGGCGAAATCTACCTTGCTTTCCTTTGAGCATATCGCTTAAAGAACGAAGGGGTTGTTTTCCGCGGCCGCGCCTCGTAGCTTTTCTTTGGCTGGCATCTATAAGTGAGTCTACAGACTCTTGTAGCATGCGCTTTTCATTGCGCAAAATAATTTCCGGCGCACCAAGGGAAATTAAATGTTTAAGCCTGTTATTACGATTTATAACCCTTCTATATAAATCATTTAAATCACTTGTTGCAAACCTGCCGCCAGAAAGCTGAACCATAGGGCGCAAATCTGGAGGAAGCACAGGGAGCACTTTTATAACCATCCACGAAGGATTAACCTTTGCCTCCCTCATACCGTCTATCAATTTGAGCCTCTTTGTAAGTTTCAAATATCTTGCTCCTTTAGCTTTAATTTCGTCTATTTCAGACCTAATAGATTTCGCTTCAGCATCCAAATCAATTTTTTCCAAAGCTTCCAAAAGTGCCTCTGCACCCATTTTTACAGTGACAAAATCACTTACACCGTAATTGGCTAACTGGTCATATTCTTCTTCGGTGAGAAAACTCAATGGCTTTACTTCTTTGACAATAGAAATAAGTTTTCCGAAAAGCTCTTCTGTTCGCGCAATCGTTGCCCGCTCCTCTTCATTTAAGGAGGTTATAGTTTTACGAGTCTCCAGCTCAACTTCATTTATAGCAAGAGCCAGCTGGTCTTTATCTTTAATCCTGTTTTTCACCTTTTCCTCTCTCTCGTGAGACATTGTTTCTGCCAAAGCCCTTTTTTCTTTATAAATCTGCTTAGCCTCGGTAATTTTTTCAGAACGAATTTGCTCTAGTGTTTTAATAGCCTTGGTTGCACCTTCTTTGTCGACAGACATCACAAGATATCTTGCAAAATAAACTACTTGCTCAACGGCTCTCGGGGGCAAATCAAGAAGGATAGATATTTTGCTTGGAGCTCCTTTAAAATACCAAACATGAGCAACCGGCGCTGCTAAAGAAATATGTCCCATCCGCTCGCGCCGGACCCTGCTTTCAGTAACCTCAACGCCGCACTTGTCACAAATTACCCCTTTATAGCGAATGCGCTTATATTTGCCGCAGTAACACTCCCAATCTTTGGTGGGTCCAAAAATCCTTTCATCAAAAAGGCCGTCTTTTTCAGGTTTGAGAGTCCTGTAATTAATGGTTTCAGGTTTGGTAACTTCACCCCTTGACCAAGCGCGAATATCTTCTGGAGAAGCGAGTTTGATTTGAAGAGAAGTAACATCTTCTAAATTCTTAAGTTGAAGAAGAGGATCGGGATGTTTTTTAGAATTAACATCAGGCTTAATTTCGCCAGATCCCTCCTCCCCATCAGAAGTTTTTTGCTCTGCAATAGCCACACCCTCTATATTAACCGCCAAACCTAGTGAATTAAGTTCGCGAATAAGCACTTTAAAACTTTCCGGAACTTTGGCTTCTGGAATCGGTTCACCTTTGACAATAGCGCCAAACGCTTGAGCCCGACCGACTATATCGTCAGACTTAATAGTTAACATCTCCTGCAAAGTATGAGCCGCGCGATGAGCCTCCAGCGCCCACACCTCCATTTCCCCAAGTCTTTGGCCTCCCATTTGCGCTTTGCCTCCTAAAGGCTGTTGGGTAACCAAAGAATAAGGCCCTGTTGAACGAGCATGGGTTTTGTCTTCAATCATATGCTTAAGTTTCAAAATATAACCAACACCCACAACTGTTCGTTCTTCAAAAGGCTCTCCATTTCTGCCATCATAAAGTTGTATCTTGCCGTCCGGGTCCAAGCCCACGCTTGTAAGCTCATTTGCAATTACATTTTCCTCAACTTTGTCAAAAACAGGCAGGGCGCCTTTTTCGCCCTTTTTAGAAAGCGCCCAACCTAAATGAGCTTCTAATAATTGACCAAGGTTCATACGTGCAAGCACTGAAAGGGGTGAAATTATAATATCAACCGGAGTACCATCAGGAAGATATGGCATATCTTCTACAGGCATTATTTTTGCTATTACCCCTTTATTACCATGCCTTCCGGCCAATTTGTCACCGACACTCACTTTTCTAAGTTGGGCTACTTTAACAATGACGCTCTTTATTACCCCCGGACCAAGCTCATCACCTCTGTCTTTGTCCAAAATATTAACATCTACCACTATTCCCCCCTCACCATGAGGCACTCTTAAAGAAGTGTCACGAACTTCCCTTGCTTTCTCGCCAAAAATTGCGCGCAATAAACGTTCCTCGCTGTTTAGTTCTGTTTCTCCTTTTGGCGCTATTTTTCCTACTAAAATATCATTTGGCCCTACCTCACTTCCAACCACAACAATGCCATCCTCCGCTAAGTTAGCAAGCTCGGTTTCGGCAACATTCGGGATATCGCGAGTTAGCTCCTCTGGACCAAGTTTTGTTTCAACCACATCAGCTTGATATTCTTTAATATGCACAGATGTTAACAAGTCTTCTCTAACAAGCCTGTCAGACACGAGAATTGCATCTTCAAACCCATAACCACCATAGTTCATATAAGCGACAACTAAATTCTGACCTAAGGCCAATTCACCATCATCACAAGCCGGCCCATCAGCCAGAATATCTCCTTTTTTAATCTTTTGGCCTGTAACTACTTTAGTTTTTTGGTTGTAAGAGGTTGACTGCGCAGTTCTTTTGAATTTTGTCAAATAATAAATAACTTTTTTACCATCATCTGCTATTTCTATCTTGTCCGAGCCCTCCATCCCGGTGGGTTCCAAAAGCTTTATTTCAATTCTTTCAGCATCAGCATAAACAACTTCTCCATCATAATCGCTCCTAATCACCCTTCCCATGGCGCTAGCAACAACCTCTTCCATTCCGGTACCAATTACTGGAGCAGAGGGGTTAATCAAAGGAACAGCTTGACATTGCATGTTACTACCCATTAAAGCCCGGTTGCCTTCATCATGGGCAAGAAATGGAATAAGAGAAGCGCTAGCTCCAAAAACCTGCCTAGGCGTAACATCCACATAATCCACTAATTGGGGCGGTCCCTCAAGAAATTCCCCCCTATATCGATAAGCTACGCGATCTGCTGTTATAAATCCGTTTTCATCAGTTGGAACGCTTGCGTGAGTTATATGATAATCTTGATCATCATCAGCTGTCATATAAACCACTTCATCTGTTACTCTAACTTTGGTTTTCTCTCCTTCAACTTTTTCCACTTTCCTATATGGAGTCTCAATAAATCCATATTCATTAACACGTGCATACAGCGCCAAATATGTAACAAGCCCAATATTGGGGCCCTCAGGAGATCTAATAGGGTCAATCCTACCATATTGAGAAGCGTTTATATCACGAATTGAGAAGCTTGCCCGCTCACGATTTATACCCCCCGGGCCCAAAACAGTAACTCGCCGCAAAACATCTATTTCACTCAGTGGATTAGTATCGTCTAGGATTGTAGAAAGCTGACTTGAACGGAAAAATTCATTAATTGCCGCAACTAATGGACGTGCATTAATAAGACTTTGAGGCACGGGCTTATCTTCAGGAGAAATAAGACTCATTTTTTCTTTAACAGAGCGTTCAAGCCTAAGAAGACCGACTCTAAAAGCGTGAGTTGCCACTAATTCTCCCACCCTCCTTAAACGTCGATTTGCTAAATGGTCTATATCATCGGTAGAGCCATGACCGTTCTGAAGACTTATGAGATACTTAAGCGTTGCAACAACATCTTCTTTTGTCAAAATCCAATTCTCGCGAACATTTGGCACATCCAGCTTAAGTCTTTTATTTATTTTATATCTTCCGACTCGCCCTAAATCGTAACGCCTTTGATCAAAGAACAAACTATTAAATAGATTTTCAGCGTTATCAATGACCGCAGGCTCACCAGGCCTTAATTTTCTATAAATCTCAATTAAAGCTTCCTCTCTCGTAGCAGTAATGTCTTTTTCTAGAGTGCTGGCTATATAATTATGAGAGGTGTCTGTGTCTACTTCCGAGAAATTTTCTTTGATTTGTTTATCTGTGGTCAAACCCATAGCTCTTAGAAAAGTAGCCGCGTTGACTTTGCGACGCTTATCAATTCTGGCTGATATAACATCATTTTTGGCTACCTCAAACTCTAACCAAGAGCCATGTAGGGGTCGCACTTCAGCTCTTGCCAAAAGACGCCCGGAGCTTCTATCTCTTTCTGTTGAAAAGTAAATGCCTGGTGAACGAACAATTTGGTTAATAACAGCTCTTTCTATCCCGTTAATTATAAAGGTACCGCTTGAGGTCATTTGAGGTATGTTCCCCAAAAACACTTCCTGTTCCACTGTCTCGCCAGTTTTTTTGTTAATTAAAGTTGTATTAATTTTAAAAGGAGCAGAATAGGTTAATCCCTTTTCTAGCGCATATTTTGGAGTGTTTTTTGGTTTTTCTAAAGAGTGATCTCCGAGAATCAGCTGCCAATTTTTTCCGGTAAAATCATCTATTGGAGTAATTTGATTAGTTTCTTCTTTTATTCCTTCCGTTAAAAACCAACTCCAACTTTCTCTTTGTACTGCTGACAAATCAAGCTTGGGCAGATTTTTCTCAATTTTTCCAAAATTTCTTCGTTTTGTTTGAGTCATGAGGTTTGGTATTCCTGCGCAAAAACCCCGCTTCACAAGAAACGGAACCAGCCTACAATGCAGTACGCCTGTAGGTAATTATAGGGATTTTATCATACTTGTCAACTGTCACTTCTACTTTAAATATTTTTGAATATTTAAATTGTGTGCTTCAAGAGTTTTTGCAAAATAAACCTGCCCGTTTTTATCGTGAATATAATACCAATAGTCTGTTTCTTGAGGGTTAATCACAGCATTAAGAGAAGTTAAGCCGGGATTTGATATTGGTCCCGGTGGCAAACCTTTATACTTATAGGTGTTATAAAAAGAATCAAATTCTTTATCTTTAGCAAGTGGTGCTTCCCACCATGAGCATACGTCAGTAGAGTCTACGCATCTAAAACTTGCAATTGCATACTGAATAGTAGCATCTGCTTGAAGAGGCCAACCAGCCTTAATTCTGTTAAGATAAATTCCTGCAACAATCGGCCTTTCTTTGCTAGTTTTTGTCTCACGCTCAATTATAGAAGCTAAAGTAACCACCTCATTAAGGGTGAGCCCAATAGAATTTAATTGACCTTGGCTTGGTTTAAATTTTTTATTAAAATTATTTGTCAGAACAGAAACTACCTGAGCTACACTTGCTTCAGGTGAAAAAAGATAGGTATCAGGAAATAAATAACCCTCATTGTTCTTGGTTAAATCTAAAAAATCATTGCTAAAAGACAAAGCATCATCTGAAGAAAGCTCAAATGATTTAATAAAAAAATTGGGGTATTGTTCACGACGCAAACCCTCTGGAATAGTTACCCAAACCTCCAAAGGACCCTCCAAAAGAAGATTAACTAAATCGGGGATATTTAGATTTGTTGGTATCTTAAATTGTCCTGAAGGAATTCTGTTGGAAAGACCCCGACCTTGCAAATAAATCTTAAAAGCAAAGGCGTTTCTAATAAGTCCTGTTTTTTTTAGATTTTCGCCTATCGTTTCAATTGAGCTTCCTTTATTGATAACAAATCGCACTTCTTGGGCTTCTTCACTAGGTGCCAAAAGAGCATTCTTCCACCAAAAGTAACCAAAAAAACAAAAAACAACTAAAGCTAGAAAGATTAAAAATGGAGCTACCAATTTCATTTAAACTTCATTAATTAGAGCCCTGCGGTAGTTACCTTTGGAGCCTTTAATAAAAATTCTGCCACAACCGCAAGTAACTTGAATGCCATTTTCATGTTTTTTAGTCTTGCCCTTGTTAAGCGAAATTCCACATCCAACACAACGCCCTTGAGATAACAACCAAGCTTGAATTGGAGCAATAACGTTTTTTATCATTATTACAAAAATAGTATAACATTTTTTACATTGAATCTAAATATTTTTGTAGAATTAATGTCGCAGCAAAAGCATCTTCCATGCCTTTTCTTTTTTTGCTTTTTATATTGGCCTCCAATGCCATTTTTTGAGCATCCAGCGTTGTAAGAGTTTCATCCACAAAAACAACGGGGATGTTAAGTTTGCTGGATATTTTATTCCCAAACTCCCTTGCTCCTGCTTCTGATTCACCTTCACTCACTCCAACAATTATTTTTTTTATCTTATGTTTTTCAGCAATAGCTTTTAGTTTGGTAAACAAAATCTCAAAATTTTTGTATTTTAAAACTTGAAATGGTGTTGCTAAAAAGCCAAAAGAAATTGCCAAGCCTACCTTCTTTTTACCGTAGTCGATTCCAAGAAATTTGTCCATCGCTATTAATTTTAGCAAGCGGATTCAAACGAGCCCGAACAATAAGACGTCTGGGCCTCAGAGGGTGGCCGGGTGGAGTGCATGTAACCAATGTTAAATAAGAACTGGTTAAATTCTGGGCAAGAATCTCCAAATCGCTTGGGCTAACTTCAAATATCTCTTCTACAACATAGCTGTATTCAACACCATCATAACGAACTTTGATTTCATCTTCTTTTTTCATGCTAGTAAGAGTTGAAAAAATTGCGAGATAGTCCTTAGGGTTGTAAAACTGCGGCAGGATAGAGTGCCCAAAAATAACCGCGTTCCCCCGCTTGCCCGGCAGGGCTGTTCCGGGATATTGAATCAAAGAATCGTTTAAATCCTCTCCGCCTATTGTAACCAGAGCATCTTTTATGCCTAATTTTGGGATAGATATATTGTAATATTGAATTTTAGAAGGAATTTCAATTTTAGTGTCAACTTCAAACCAATTACTAACTTTAGTATAGTCTACAGGTTCAGCCGACCAAACATAATCTTCAGGAACTGGAGAGAGGTAATGCTTAAATCGTGTAGCTTGCGGTAAATTATAGAAAATTAATGGCCATAGTACAAACAAAATTACGCCCAATCCAACAAAGGCAAAAAACCCCCCAGCAATTCTGGT
>Ga0209101_1002984_pt1 | contig 10573 bp, 7 predicted proteins | sample ConPoolayeCmetaG_FD_185481 | JGI IMG/M metagenome (GOLD analysis project Ga0209101, IMG submission 185481) | Hot spring microbial mat communities from California, USA to study Microbial Dark Matter (Phase II) - Cone Pool mat layer C metaG... ... | reverse complement strand
TATCCCTTCACTCACCACGACCCCTTGCTTGATGAAACTCTGCGCTGCCTTTTTGATGCTCATCGCGATCGGCGCATAGTTGTTCGTCGTCCCCACAATCAAGTTCGCCTTCGTCACAATCCCGCGCGCATCCGTCCAATAGTGATGCGTCAACGTCCCCCGCGGCGCCTCCACAATCCCCACACCTTCCGTCGGCGTCGCCGTCGGTATCACGCGGAAATTGTCCGAGGTGATTTCAGGGTCGGTGGCAAGCTCTACCCACCGCTCTGCTGCATACAACAACTCGATGAGCCGCGCCCAGTGAATCGCCAGCCGTTGATGCACCGGCTTGCCCCCGAGCGTCGCATAGAATTTTTCATACTCGGCTTGCGCCAGCGGCGTTGCCATCCCATCCGCCGCATTCAAGCGCGAGAGCGGCGTGGCACAATACACCCCTGAATCCTTGCCATCCACAAAACCTTTCCAGCCGATCTTTTTGAGATACGGAAACTTGAGATACGTCCACGGCTCGACGTGTTCCGCAATCCAGTCGGTGTATTCGTGCGGCGCATACTTGCCGATGCGTTTGCCATCGGGATCAACCACACTCACCTTGCCATCGTAAAAGTTGACCTTGTTGTTTTCATCCACTAGACCAATCGAGTAGGTGCGATGCGTGTAAATGTCGCTGAGAATCAAATCCACGTATGCCTTGTTGCCCAGCACGATGTCGTTGAACAACTGCAACGAAAACTGTGCAAACTCGACTGCCCAGCGCCCCAGTTTTTCGATTTCCTCGCGCTGTTCTTTGGTGATGCCTTTGGACAAGCCGCCGGGGATGGAAGTGCAGGGATGCACCTTGCGTCCGCCGATGATTTCGATGACAGTGTGCCCTGCCTTGCGCGCTTGCAACACCTTGCCCGCTACTTCCAGACCGACCTTGTGAATGACGCCGAGGATGTTACGCTCGGCGACCGGCGCATCGGGACCCATCACGAAATCGGGCCCGCCGAGGGCGTAAAAGTGCGTGGCGTGATCGGTGACATAGAACGCACTGTAGAGGAGTTCGCGCAACATCTTCGCCGTGCGCGGAATCTCGACGTGATACACGGCATCGGCGGCTTTGGCGGCGGCCATATGATGCGCTTCGGGGCAGACGCCACAGATGCGTCCTGTGATGACGGGCATCTCTTCGATGGGGCGACCGACGCAGAAACGTTCAAAGCCGCGCAGTTCGGGAATTTGAAAGTAGGTGTTGGCGACGTTCCCTTGCTCGTCCAAAAAGATTTCGATTTTACCGTGACCTTCCAGTCGTGTAATCGGATCTATCGTGATGCGTTGCATATATCCTCCGTGTTCAGTGAGACCGTGGAGCAGTCGGACAGCGGACACTCTCCCACTATCCCACTGTCCTACTGTACCACTGTATTACTGACCTTGCGCTGCTTTGCTGGCATGCAACAAAGACCGCGGCAAGCCAAAGCGATAGAACGTACCCACAGGATCAACAATCTCATCCATAATCTTTTCGACTTGTACAGGGTCTTTGCTATCCACCACTGAGGCGATCGCGCTTAACATTCGCGCGCCCTGATCTACCACATCGGGCGCAGGACCGTAACAGCCGACACACGGCATATTCGCACTGGGGCAACGTGCCTCACAACCGCCACGCGTGGCCATTCCGGCGCAGAGGATTCCCTGTTCGAGCAAGCACTGATCCGTGTGCGGCTGGAACGTTGCCATACGCGTAAAGTGGGTAATCGTTTTTTGGTCGCGCGTACGTTTGCACTCGTCACACACAGTACTGTGACTCGCGCCGATGACTGCGCCAGCAGGAGGGAGTTGTGCCTCTCCCTTCAATGCTTGGATGACCAATCCGACGACAGCGGCAATTTGCTCCGCCTCGGGAGGACAGCCGGGCATATAGTAATCCACCGGCACGACCTGGTCGAGCGCTTTGAGAGTAGGATACAAGGTAGGGATGGTGAGTTCACCTTCGGGAACGCGATAACGCGTCTGGGGACGGAGATCAGTCGGATTGTCGGTGGAGATGGTTGTGTAGGCGGTGTCCACGATTTCGTGCACGGGGCCGAGATTCGCCAGGCCCGGGATACCACCTTGCGTTGCGCACGCGCCAAAGGCGACGAGGATTTGCGATTTGTGACGTAACACCTGCGCGATGTGTGCATTCTCGTCATTACGAATCCCGCCGTTAAACAGCGTCAGCGTAATGGACTTGTCGGGCATTGCTTCCAGGTCTTTGTATTTTGCATCCATCGCGACGGGCCAAAAGACGACCTCAAAATTCGCGTCCACGTCGAGAATGACTTCGTGGATGTTCAGGACTGCGATTTCACAACCGCCGCAAGCAGCCGCCCAGTACATTGCAAATTTGGGTTTGCCATTGGTGCTCATTGTGCTCCTCCTGCGATCGCCGACCGCTGACCACTGACTGCCGCTACGTGTCCTGCGTCCTGCATCATTCGTCGTTTCCAGTTCAGCGGACCCAGCGCTTTGACCTCGGCGACCATCTTGTCAATTTCTTCGGCGAGGATGTTGCCTTCCGCCGCTGAAGCCCAGACAAGTTTCACGCGCGTCGGTTCGATGCCCAGTGCCGCCAGCGTGCGCTTTAACAGAACGAATCGGCGCATCGTTTTGTAATTTTGTTCGATATAGTGACAATCGCCGGGATGACAGCCTGAAATCAGTACGCCGTCCGCGCCTTCGGCAAGTGCCTTGAACACGAATTGCGGATCCAAGCGTCCTGAGCACATCAGTCGGATGAGGCGAACATTGGGAGCATATTTGAGGCGCGACATACCTGCCAAATCCGCCGCGCGGTAACTGCACCAGTTGCACGTGAATCCAACAATCACCGGTTCGAATGTGTCTGTCATCGTTCCCCCTTTTGACGATTTCCGATTTTCGATTTTCGATTTGCGATTGTATGATTGGCAATCGGCAATCGAAAATCTAGAATCCTTCGTCCTGTGTCTTTCGTCGGTCGTCTGCACTACGCGGGCACGCGCTCCAACTCTTCTTGCACGCCGTGTCCGTTGCCCACATCCCAGAGGATACCTTCGATCTGCGCCATAATTTGTTGATTGGTAAAGTGTGCGCCCGTGATGGCACCGGCTGGACATGCGGCGACGCACGTACCACAGCCCTGACACAGCGCGGGATTGATTTCGCTCACCGCACGATCCTCGATGAACGTAATCGCGTTGAAGGGACACAGGTTGTTGCAGATGCGGCAGCCGGAGCATTGCTCCTGATTGATGCTGGCACGCACCGGTTCCAACACCACTTGCTTTTTGCCGATGAGACTGAGCACGCGCGCCGCTGCGGCTGCACCCTGCGCCACGCTCGCGGGGATGTCTTTGGGACCCTGACACACGCCGGCGATGAAAATGCCTTCCGTCATCGTAGCGACGGGATCGAGTTTGGGATGGCGTTCAATGAACCAGCCGTTCGCGCTGCACGAGATACCGAATTTCTTGGCGACCTCTTTGGCATCGGCGCGCGGTTGCATCGCGGCGGAGAGGATGACCATATCCACCGGGACGCGCAACTGTCTGCCTGCGAGGGTATCTTCGACCTGAATGATGAGTTTGCCTTCTTCGCCGGGAAAGCGCGGCACATCGGTCACCTCGGCGACTTTGCCGCGAATAAAGCGCACCTCCTCGTCGAGGATACGGCGATAGAATTCGTCATAGGTTTTGCCCGGCGTGCGAATATCAATGTAAAAGTTGTACACTTTGGCGCCGGTTTTTTCTTTAACCAGATGCGCGAACTTGAGCGACTGCATACAACAAATCGCCGAACAATCCACGTTGTACTTGATGTCGCGACTGCCGACGCAATGGATGATGCCGACCGTTTGCGGCACGGTCACGCCATCGCGCAAGACGATCTTGCCGCCGGTTGGTCCCGCCGTATTCGAGAGACGTTCGAATTCGAGATTGGTGATGACATTGGCCAGGCGTCCATAGCCGTACTGCGGCACTCGACGCGCATCGAAGAGTTCATAGCCGGTCGCGAGAATCACATTGCCCACCTGAACCGTCAGCATTTCGTCTTGCTGATCGAAATCAATCGCGCCGGTCGGGCAGAATTTTTCGCACGCTTTGCAGGTGCCGCGCTGATAGTAGATGCAATTCTCCACATCAATCACCGGATATTTTGGCACCGCCTGGGGAAACGGTGTATAGATGGCTTTGCGCGTGCCCATTCCGGCTTCAAAGACCATATCAACCACTTTTTTCGGACATTTTTCTTCGCACACGCCGCAGCCCGTGCATTTTTCCGTAATCACCTTGCGCGCTTTTTTGCGAATCTGCACGGTGAAATTCCCCACATAGCCATCTACTTTTTCCACTTCGCTCCAGGTGAGCAAGGTGATGTTCGGATGACTTCCGGCGGTGAACATCTTGGGCGTGAGGATACACGCTGCACAGTCGAGCGTTGGAAACGTTTTGTCGAATTGCGCCATATGTCCGCCGATGGACGGCTCGCGTTCAACGAGATAGACATGGCTCCCCTGATCCGCAATTTCGAGCGCGGCTTGAATTCCAGCAATACCGCCACCCACGACCAGGACGTTCGGATTGATGTCAACGAACAGCGGTTCGAGTGGCTGATGATAGACCACGCGACGCACGCCGCTGGCAATGAGCATCTTGGATTTTTGGGTCGCCAGCACTTGGTCTTTGGTGACCCACGACACTTGCTCGCGAATGGACACCATTTCGAAGAGATAGGGATTCAGTCCAGCACGTTTGCACGCATTGCGAAACGTCATCTCGTGCAGGTGCGGTGAACACGCCGCCACCACCACGCGCGTCAAGCCCAGGTCCTTGATGTCCTTTTCGATCATTTCCTGGCCGGGGGATGAGCATAAAAATTTGTAATCCCGCGCCACACGCACATTCGGCAGCGTATCTTCTGCCCACCGCGCGACGTCCACCACGTCCACTACCCCGGCAATGTTGCTTCCGCAATGGCATACATACACACCGATTTTTTCTGCCATATTCCCTCCGCTAGAGATTGGAGATTAGAGATTGGAGATTGGTCGAATCTCTAATCTCCAATCTCTAATCTCTCTCACAATGCTTCATTCACCAACTCGATTAAATCCTTCACGACCAAACGCGATTCATTCCCGGTTGTCTTCACCGCGTCGCGGAACATGGTCACATCCTTGGGACACGCGGTAACGAAAACGGTGACGCCCTCCAGCGCGGCGGCTTCGCGGATGCGCGCTTCGCTGGGGCGTTCCTTGACGGCGCCCTCTTCCATCCAGATGCGTCCGCCACCCGCACCACAGCAGAAGGCACGGTCGCGATGGCGCGGCATCTCGACCAGTTTGCACCCTGTCGCCTCGATCACGCGGCGCGGCGCATCGTACACACCGTTGTAACGGCCCAGATAGCACGGATCGTGATACGTGACCGTGTAATTCAGTTTCTTGCTGAATTTCAATTTGCCCGAAGTAATCAGCGTGTCCAACAACTCGGCATAATGTAAAACCGGCGTTCTCTGTAATTTGTCATTTGTCATTTGCTCATTTGTCATTCTTGGATACTCGTTCTTGAGCGTGTTGTACGTATGCGGATCCGTCGTCACAATCGTTTGAAAAGTTGCCTTGCTCAGCGCCGCGACATTTTTCTCGACGAGCACCTCAAAGAGACCTTCTTCGCCGATGCGACGTACGTCGTTACCGGCATTACGCTCCGCTTCGTACAAAATGCCCACGTCGAGCCCGGCGCGCTGGAACACCTGCGCGGTCTGGCGCGTCAGGTCAACGACGCTCGGACTGTACGCGGCATAATCGCCAACGAACCACAGATACTCGACCGGCTCTTTGCGCGCATCTTTGAGTTTGGGTTGTAGCGTCTGTGCCCACTGCGCGCGCAAACGCTCCGATTTGCCGAACGAGTTGCCATAGCGTCCCAGTTTCGCCAGCGCGTCTTGCAGTTGCGCGTCCAACTTGCCTTCGCTGACGAGATAGCGCCGCAAGTCCACGATCGTATCAATGTGCTCAATCAGCACCGGACATTCACGCACGCATGCGCCACACGTTGTACACGACCACACCACCGCATCCTGAATCGTCTCGCCGACGAGGAGTGGCGTCGCACCGTTCCCGCGCACCAGCACTGCACCGTCACGTTTCAACGCCTCGCGAATACTCACGATCACCTGTTTGGGACTGAGCGGCGTGCCTGCCGCGAACGCGGGGCAGGCATCTTGACAACGCCCACACTCGGTACACGCATCCCCATCGAGTAACTGTTTCCAGGTCAAGCCACGTAACGTGCTGGCATAAATCGGCTTGCCCTCCTGCGTCTGTGCCATCGGCGCGAGTTGTCCCATTGGGCGATCGAGTTTAGAAAAGAAAATGTTGAGTGGACTCGTCAAGACGTGCACCAAGGTCCCCACGGGCAGGGTGACTAGAGTGAGAACGACAGTGCCCAGATGCACCAACCAGAATCCCAGGTGCCAGGTGACCAGCGTCTCGTTCGATGCACCGGTGACAAGCCACAGTTGCGCCACCAGCCATCCGGCGGGCATCCACCATGCCCAGGCGGGTTTTTCCACCGCGAGGCGTAACGATTCGACAATCAATCCGCCAACCACGATGACAACGAGCATCACGAACGTAAACACAAAACGATTGTCGAGCGTCAAGCGCGCAGGTTTTTGAACAAAGCGTCGGTAGCCCACCAGCGCTGCACCGATGAGGAACATCACGACGGCGAGATCGAGAATCAATTTAAAGACGAGGTAAACATCGCCTTTGAGGAACACAAAAGTTTCGGGGTGCTCGCGCGCGGTGGTATTCCCCAGCAGTTGCAACACCTCGAAGAGATGACTGTTGACTGCGGCCAGCGTCGTGCCGATGAAGAACACAAAGAACGACCACGCGATAGCAACGTGCATCACGCCCGGATACCGCTGATCCAGGACTTTGGTTTGCACGATGGCATAACGAATCAATCGCCACATGCGAAGGGGCAGTTGATCCCAGCGGCGCTCGGGACGTCCGACTTGCCACCACCAGCGCGCGTGCAGATATACGCGGACGAGCAAGATCAGCGCCGCCAGGAACATCATCGAATACGACCACAGGGCGGGATTCCATTCGTGGGGAATACCCCAGAATTCCGGTCGGATGGGCATACGCGTTCCTCACCCTCCTCTGGCTTGTTGCACGTGCTCGGTCAACACAGGCAGCAAATCGAGGATGTCCACCTGCGCGCCAAACTTGGCCAGATTGAAAATCGGTGCGGCGGGATCGGTGTTGATGGCGATAATCATTTCCGCGTTGCCGATGGCTTCGACGTGCTCTGGCGCGCCGCTGATGCCGAGCGCGAGATACAACTTGGGTTTGACCGCTTTGCCGGATTTGCCCACCAGTCGTGTGGGTGGAAGCCAACCCTGATCAATCACCGGGCGTGAGCCGGAGACGACGCCTCCCAGGACTTGGGCCAGTTCTTTTGCCAGTTCGATATTGTCCTGATTTTGAATCCCGCGCCCCACCGAAACGAGAATCGCCTCTTTGGCAATGTCCACATCGCCAACAGCGGGTTCGATGTACTCGTTCACCCGCACGCGCAAATCGTCGAGCGCGGGTGCGGCGCCGCTTACGAGTTCTGGCGCTTGTGCAGCACGACCTTGCTCTGGCTTGTAACCGCCCGGCACCATCATCACGAGCGCGGTGGGTCCGGGCAATTCGCCTTCTGCCATCATTTTGCCGCCGCAAATCTGGCTGACGAATTTGAGTGTACCATCCTCCGCAGACACCGTGCGACACGCGCTCACCAACGGCAAGTTCAGCCGTGTCGAAAGCCATGCCGCCACATCACCACCGATGGTGGTATCGCCAAACAGCACGGCGCGCGGCGCGTGTTCCTTGATGACATTTTCCAGCGTGCGCTGGTAGGCATCGGGTGAAAAATCGGCGAACGCGCTATGTTCGATGTACAGCACGCGATCCGCCGCGAAATCGCGCGCGAGTGATTCAGCATCGTGACCGAGCAGGACAGCAATCACTTTGCCGCCGGTCGCGTTCGCTAGCACGCGCGCCGCCGCCAGCATCACGTACGAAAGATCACTCACCTGTCCACGCAAATGTTCGATGACAACAAAAATATCGGGGTTCATAATCTGATCTCCTGATGATTGACGAAGGACGAAGGACGAAGGACGGAGGACGAATGCTTTCGTTCTTCGTCATTGGTCTTTCGTCCCTGGTCTATAACACTCCGTGCTCCTTGAAAATCTCGACCAGCCGCGCCGCGACCGCGTTGACATCCCCCTCGATCATCGTCGCGCGTTCGCGCGTTTCGGGAGGGAAGAGATGCACGTTCACCGGCGCGCCGATGGTTTCCAGGACTGCCGCAGGGAACGTTTCGATGGTCGCGGTTTTCATCGTCGCGCGAATTTTGCTAATCGGGACATAGCGCGGTGGTTTTTCGGCGGCTTGAATGCCCAGCACCGCGGGCAATTGCACCTGCATCTCCGCGATGAGTCCGCCGGGAAATTCTTTCCGCACGCGCGCGCTGCCATTGGCAATGATAACGCCGGACACATAGCCCACGTACGCCATCCCCAGATGTTCGGCGAGGGCGGGCCCCACCGCGCCGTCTAAATCATTGTGCGCTTGCACGCCGGTCAAAATCAATTCGGGGCGCAAGGTCTTGATGAAATTCGCCAGCACGCGCGCGAGTGCGCGATTACTCACATCGTAACTCCAGCGTCCGGTCAATTTGATGAGACGATCCGCACCTTGGGCGGCGGCCGTGAACAACACCTCGTCTATCCCCTCAATGTCCGGCGCCACGACGATGACCTGACTTGCCGCGCCTTTTTCCTTCAAAAGAATCGCTTGCTCGATCGCATGCTCATCCAACTCGTTCAGTTTCAAACGCACCGCCTCTGGATCGAGACGTGCACCGCTCGCGTCAATCACCAGTTCTTCCACCAAATCGGGCACCATTTTGATTGGAACGATAAGGTTCATAGGATACTCCTGGTGTGGTTAGTGGTTAGTGATTAGTGGTTAGTGGTCAGTATTCAGTAGTCAGTATTCAGTTCTTCACTGCCCACTGTCCATTGTCCACTGAACACTGAACACTATTCGCTATTCACTATCCACTAACTACTCCATACTCTCCGCTAACAGTTCCACCACATCGCGCACTTCCATTCCGCTGGCTTGACGAATCGTCTTGATAGCATCTTCAAAGCGCGGCGGCTCGTACGGACACGCCACGGCGAGTGTGGTCGCACCTGTCGCGACGGCTTCGTGGATGCGCCATTCGGAGGTGCGCGTGCGCGCCCTTTCCCACTGAAAGCCATCGAGCCACATTCCGCCGCCGCCACCACCGCAACACAAACTGGTCTTGCCGCTATGCGACATTTCGACGAGTTCGACGCCTGGAATCGCCTGCAAGAGCGCGCGCGGTTCATCGTAGATGTTGTTCGCGCGTCCCAGATAGCACGGATCGTGAAAAGTCACTTTGCCGTTCACAGGACGTTTGAGGAACGGCTTGAGTTGCTCCAATCGCTCGGCCAGAAATTGTGTGGCGTGACGTACGGGGAACGTGATGCCCAATGTGGGATAGGCATTCTTGAACGCATTGAACGCGTGGGGATCAGTGGTAATGATTTCTTTGAACTTGTACTTGTGGAACGCTTGCGCGTTTTTGTGCGCGAGCATCTCGAACAAGCCGCGTTCGCCGGCGAGACGTTGCGAATCGCCATCGCTCGCTTCTTCGGGCCCCAGAATCGCATAGTCCACGCCCAGCACGTTCAAGAGGCGCGCCAGCGCGCGGCTAATCATTTGACTGCGCGGATGATACGAAGCATAGTCGCCCACATACCACAAGACATCGGCGGATTTTTTGTCCTTGCCGAAGATCGGCACGTGCGCCTGAATGCCCTTGGTCCAATCGGCGCGTTTGCGCGGCGATTGCCCCAGCACGTTGCCATAGCGTTGCGAATTTTCAAACGCCAGTTGCAACTCGGCGGGGATTTGTCCGGCGAGAATCATCTCTTCTTTCGCGCGTGTCATCAATTTTTCGGTGAGGGGAATGCCCGACGGGCATGCTTCGGTGCACGCGTAACACGACACGCACATCCAGACAGTATCCGTTTTCAACACGCGATCAAAGATTTCTGAACGCAGCGCGGCGATCATTCGGCCGGGGGGAAAGTCCATCAAGTAACCGTACGGACAAATACCGCTACACATACCGCATTGCAAACAGGTGCGGATACGTTCGCCGTTGGGAGGCGTTTGCAGACTCGCGTAAAATGCATCGTTAAAGGCAGGATTGGTGACAGGAGAAATGATCATCAAGACCTCCTTGCGAGCAAGCCAAAATCAACGCGGGACATCACACCGTTGTTTTGTCCCTGCCGATAGTTTACTGAACGAGTGGCTGAGTGTGTATCGGGGAATCTGGTATTTTTCGCGTCAGGATTTCTTTGTATGTGGATTAGGCGACTAGCAGACTCCACCATCATTCGCAGACAAAAGTAATTACTCGGCCATGCCATCCATAGCAACAAGCCCCACCCC
>Ga0209101_1002983_pt1 | contig 10576 bp, 12 predicted proteins | sample ConPoolayeCmetaG_FD_185481 | JGI IMG/M metagenome (GOLD analysis project Ga0209101, IMG submission 185481) | Hot spring microbial mat communities from California, USA to study Microbial Dark Matter (Phase II) - Cone Pool mat layer C metaG... ... | reverse complement strand
CCATGATCCTGAACGACAGGGTGCCGCTGGGGGTCTTGACCGATACCGAATCGCCGACGGCGCAGCCCATCAGCGACTTGCCGAGCGGGGACTCGTTTGAAATGCACCCGTTGGAGACATCGGCCTCAGCGGAACCCACGATCTGATAGACTTCAGGCTGGGAGCCGCCTTCTTCCACGATGGTCACACGGGCGCCAAGCCGCACGCGGTCGGTGGGGCCACCATGCGGGATGATCTCAGCATCCTGCAACATCTTTTCAATGGTCAGGATACGGCCCTCCACGAAGGCCTGCTCGTGTTTCGCTTCTTCGTATCCGGCGTTCTCGGTTACGTCCCCTTCCATCTTGGCGGCGTGGATCCTGGCGGCGATCTCTGGGCGGCGCACTTCAACCAGGTAGTTCAGTTCCTCCAAAAGTTTTTGACGACCTTCTTCTGTCAGAAAGACTTTTCTGCTCTCTGCCATGTTGCTCCCTCATCAGAATTTAGAAAGTAAAAAACGCGCCCAAAGCGCTGTGAGGCGGCGCGGGTCGGCCACGCCGGTACAGAGTTGATGTTCGCCTTGTCACCCCACCGATGGCAAGCCATCCCCAAAATAAAAAGGTTGAGACGTGCTCAACCATGCGGTTGGAGCGATGTCTCACCGGGCTATTATACCCTAAACGGAATGATTTGCAAAATTCCGGGAAATTGGCCTGCGGTTGCCCTGGTGATATAATGGCCCTGGCTGGATTGGCTTTTTCCTGTACGAATGTTTGAAAGGAGGCCCGATTATGGCAGTGCAGGTTGGCGAACACGCGCCCGATTTCACCTTGCCGTCAGACCAGGGCGCCGAGGTGCGATTGTCGGATTTCCGCAACAAGAAAGTCATCCTCTACTTCTACCCCAAAGCGAACACCGGCGGGTGAATCAAGCACGCGGTCGGATTCCGTGATGAATCCGCCAGACTCGCCCGCCACAACACAGTGGTTATCGGCATCAGCCCCGACCCCATCAAAGAATTGCAAAAGTTCCGCGCCAAACAGAACCTGGATTTCGTCTTGCTGTCCGACGAGAACCATGTTGTCGCCGAGATGTACGGTGCGTGGGGCGAGAAGTTCATGTATGGCAAGACGTACATGGGCATTGTGCGCAGCCACTTCGTGATTGATGAGGCCGGCAAAGTGCTCGACGCCCAGATCAAGGTCTCGCCCGAACAAAGCGTTCGGCTGGCCCTGGAGGTCTGCTGTCCGGATTGATGGCCCTGCACCGTTAGTGGCGGAAGTGGCGTGCGCCAGTGAAAATCATCGCCAGGCCGTGCCTGTTCGTGGCGGCGATGACCTCCTCGTCGCGGACCGAGCCGCCTGGCTGGATGATGGCCGTGATGCCGGCAGCGGCCGCCCGCTCGATGCTGTCCGGAAAGGGGAAGAAGGCGTCGGAGGCCAGGACCGCGCCGCGGCAACGCGGCGGCCCGGCCTTCTTGATAGCCAGCTCGGTGGCGTCGACGCGGCTCATCTGGCCCGCGCCGATGCCCACTGTGGCCTGACCTTGTGCCAGAACGATGGCGTTCGATTTAACGTGGGCGACAGCCCGCCAGGCGAAGCGCAGCGACCGCCGCTCCGCGTCGTTGGGGGCGCGCTCGGAGACGACCTGCCAGGTGGTCTCGTCCTCGAAACGGTCGTTGCCCTGCAACAATATGCCGCCACGCACCCGCCGCAGGTCTACCGCGGCCAGCCAGTTTGCCTCGGCTTCGGCGGGCAGCGGCATTTGCAGCAGGCGCAGGTTCTTTCTTTGCTCGAGCACAGCCAGGGCGTCTGGCTCAAAACCGGGCGCGATGATGGCTTCGACAAACAGCTCGCTCATGGCCTGGGCCGTGGCCTGGTCAACGGATGCGTTGCAGCCGATGACGCTGCCGTAAGCAGACACCGGGTCGCACTCGAAAGCGAGGCTATAGGCCGCGGCCAGCGAATCGGCGCAGGCCAGGCCGCAGGGATTGTTGTGTTTGACGATGGCGACGGTTGGCTCGTCGTAGCTCAGGGCCATGTCCCAGGCCGCGTTCAGGTCGAGCAGGTTGTTGTATGACAGAGCCTTGCCGTGCAACAGGGTCGCGTCGGCCAGGCCGACCACACCGGGCAGGCGATAGAAAGCCGCCGGCTGGTGGGGGTTCTCGCCGTAGCGCAGGTCATAGGCTTTTTCGAGCGACAGGTCAAGGTGCGCGGGAAATTCCTGTCGCGCATCTGCCTGAGCCAGATAGGCATGGATGGCCGTGTCGTAGGCGGCGGTGTGGGCGAAGGCTTTGGCCGCCAGCCTGCGGCGTTCTTCCGCCGAGAGCGCGCGCCGCTCGTTCAGGGCGTTGATGACGTGGCCGTAGTCGGCCGGGTCGCACAGTACGATGACGTCCGTGAAATTCTTGGCCGCGGCCCGCAGCAGCGTCACCCCGCCGATGTCAATGTTCTCCAGCGCGTCTTCGAGCGCGCAGCCGGGGCGGGCGATGGTCTCGCTGAAAGGGTACAGATTGACGGCGACCAAATCTATCGGCGCAAGCGACAGCCGCTCCAGCTCGGCCAACTGCGCCGGGTCGCGGCGCGCCAGGATGCCGGCATGAATCGCGGGATGCAGGGTCTTCACCCGGCCGCCCAGAATTTCAGGGAAGCCGGTCACGCTTTCCACCGTGCGGACGGCGATGCCGGCTTCCTGCAAGGTTTTGGCTGTGCCGCCAGTGGAGACGATCTCCACGTCCCAATCGGCCAGGGCCTGCGCCAGCTCTGCCAGGCCAGCCTTGTTCCAAACACTCAGCAACGCACGACGGATCATTTGTACCTTGCCTCCAGCTCATTGAAAATGTCCTGCCATGACAGCCCGTGAAACGCCATCAGCACCATCAGATGATAGACCAGGTCGGCCATCTCGTAGATGATGGGGCGTTTGTCCTGGTTCTTCGAGGCGATGATGACCTCGGCGGTCTCTTCGCCCAGCTTCTTAAGGATTTTGTCCTGCCCCTGCTCGAACAGATAGGTCGTGTATGACCCTGCCGGGCGGTTCGTCTGGCGGCTTTGAATCACCGCGGCCAGTTTTTCCAGTATGCTGACATCGATCATGTGAGAATGACTCCTTTCCCTCGTCATGCTGAGCCGCAGGCGAAGCATCTCGCGCTGCACGGAAAGCCGTAGCATAGGGCCGTGCCCGTGACGCCCACGAGGGGCTACGCTACACACCCGTTGACAGCGCGTCGGCGGCCTTATGCCAGGCGACGGAAAAAGCACGACATCCGGCCGGTATGGCAGGCCGGGCCACGTGGTTGCACCTGCACCAGCAGCGTATCGCCGTCGCAGTCGTACCAGATGGCGGCGATGCGCTGCGTGTGGCCGGAGGTTTCGCCCTTGTGCCACAGACTCTGGCGGCTTCTGCTCCAAAAATGGGTTTCGCCGGTGCTCAGGCACAGGCGCAGCGACTCGGCGTTCATATAGGCCAGCATCAGCACCTGGCCGGTTGCGGCGTCCTGCACGATGGCCGGGATCAGCCCGCTTTCACCCCAGTTCACTGCCGCGATCGGGTCATCGGGCGGCTGCCATTCGGCGTTGGTCGGCCTGCTCGTGTCGTTCATAGCCTGACCGGCACCCCATGTTGATGCAGGTAATTCTTGACCTCGGCAATGGACAGTTGCCTGTAATGGAACAGCGACGCGGCCAGCGCGGCCGATGCGCCCCCCTCGGTCAGAATCTGGTGAAAGTGCTCCAATTGGCCCGCGCCGCCGGAGGCAATGACCGGGATGGAGACGGCGTCGGCCACGGCGCGGGTCAGCTCCAGGTCGTAGCCATCCTGCGCGCCGTCGTGGTCCATGCTGGTCAGCAGGATTTCGCCCGCGCCGCGTGCTTCGGCCTCGCGCGCCCAGTCAACCGCGTCGCGCCCGACGGGTATGCGCCCGCCATTGATGTACACCTCCCAATGGTCGTCTTCGCGTTTGGCGTCAATGGCGACCACGATGCACTGGCTGCCGAAACGGCTGGCCCCTTCGGTGATCAGCGACGGTGTTTTGATCGCCGCGCTGTTGATCGAGATCTTGTCCGCGCCCGCCTTCAAAATGGCGCGGATGTCTTCCACTGTGCGGATGCCGCCGCCCACAGTGAAGGGGATGAACACCGAATCGGCCACGCGCCGCACCATGTCAATCACGATGTCACGCTGTTCATGCGAGGCGGTGATGTCCAGGAAGACCAGTTCATCGGCGCGTTCGCGATCGTACACGATGGCCTGTTCCACCGGGTCGCCGGCATCGCGCAGGTTGACGAAGTTGACGCCTTTGACCACCCGCCCGTCTTTCACATCCAGACAAGGTATGATGCGTTTGGCTAACACCTGACCCCTCCTTCCACGTCAATGGTTGCGTCCAGCCGTAGCGCAGGTTTCAACCCTGCCGCCGGGTTGGCGGCCGTAGCGTCCACAAGGGGACTATGCTGCGCCCGTCATTCTGAGGCGCGATAGCGCCGAAGAATCTCTGCGCCCCGTGCCGCGCGAGATGCTTCGCCTGCGGCAGATGCTTCGCCTGCGGCTCAGCATGACGGGATGGGCCGCGGCTCAGCGGCTCAGCCGCCCGATCCGTCGTCTCCTGCGCATCCGCTGTTCTCACCTGCCGCCTATTCGGCCGCACCCTGCGCCAGGCGGATGGCCTGGGGCAGGGAAATCGCGCCGGTATAGAGGGCCTGGCCGATGATCACGCCTTCAATGCCTTGCCCCTCGACCGCCGCCAGCCGCCGGATATCTTGCGGGCCGGCCACCCCGCCAGAGGCGATGACCCGCAGGCCAGAGGCCCGCGCCATCTCTGTGCAGGCTTCGACATTGACCCCGCCCAAGGTGCCATCGCGCCGGATGTCGGTGTGGACGACGCGCAGCACGCCCAGGTCAGCCATCTGGCGGGCCAGGTCTATCGCCGATACGGACGAGACGTTGCGCCAGCCATGCGTGGCGACGCGGCCATCCACGGCGTCAATGCCGATGACGATGGCCTCCGCCCCAAAACGGCGGACCGCCTCCAGCACGAGGCGAGGATTGCGCACCGCCACTGTGCCGAGGATGACCCGCGCCGGGCCCAACGACAGGGCCAATTCGATGTCGTGCAGGGTGCGCAGCCCGCCACCGAACTGAATCGGAATGCTGACGCTGGCGGCGATGTCGGCCATGATGGCCGCGTTGAGCGAATCCTCGCCCAACGCGCCGTCCAGGTTGACGATGTGCAGCCAGGCCGCGCCCTGCTCGGCCCAGTGATGGGCGACGGCGATGGGATTGTCCGAGAAGACGGTCTCGTGCTCAACCTGGCCCTGATACAGGCGCACGCACCGCCCCTGGCGCAGGTCAATGGCCGGAAACACAATCATGCCCGCTCGACAACCTCCGCAAAGTTCTTCAGTATCCTCAGCCCGATGTCCTGGCTCTTCTCCGGGTGAAACTGGATGCCAAACACCCGCCCGACGCCGACCGCCGAGGCGAATTCGACGCCGTACTCGGTGGTTGCCAGCACCACGTTTTCGTCGGCCGGCACGGGATAGTAAGAGTGCACGAAATAGGCGTAGTCGTCCGGGCGGATGCCTGCCAGCAGTGGCGATGGCCGGCCCGCGGCGGCCGCCCGTGGGTAGATCTGATTCCAGCCGACGTGCGGCACTTTCAAGCCGGGGGCAAAGCGGACGACGCTGCCGGGCAGGATACCCAGCCCACGATGGCGCCCCATCTCCTCGCTTTCGTCGAAAAGCATTTGCATCCCAACGCAGATGCCCAGCAAGGGCACCCGCCTCTCCACGCATTCCAGAACCACTTCATCCAGGCCAGCCCGCCGGAGGGTGTTGATGGCATCGCCAAACGCGCCCACGCCGGGCAGGATGATCCCTCGCGCCTGGCGGATCAGGCTTCGCTCGCCGGTCACGATGCCGCGCACGCCGACGCGCTCCATCGCTTTCTGTACGCTGCGCAGGTTTCCCACGCCATAATCTACAATTGCGATCATCTCAAGACCAAACCTCTATGTGGCAAGGGTGCCGAGGCACCCGTCCTCTCACTCGAGCACGCCCTTGGTAGAGGGGACGGCCTCCAGCCGACGCGGGTCGAGGCGGACAGCCTCGCCCAGGCAGCGGCCCAATGCCTTGAAAACGGCTTCCGCGATGTGGTGCGTGTTCACCCCGCTGAGCAGCCTGACGTGAAGGGTGAGGCCCCCGTTCGCGGCCAGCGCGCGCAGGAATTCGCGCACCAGTTCGGTGTGAAACTGGCCCACAGTCGGCTGGGGAAAGGACACATCGTAAGCCAGCATCCCTCTGCCTGAGATGTCAACGGCCATGAGCACGAGGGCTTCGTCCATGGGCAGGAGGCAGTGCGCATAGCGCACGATGCCCCGTTTGTCTGCCAGTGCTTCCTTCAATGCGCTGCCCAGGCAGATGCCAATGTCTTCTATGGTGTGATGGTCATCCACTTCGCGGTCGCCTTTGGCCTCGATGCTGAGGTCGAATCGGCCGTGTACGGCCACATGGGACAACAGATGGTTCAGGAAGGGGATGCCGGTGATCAGTTCATAGCGTCCTTCGCCGTCCAGATTGAGCTCCAGGCGCACGTCGGTCTCGCGGGTCTGCCGGTAAACGCTTGATTTGCGCATGGTCATTTCCCTCCGACCAATGCTTCGGCCCGCTGAATGATGTCCTGGAGCTGCTGCGAGGCTGCGGTCTGGCCCATTTCACCCAGTTCATCGGCCAGCGCATCTACCATTTCAAAGAACTCCGGCCCAATCTGGTCCAGGTTTTCTTTGAGCACCTGCTCTGTTTCTTCGGCAGTCCTGGTTTCCATCAGGCGATTGACCAGCTTGATGACCGGCGGGGCATTGTCGCGCACCAGTTGCATGGCCCGGTCGCCGATCTGACGCAGTTTTTGGACGGCATTGCGCTGGCCGGTCTGAGCGGCCTGCTGGAGGTTGGCCGACAGGATTGAGAAGAACGTGTCATCCAGCAAGGGCAGCGATTCCTGCAGGATGGCCTCGATATCGGCGGCCTGCAACAGCCGCCTCAACAGGTCGGCCCGTTCCTGGAGCGCTTTCTTGAGCTCGTCATCTTGTCTTTCGGCGATCGCCAGAATCTGCTCCCGCCGTCTGGTCAGACGTTGCGCTTCTTTGGGCGGCGCGGCTTCGATCTGGGCCGTCAGGTCCTGGAAGAAGGCGTAGTCCATGTATGGCCGCCCGACCCGCACCAGCTCCTCGACCTCGGCGTCATCTTGGGCCGCCACGAGCCGGCGCAGCAGCTCGTCTTTGGCGGCGATGATCTCTTCACGGTATTGCTTCTCGGCTTTCAAGATTTCCTGGCCGACTTCGGTCAGCGGCAGCAGGGCGATGTATAGATCGGTCAGCTCTTGCGCCGCCTTGCGTTGGGGTTCGGTGCGGGCTGCGGCGATGAGGCTGGACAGCATTTGGAAGAACTCGGCGTCCAGCAGGGCTTTGTTCTGAGTCACCAGAGACTTCAGCTTCTCCTGATCGGCGCGGGCCTGCAACAGTTCGTCAATCAGCGCGATCTTGGCTTTCTGTGCCGCGATCATCTCTTTGGTAATCCCGTCGGCCTCCAGGATCGCTTCGGCCATGCTTTCGGCGGTCAGGAACATTCTGGGCTGAAACAGATAGGCCTTGCGTTTCTCTGGCGGCAGGCTGTTCATCAAGGCGTTGGTCAGGGTGCCGATGGTCTTCTGTATGTCGGCGCCCCGCAGATTGGCGTTGGCCGGCGTCAGGCAGAACAACAGTTGCTTTGACCCGTCATGATACAGAATGGGCGTGGTCAGGCCCATGGCATTGCCGCATCTCGGGCATTGAAATACGTTGAGTTGCCCCTGCAAGAACCTGACCTTGAGGTCCGGCCGTTGTTCGGCGTCAATGATGCTGTCGACCGGCGCGGACATTTGGTGTCCGCAGAACGGACATTTGACTGAAACCAGTTGCTGAGTGATTGCCATTTTTGATCCTTCCTTAGCGTAAGTTTTGGAGCACGTCCATTAGAATATCGGTCTGCTCAGGCGTGCCCACACTGACCCGTATGCAGTCGTCCAGGCCAGGCTTGTTGTAGTAGCGGAGCAATACGCCACGCTTCTCCAGGTTTTGTTTAAGTTCTTGAGCGCTCCGCCCCACGACACGACATAAAATGAAATTGGAGCGGCTGGGATAGGGCCGCAGGTAAGCGACGGTCTGAAGCAAACGGTAGAGGCGTTCCCGCTCGGCGATGATGCGTTGCACATTACGGAGCAGGTAATCCACGTCGTCCAGCGACGCCAATACAGCCGCCTGAGCAGCGACGTTGATGTTGTAAGGCTGTTTGATCTTCCACAGGTGCTTCATCAGGGGCAGGGGGAACAGCCCATAGCCGATCCTCAGGCCGGCCAGCCCGGCCCATTTGCTGAACGTGCGCAAGACGACCAGGTTGGGATACTCGGGCACCCAATGGGCGACGCTCTCCTGCCCGCTGAACTCGACATAGGCCTCATCAACCACGAGTAGGGCCGGCAATGTGAGCAGGCGACGCAGCCCGGCCTGCGGGACCATGCTGCCGTCGGGGTTGTTGGGGCGGCAGATGAAGATGACCTTGATGCGTCCGGCGGTCGGCCGCTGATCGAACTGCGCTTCGATGGCCTCGACGGCGACGGAAAAGTCGGCGCGGCGGGGGACCTCGACGACGCGCGCGCCGCACACGCCGGCCAGAAATGAGTACATGCCAAACGTCGGTGGGCAGTTGATGACGGCGTCGCCGGGCTCAATCACGAGCCGCAAGATCAGGTCGAGCAGCTCATCCGACCCGTTGCCGCACAGGATGTGTTCCTTGTCGAGGCCCAGGTATTTCGCCAGGCCATCGCGCAGCAGCGTCTGGCCGGGGTCGGGGTAGATGTGTTTGTACGGAAAATTGGCGATGGCTTGCGCGGCTTTGGGCGATGGCCCGTATGGATTCTCGTTGGCGTCCAGCTTGGTGATACGGTCGGGGGCGAAACCCAGCCGTGCGCTGAGCACCTCGAAGGGCGCAATGGGCGTGTATTCCTCCAGGCCGGCGATGTCTGGGCGGACGAGCTGAGCGATGAATTCGGCTGGCTCGAAGCTTTGGCCCTCGACGACCGAGCCAGGCACTTGTACAACAGATTTCATTTTCCCACCCTGAGCCGGCAGCGTACCGCGTTGGCATGTCCCGTCAGGCCTTCAGAGTCGGCTATCTCAGCGGCGGTGGGCGACAGGGCCTGTACCTCCTGCGGGCTTACGTCGAAGATGTTGATGACCTTAACAAAGTCCAAAACGGTTAACGCGGAAGCAAAGCGGGCCGAGCCGCCGGTTGGCATGATATGGCTTGGCCCGACCACGTAGTCGCCCAGTGCTTCGGAGGAATACTCTCCGAGAAAAATTCCGCCGGCGTTGTGTACGCGGTTCAACCAGCTCAGCGGGTCTTCCACGACGAGGCACAGGTGCTCAGGCGCGTACTCGTTGGCCAGTTCGATGGCCTGCTCCAGCGACTCGGTGAGCACGATGCCTCCCTGTTGCTGGAACGACTGCAGGACGACCTCCTGTCGGGGCAGGTCGGGCAATTGCTTGACCACGGCTGCTTGCGTCTTCAGGGCCAGTTCGGCAGAGGGAGTAAGCAGGATCGCCGAAGCCAGCGCGTCATGTTCCGCCTGGGCAATCAAATCTGCGGCGACCCATACGGGGTTGGCCGTGTGATCGGCGACGATCAGCGTTTCGGTCGGGCCGGGCAGGCCGTCGAGCCCCACCAGACCGTATACCTGTCGCTTGGCGAGCATCACGAACAGGTTGCCTGGCCCGCAGATTTTGTCCACGCGCGGTATGGTGGCCGTGCCGTAGGTCAGGGCAGCGATGGCCTGTGCCCCGCCGGCCTTGAACACGGCATTGACCTGGGCGATACGGGCCGCGCTCAATACGGCGGGATGCAGCCTGCCTGTGCGGGAAGGGGGAGTGACCAGGATGACTTCCTGTACCCCAGCAACTCGCGCCGGTATGGCAGCCATGAGCACGGAGGAGGGATAAGCGGCTGAGCCGCCGGGCGCGTACACTCCGACCCTGGACATGGGCCGCATGACCTGGCCCAGGTGGCTGCCATTCTTCTGCTCCACCCACGATTTGACCTGCCGCTCTTTCTGCGCCAGGTGAAACGCGCGAATTCGTTCCGCGGCTAATTCGAGTGAGGCACGCAATGAAGGGGGCGTCTCATTCCAGGCCTGCTCGATCTCCTGTTCGCTTACGCGGAGCTGGCTCAGCGAGGCGCCATCCAACAACCGGGTGTAACCGATAACCGCTTGGTCGCCGAACCGGCGGACATCGGCGATGATTTGTTGCACGGCCTGCACGGGCGTCAGCGGCTTGCCAAAGACTTGAGTCAATTTTTTGGCGATGTGTGTGGGCACTTTAACGTCGTCGAATGGCACCCGTTTCAAGATGGTCGCGCGCGCCTGCTCCACCTCTCGAATGATCGGTATTGACATGCTTGCCCTGTTCCTCACCTTGAGACAATGATAAGGGGTATCCGAGGATACCCCTTCCTTAGAGGTCTATCTGCGAATATGCTCCCTGCCGCTATGAAATATAGCAGAATGCGGC
>Ga0209101_1002980_pt1 | contig 10583 bp, 8 predicted proteins | sample ConPoolayeCmetaG_FD_185481 | JGI IMG/M metagenome (GOLD analysis project Ga0209101, IMG submission 185481) | Hot spring microbial mat communities from California, USA to study Microbial Dark Matter (Phase II) - Cone Pool mat layer C metaG... ... | reverse complement strand
AACGCGTTCAGTGTGGATCGGTCGCTGCTGGAGGTACCGGGTGTGCTGTACTACCGGGTAGAGACGCCGACGGACGGCGCGGTTCGGAAGATGATCCAGACGAAGTAAGCGGGAGTTTTCCCGCTTGAGGGAATAAAGTCGGTCGCGCCCTGCCTCGCTTTGCCGAGGTAGGGCGCGCTGCTTTGCAGGCGAACGCCGAACAGTTTCGTTTTATTTACCGCCAAAAAATGGAACTTTGCCGAGTACTCTTTTTTCATCTAATTTTTTTCATTTATGCAAAACGTCACGGTAATCGGAGGAGGTACTATGGGCAACGGCATTGCCCATGTGTTTGCTCAGTACGGCTATGAGGTCAGCTTGGTGGATGTTTCTACAGAGGTACTGGATAAAGCCCTAAGTACTATTCGCAAAAATTTGGACCGGCAGGTGGCTAAAGGCGTACTCTTGGAAGGTGAAAAAGCCTCGACCTTGCAGCGCATCCATCCCATGACCGATTTGCGAGAGGGAGCGGCCGGCGCCGACTTGGTGGTGGAAGCCGCTACGGAGAAGGTGGAATTGAAATTGAAGCTATTTTCCGACCTCGACCAATACACACCTGCCCATGCCATCTTGGCGACGAATACCAGCAGTATCAGCATTACTCGGATTGCTTCGGCTACCCAGCGACCCCAGCAGGTAATCGGCATGCACTTCATGAATCCGGTACCGGTGATGAAGCTGGTCGAGGTCATTCGCGGCTATGCCACTTCCGACGAGGTATGCCGGACGATTATGGACATCGCCCGCCGCTTAGAGAAGGTGCCCGTCGAGGTCAACGATTATCCGGGATTTGTGGCCAATCGCATCCTCATGCCCATGATCAACGAAGCCATTTACACGCTATACGAAGGCGTTAGTGGCGTTGAGGAAATCGATACGGTGATGAAACTGGGTATGGCCCATCCTATGGGACCTCTGCAACTAGCCGACTTTATCGGCTTGGATGTGTGCCTGGCCATCTTGCGGGTGCTTCACGAAGGACTAGGGCAGCCCAAATACGCTCCTTGTCCGCTATTGGTCAACATGGTAACGGCCGGTAAGCTCGGAGTGAAAACGGGCGAAGGCTTTTACACATACACGGCCGGCAGTAAGGAATTGGTCGTCTCCGAGCGCTTTCGTTGACCCTCTCATGTAAACACCATTATGAGCCTTAAACCGCACCCGGACCATCGCTACATAGTAGCCTTGCGGGAAAACGAACATCGTCTCATAGAGGAGATTTACCGCCGCTACGCCAAGCGGATAGAGCGCTTTATTTGCTCAAACAGCGGCACACCGGACGATGCCCGCGATGTCTTTCAAGAGGCCTTACTGATCATCACGCGCCAGGCGCGAGGAGAGGGATTCGTACTTACTTGCCCCTTTGAGGCTTATCTGTACTTAGTATGCCGAGGCAGATGGCTGAACGAACTCAAGAACCGCAAGCGCTCGGGGGTAACAATTCGCGAGACCGAGCAATTTATAGACAAAACAGATGCCGGCGCGTTGGCCGAAGCCACTCTCGAGCAAGATGAGCGAAACCGGCTTTTCCAGCATTTCTTCGAAAAATTACCGGAATCGTGTCGCATTTTATTACGGCTTTCTTGGAGCGGTATCTCTATGCAAGAAGTGGCTACCCAGTTGGGTTACACGTACGCGTATGCCCGCAAACGCAAATCGGAATGTATTGCTCATCTCGTTGCCTGGATTCAGGCCTCCTCTTCCTATAAAGCGCTGAAGTAATCATCTATGGCTCCCGACGTATTCATCCGTATCGAAGATTATCTCGACAACAATTTATCCCCCAATGAGCGGCTCGACTTTGAAGAACAGCTTTGCGCAGACCCCGAACTCGCTCAAGCATTCGTCTTGGTTCGCGAGGCTCGAGAGCGCCTCGTCCGTCAATGGGCTAACGAGCCCGCGGATGCCGCCCTAATGGAAACGCTGCGCCAAGTTGGCCGGGAGTATTTCCGGGGTAGCTCTACAGAAGCCATAACGCCTAAACGCGTGTCGCTCCTTCCACGAATAGGCTGGGCCGCCGCTGCGGTGCTGCTTCTGCTCTTGGGTGCATGGCTGTTCTTTTTACGGCCGTCCTACCCCGAGCGCCTGTACGCTCAGTACAAGGAGTTGCCGGAAGCCTCTTTCGCCGTGCGGAGCGGTGAAGAGCGGCTTTCTTTGGCAGAAGAGGCGGCTCGCGCGTTCAACCGCAGGCAATATTCGGAGGCACTTGCCTTGCTGGAGCGCCATTTGGAGCAAGCACCCGATGATACAGAGGCACGCTATTTCAGCGGATTGTGCTTGCTGGAGATGAAGCGCTTTGAGGAGGCCCGCAGGGTTTTTGCCCAAGTAGAACAAGTGCCGATATGGGCGGACGAAGCGCGATGGTACACGGCGCTTACCGACTTGAGAGAAAAGCGCATAGACGATTGTATCCACCGGCTACGGCAAATCGACCCGCAGAGTGCGCGCTATGTCCAGGCACAGCGGCTGTTGAAGGATCTCAATCGGTAAGGCAGCCCGGCATTTTATTCCAAAAGGAGCACAAGGATAGGGCTCGGGTTTACCCATACAAAGGCCCTGTAGGCATGCAAAAAAACCTACAGGGCCTTTTCCTTTGAGTACTTCCAAAAGGAGTGAAATCTTCAATCTACAATCGTTACATCACCGCGCATCTGGATGCGTTCGCCGCCGGCCAGTTCGATATCGGCCCACCAGGTAAAGACGTCTGGGTTGAGGCGACGCCCGTTGAAGGTACCGTCCCAGCCACCACTGCGGCTGTCGTTGGGCAACAGGTCGTCGCGCGAGAAGATGAGATTGCCCCAGCGGTCGAACACTTGCAAACGCCGAATGGCATTGAGGGCTCCCTCACGGGCGAAAATGGTGAATGTGCCGTTCAAGCCGTCGGCTGCACCGGGCTTTATGACATTAGGTACGTAAATATCGGGGTCGCCTACTCGGATGACCAGTTGCGCATGGGCCTGGCATCCGTCTTTGTTCACCAGCGTGATTCGGTAGCGCGAAGAGTGGAACGGGCGGGCTATAAACACATCGGCTCGGTCGGTTGGCGTGATGCCCTTCGACGGCGTCCAGGTAATGCTCTTCACTTCTTGCGGGGGAATATTGATTTCCAAGAAAACCTGACTGCTTTCGCCGTAAGCTAAGTTCAGCTCTGGCACGACCTTTATTTCCGGCTCAACAGGTGGATACAAAGTAAAAGAGGTTTCGTACTCGCACCCGTTAGCATCTTGCACGGTAAGGCGATAAACGCCCGGCAGAAGGCCGTTGAACACCTCTTGGGAGAAGAAGTTGCGGCCTTCGTTTATGGAAAAGACAAAGGGCTCTGTGCCGCCTATAACCTTTGACACGCGCACGGCACCCGGCTGGTTGTTGCAAGCGGGCTGGGTGAGCTGGAGATCTAAGGCGGATGGGTAGTTTGTATTTTCCCTCACTACAGCGGAAGCAACGGCCGTGCAACCGTTGATTTGATTGGTGACGGTTAGGAAGTAGGTGCCGGGCTTGTCCACTCGGATACTACTGCCGCCGTCAGGGCCTATGATATTGCCCTCTGTGGTGCCCCACCTGTAGGCAAAGTTAGGCCCGTCGGAGGACCCCTGGTTGTTGACCGTCACCTCCCGGACAGAGCAGGTGAGCTCTTCCTTCACCTGGGCCATCGCATTAGGCGGAGTGATGTCTATGGAAGCCGCAGCACTGGCCACGGCGGTGCATCCGTTGGCATCGGCGACGACAACTGTGTAGGTGCCGGCCTGGGTAAAGGTCGTTATCGTGTCTTTGCTGCCGTTATTCCAATTAAACTGGTAGGGAGGTACTCCTCCCTGAGTGTTAACGCGTGCGCTGCCTGTGGGTGTATAACAGTTGATGTTCACCACGTCTCGGACGACGGCCGTCAGCTGCGGTGGCTCTACCAGGGCGGTGATGGCCGTTGCCGTGCATCCCTGCGGAGTGCTGACGGTGAGGGCATAAACACCCGCGACCTGGTTGAGCAGCTGGGGCAGTGTACTGTTGTTACTCCAGCGATAAGTAATAGAGGTAGCATTCGTATTCACATTAGCCTGAATGGAACCTCGCCCGCCGAAGCACTTGGGATGCGCAGGCGTGAGGTTGACCGACACCGAAATGGCTTTTGCCGTGGCTTGTCCGACCACCGTACCCGTGCAGCCGCTTTGCGATACTACGGAAGTGAGCGTATAGGTGCCGCTTTGCGATACCGGTAAAACGGCCGGTGTGCTGGAGAACGTCCGAGATATCGGCGTACCCGCAGCGTTAATACCCACCAACCAGGGCCCGGTACCCGTTAGCTGGAGCGTTAGCTCTCCCTGAGCACCCGTACAGAACTCCACGTCGCCGCTAATGCTCGCCGTAGGCCGCACGTCTACCATGACCGTAGCCGTAGCTACGGCGCTCAGCCCACACACGTCACTGACGGTTACCGTGTAAACGGCACTTCCCAGAGTGGTCTGCGTAAGGGTGGGCGCTTTCGTGTTGTTGCTCCACTGGTAGCCGTAGGGCGGTAGGCCACCCGAGACAATAGGCGTCAGGGTCGCACTTCCGCTGCAACCCACCTGATTGTCCATAGCAACCGATATCGGCACGCTGTCTTCGATGACGAAAGTGATTTCCTGCTGCTCACAGCTACAGGAGTTGTCTACTCGCACCTTAAACCACTCCGGGCCCTCGGCAATTTGGTCGTCTATGACGTTTATCGGCACGATAACCTCCATTTGACCGGCCGGGATAACGATGGAGGCAGGCAGAGGCTCAAAATCTACTCCCGGAGTGGCAGTACCTCCCGGCACGAGCGAGTAGTTGACGGTCAGCGGCTGGTTAGCGTTGCCGGTGCCGCGGTAGAAGCGAATGAAGCTGCCCGTACAACCCTCGCGGGTAAACGAGAGGCCGGGAGAAGGATAAACGACCTCCGCCAGCACCCGGCCGCCTGCGTCAAACGAGTTCGCCCGTAGAAAGACCGCAGAGGCAAAATTGGCATCGGCAACATCGGCAATGGCGAGCTTAATGCGATAGGTAGAGCACGGTATAAGGTTGGCCGTAGCCGTAAGCACCGTCGTAAAACCGTCTAATTGAATGTTTTGCAGGTTGACTACGGGCTGCTGGGTACAGGTGCCGAGGTTGTTGTTGTTTCGGTAGTAGGCTTTATTCTTTAGGTGGTTGACGCTATTGACGGTAATGGGCGTATTGGTACCGGGAAGAACGGCCAGGTTGAGGACGCCGGTAATACCCGGGCCGCTGATGAAAAAGCCAAAGGCGTCGTTATACTGGCTGTTGACGTACTCGCAGTATTCCTCCGAGCCGAACACGAAGTCAAACTGCACCATATCGGTGGTGGGCTTAAAGTCGAACTCGATGATGCTCACATCGTATTGATTGCCCGAGGTGAGCGTAGCAAGGTCGGGGTCGTTGGGCGAATCCACCCCGAAGCCGCTATTGGCATTAGGCAGATTGTTGGGCCCGGGCAGGATACTGGTAGGGCCGGTGCACAGGACGACTCCGTTGCTGATATTAATCGTGCTTTGACCCTGGGAGAAAGTGCCCCTGGAGCGACTATCGCCGGAGCTCTTAATGTTCCGCACATCGAAGCAGTTGCCTCCGATGAGCACGTTGGTAACGAGCTGGGTCGCATCATCGCTGTGTGTGGTTACCAAATTGGAGGCGGCAGACTCCACCAGCCGCTCCACCAATTTCTGACGGGCATCGGCATTGTCGGGGCAGTCCAGGCAACCTACCGATAAATAAATGGGGATGGCCGAAGCGGAAGGGTAAAGGGTGTTGGCATTTAGGTCAAAGGTCAGGCACTCGCTCGAGGCGCGGAGGCGAAGGGCCTCTGGGCGCCCGCTTAAAGGCTGTACCTCTCTTCCCGAAAGGGCTGAACGCAGCTCGAGGCTTGCCTCCTGTCCGTAAAAGGCAGCATTGGCGATGATTTGATACGTCTTGCCCGGCTCGAAACCGCAGACGCGCAGCGTCGTCTGGCCGGAGGGGACGTCGAGCGGTATTCGACAGGTCGGGGCGGTGAGGGAAAGGTTCTGCACCTGGCGTTGTCCCTGTAAGGCGGTAGCGAACAGAAGGGTGCACAGCACCGATAGTAATAGCGTTTCCCGTTGTAGCATAATATTGCGCGATTTAAATGAGATAGAGGTGGATTTGCTCGTGCAAAACCAGGCGCGGGGACGGGAAAAAGGAAAGATTACAAGAGCCCAAACGGACTTTTGAACAAACCTCTTTTCAGGAAATTGGACGGGAGAAGCAAAAAGGAAGGATTGAAAGGAGGGAGCCGGATGGAATAAGTACCCGTGTGTAAAATGGTCGGGCACCCTACTGCCTTGCCAACCGTGGAGGCGAAAGTAAAAACATTTTTTAAGTTAACAGATGGTAATTTTTTTCTCGGTCAGCGGTAGTTAGGGCAGCGTATTTCGCCAAAGTAGTACTGCAGGCCAACGGAGAAAAAAAGATAAGTGTCGTTATTCTTTCCGTTGCCGCGTTGGCGCCCGGGCTCGCCCAAGCCTGCTTCGCCGGAGCGGTCGGCCAGCAAAGGAGCAATGTCGCCGCGCAACACGCGAAGATCTCGGGCATCCGCGTACATTCCGCTGACGTCGTCCAAATAGTCGGTAAACACTTTTCGGCTGTTGAGCTCTACGCTCATGCTCCACCGGTAAGAAAAGTCGAATTTGAACCCCAAACCGTAGGCCAGCGCACCTTGCACCGTGCTGTACTCTTCTCCGCGAAACTGTCCTTCCGTACCCAGCGGCGCCAGGTTGTACCAGCGGCCCTGGTATTCTGCTTGCGGGTTGAAGTAAAAAAGCGCGGGACCCGCGAAGACGTAAGGCGTAAAATAGTAGTCGCGGTGCCCATGCATATAGGGCATAAAGTTGAACTCCAACAGCATGGCTCCGTCCACAATATCGCTGCGAAAGGAGAGATTCCGTGTTCGTTCGAAGATGTTCTTCGAGTCGGCATCGGTGGCGCTGATGCGGCCGTAGCTGGCTCCAAAGCGTAGGGCCAGGCGGTCGTTAAAATTGTAGCGCGTCAGCACGCCGACGGCCGGATGGATGCGATTAAGGCGGTAGTTCGTGTTCAAGTCGCCAAAATAATTGGAGGCACCCACCCAGCCGCCCAGTTCCCATCCTTTCATTTGGGCTAAGGCCGGCGAAAGGCCGTACAAGGAGACACTGATAAGAATAACCAATCGAATAACGCTCATGTTGTCGGGTAGCTAATGGAATGCTGAGTACCGATGTGGGACTGAGGAGATGTCCATTTAGGTTGTCTCATTCGCCGGCAGCACCGCGCAAAAATAGCCTGCATTTGCCGATGGCGTCTGTAAGGAAATCATTTTGCCCACAAACGCCCTTTCTTTGGGTTGTGGTATAAGGCCTTTCAAAAACACCTTGCCGGCTTAAAACACTACGACCTGTATGCCCCGGTCGGAGGGCATCGGTCGGATAAGCCGGCGCTTTCCGTTGAAGGAGACCTCGATGGGTGAGGGCGATTCGGGCGACACAAAGACGTCGGCTCCCGTCAAAAACGGAAGCCGGGCAAATCGGGTGAGCGGAGTGCCGTCGGTATGGCCGTTGTTGTTTTCGTCATACAGAAAAAATGAGATGGCGGTTTTCTCCGCCGGTGCTATTGCTCCAGAGGAGAGTACCAGCCCGTTCAGGGTCAGGCTGTCTCGGCCGGCTATGGCGGCTTGGCTGGACAGGTATACGCACAACAATGCTTGTTCCGAGGCGGCGGGCAATTGAGCGAGCAGCATGCCGACCATGTTGCGCTCAACGGGCAGGGCGCGCAAGTAGATGAGCGGGTCGGAGTGGTCGAAGCCATCGAAGAAGTAATGTAGCGGGCGGGCATTGTTTGCACTCCGCAAAACCATTTCCACGGCGGTGTTGGCCTGAATATCGCTAAATTTCCACCTCCCCTGGGCATCGGCTTGGGTCTCTTTGTCGGCTTGTAGGTGCATGCGTTCACCCGTAGTGGAGCTTAGGTAGTACAACTCGATGCGGGCATGGGCTGCAGGCGTGTTATCGCCGAAAAAGACGGCTCGTCCGCCGATGTTTACTCTTTCGCCGATGCTTTGGGCGGCCGACAGAGGCAGTGAGTCGTTCAGAAAACGGTATACCACCTGGAACGCGTGCCGGTGTGTAGCAACTTGATAGTGGTCGAGGCCGGAGAGCATCTGATTGACGGCTCCCTCTATATCGCCACCGACGGCTACGCGGTCGCCATCCGACCAGAGGTTCAGCGTCGGTATTCGGCCATCCGGCCCTGCCGCCCGTTGCTGACGGGCGCTGCCGATGTGGACGTATCGGGCTACTTTCAGGGCACGTGTCGAGTCTGACAGATAGCGATAGGCCAATCCTCCTCCGGCCGAGTGGCCGATGAGATCGACCTGATGAGCCCCTGTGCGCGCCAGCAGCGTGTCGATGGCCTCATCCAGGGCGCGTACGTGGTCGGCGCCTTGGTTGAGCGTATTCCAGTCGTGTGCGTAGAGATGCTCCGGGCAATAGCCCGCCGTCCTGAAGTAGTGGTAAAAAGAGCGCCATGTGTCGCCGGCCGCCAAAAAGCCGTGCACCATCACCACCGGCCGGTGGTTGGGTTGGCAATCCGATTGACCGCATACCGAAACGGAGGTCCACCCGATTAGGGATATGAAAAAGACTACGCGTAGTCGCATCGGTCGTCTGTCGTCTTATTTCGCACAAAGAACGCAGGATTACATCGGATATTCGCCTTTAAAAAAGCACCACCCGGCATTTTCCGGAAGACCTAACTTGGCCGTCAGACCGGGTAGGAGGAAAATAGCGGCTGCGGGTAACTCTCTTTTCTTTACTTGCTTTTTAAACAACGTAATTTAATGTGTTATGCGCGTGGCGATCATAGGGGCGGGCTGCTCTGGGCTGACGGCCATTAAAGGCCTGGTAGAGGCGGGCATAGGCGAGGTGGTGTGTTTTGAAAAAAACCATCGCCTGGGCGGTAATTGGGCGTTTGAGCCTACAGAGGGCCACAGCAGCGTGATGGAAACTACTCACCTGATCTCGAGCAAAAAGCTGTCGGAATTCAGCGATTTTCCCATGCCGGATGATTATCCCGACTACCCCGACCACCGGCAGGTACTGGCCTATTTCGAGGCTTATGCGCGCCGTTTTGACTTGGAGAAATACATCCGCTACAACACTGCCGTCGAGGAAGCAACGCCTATAGCGGGTGAGCGCTGGCGCCTGCGCCTGAGCGGGAGTGGAGAAGAGGAGTTCGACGCTCTACTGGTAGCCAATGGGCATCACTCTGTACCGCGGCATCCGGAGTGGAGGGCCGACTTCACGGGCCGGTATTTCCATGCCCATCAGCTGAAACACGCGCGCGTTTTGGAAGGACAACGCGTGTTGGTTGTCGGTGGTGGCAATTCGGCTTGCGACATCGCCGTCGAGGCGAGCCGGGTAGCGCGGCAGGTAGACCTCAGTGTGCGCACGCCCCAGTACATCCTTCCCAAGTTCTTCATGGGGCGTCCGACGGATAGGTTTGCGGCAACCCTTCACGGCCTGCCGCGGCCACTGCAGAACGTACTGCATCGCTGGAGCGTGCGCCTCCAAGTAGGGCGATACGGCGACTACGGCTTGCCGGAGCCCGACTTTCCACCTACGAAAGCGCATCCTACGCTCAATTCGGAAGTCTTGGAAAAGATACGCCACGGAAAGATACACCCCCGCCCGGCTATTGTGCGTGTACAAGGGCAAGAGGTCTTTTTCTGCGACGGCACCGCCTCTAGCTACGATGCCGTAGTGGCGGCTACGGGATACCGCGTGTGTTTTCCCTTTTTCCGGCCCGAATGGATTAATTGGGAAGAGGCCACCTCTATCCCGCTTTACCTGCGGGTGTTCCATCCGGACTATCCGACCCTGTTCTTCATCGGGTTGGTGCAGCCTCAGGGATGTATATGGCCGCTTTCCGAGGCGCAGGCACGCCTGGTGGCTCGGGTACTGACCGGTCGAGTACGCCTACCCGCCGACTGGCGACGGCGTGCCCATCGGGAGGGAAGGCAAATAGAGCGGGCCTTCCTGAGGCGCCCGCGCCATGCGCTGGAGGTACACTTCCTCCCGTATTTAAAGACCTTACAGCGGGCGGCGGAGGGACGCTTCTGATCATACTATGGAAAAAAGACTGGAGTGGCGCATTGTCCATAAGCAGCAAGAGACGCCGGAGGCGGTTACGCTGGTTTTGGAGCCCCTTTCGGGAGGGAACGTAAAGTATGTAGCGGGTCAGTATCTGCCGCTCATTCGCGCTTTCAACGGCAAGGAGGAGCGGCGCGCGTATTCTTTTTGCAGCTGCCCGGGAGTGGATCCGCTGCCGGTCATTGCGGTGAAGCGCATTCCCAACGGTTTGTTTTCCACCTGGTTGGTGCAGCAGGCCGCAGTGGGTGATGTGATAACGTCTGCAGCGCCTACAGGGCGATTTACGCTGCCGGGCCGAAAACCGAAGCGGCTGTTGTATGTGGCGGCAGGAAGCGGCATCACCCCTATAATGAGCCATCTGAAGGCCGTTTTTCA
>Ga0209101_1002979_pt1 | contig 10583 bp, 5 predicted proteins | sample ConPoolayeCmetaG_FD_185481 | JGI IMG/M metagenome (GOLD analysis project Ga0209101, IMG submission 185481) | Hot spring microbial mat communities from California, USA to study Microbial Dark Matter (Phase II) - Cone Pool mat layer C metaG... ... | reverse complement strand
CCAGCCGCCGGTCGGACACCACCTGGCCGTCCATGAGTCGGACGATACGTCGGGTCCGCGCCCCGACGTCAGGTTCGTGCGTGACCATGATGATCGTCTTTCCGTCGCGGTTGAGCGATTCCAGAAGGTTGAGGATTTCCTCGCTGGTTGCCGAGTCGAGGTTGCCGGTCGGCTCGTCGGCGAGGATGAAGAGGGGATCGTTGACCAGGCTTCGGGCGATGGCGACACGTTGCTGCTGGCCGCCGGAGAGCTGGGTGGGACGGTGGTCGAGCCGCTGGCCCAAACCCACCATCTCGGCCAGTTCGCGGCATCGCTTGCGATATTTCGCTCCATATTTCCCCTGGTAGATCAAGGGAACCTCGATGTTTTCCAGCACGGTCAGTTGCGGAATGAGGTTGTAAGATTGAAAGACGAAGCCGATGTGGGAGGCGCGGATTTCTGAAAGCCGGTCGTCGTCGGCCCGAGTCACGTCTTCCTCGCCCAGCAGGATCGTGCCGGAGGTAGGGCGATCCAGGCAGCCTAGCAGGTTCAACAGGGTGCTTTTCCCCGATCCCGAGGCCCCCATCACGGCCACGTAGTCCCCTTCCGGCACGTCCAGGTCCACCCCGCGAAGCGCGCGGACCGGGCCTCCGTCGAGGACGTATTCCTTGGTGACCCGGTGGACCCTCGCGGCATATCGCATGGGCGAGTCAGGCGCCGTGGCGAAATAAAGTGGATATCCCTTGCGCGCCCAAGCCCAGGGGTTGCGACCCCTGGGCTTGGGCGAACGCTGAACTTCGTCGCCGCGGAACAAACAAGTTACCGCTTTACGTGGGATAGGCTTCCAGCCTGTCGCCGGAAAAGACAGGCTGGAAGCCTGTGCCACGTATCACGCCGCGGCACTCTCTATTTGCGTAGCGACTTGATGCGAGCCATGTCCTCACCCCAACGTGCGCGTTGCGGGCAGGCGGGGCGGCTAACCGCCCCGGGAGTTGGGTTTGCGGTCGGGAGCACGGGCGGCAAGGGCTTGGGCGGCGGCAAGCCATTCCCCGCGGTCGACGAATCCATCCCGATTGGCGTCGGCCGCGGTGAATTGGTCCTGCATCGAGGCGGGAAGTTCGTCCTTGGAGAGCCGGCCGTCGCCGTTGGCGTCGAGTTGTTGGAATCGGCGGACGGCCAGCGAGGCGGGATCGGATTTGCCTGGCGTCGAATCCTCCGAACGCCGTTTCTTCTCGCCGGGAGCAGTCTTGCCCTCCGCCGCGGACTTTGCGCCCGCCCCCTTGGCCGCCGGCTTCTTTTCTCCCCCCCGGTCCGGTTCACCCGCCTCGCCGGAGGCCAACATGGTGGTGGGCGGCGTGGCGGGGGCGTCGTCGGGCAACTCGAATTGCTCGCGGAGGGCAGCGGCGTTGACGGCCACCCGTTCGCCGGGTTGGAGATTGCTCTTGATCACCAGCATCTTGTCGTTGGTGTTGCCGATTTCGACTTGGCGGAGTTCCCAATCGTTGTTGCGCCACACGAAGCAGTAAAACTTGTCGCCTTGGGCGAGCACGGCCTGGACGGGAACTTGGATGGCGTCGGGCAGTTGAGCAACGCGGATGCGGACCTCGGCGTTCAAGCCGGGTCTGAGTCCCTCCGGCGAGCCAACGATCTCGACCGTCGTTTCGTACTCCTTGATGTTGGCCGCCCACCAACCGCCCTGCACCGGGTACTCGTTCACTTTGCGGACCACGCCCTGCAATTCCTGGTCCGGCAGGGCGTCGAGACGAATCGTGGCCGTCTGCCCCTCCTTGACCAGGGCAATCTTCGATTCGTTGATCCGGGCCTTGACCTGCATGCGTTTGGGATCGGGCAGGCGGACGATCACCTGCCGCTCGCGGACCACGGCCCCTTCCTCGATGATGATCTCCTGGCCGCCGTAGCGCTCGGTGTTGTTGGCGTAGACCACCTGGCCATTGGCCGGGGCCACGATGCGGCACTTCTTGATCTGCTCCGTAATGAGGTTCAGCCGCTGAAGTTCGAGCTTCCAGGTGTTCTCTTGGGCCTTAAATTTCGCCTCGGTGGATTGGATGTCGGCTTCGAGCTGGAGTTTCGTTTTGGCCTTGGTGTACTCATCGAGCACTTTGAGTCGCAGCTTCGCCGCCTCCAGGTCGGTGGCGGCCTTCTTCGCGGCGAATTCGTCGGCCTGGAGTTGAAGTTTGGTAATATACCCCTTCTCCAACAATTGCTTGCTATAGCGCACGTTGTCGGCCGCGCGCCGGGCGTTTTCCTCGGCCACGGCCAGATCGGCGTCGATTTGAGCACGATCGATCTGGTACTTCCCTTGCAGGTACTCGTCGAGCGCCTTGAGGGCCGTCTCATGATCGCTCTTCGCCTGGATCATGGCCGCGTTGGCGTTTTCCACCACGCTTCTTTGCTTCAGCTCGTCATTTTCCAGGGCCGAGGAATCGAGCCGGCAGATCAGGTCGCCGGCCTTGACGTAGGTGCCCTCGGGAACGATTTCCAAAATCCGCGTGCCCGCCGAACCCTGCGCCTGGACCTCGCAGCGGACCTCGATGTTGCTGGCGCTTTCCACGCTGCCGCGTTCCGTGATTTCGTGAATGAACTCGCCCTTCTCCACCACGTGCAGCAAAGGCACAACGTCGGATGCCTCGCTGGAAAAGGAAGGCAAAAACTGCCATGCCAGAACCGGAAGGACCACCAGCCCCAAGAGGACGACCACCTGCGACGTGGAGATCGCTCCAAGCCGACGCCGCAGCGACTGACTCAGTCTCGGGAGACGGTGCATGGAAGCTGCCCTGCGATTATGGTGGTTTGTTGTGATTCAACAACCCGCCGCGATTACCCTCTGCTAACCATTATCATAACCGAAAAACCCAAGTATTCCAGGGACAATCATCCGCGTTTGGAGCCACGACGCCACCTAAAGGTGTTGCTTAATGCGTGGAAAGGCGGCATTAGCGTCAGGCGCATTTCACGCCCCGGCGGGTGGGGGGGTGCGAGAACAATCCGTCCTCATCACCAAAACCGGCCGAGCGTTGTTCGTTCGGCGTGGAAAGAAGACCCTGAGCCGCGAGCGCATCCTTCACTGTGTCTCGGGGCCGCGCCGATCGGCCAGGAAGGCCGCGTCGTATTGTTCGCGAAACTGGCGGCGGGCGGCGGAGCTGGTCAGGCAGGCGTCCCAGTCCAGGCTCGGGCGAGGCCCAAGCTTGGGCGGGGCAAACGTCTTCCCCCGCAAGGCACTGGCCAGCTTCTGAAATTCGCCGGCCCAAGCCTTCGGCTTGCCGTCGCGGGTCAACAACCCGGTTCGCTGGGAGATGTCTTTGGCCTCCGGATGGTCGTAGAACCCCCAATTCAGCCAACCGGTGGCCAGCCCTTGCGTGGTCTCAATCAGTTTACGGCACCAGCGCGCTTGATCTTCTTCGCTGACGAAAGCGTAGTTTGCGCCGGGGACCGTGATCGTGCCCCCGCCGTACCATCCGAATTCGGCCACGACGACCGGTTTTCCGGCCAAGGCGACTTCACGTACCACGCTTTCCAGGTAGGCCAGGTTGCGTTGCTCGGCCTCGGCCGTGTACTGGCTCATGCCGGGATAAAAATGCACCTCCATGAAATCGAGAAACGCGGCCTGGCGCTGGGGCCGAAAGGCGGGATAGTGCCGTGGGTTGCCGGGCGTGGCGGGCACGCTGGTTTGCAGCAACCCCACGGTGACAAGGGCATGCGGATCCACCGCCCGGATCGCCGCCGCCTGGCGGCGGGTCCAGTCGTCGGCCAGACTCTCGCGGAAATGTTGGTAGTCGAGCAACTGCCGGTTTCCCGGCGAGTCTTCGGCCGCAGGCGGTGGCTGGCGGCCCCAGCGGATCGTTTCGACAGGCACGCCCCAGGCCTGGGCAGTCTTTTCCGCCGACCCGTATTGCGACTCCAGCCACCGGTTCCATTTGGTTTGCACGGCTGGGCTGTCCCAAGCGACGGACGGTTCGTTCAGCAAGTCGTAAGCAAAGATCGCCGTTCGGCCCCGATACCTCGCGGCAAACAGCCGCCAGAAGGTCTCCAGTGCCGCGAGGACTTTCTCATCGGCGATGCGGTCGACCTGGGCCCACTTGGGAATGCCTTCCCAGTGGTCTGGGCCTGTCGGATGGACATGGATGCCCGCCTCCTCGGCCATCGCCAGGAATTGGTCGAACTTGGCCAGGCCGTCAGGATTCAGGGCGTGCGGCTCGGTGAAGAACGAGCCGTACGTGAGAAAGACGCGGACGCAATTGACGCCGAGCGATTTCATGCGGGCCAGGTCTCGCCGCGTCGCCTGGGCGTCGAACTGCTTCCAGAGTTGCGGGGCCCAGCCTGTTCCAGGCCGATAATAGTTCACGCCGAACGGCACGAATCGCGATCCGTGTTCGGTCACAAAGCCACGGCCATCTTCGGCAATGCGAATTCGTGGCAGGGAGGCGAGCGACGCCGCGCGGCTTGTGTTCGCGTCGTCCGCCAGGCACGCGCCGGCGATTCCGGTAAGACCAAGTACGGCGGCCAGGCAGTATGGGCTACAACTCATTGGGAGGACTCCACTTCAAGGCGACACGAGCCAAGTCCCCTGGGGCAAGCTGAAGTGTAGCACCCTTCAGGGCAGTCGAGCAACCGAGCCGTTGCGGAGCGTGCCCAGGGGGACGGGGCGGGGATTGCCTCCGAGGGCATCCCAACGAATCGGCCCGCATTCGCCCTCCCAAGGCGACAACGCACGGATCGCATCGGCGATTTTCGCGCGGTTGAGGCCGGCCTGGCGCGTGGCAGCCACGACCAAGGTCACCGCGTCGTAGGTGGCGGCCGCGGCGTAGTCGGGTGGTTTTCCCACCCGGCGTTGAAACTCGGCGACGAAGGGACTGGGCGGTTCGGCTGGCGAGTACAACAGCGGAAAGACCAGGCCGTCGGCCGCGCTGGCCGCCATTTCCCTGAAGCGGCGCCGTCCCATCCACGGCCCTCCAAGGATCGGCCCGCGATAACCGGCCTCACGGAGTTGGACCGTCAGCCGCGCGGCGCCCTCAGCCGGGGCCAGGAGGACCACGGCTCGTGGCTGCTCTTGGGTGGTTTGCTGGATGACGAGGGCGGAATCGTTCGTCCCCGCGAAGACAAACCGCCGCCGGGGAGCAAGGCTCCGCTTGCGGAGCGCGGCGGTCAACTGGCCCAAAAACACGCGCGTGTCATGATCGTCGGCGGCAAGGATCACGAAGGCGTCTTGCGCCTCGATGGCGGCCAACCTTTCGACCAGGAGCGGGGCCAGCACGTCGTCGCCCGGCAGGCACGAAAACATCCACGGCAAAAAGGCCGCGTTGGCGCCGCGGTCGGTGCTGACTGGGCTGACGATGGGGAGTCGAGCCTTGGCGGCGATCTGTTCGGCCAGGTGGGTCGTGGCGCCGTCCATCCCGCCCACGATCGCCCAAACCCCATCGCCGTAAACCATCCGCGCCGCCTGGGCCGCGCCGCCGGTCCAGGGGTTGTCGGACCACCGGGCGACAAGGCGAAACGGCTTGCCGCGGTAACCGCCCTGCCGATTGGCCTGGTCGATCGCGATTTGGGCGGCGGACCAGAGGTCGCCGAATTCGGCATGTGCGGGATTGTCGGGTCCGAAATAACCGATCCGGACCTCTTTCAAGTCGGCAGGCTCCGCCTGCTCGCGGCCCGGGCCGACGTACTCCAACGGCTGCGTCCGCCCGTCGTGAAAAATGGGCCTGCCCTGCGCCGATTCCCGCCGCGCGGCGGTTGGGTCCGCGCCCAGGGCCGCCGCGGCAAGCAATCCTAGCCAAACCGGGATGGACCACATCGTGGCACGGACCACGGCAACCTCGGCAAAGAATCGTGGTGGCACAGGCTTCTAGCCTGTGGCTTGTTTCATCGGCTGGAAGCCGGCGCCACCGGCTGTTAGTCTAGGGGTTCCGGGGGCTGGCGATCAGTTCGCCGCGGTCGCCGGGCGGTCGTTGCGGGCCGCGCGGGATGGCCAGGTCTTGGCGGGAGTAATAGTTCCATTTTCCGTTTTCGTACTTGGCCAGGTACACCTCTCCAATATCGTCGAGCGCGGCGCTGAAGACGATCTCGCCCGTCACGCCGTGCCACGGTTGGGTGCGATAAGCCAACACATCTCGAATCTTCGCCCGATTCAGCCCCGCCACTTGAACCGCCCAGATGAGCATGCTCATGCCGTCGTAGGCGTGGGCGGAGTAGGTCTCCACTTCCGTGTCCTTGTTGAATTTTTCGTCGTTTTCGAACCGCTTGCGGAACCGCTCGCGGAATTCGTCGAGCTTTGGGTCCTTGCGGTCGGGGTTCCAAGGATAGGCGCAAACCACCCCCTCGGCGTTCTCGCCGGCGATTTTCACGAACTCGGTCGATGCGCACCGGTCGCAGGCGAAGAACGGCTGTTTCATGCCCCGCGCGCGCATCTGGTTCAAAATCCGCGCCCCGTCGTCGGCGTTTCCCCAGTGGACCACGGCATCGACGTTGGCGGCCTCGATGCGGTCCAAGTGCAGGGAGAAGTCCGAAAGACCAAGCTGATAGGCCATTTCAATGGGGATGGGACGACCGAGGCGTCGGGCGGCGTCGCGGATTTCGCGAACGCCGAAACGGCCATAGCGGTTGCTCGCGCGGATGATCCCTACGCGCTTCATGTTCAGTTTGCGGAACAGATAGTCGGCCAGCAGGTAGCTCATCTGCCGGTCGTCGCCCACGCAGCGGAAGACCCAGGGAATGTTCGTTTCGATGAACGTCGGGTCCGTGTCGCCGGTGTTCATCATCGGCAGTTCGGCCTTCAGGGCGACGCGGATGGCGATGTGGCTGTTGGCCCCGTCGATCGTGCCGAGGATGGCCCAAACATGGTCCTTATAGGCCTGTTTGATGATCTCATTGCCCGAGGAACCCCAGAGGCCGTTGTCGTTGCTGATGATCAGCTCGAAGGGAATCTTTCTCCGCAGGTAGCCGCCCTGGGCGTTGGCCTCCTCGATGGCGAGGACGCAGCCTTGCAGCATCTTCCTGCCGATGACCTCTTCGTTATGGCTCTTGCCGCCGGTGGCCACGGAGACCGTAGGCTCGATCGGCCCGATGAAGCCCAGTTTAACGGTCTTCACGTCCTCAGGCTCGGGAATCGTCCGCCCGGCGCCCCAATACTCCATCTGCTCCAAGAAGTGGCGTTTGTACGGCGTGACGTGCCGGAAAGGCTCCAGGTCGCGCGAGGTGTGGGCATAGTTGTCGTCGTTTTTCAGCGGCAGCTTCGGAATCTGGTAGGGATTCAGGGAGTTGATTTCCTCGAGGATTTTCAGCGTTTCAGCGTCGACCGCCAGTGGGGGACGCCAATCGGTGGCCGTGGAGGGCCGAGTGGGCGAATCGGCGCGGACCGCCCCGCAAGCCAAAACAACCATGCACGTCGATGCCAGGATGATGGATCGCATGAGTAGGTCTCCCTTGCGCTATCTTGCCGCCGTTCGCGGCTCGCGGACGATGTGCTTGCTGCGAAGCCACTCGGGATCGGCCTTCACGCCGCGGTAGTATCCTTCGCCGATGCCCCAGCCGAGCCCCTTGCCGGTCCCGGCCCAAATGTCGTTTCCGTCCACTTCGACCGCGATCTGGAAATTGTGGGGCACGCCCTTTTCCAGATCCACCTCCTTCAGCAACCGGCCGCCGCGATGGACCTTGGCCTTGCCGAGGAGGGTGTTCGGGTCGCGGGTGTAGGCGACGTAGGTGTCGGTGCGGAAATCGGCCACCACGCCCAGCCCCTTGTCGTGCGCGAAGTAACACTCGTCGGAGCCGCGGGCCTTGAGGTTGTTGGTGAAGTCGCTGGGCAGGCCAGTCTCTTTGGCGTAAAACCCACGCCAGTGCCGGCCGTCGTAGCGGCAGGTGCCGAAGTAAGTCGAGATCCATAAAGCGTCCTCGGCGTGGCTGGCGCCGGTGACGATCACGTGGATGATCCCGTCGTCGCGGTACAGGTCGATCTCCATTTCGCCGTCGGGATCGAGGTAGGCCTTCCATGGATCGCCCTTGCCGGAGTCGCCGACCGCCACGTCGTATTCCAGGCAGCCGCTGCCCCAAACGCCCAGATAGACTTTGCCCTGGTCGTACGAGACGCTGTAGTTCCAGATTTCTTCCATGGGGGCGTTCTTCTCGGTGAAGATCGTCCATTGGCGGGTTTTGATGTTGTAGCGGCTGGCGCCGGCGGTGGTCGCCGCCCAGACGTTGTCGTTCTCGATCGCCACGCCGTACACGACGTCGTTCACCAGGCCGCTGTTGAGCTGATGGAAGTGATCGAAGCGGCCGCCGCTGAACCGGGCCAGGCCGCCGCCGAACAAGGCGAGCCACACGTCGCCCGTCTTCTTGTCCACGTCGATGCCCGTCACCGCCCTCCACGGCAGTCCGTCCTTTTCCTTCCACGAGCGGAACTTGCCGGTGTTCTTGTCGTAGCAGGCCAGGCCGTCTTCCGTGCCGATCCACACCCGCGGCCCGTCCGCCTTCACGGCGAAGATGTGGTCGTTGGGCAGCCCGTCGGCCGTGGTGAAATGTTTCCAGTGGGTATAGACGTAAGGGAGTTCATTGTCGGCGGCGGGTTTTGGGGCGGGCGACTGGGGCGGGGCCGCGGGCTTCGGTCCGGCGGCTTCCGCGCCCCACAGCGACGGTACGGCACTTGTCGCCACCGAAATCCCGGCAACCGCCAGAAACAGCCATGATCGAGATAGTCTCATGCCCTTGCCCTCCAGTCGATCAAAAGAGATTTGGATGCATCCAGTGTTGCCGCTCCCCCGGCGAGCAAATTGGTCATAAGGTTTTGAGGTATTCGATCAGGTCGTTCAACTGATCCTTGGTCATGTCGTTCGTCACCCCGTGGGTATCGTAGGGATTGTACACGGTCCAAATCTCCTCCAGCGTGGCGGCTCTGCCGTCGTGGAGATAGGGGGCCGAGTCGTAGATGTTGTTCAAGTGGGGCGCATCGAACTTGCTGTGCGAGTCGAACGGGCCGCGCGAGCCAATGTCGTGCATGTTCCGGTCGGTGTAAAGCGGCGGGAAGTGGCACGTGGCGCACTGCTGTTCCTTGGGGATCGGCGTGCCGTCGTTCTTTTTGGTCCGATAGAACACCTCCCGGCCGCGTCGCTGCGCGTCGGTCAGCGGGGCGCCCACCGGCCGGTAACGGTTCGGCGGCCGGGGAATGGTGCAAATGTAGGTATCGAGGGCGTCCAATTGTTCGGGCGTGAACGGCGCGAGTCGGGTGAAGAAGACCGACAGCCGCGGCCCGCACTGCCGGGAAAGCGTGGGATTCAACCCCGACCACTTGAACGGGGCCGTGTCGAGAATGCCCCGCAACGTGCGGTTATCGACCGGATCCTTGCCGATGCCGCCGCCGGGACCGTCTTCCTCGATGTCGTACGTCAGCCCGTCCACGTGACCATCCGGATGGCAGGAGTGGCACGACAGTTGCCGCCGGAACGAAATCTTCGCGCCGTGGAACAGCCGCTCCCCGTGACGAATCTTGGTGATTTCCTTCGGCCCACCGAGATCGATCCGTTCGACCGCCTTGTGCTGGGCCACGTCGATCACCGTGAGCGAATCGTCCAATGAGCTGGCCACGAACGCCGTCTTGCCGTCGGGCATGATCAGAAGTCCCCGCGGGCAGTCCTGGGTGGCGATGTGCGCGACGACGAATTCCGTGGCCTTGCCCAAGTGGTTGGGAAACACCTCGCTCCGCTCCCTCGCATCCGCCGATTCCAACATGCCCACGAGCTTCGGCAGGTCCACGACCGCCACCCGATCCGATCCCGAGCTGGTCACCAAGGCATAGCGGCCGTCGGGGGTGATTTCGACGCCGATCGGATCCGGGAAAGAGACGCCAGGCTCGTCCAACAGCACCTGGTCCACCCGGCCGTCGGCCCAGAGAATGCCCAAACCATTGGTGATCGTCCAGCCTTGCAGCATCCGCGTCATGGGCACCAGGTTCTTCGTGCGGAGCATCGTCACCAAGGCGTACTTGCCGCTCGGGTGCCAGGCGACGCCCTGAATGAGATTCGTGTCGGGCACCATGATCCGGTCCGTGACCATGGCCAGATCCGCGTCGACCACGGTCACTTCCGAGACCGACGGTTTGCGGTAAGGCACGAAGTGCGAGAACATGTTCGTGGCCAAAAGCCGACTGCCGTCCGGCGAGAGGGCCAACGACCACGGGCCGCGACCGGCCTCGAGCCGTTTGACCTCGGTCAACGTCGCCGTGTCGATCACCGAGATGTCGTTCGACGAGGTGTTCAGCACATACAGATGCTTGCCCGACCGGTCCGTCAGCAACCCATGCGGCTCGTCGCCCACCGCGATCGTGGCGACGACCTTGCGAGCGTCGGCATCGACCACGGAAACCGAATCGTCCAGCCGGTTGCTGACGTAGGCGAGTTTGCCGTCGGGATGGAAAGCCACGCCCATGGGCTGGCCGCCGACGGGGATCTCGGCGATTTTGCGGCGCGCGGCCGGGTCCACGACGATCACCGAGTAGGCCGCCTCGCACGTCACGTAAATCTCTCGCCCGCCAGGCCGCAAGGCCAGGTTCAACGGTGTTTTGTAGCGGATTTCCTCGGGCGGGGGGGGGAGCCGGGTGGGGT
>Ga0209101_1002978_pt1 | contig 10584 bp, 9 predicted proteins | sample ConPoolayeCmetaG_FD_185481 | JGI IMG/M metagenome (GOLD analysis project Ga0209101, IMG submission 185481) | Hot spring microbial mat communities from California, USA to study Microbial Dark Matter (Phase II) - Cone Pool mat layer C metaG... ... | reverse complement strand
CTGTTGGTGCTGGCTTGCGTTGGGGCGTCCCTGGGACCTGCCCGATCGGACATTCAACGGCTGGACCGCGGCCTGCGCGTACAAACTCCTGCGTACACCGTCGAAATCACCGACGGGGCGATCACGCGTCTCTACAACACCGTGACCTCCGAGGAGTATACCTCCATCCGCGAGGACCGACAGTGGCGTTTTCAGCTTCCGGGAGGACTGGCCACGCAAAATGGGGAAGGGGCGCGCAGGGCGGCCGCCGTTTTGCACACCTGGCCGTGGGGCGATCCGCCCATTCAGATGGTTCGCCCGAACCAACACATTCCGGATGCTGAAAGTGAAATGAACGTGCAACTCCTGGGAGAAACGGGTGCCCTTCTCACGTATCGCAATTTGACCGACGGCGCGAAACGATATCCCGATGAGATCTATCGCCTTCGTGTGGAGGTGGACCCGATGACGGGGGACCTTCTGCTGACGCCTTCGGCGGAATCGCCCCGCGAGGGAGTCTATGGCGTATGCCTTCAGATCGGTCGTCTCCGACCCGTTATCAGTCTGGAAGCTCCCATCTGGGATGGTGTTCGGATAACCAGCGATATGCCCGATTGCCTCTGGCACAACCAGTGGCCAAGCTTCTGGGACTTTCAGTTCTTGGCCATCAACGGTTCGGAGCAGGGCGCTTTCGGACTCTGGGCTCAGGATGGAACCTTCGCGTACTACAAGTCGCTCTTTTTTATGGTCAAGGATAACGCCATTAGCCTCTCGCTCGAATCGTTCGCGACTCCCCCCTTCGAGAATGTGAAGTCGGTCGAAAGCGTGACTTGGCGGCTGCAGGCGTTCGAGAAAGGCTGGCCCCAGGCGGCCGCACGTTACCGGGCCTGGCGGGACGGTCCCGGGGGCATGGATATTGTCAAGCGACCCGACTACGCCCTGAAGATCAGCGCAGTGGCGCAGCTCATCTGGGCCGATGAGCCGACCCGCCGAATGATCACCGATGTCTGGGGTGAGTGGTCGGACCGTTTCGCCGTCTGGTTTCCTACGGTCCGGCGCCAGCCATTCGACGAGAATCACTGGGATAACACGCCCTACGACAAGTTCAAGGAGTGGATGCACGCCTGGAATGCCGCCGGCGGCCCTCCCACGATCGCCTATCTGCAGCCGATGATCATGCTGGGCGGGAACAACGCCAAGACCGATGAAGCCAAACAGATCGTGCGCTGGTCCCAGGAATCCTACACGATCACCCCCTTCCGCGACGGCAAGCCGCACGCCTATATGGATCAAAATCACCTGGGCTATGCTCCCTGGCAACGATGGTTTCTCGATGTGGTCAAGGAGTGGATCCAGAATCACGGAACGCGCGGCATATATCACGATCAGTCCTATATGTGCCCCATAGACAGTCGAGGGCCCATCAACGGTATGAACAGTGTCCAGGGGATGGCCGACTACTTTCGAAAAGTAAACCTTGAGAATCCCGGCTCCTTCCACGCGACGGAACACCTTCAGGAAGCCAATCTTGTGGGCTGCTCGCTTGGTATCGGTCCGCTGACCCTATGGGGAACCGAACCCGCCATGCGCCAACAACGGATTTGGCACGCCTCCCCGATCTCCTCGGCGCTTCAGTACCCTCATGCGGTCACGTGGCATTTCACCCATGATCGGGAAGGTAATGGGACGGCGGTGCTGGTGAATTGGCAAAACAATATGGCCGAAAACCGCGCGCATATTCCATATTCCTGGACCCCCCGAACGCCCGAGGATGCCGCCGAAGTGCTTGTGGACAGCGTTCGGTTGGAGACGTTTGTGCGGTTCGGACTCCGGCCCTACTTCCCTGAAGATTGGGATCCCACGGTCCGGAGCTATTTCCGGGGAGATCAGGGCGAGGAATTCCGATACGAAAAAGTCGGCCCGCGGGCCGGTTCCCGCTTTGTCCAGATCATGCCCAATGGTGAACGACGCGTGATTTATACCCGCCTGCATGGGGTTCGGAATGCGGCGGCGCCGGGCGCTATTCACGGGTGGGTCTGTTACACCTCGAATGGGCCCTCCGGCCTCCATCCCGAACGGTTCTACATTGTGGATGCGGAGGCCCCTCGTCCGAAGACCTGGCTGGAGCCGGCCTTTGCCGTCAACGAAGAGTATGGTCCGATGCCTCACTGCTATGCGGCCTATATCGAAGATGGAGGGGTTAATGACTACATTCTTTGGGCGCGCGTGCGTTCCCTATATCCCGATCGGGCAGGTCCCCGTACGGATGAGACCTTCCTGCTCCATGCCCCTTCAACACCGGCTGCGGTCTATGTGGACGGGAAACCGGTGGATGTCCAGGCAGGACCGCAGCCAAACACCTGGCGGTTGAAATGCCAGCCGGGGGCCGAAATATGTATCCTGGTGCAACGGCCGCCAACCCTGGATCCGACGTTGTCCTCCATTCTGGCCCGACATGTGAACGACTTCGGATGCGACCGTACGGTTCCCTCGGTGTTGGCCAAAAAAATCGGCGATCCCAAACCCGTGGAGATTGCCCTCCCCGATGGATCCAAGGACAAAGGCCTGCGCGTCACCGTTCCCATGGGTGGGCATTACTCGTTTGCCCGGACTCAGTTCCATGCTCCCTTTTCGGCAGAGGCCGACAAGGACGTGACCCTGGAGTTCCATCGGATCCCCCCCCGGTGCGAGGTTCTGGTCAATGGAGAACGCCAAACGGTTACCGGCAACGTCTTTTCCGTGACCATTCCCGCCGGTCAGAGCCGGGTGATCTCCATTCTTCGAACGCTCGAGGGCGAACGACACGAGGCCTGGAGCGAACTTCCGGTGCAATGGCGAAGGGTCTATCCCACGCTGTCAGCCTTGTAAGCAGCCCAGCCGTCCTGTACCAAGTATATTTTCACCACATAACCCTATGGGGGCTTGAGTTATGGCCGTTGAATTCGCATTTCGAGCAACACCATCGCGGCCATCCGGAGGCACCGCGCATGGCCTGTGCGCCATTCAGGTAATAAGAAGACAAGCGCCAAAGACGATTGGGCATTTGCTCGTGTCGGGCGCGCTGGTCGCGGGAACTATGGGGGGCACCGCAGAACGTCCTTTTCCATCCCCGTGGGGGCTTCCCGCCATGTTCTCCGAAAAGATGGTGTTGCAACGGGACAAACCCATTCGGCTGTGGGGATGGGGTCCCGAGGGCGGAGATGGAACGGTTCGTCTGATCAGCTCGCCGCAAAGCGGCTTGGAATATAACCAATCCCAAAGGCTTGCCGTCGTGGACGGTCGCTGGAGTGTCACGTTACCGGCTGCACCGGCCGGCGGTCCATACTCTCTCCTCATCGAGCCGAAAGATGACTCCGGCCATGGGGACCAGAGCATCTTGTTCACCCAGCTTCTGGTCGGGGAGGTGTGGCTGATCTGCGGGCAGTCGAACGTCTTGTGGCCTCTCGACGAAACCGCCGAAGGCGCCGAGGAGATCGAAAAACGTGGCGAACTGCTCCATTTTCGGATTTTGGAACTCGGCGATCGAAAACCGCATGAGGTCAAAGGTCGCCGACAGTCACCGGTGAGCTTCTGGGGGAATCCCCGATGGGAAGAGGCGGCCTACCTGGCGCCCCGCTCGTGCCGGACGGATATTCCCGGGGGACCGTCTGCGGTAGGGTATTACTTTGGCGCCGCACTCTACCGTCATTTGGAAGGCCGTGTGCCGGTGGGTATTATCTAGGTCGGCGCGATCATGCCGATCCAACACTGGGTGCCGGATGAGGAAGTAGCCCAGATTCCGGAGTTGTTGCCTATTCGCGGCGCCATCTATCCCCACGCCACGTCCAAAGGATTCGACGCCAATATTTTTCCGCTGGCGGGATATCCCCTGCGCGGATGCGTCTATATGCAAGGGGAATCAAACTGCTTGCCCGGGCAGGATGAAATCTATCGGCACGCCCTTCCCGCCCTCATCCGCGGGTGGCGTCGGGCTTGGGGGGAAGACCGGCTTCCGTTTCTGATTGTCCAGTTGTGGCGGGCGCTTCCTGTCCAGGGCGACGCCACGGAGATGTTTTCCATGGACGCCGCCCAATTGGAAGCCTGGCATAAGGCGACACAGGAAGGCGCGACGCCTCTCATCCATGTCCGCGAAGCCCAGCGTCTGGCCCGGCAGACACTGCCGGATACGGGGCTGATTGTGACCATCGACGTCGGAGACCTGGCGGATGCACAAGACGCCCATCCCCGCCACAAGCGGCCGATCGGGGAGCGCCTGGCGATGGCCGCGCGCAAGCTGACGCTGGGCGAAAACGATCCCACGTTGGAAAGTCCTCTTCCAGAGAGCGCTGAGTTCAATGGAGGAGAGGTTCTTATTCGTTTCATGAATGCCGATGGCGGCCTCGTTGTCCAAGGCGAAAAAGTGGTTGGCTTTGAACTGGCGGGGGCAGACGGCGTTTTCCATCCTGCCGAAGGGCGGGTGGCCGGAACGTCCATCCAACTTCGCAGTCCTAAAGTGGAGGAAGCACATCAGGCGCGTTATGCTTGGGCCGGCTATCCCAGATTCTGTCTCTATAACCGCCGCGGACTTCCGGCATCTCCGTTCACACTTTCAAAGGGCGCCGCCCAGACTCAATGACAGTCATGCAGATTTCGGATATTTCCGGCGGCAAACGACCAAGTCCTAGTGTGCAACTGGGGCTTATGCTGATGGCCCTCCTGTGGGGGCTGGTCTTCGTCGCGATCAAGCTCGGCGGGCAGGCCATGCCGATCGAAGTCTATAACGCCAACCGTTTCGTCATGGGAGTAACGCTTCTGGCCATCGTAACCTGGAGAAGGGGCCGCTGGCCGCGGGTGGATTGGCGAACGGCGCTGGAGCTGACGGCGCTCGGGTTGGTCGGTCACGGGTTGATGCAAATGGCCTTTGTGACCGGCATCATGCGAACGGCATCGGCGACGGCGGCGTTGATCTACGGTTGTACGCCGTTAGTGGTGGCGGTACTCAGCTCGGCCTTCGGACTGGAACGATTGAACGGTCGCCAATGGATGGGATTGGGGCTGGCTGCGATGGGAATGGCGGCGGTGGTTCTCTCTCGCGACGGACCGAGCCCGTTACCGACGGCCGTAGGCAATGCCCTGGTTGGTGCCGCCACGCTTCTGATGGCCCTCTACACGATCTGGAGCCGGCGGCTCCTCGCGCGGCTTGATCTCGTGTATGTGACGACATGGGCCCTTGGGGTGGGGGCCCTGGTCATGGTGCTATGGTCGTGGCCCAAGCAAAGCCTGGCGCTGTACCGGACGTTGTCATGGCGGGGGTGGGGGCTTGTTCTCTACGGGGCGATTCTGGCCCTTGTGGTGCCCAATCTTCTGTTTCTTTGGGGGGTCCGCGAAATCGGTCGATCCCGGACCGCCGTTTTTGTGAATGCCGTTCCCCTCCTCGGATGCCTAGCCGGGTGGATGCTGCTTGGGGAACGTTTCCGATCCGTCCAAATCATCGTGGCGGTCGGGATCGTGGCTGGAATTTACCTAACTCAGTCAAAACCTCAGAATCTCACCGGGGCGAAGGAGATGACCCACGTATGATATCGCTCACACTGGATGCCACTCGCCAGGGGGAACCGCTTCGGCACCACTGGAACCGAGTCGTTGGCGCAGGCCGAGCCCGCGAGGGGCTGGATGCCGCCTGGCAGGAACAGTTACGCGAGGCCGTCGCCGACTGCGGCTTTCAGTACTTGCGTTGCCATGGTATCTTTCATGACGACATGTTCGTGTACCGGGAATCCCATGGATCGCCGCGCTTCAATTGGCAATATGTTGACGCGTTCTACGACCGTCTTCTCGCTCTGGGTGTCCGCCCTTTTGTCGAGTTGAGTTTCACCCCCCGTGATCTGGCCAGCGATCCCAACGCTGCGGTCTTCTGGTGGCGCGGCAACCCATCCCCTCCACGCGACCTGAACCGATGGGCCCATCTGGTCTCCGAATTCGCCCGTCATTGTATTGCTCGATACGGCCTCTCCGAGGTTCGGCAATGGTATTTCGAAGTCTGGAATGAGCCCAATCTTTCCGCTTTCTGGACCGGGACCCGCGATCAGTATTTCGACCTCTATCGCGCGTCCGCCCGGGCGCTTAAGGGGGTGGATCCCGGCCTTCGGGTCGGCGGAGCCGCCAGTTGTGGCCTGGTTCAGGACGACGACGGAAATTTCATCAGCGCCTGGACCCGAGAGTTTCTGGCCATGGGAGCGGCTGAAGGTGTCCCGATCGATTTTGTTTCCGGCCACTCCTATCCCTGCTATAACCAGTTGCTGGGGTACGGCCAGTTCTCTCCGGCCAAACGCCCCGTCGAAACCACCCGCACCGATTTGGAACACATCCGGGGATTGATGGCCGATGCCGGCTTTGCCGATCGGGAGCTGCACATCACCGAATGGAATATGAGTGTGGACTGCCGCGACCTCATGCACGACTGGCTCCCGGCCGCGGCCTACCTTCTGAAGGTCATCTGGACTGCCTCGGTCTCGCGAACTCGCTCTCTTGGTGGACGTTTACCGATATCTTCGAGGAACTGGGGGCTGGATCGAGCCTCTTCCATGGAGGGTTCGGACTCATCAACTACCAGGGCATAGTCAAGCCCGCCTATCATGCTTATCGTTTCCTACACCGTTTGGGCGACCAACTCCTTGTTCGTACGGACGCAGGGGCGGTCACGCGCCATTCGGCAGATGACCGAATCACCGGGGTGTTCTATCATTTTCCCGAGCCCGATACTCTGATTCCGTACTGCCATACAGAAGAGGAGGCCCAGGCCGTGCTGAGCCGTGGCCGCCCAGACGAGCTTCATCTGCGTTTGACCGGCTTGACGCCCGGTGCCCAAGGCTCGATCGAGATCCTCGACCGCGACCATGGATGGGCCTGGTCCGCTTGGAAAGCCATCGGAGCGCCGGAACCCCCCGATCGCGATCAGACCGCCTGGCTGCGCACGGTGGCCCGCGCGACCGCGCGCCGCCGTCTTCGGGTGGATCCGACGGGCCAGCTGGAACTCCGTCTGACCCTGAACCCGTGGGATGTCGTTTTCCTAACGATCGAAAACGGACGGAGACAACCTTTGGAGGCGAATGCATGATGAAAAAGATCGCGTCCCCGGAATGCCTCAAAGAGACCTCGGCCGCTGACCGTGAATCTCCCGTGCCAGGGGCCACATTTCGGATTCTCCCGGATCCTCTCCTGGACCATCCCCTGATCGGCTTGGGGGTCGAAGCCGAACCGCCGCCTTTTCTCTGGCGCGATCCCAAGCATGTGACCCCTCCTCTTCGGGCTCGTATCTGGGAGGTGATCGAACGCCGGCTCGCCCTGCTACGCCCCGCGATCGCGCGGCTCTTCTGTATGCCGGAACAGTGGAACCCATCGCTCGACGGCCGGACCTATACCTGGGATCACCCGGATCTTCAAGAGTACCTCCGCATGATCCGTTTCCTCGACCGGCTGGGCTGCGGCATCAATCTGGTGCTGTTTACGCAGTTCCGGGAGCCCATAGAGACTCAACGCCGAGCCGTCTATGCCATGATCGGTTTCATTCAGAAGCTCCGTGACGACCTCGGAATCCGAAATATCCGGTGGTTGACCCTGTTCAATGAGCCGGAAAGTGTCTTCCGTCAGGATTCGCCATTGGCGCGCGCGATCTTCGGCCACGATCCCCCCCTTCACACATGGGACGAGTATGTGAGTTTGAACCGAATGGCCATGGAGCTGCTGCGCGACCACCGCATGGGCGATATCCGATTGGTCGTGCCGGATGTGGCCTGGGGCGGCCGGATGCGCCGCGAGCGCATGACTCTGACGGCGGCGGCCTTTCCGACCGAGGACGTGTGCTTCAGTTACCATCACTATAACCCCGAAGACCGCGAGTACTACGAAACCGTACCGGATGCCTTCCAGTACGACGGGTTGCAGGAGGAGGTCGAACGGTACCGCCGATTGATTGGTCCCACGCGCCAGCTTATCGTCTGGGAATTCAACTACATCGGCCGGGGATTTGATACCCACAACCCCGGGGTTGATACGAAGGGGCGAATCGCGCTCGAAGCGCCGGATGCCGGAGCCCATGTGGCCTACCGCGTCATCAACTCGCTCCGATATGGGGTTGACGGCTTGTGCCTGTGGCATATGAACGACGGCGATGTCAACAAGTTCGGCCTGTGGCGCTCCCCCAATGAACACTTCGGGTTCAAGCCGCACTGGTACGCTTTTCGGCTTCTGACGGCCGCCTTTCGGCCGGGTCAGTGGGTTCTGCGAGTGGAAGGGGATTCGCCGGCGATTTCGCTGGTCGCCACGCGCGACGGACAGGAGAAGCTCCGCGCCGCGCTCGTCAACACAAGCGAAACGCCCGCGATCGCCGAGATTCGAAGCGCAGACTGTGACTGGCGCTTGGCGTACCGCGTCGGCCCCGTCCCCTCACCGTCCTCTTCCGACGAGGGGCTGGACATTCATGACCAGCCGGTGGCGATGGAGAGGACGGGAATCCTCCGAATCCCACTCGAGCCATGGGAGCTGGTTGTTCTTTCGAATGACCGCCTGGATAGGCTTCAGGAATAGGAACGAACGGCTCTCCGCAGAATATGGAGTGCAAGGTGAAGACGATGCTGTTCTTTGACGATGAGTCGTTGACCCGCCGGGATAATGTCCGGCGCCGGCTGGGGCGACCCCGACGGATCGAAGCCGGCGTGTATCATGACCCGCGGGGGAATTGCACGTGGGGATATCCGGCGGTGTTTCGCGATCCCGACACCGGCGAATGGCTGATGCTGTATGGGGTCAACTTTAACCGGGAGTGGTACTGCGGCGGGGGAGCCACCGCGCTCGCGCGAAGCGCGGATGGACTCGCCTGGGAACCACTCACGGCGAAGCCGGAGCCGATCTGTCCGGCCAGCGGCGGGCTTTTCTCGTCGGCCTTCGAAGCCCATCCTTCGGTCCCGGGTCTGGATCGGTTTGTCATGCTCTATCATCTCCTTCCGGCCGGCCAGATCTGGACATCGCCGGATGGCCGCCGGTGGCGGTTGGTCGAGGGGGTGGGCTGGCAGAATCCGAATCCGGATCCGCCGACGTTCGTGCATTGGAATGATCGGCGGGGAACGTATGTGCTGAGTACGCGGCCCGACTATTGCGACCGGCGCATCGCGCTGTTCGAAACTCGCGATTTCCGGACATTCAGCCAAATGTCGCTGGCGCTCCAGACCGATTCGCAGGATCGGGCGCTGACCCAGATTTACGGAATGCCCATATTTCCGTACGACGGCTGGTTTGTCGGGTTGCCGTGGATGTTCGATATCTCCCCCACCGAGACCCGAAGCCTTCCGCACAAGTACCTCGGCGGCAAACAGCATGCGCAACTGGCTTACAGCCTGAACGGATGGCATTGGCAGCGCGGCCTGCGCGAACCGTTCTTTCCCAACGGCGAACCGGATGATCCGGACGGTGGCTGTCTCCAGCCCTCCTGTATGGTGCGTCTGGAGGATGGGTCGCTGCGCTTCTATGCCAGCACCAGCCGGCATGAGCACGGGCATTGCCCCCCTGACGATGGCTACATCGTGGCCTACAGCCTGCGGAAGGATGGCTTTGTCTATCTGGAAAGCGACGGCGGTGTCGGTGTTGTGGGCACGCGGCCCCTCTATTGGATTGGCGGAGAGGGAGAGTTGAACGTGCAGGCGCCGGCCGGCTGGGTGAAGGTGCAGGTCACCGAGCCCAATGGGACGCCGATTCCTGGATACACCTTCGAGGAGAGTGCCGTGGTGCACGGGGACGAGCTGGCGTGGCGGCCATCCTGGAAAGGGGACAGGACGCTGGCGGCCTTGGCTGGCCGCATGATTCGACTCGAAATCCATTTGGAGAACGCGCGTCTGTACGCTCTGCGCGGAGAATATGTCGAATGCAGACTCTCGGATTGCATGCGTGTGAAAGAACGTGTTATTCCCTCTCACGACCAGCCCTGGCGGCAGATATGAGGTCCGTCCAACCCGAAACAGATCAGCCCCGCTCCGAGAGGCGATCAGGGTCCGCCCGCTTCTCCCCGCCTGCGGGATCCCCGTTGGAGGATCGGGGGATGAATGTGATCGAGAATTCGGTGATGGCGGAAATGGGAGGCGTCGGATGAAGGGCCGAGAGGACATGGGGGTTGAGCCACCGACACGACTCTGCTACCCTGACCAGCCGTTGGGACATGACCGAACGTCGTGCCGCACGACCAAGGAGACACAATGCCGACAAAACTGCTGAAAGCGGAAGAAACACTGGCCAGACGTATCGTGGAGAACTGGGGCAGCCTCACCTGGCTGGCCGGCTCCCTTCTCGGCAATGCCGAGGGGCTCACGCTGGGCCGAGTGGTCATCAGGAAAGGCTGCTCGAATCCCCGCCATGCGCATCTCAACTGTGAAGAGGTGCTCTATCTCCTGGCCGGTGAACTGGACCACACGTTCGACGACCAGGTCATCCGGATGAAACCCGGCGATACCCTCACCGTTCCCGCCGGTGTCTTTCACAACGCCACCAGCGTCGGCGAAACCGACGCCGATATGATTGTGGCGTACAATTCAGCCCACCGCGATTTTGTCAAGGAAAAGGCAACCCCATGAGCACTCT
>Ga0209101_1002975_pt1 | contig 10592 bp, 8 predicted proteins | sample ConPoolayeCmetaG_FD_185481 | JGI IMG/M metagenome (GOLD analysis project Ga0209101, IMG submission 185481) | Hot spring microbial mat communities from California, USA to study Microbial Dark Matter (Phase II) - Cone Pool mat layer C metaG... ... | reverse complement strand
GCCATCAGCCGACCGCCGCCATAGAGCACGGCGACGAACAGGACGAGACGAACGATGGAAATCGCCGTCTCCAGCAGGCTGGCGAGGTCGTGTCGCAGGTGGGCTTCGAGGACGCCCATGTAATTGTTCGCCGGGAAGGAGAGCGCGAAACAAAGGCCGGTGACGAGGATGACATTGCGAAAGAGCAGCACCTCCTCCGTCGGCCCGTCCACAAAGCGGCTGCTCAGCAGGGCCACCACGATGGTGATCAGGAATGCCGCCGCGGCGCCGATGGAGAAGAGATAGACGGCGGAGGTAATGTACCGGTCGGCGTCGTCGCGGTCGCCGCGGCCCAAGGCCCCAGCCACGAAGCGGTTAACCGCAGAACTCAGACCCAGGTCCAGCAGGCCGTAAGCCCCCAGGATCGTGCCGACCAGCAGCCAGGCGCCGTACAGCCGGTCGCCGAGCAGGTTCACCATCGTCGGCACCAGGGCCAGCATGGTCGCCATGCTCACGGCCATGGACAGGCTGCGGCCTATTCCCCCGCGAAGCAGTGCCGCCCCGGTCTGGCTCAAGACGGTATCCTCATTGCGGCTTTCGCTGTCAGCGACTGCTCAGTTCCCCTCAGCCGGAGGAGCAGGTGGTTGCTGCGCCGAATCCGCATGGCAGAAATGCTGTCGCACGGCCTCCAGCAGCGTCATGACCAGGGTTTTTTCGCCCACCGGCCGTGCGTTGAACATCTCGCGGCAGTCTGACTGCAACTCCGGCTGGTCGTTCAGCAGGCCCAGGTGGTTCTCCACATACTCGGACATATACGCCCGCAAGCGCGGCTGGGTTCGATACCAGTACTCGAAGGGATTCATGGAGGCCGTGCGCCATTCGCCGAGGCATCGCCGGCGAGCGGACAGGAACGCTCGCCGCACGAAGGCCAGCGCGGCGTGGCCCGCCGATCTTCAGGCCGGTTCGCGTGCTGGGGTATCCCGCGGCCCGCGGATGCTTCCGCACGATCCATTCCTCATAGAGCATAGACTTATACTTCAGGCGAGGCGGAACGGTCAGGACATAATCGAGTAGGTCCGTATGCAGGAAGGGGGAGAACATTTCCGTAAATTGATTGCCCACCCAGTTGCCGTTGGCCGTGGCGTTGAATCCCCGGTTCTTGATCATGAAGATCTCTTTGGAGTCGTAGCCGTCTTGCAAACGCTCGATCAGCGGGCGGATCCGGTCGACGAGGTACATCGAAGTGATGCCGACATGAAGGGGCGGCTTCTGCAATTGCGGCGCCGCCAGCCAGATGCCGGTCAGGGGATGCCCGCCGACCTGGCCGCTGTGGATGCCGCCGTAGGGGCCGAAGTTGAGGACGCGGTAACAGGATAGTTCGTGGGCGGCTCCGCTGTAGAGCACCAGACCGCCGTTGATCCGGACGACGTCTTCGATCGTTGTGGTCAAGCATCGACCGCTGTCGAGGGCATAGAACAGGAAGTCGTGCCCCAGATCGGTGGCCATCCGCTTGGAGATCTTCTCATCAAGATAGTCACTCTGTGAGAAGGTCACATTCAGCATCTGGTCGTAACCCAGCTCATGGGCCACGAAAACGTTGAGCCGGCAATCCAGCCCCCCGCTGATGTGAGCCAAATGCTGGTAGCCGTACTCGCGGTCCTTTTCGTATTCGGCGATGACCGCCTCTCGGAAGAGTTGGTCGAATCGTTCGATGAAGTTCTGCCGGGTTTCCTCGTGCCAGACGTTGTTGTGAAGAACGTGGTAGGGTTGGACCGCGAATGACCCATGACTCCAGCGGAAGTAATGCCCCGGTTGAAGCTTCCGCACGTCCGTGAGGAGCGTGTAATCCTCCAGCATGTAGCCGTAGGTGAGCAGCATGTAGGCGGCTTCGACATCCAGGCTCGGCCGCCAACCGGTGGCCCGCAGCAGTCGGTTCAGAACCAGTAGATCGGTGGCGCAGGCGAAGCCGTCTTTCAGACGATGATAAAAGACGGGCTTCATCCCCGTGTGGTTGGTGAACACCAACCACTTGTCCGCCGACTTGTCGTACAGCAGCCCGGAGAACTCCCCGCGAAAATCGCGAAAGAACTCGTCGCCGTTGGTCCGGTAGAGCTGTTTGACGGTCTGAAAGTAATCGGGAGCATCGAGTCGGCGACGTAGATCGCGAAAGTTCAGGATGGCCCCGTCGATCACCACCAGGACGTCGTCGTCCTCGGCGAAGACCTTATCCCGCTCGAACTTGGCAGTAACGTACTGACAGACCGCGTAACCCGGACCGGTCTTGTGCGAGATCCGAAGCGGGCTGAGCGCCGTGATTGGCCAACTGAACACGTCCCCCACGCCGCCTTGGGAGGCGATACAAGCAAAACCAGGCATGGGAATTCCTCTGATTGGCGGTTCGTTGTCAAGCGATTCGCGGCAGCTTCCATAGTACAAACTCACGCGGACGGATGCAACGCATTGTCCGTAGTGCGGATATATGGAAGCCGAGCGCCCGGCCGGACAGGAAAGACTGACACCACCCGAGCTTGGTCATCGGAATGCTGAACCACGACTGAAGGCAATGGCCGACTCCCAGCCCTGCCAGGCACCTGTTCCACGCTCCCGCGAGGTCCCGGCACACAGCAGGCCCAGCAGGGCGGAAGCGATCGCCCCATAGCCGATGTTCCAGAAGAACTCGCCCGTCAGTTCGAAGATGGCCATGGTCACCAAGCCCATCACCGTGGCCGACAGCATCATCCGCCGGGTACGATCCTGTTCCCTGAAGAAAGCCCGAATCCCCCGCCCGAACAACACGACGAACATGCCGACATAAGCGAGTGCTCCCAAGATGCCCGAGGCCATGAGCGTGAACAGGTAACCATTATCGGTAATATGAACGGCCATCTTCTTGAAGCCGGTGCCGATCACCAACGAGGTCTTGGCCTCGTCCCAGCTGCGCTGCCACAGCCGATAACGGCTTTCGATACCACCGCTGACCGCTCCCTCCTGCCCGGTGAGCAGTTCGCGGGTGCGCGGGTTGATGAAGGAGAAATCGGCCACTTGCTTCCGCAGGGTCAGGAAGGCGCTGAGCATAAGGAACATGATCATCAAGGCCGACCAGCGGGCCCTTCCCTGCATCGAAATCAGCAACGAGAAGCACGTGACCACGACCAGGGCCACGATCCCGGTCCGCGAGGCCGTCGCGATGACCTCGGCCACCACCAAGGCGAAGTAGGTCGCCAGGGCCACCAGGCGCATCAGCCGTTTCGAGTAGATGGCGATAGCCAGCGCGCCGGCCGCCAGGATCACGATGAACCCGGCGAAGACATTGGGGTTGCCCAGCGTCCCGAGTACGCGGGCCTGCGTGCCGGTCATCTCGATCTCAAGGCGGCGGACATCGATGGCGTAGTACCGCTCGATGAAGCCCGCCAGCAGGTGCGGATAAAACCGCTGCACCAGCGCCAGCGCCGCGGTGGCGATGGAGACGATCAGCAGGCCCTTCATAAACTGCTGGATGTGGCGCTCGTTGAAATCATACGAGCCCATGATCGCCGCGATGATCACCATCCGCACCATGGCGATGGGCTGAAAGTAATCCTTGAGGAAGAAGATGTACTGCCCGCTGGCCACCTGAGCGGCGGTCGCAATGGTGCCGATCAAGGCGATCCACAGGATCGGCAGGCTGAACGCCCGCATCCGGCGGCTAAAGATGAACCCGCCGTGCAGTTGGGAGGTCTTCAGCCAGCGCGAGATCAGCAGAATGAGGATGAGGAAGTCGACCGAACGAATGGGCGGAAGGGAGGGGCTGGGCGCCGTGGAGGGGCCGAACACCAGCATCCACAGCAGGAACGCCGCCATCCAGCCGTCATAACGCCCGACCCCGGCCGTCGGCTCGGCGTACCAGGTCATCTGCTGGGGATAGGCAACCATCTGCTGGGACATCATCGGGCTTTCGTCCTGTGCCAACGACTCCGGCGGCAACAAGCCCTGTTCGGGACGTACTCCGGCATCCCCTCGCTGGGCGGATCTCGGCGCACCACAACCGCGGACGGCGACAAACGTTAGATCGGCACTCGCCTCAGGTTGGCTGGAATCCTTCTACCCTACCCCCGCGCCGCTCCGCCGTGTCAGTTAAACGCCCGGATGCTTTCCGCCACGTAACCCTGCATCGCCTCGGTCAGTTCCGGGTAGATCGGCAGGGCCAGGACTTCCTTGGCGGCCTGTTCGGCCACCGGGAGCGACCCGGGCGGGCCGCCGACGTCCCGGAAGCACTCCTGCAAATGCAGCGGCAGCGGGTAGTAGATCTCCGTGCCGATCTGCCGGTCTTGCAGGTGCTGCCGCAGCTCGTCGCGGCGCGGGTGGCGGATCACATACTGGTTGTAGATCGTCTCGTTGTAGGGGCGGATGACCGGCAGGGTCACGCCCGACCCGGCCAGCAGCCGGTCGTACCGGGCCGCGTTCCGCCGCCGGGCCTCGGACCACGCCGGCAGGTGCGGCAGCTTGGCCCGCAGGATCGCCGCCTGGATGGCGTCCAGCCGGAAGTTGGCCCCCACGAGTTTGTGATAGTACTTCGGCTTGGAGCCGTGCTGCCGCAAGATCGAGCACCGCTCCGCCAGGGCCTGGTCGTTGGTGACGATCATGCCGCCGTCCCCGCAGCAGCCCAGGTTCTTGCTGGGAAAGAACGAGAAGCAGCCCAGGTGGCCGATACTGCCCGCCGGGCGGCCCTTGTACTTCGAGCCGATGGACTGGGCGGCGTCCTCGATGACGATGATCTTGCGGCTCGCGGCGATCTCCATGATCGGATCCAGGTCCGCGCACTGGCCGAACAGATGGACCGGCATGATGACCTTGGTCCGGGGGGTGAGCAGGGCGGGCAGCTTGGCCACGTCGAGGTTGTAGGTGTCCGGCTCGATGTCGGCGAAGACGGGCCGGGCGCCCAGGCGGCTGACGCAGCCGGCGGTGGCGAAGAAGGTGAAGGTCGGCACGATCACCTCGTCGCCGGGACCGACGCCGACGGCCATGAGGGCGCAAAGAATCGCGTCGGTGCCGCTGCTGACGCCGACGCCGAACTGGCAGCCGGAGTAGGCCGCCACCTCGTTTTCCAGGGCGGTGACCTCCGGCCCCATGATGTACTGCTGCGTCTCGAAGACGCGGTCCAGGGCGGCGCGGAGCTCCTTTTCAATGGAAACGAACTGGGCCTTGAGATCCAGTAGGGGGACTTTCATGATTCTACACCTGTTCCACGCGGTCTTTCGCCACCCGCCGGTACCTCTGGCCGGTGGCCGGACAGACCGCCTCTTCGCCGTTGCCGAAATCCAGCCGCTCGCCGTGGGCACTCATCCAGCCGATGATCCGGCCGGGCACGCCGACGACCAGGGCGTACGGGGGAATGTCCCGGGTGACCACCGACCCGGCGCCGATGAAGCAGTACTCGCCGAGGGTCGTGCCGCAGACGATGGTGGCGTTGGCCCCGATGGAGGCCCCCCGCTTCACCAGCGTCCGGAGGTACTCATGCTTGCGGGAGACGTGGCTCCGCGGGTTGATCACGTTCGTAAAGACCATGCTCGGCCCGAGAAAGACGTCGTCCTCGCACTCCACCAGTTCGTAGATGGAGACGTTGTTCTGCACCTTCACGTTGCGGCCCAGCCGAGTCCGCGGGGCGACGAAGACATTCTGGCCCAACGAGCAATCCTCGCCGATGACGGCGTCCTTCATGACGTGGCAGAAGTGCCAGATCTTCGTTCCCGGACCGATGAGCGCGCCCTCGTCCACGATGGCGGTCGGGTGAATGTAGATGTCCTTGCTCATGCCGTGAGGTCCTTGACCGCAACCACGGCGCCCTTCTGGCGGAGGGACTCGGCCCCGGCCTCCAGCACCCGCACCACGCGGGCCCCGTCGGCGCCGTCGGTCAGTATCGGTTTGTCGTCGAGAATCCCGTCAACGAACTGGCGGGCCTCCAGTTGGAGAGGTTCGGCGTTGCCGACGCGGGGGATCAGAATGTCTCCCGAACGGATGGCCACGGACTGGGCGTAATCGCCGTAGCCTTCGGTCACGGCCGCGGCCTTGTCGTAGATGCGGACCTTTTCCGAGGCTTCCATATCGTCGAAGGTCACCATCTTTTCCGAGCCGACCAGGGTGATCTTGCGGATCTTGTGAGGGTCGAGCCAACTGACGTGAATGTGGGCCATGCGGCCGTCCGCGAATTGGAGGGCGGCGAACACGACGTCTTCCACGCCACTTCGCAGATACGAGTGGCCGGTGGCCGTGACCGTGACCGGCTGCGCCGCGAACAGGTGGCAGATGACCGAAATGTCGTGCGGGGCAAGGGACCACCAGGCGTTTTCATCCTGGCGAACCACCCCGAGGTTGACCCGCTGCGAATAGGCGTAATAGACGCGGCCGAGCTTCTGCTTGCGGACCTGCTCAGCCAGCAGATCGACGCAAGGATGGTACAGCAGGAGGTGCCCGACCATCAGGCGACGGTTCTGCTCCGCCGCCAGCCTGACCAGGCAGTCCGCGTCGCGGGCTGAGAGGCACAGCGGCTTCTCGACGAAGACATGCTTGCCGGCCTCGAGGGCCTTGGCGGCCAGTTCGTAGTGAGTCACCGCCTTGGTGGCGATGGCCACGGCATCCACGTCGCTCCGCACGATGTCGTTGAAGTCCCGGGTCGGCCTGGCGTCCGGCACCAAACGGCTCTGGGCCGCGAGGGTCTTCTCGTCGATGTCGCAGATCCACTGCACGCGGCATCGGGGCGCCTGGGCGAACGAACGCAGCACGTTGCGGCCCCAGTTCCCGACTCCGACCACCGCCAGCCTGAGCGTATCCTGCATGTTGGCCATCTCCTCGATCAACCGAACTCCTCGCGGGGGATTCCGCCGGGCGAGCGGCAAGGCCGCCGAAGGAGCGGCCAGGCGGCGAGCGCGGCGCGTACTATAGCCCCAAGCCCCGGCGACGCCAAACGCGGGTCCGATCCGCCTCCCGCCAGGATCGGCTATCGGGAACCGCCCCTCGACGTTCCCCGAGATGCGGTGCCGGGATCGTCCCAGAATCAGGCCCCCCGGCATCGCACCAGCCGTCCGCGGTTGTTTCTGGGATCAGACCGCTCCCCGCTGCTCCCGATACCAGGCGATCGTCTGCCGCAAACCCTCGTCCAAACCCGTCCGCGCGGCGAACCCGAAACAGGAACGGGCCTTGGACACGTCCAGGCAACGGCGGGGCTGTCCGTCCGGCTGGGAGGCGTCCCACAGGAACTCGCCGCGGAAGCCGGTCAAACCGGCGATCTTCAGGGCCAGATCGCGGATGGTGATTTCGCAGCCGGTTCCCAGGTTGACCGGGTCGCCGCCATCGTATCGCTCCGCCGCCAGGAGGATGCCCTCCGCGGCATCCGCCACATAGAGGAACTCTCGGGAAGCGGAGCCCGTCCCCCAGCAAACGACGTGCGCCGCGCCCCGCTCGGCCGCCTCCACGCATTTGCGAATCAAGGCGGGGATCACGTGGCCGGACTGGAGATCGAAGCGGTCCCGCGGGCCGTACAGGTTCGCGGGCAGAAGGTAAATGGCATTGAACCCGTACTGCCGGCGGTACGCCTCGGCCTGGACCAGCAGGGCCTTCTTGGCCAGACCGTAGGCCGCGTTGGTTTCCTCGGGGTAACCGTTCCACAAGTCTTCTTCCCGAAACGGCACGGGCGTGAACTTGGGGTAGGAACACACGGTGCCGATCAACACGAGCTTGGGCAGGCCCCTCCGGCGGCCCTCCTCGATGAGCTGTACGCCCATCAGCAGATTCCGGTAGAAGAACTCCCCGGGGCTGGCCCGATTGGCGGCGATCCCGCCGACGACCGCGGCGGCATGGATCACCAGATCCGGCCGGAGGTCGTCGTACATCCGCTCCACGTCTGTACGGCGGACGAGATCGTATTGTTCATGCGGGACCGGAAGCACGGTATCGGCCCCCCGGCGGGCCAGCGCCTCCAGCAAGTGCGAGCCGAGGAAACCGGAACTGCCGGTCACGGCCACCCGACGCCCCGGCCAGAAAGCGGTCACGTCCGATTCTCCGCATCACGGAGCAGGGCTTCCTCGCGGGCCAGGCGGAGATCGGCCTCGACCATCCGCCGCACCAGGTCGCGGAAGGTCACCTGCGGAGTCCAGTCCAGCACCCGCCGGGCCTTGCTGAAATCCCCGGCCAGGTGCTCCACGTCGGTCGGCCGGAGATAGCGTGGATCGACTTCGACGTATGGCCGCCAGTCCAGATCGAGCAGGCCGAACGCCTCGTCGAGAAACTCGCGGACGGAGTGGCTCGCGCCGGTCGCGATCACATAATCGTCGGGGCGGTCCTGCTGGAGCATCCGCCACATCGCCTCGACGAAATCGCCCGCATAGCCCCAGTCGCGGCGGGCGTCCAGGTTGCCCAGATACAGCTTCCGCTGAAGACCCAGCTTGATCCGCGTCGCCGCCCGCGTGATCTTGCGGGTGACGAAGGTCTCGCCGCGGCGAGGGGACTCGTGGTTGAACAGGATGCCGTTGCAGGCAAACAGGCGGTAGGCCTCGCGGTAGTTGACGGTGTGCCAGAAGGCGCAGGCCTTCGCGCAGGCGTAGGGGCTGCGGGGGCGGAACGGCGTGGCCTCGGACTGCGGCGGGGGCGAGTCGCCGAACATCTCGCTGCTGGAAGCCTGGTAGAACCGCGGCGGCCGCGGCATGCGGCGAATGGCCTCGAGGACGCGGAGCGTGCCCAGCGCGTCGATATCCACGGTGTAGATCGGTTGATCGAAGCTGACGCGAACATGGCTCTGCGCGGCCAGATGATACACTTCGTCCGGGTTGATCTCGTTCAACACCGTGCTGATGCTGGTTCCGTCGGACAAATCGCCATAGACCAGGCGCAGCGCCGCTCCCGGCTCGTGGGGATCGCGATAGAGATGGTCGATTCGCGCCGTGTTGAAACCGGAGCTGCGGCGGATCAGGCCGTAGACCTCGTAGCCCTTGGCGAGGAGCAACTCCGCCAGATAAGAGCCGTCCTGGCCGGTGATGCCTGTGATCAGGGCGCGTCGCATCGCGTCGGCTCCACTCCGTCAGGCCGTGCGGACGAGGATCTCCGCGATCCGCTCCGCGGCCCGGCCGTCCCACAGCTCCGGCCGGCGGTCGGTCGGCGGCGGGCAGCGGCGGGTCTCCTGATAGGCGGCCAGGATGGCCTCGGTCCGCGGCGAGGTCAGGCGGTTGGTGCCGTGGGTGATCGTCACCGGCCGCTCGGTGTTCTCCCGGAGCGTCAGGCACGGCACTCCGAGAATGGTCGTCTCTTCCTGAATGCCGCCGGAGTCGGTCAGCACCAGTGCCGCCTCGGCCAGCAGCTTCAGGAAATCCAGATACCCCAGCGGCTCCGGCGTCAGCAGGCCGGGAATCGAAACCACTTTCTCCTTCAGGCCCATCCCGGCGATGTTCTTGCGGGTCCGCGGGTGCATGGGAAAGACGATCGGGAGGTCCTCGGCGATCCGCGCGAAGGCGTCCAGGATGCCGGCGAAAACCTGCGGGTGGTCCACGTTGCTCGGGCGGTGCAGGGTCACCACGGCGTAGCTTCTGGGGGTCAGGTCGAACTCGGCCAGGATGCCCGACTGGTCGGCCTTGGCCCGGTTTTTCAGCAGCGTGTCGATCATCACGTTGCCGACGAAGTGCACTCGCTCGTCGGGGATCCCCTCGCGTTTCAGGTTCTCCAGCCCGCTCGGCTCGGAGACCAGCAGCAGGTCGGAGATGGCGTCGGTCAGCAGGCGGTTGATCTCCTCCGGCATGGTGCGGTCGAAGCTTCGCAGGCCGGCCTCGACGTGGGCCACCTTGATGCCCAGCTTGCAGGCCACCAGGGCGCAGGCGATGGTGCTGTTGACGTCGCCCACCACCACCACCCAATCCGGCCGGTGCTTCAGGCAGAGCGGCTCGAAGCAGGTCATGATCTCCGCCGTTTGCACCGCGTGGCTGGCCGAGCCGACCTCCAGATTGACATCTGGCGCGGGGATGCCCAAATCCTCGAAGAAGAGCTTGCTCATCCGCTGGTCGTAGTGCTGGCCGGTGTGGATGATGGTCCGCTGGATGCGGCCCGTGCGGTCGAACGCCTCCACCAGCGGCGCGATCTTCATGAAGTTGGGTCTGGCCCCGCAGATCAGAAACGCGCTGAGCATGACGGCTCCCTGTCCTTTTCGCCTGGACCGCTTGGCAGACGCCGGCACCGGCAACGGCCGCGAGCGGTCCGACCCACCACCGACCGCCGCCGGGGGCCGGACCTCGCGCCGTCCGCATTGTACCGCCAACCCGCGGCGGGAAAACCGCTCCCGGCCCCGGCCTCGCCCCGACAATCGGCCACTTGGCGATCGGACGGGCATGGTATGATGCTCGCCGTGCCGCCCGACCTCGACCAGCGTGGGCGGCCGCGCGCGGGAGTAAACCGTGGCCGTTCGATTGATCGCGGGCCGGGCCGGGAGCGGCAAGACCGAATGGTGCCGGGAGCAGATCCGCCGGGCGCTCGCCGCCAGTCGGGTCGACGGCCCCCCGCTGATCCTGCTGACGCCGGAACAGGCCGCCCTGCAAATGGAGCGGAGCCTGCTGACCGGGGGGGCGACCCCCGTGCTCGGGCGGTGCGTGGTGCTGAGC
>Ga0209101_1002974_pt1 | contig 10598 bp, 10 predicted proteins | sample ConPoolayeCmetaG_FD_185481 | JGI IMG/M metagenome (GOLD analysis project Ga0209101, IMG submission 185481) | Hot spring microbial mat communities from California, USA to study Microbial Dark Matter (Phase II) - Cone Pool mat layer C metaG... ... | reverse complement strand
GGGTAGTATTATCCATGGAAAAGCCCTTTTGCTTGTTGTTTAACTACCTGCATAACAGCAGGTTACAAAGGGCTTTTCCACCCCCTTGTCAAGCTTTTTCAGCGCGTTCGTGAATAATCCGGGCTAGCGCGGGGAATTGCATTTTGAGGATGGGCACGCTTGAAGATGTGTTTTTGAAATTGACGGGTAGAGAGTTGCGGGAATGAGGATTATCGGAGCAAAGTCGCTTTCTTGGCGCTTTTGGGCGGTTTGGCAGCGGAATTGGACCGTGTACCGACGCACATGGCAAATGAGTTTTCTGCCACCGTTTGTTGAACCCATTCTGTACGTGCTGGCCTTTGGATTAGGCTTCCGCGGTTTGATTGCGGGCGTCGAGTACCAGGGACGGCCGGTTTCCTACGTCGCTTTCATCGCCCCCGCTTTATTGGCGGTTACGATCATGTACAACGCATTTTTTGAGAACACCTATTCCTCCTTCGTGAGGATGTATTATCAGAAGACCTTCGACGCCATCATGTCCACGCCCATCTCCCTGGAAGAAGTGATCATCGGCGAGATCGTCTGGGGAGCCACAAAAGCGGTAATCGCAGCTGGATTGATGCTCAGTGTGCTCACCTGTATGGGGCTGGTGCACTATCCGCACGGCTTGTTGGTCGTCCCTCTGGCTTTCCTGGGTGGCCTGGCTTTCGGCGCGCTGGGCATGGTATTTACCGGCATCGTCAAGCATATTGACATGTTCAATCTGCCCACCTTTTTGCTAATCACCCCGATGTTTCTTTTCAGCGGCACTTTCTTTCCCGTTGAAAGCCTGCCGTCCTGGGCTCAACCCATTGCCCTGGCCTTGCCGTTGACGCATATTGTGTCTCTGGCCCGGAGCATGACTCTTGGGAGTTTCCCCGACCACACCGCCTGGGTGGCTCTCGCTTGCCTGGCAACATTCACGGCTATTGGCATACCGTTTGCTCTGCTTAGCATGCGGCGCCGCCTGATTCGCTGAACCAACGTGTTCCTTGGCCGGGTTACACGTTCACTCTGAGCATCATCTCTCCCTGTGTGTCGTTACCTTCTCCCTGCACCCGGATCTTCTCACACTGTAGTTACGTTCTCCCCGAGCGAAGTGAAGGGGGAATTTGATCTCCGGCCAATTCGCAAACGCAAAATCGGGTCAACTCAGATAACGCGTTTTCAGTAATCGCCAGAGCTGGGGTCTTGTATAGACGCACGTCTCGCGTTACTATGAAAAAGGATTTGGTCTGTAAAGCCGCACGTGTCATGGTTGGCGGCAAGTTGCGCCTGATGCGGCGCGTATATATCGGGACGAGTCGGCATCTAGGATACAAGCAGTCTCCGTCTCCCGATTATAGAGGGAAAAAGGCGCATGCAAATGAAGGCGGCAGCAGTTAACCGACTGCTCAATCGAATTGGCGCACAGGTAATCGCGCGGATCCAGGCTGCCCGCCACTTGCTTAGTGTAGTGGGATGTGCCGTGGGATTGGCGTTGCGTCCCAGTTATTGGCCGCCCACCACTCGAAATGTCCTGGCTCGCCAAGTCTATTTTACCGGCATCGAAGCCGTGCGTTTCGTGGCACTGGTTGGTCTGCTTGTCGGCGGCGCAGTGGTGCTACAGGCCCAAGTGTGGCTCACGAAAGTCGGCCAGTCCGCCCTCTTCGGCCCGCTGCTGGTGGCCGTGGTAATCCGCGAGATCGGCCCATTGCTGACGAACTTTATTGTAATTGGCCGCAGCGGTACGGCAATCGCCTCCGAGTTGGCAAGCATGAAGGTCAACCGCGAGCTGCGCGTTTTGGAGTCGCAGGGTTTGGATGTCTTTACCTATCTTGTGCTGCCCCGCGTGATCGGCGTGATGATCTCCGTCTTCTGTTTGGCCGTGATCTTCATTGTCGTGGCCTTTCTTGGAGGCTACGGAACCTGTGTTCTCTTGGGCGTCAGAATCGGGGGTTTTGGTCTTTTCGCTGAATCGGTTGCCAAGGCCATCAACCCGCGTGACATTCTGAATGTTCTGGCCAAGACCCTCGTTCCTGGGGCCTTGACGGGCGCTATCTGTTCCGTGGAAGGACTGAGCATTGAAGGCGTGGCTACAGAAGTGCCCCAGGCTGCGGGCCGGGCTGTGGTCAAATCCGTAGGAGCATTGTTTGCCACTTCCGCGATAGTTTCGGTATTGACCTATCTGTAGCACAGAGAGGGGATGAGAAGCTGTGGGCGAGCATGGGACAACGGGTAGCGACGCGGCGGTATTGACTTTCCGGGGGGTTACCGCCGCGGCTGACCGTGATCACGACATCGGGCTGACCAACGTCAGTTGCACGGTGGGTGCCGGCGAGATGATGCTGGTGTTGGCTGAGGCGGCGCATCCCCGCTTGCCATTTGCAGATCTTGCGGAGGGTTTGCTTGCGCCGGAGTCCGGCACCGTCGAATTTTTGGGCAAAGACTGGACCACGCTGACCCCGGATCAAGCCGTCAAAGCGCGGGCGCGGATCGGCCGCGTGTTTGCGGGCACCGCGTGGGTGAGCAATCTCGATACGGACGAGAACGTGCTATTGCGGGAACGCCACCATTCCCGCAGGCCGACCAGCGTGCTTGAGGCTGAGGCTCTGGCGTGGGCGCAAAAATTTGGTTTGGACGATCTGCCCAGGCAGCGGCCGGCGTGGGTGCGCCGGTCGGAGTTCATGCGCACTCAATGGGTGCGCAGCGTGCTCGGGAAACCCAGGCTTCTATTGCTTGAATATCCCGAGACGGACGTAACCCGCGAGGAGCTTCAGACCTGGCAGAACGCCTTGCAACAAGTCCGCGCGGATGGTACGGCGATTGTGTGGTTTACATTGGACGAGGGGTTGTGGAAAGATGCGGTTATGCAGCCTGCTTGCCGCTGGCGCATGCGGGGCCCCGAACTGCTGCCTGAGGAGGAGACCAACCGATGACGAAACCGTTCAAGTTTCGATACGTCAACGAAATCGTGGGAACTTTCGTCTTGGTGATTCTGGTGTTTCTGGTGATCGGAATAGTGGTGATGGGACGCGCCCAAGGCTGGTTTGAGCCGGAACATTCCTTGCGCGTCAAAATTCCGGCAGAAGGCTCCTACGGCATCAAAAAAGGCGCGGCGGTGGTCATTCTGGAAACGCCCGTCGGCATGGTGGATGAAGTGGTTGTCAACGAGGACGGCGGCATGGAAGGCGTGCTCAAAATCCGTGGCCGCTTTATTCGCTTCGTGCGCGACGATTCCCGCGCTATTCTGAAAAAGCAGTTTGGAATTGCCGGCGACACTTTTATCGAAATCACGCGGGGTTCGGGGGCGCCGCTGGATGACGGAGCTCTGCTTCCGCAACCCGCTATAAAAGACACGGAATTGCTCGAGCTCCTGCAGAATCTGGTCAAGCAAGTGCAGGATGCAGTGGTGCCGGTGCTTGAGCAGACTCGTAAGCTGGCCGAAGAATACACGGGATTGGCGGCGGATTTACGGAATCCCCAGGGGCATTTGCAACAATTGCTGGCGCATCTCGAAGCGTTGGCCGCGGGTTTGCAGCGCGGGGAAGGCACCGCTGGCAAGCTGCTCAAGGATCCGACCACTGTGGAGGGCGTCAATGCGGCGATTGACTCGCTGCGCGTCTCGCTTCGCGAGCTGGAGACCCTGATGAATAATGTTAAGCAGGCCACCGTCGAATTACCCGAAATGGCCTTTCAGACCCGGGAAACCCTGCGCGAGGCGGAAATTCTTATTGAGGGTCTACAAAAACACTGGCTTCTGCGGAAATATGTGGAACAAGCGGCGCCAACTGATCGCATACCATCCGCGGAGGTCAGTGCGGGCGGGGCAGTCAAAGGGGGACAACCATGAATCCAGTGCGTTGGGCAACTGTGACCTTAATGGCGGGTTGCGTACTGGCGGCAGGTTGCCTGTCGCCGACGACTGGGGTGTTCACGGATCGGGAGATTTCGGCGGCAGCATCGCGGGGCCGGCGGGCATTCGCCGGCGGCTACGCCGAAGTGGCTGCCAAAGCGTACCGTCAGGCTCTCATGCGCGCAAGGTTGTTGAACGATACGGCTGCAGTGGCCGATTGCGCTTACAACCTTGCGGCGTGTTTGACCGAACTGGGGCGTTACGACGAGGCGCGGCGGCACCTCCGGGAAGCGCGCGGAGTATGGAGTGCTTCCGGCCGGGATAGTTCGGCCCTTGCCGAAGCGTGGCTTTTGGAAGCGAAGATTTTGGAGGCCGAGGACGCCGGCGACGAAGCGGCTTGCGCGCTGGAAGCCGCTCTGAAATCGTTGCCGCCAAAAAATCATGGACCGGTGCGCAGTCAAATTTACGCCATGCAGGCCGATTTGGCGTGCGCTGCCGGCAACCTGGCGGCGGCCCGGGAAGCTCTTCGCCTGGCCCGCCGGACCGCAAGCTCCGGGCGGCGGTTATCGACGCCTGCACTGGCCCTCATAGAAGCCGTTGAGGGGCGCGTCCTGTTGGCGGAATCCAGACCGGCGGAGGCGGCCGCCCGCTTACAGCACGCCGCAGAGCATTTTCAGCAGGCACGCCGTTACCTTGAGATGGCAGAAGCGCTTTTAGAAGCGGCCCGCGCCTATGATGTCGCCGGACAACCCGGACAGGCCGCAGAACTGTACTTACAGGCGGCGGCAAGTCGACAGGCGCGCGGAGACCTCGTGATTGCATTAAAGATTATCACGGCGGCGGTAGCGGCGGCCGAAAAAACCGACAACGCAGCCCTGCATGCGCAGGTGCGCGCCATCTTCGAAGAAATTCGCGATAGAACAGAACAGGCATGCACAACACAGTGCGGGAGGTAACATGAAGAAAAAAGGGGTGGTCTTGGTTGTCTCAGTGCTGGCCTTGGCAGGCCCAATACTGCTGTGGGCCGACAAGGGGCAGACAATGATGAGCGTACAGGTCAAGCAAGGGGTGGTACGGTCTACGCCCTCATTCGTGGGGCAGGTGGTGGGCAGCTTGAACTACGGCGAACGTGTGACGGTTTTGGAGCAGCAACCCGGCTGGATAAGAGTCAGCGCCAGTGGTTTGACAGGTTGGATGCATCAATCGGCGTTGACGAGCAAACGCATTGTTCTGACGGCTAGCGGCACCGCTGCGCCTACCGGCGCTTCGACGGACGAGCTTGCTCTGGCCGGGAAAGGTTTCAACTCCGATGTCGAAGCTCAATTTAAGGCTCAGAATCGCGAGGTTGATTTTGAAGCCGTTGATCGGATGGAAAAACGCAAGGCTACACCCGAAGAAATCAGCGCCTTTCTGGCGGAAGGCGGGGTTCGCCCCGGAAAGGGAGGTGCTCAATGACCGTATGCAAAAGAATGTGGGGAGTTTTGCTCTGGTTGGGAATGGGCTGCATTTTGCCAACCGGCTGCACGACTGTCACCCAGGTGGGAACAGTTATTGGTCAAGCCACGGGCACGTTGACGGAAGAACAAGCAGCTTCCATCAATCGGACTGCGGCGGCGGTGGAGAAAACGTTCCAGGATATCACCCCGGAACAGGAATACTACATTGGTCGAGCGGTAGCGGCTACGATTCTGCATACCTATAAGCCCTATAATGACGAGGCGGCCAACCGCTACTTGAACCTGCTTGGTCAGGCGCTGGCGCAGGCCTCCGACCGGCCCGAGACTTTTGGAGGCTATCATTTCCAGATGTTGGATTCGGACGAAGTCAACGCCTTTGCCGCGCCAGGCGGACTGATCATGGTTTCGAAGGGCATGCTGCGCTGTTGCAAGAGCGAGGATGCGGTGGCCGCCGTTCTGGCACATGAAATCGGCCATGTGCAGGGCCGGCATGGTCTGCGGGCAATTAAAAAAGGCCGGCTGACTACGGCGCTCACCATAGTGGCCACGGAAAGCGCGAAGAGCCTGGGTGGACGTGAACTGGCTGAGCTGACCGCGGCTTTTGAGGGGGCTATCAGCGATGTGACTGCGACATTGGTGAATAACGGCTACTCGCGGGCGCTCGAGCGCGAAGCCGACCGGGCGGCAGTAGCCATCTTGCAGCGGGTCGGATACAATCCGCATGCGCTTATCGAAATGCTTTCCGAGATGAAGCGGCATTTGAAGCCCGGCGGCCTTGATTTTTCCAAAACACATCCCAAGCCCGATGACCGTATCGCGGAGTTACGGAAACTAATTGGTGACGGCACGGCGACACCGCCCGTGCCGGCGCGACAACAACGCTTCGAAAGGGCTTTGGGCAGGCTGTGATTCTGAAGAAAATCATCTACGGTGTCCTGGCGGCGTCTGTCGCTGTGGCGGTGACGCTCGGCGTGTGGTTCGCGGGCGCCCTGAATGCTTTGGAGAATGCCACGTGGGGGCCGCGTGTCCGGCTGTTGGCGGCGCCGGCGCCGACTTCGACCAATGTGATTCTGATCCTTCTTGACCAGGCCAGTCTTGACTGGGGAAAAGTGACGCAACGCTTATCATGGCCGTGGCCCCGGCAGGTCTATCCCGCCATCATTGATTTCTGCAGGCGGGGTGGTGCGGCCGCCGTCGCGTTCGACGTGCTTTACACAGAGCCGTCCGTCTACGGCGTCGAAGACGATGAAGCCCTCGGTGCAGCCGTCGCTCAATGCCCAACTTTTATCGGCGCAGTCTTCTTGAGCAACAAATCGGGAGACGCCACGCAATGGCCCGTGGAGGTGCTGCCGCCGCCAACCATTGAAAATGCTGAGATTTGGCTAAAAACTCCACACCGGCAAACCCTCGGTTTTTCGCGGGCAGCCTTTCCGGTTTCCGAAATCGCCAGCAACCTTCAGTATGTCGGAACCGTCAACGAGGTCCCAGACCCTGATGGCATCATCCGCCGCGCGGGTTTGCTCTATGAATTCGACGGGCATTTGGTGCCTTCGCTGGGATTCGCCGCTTTCTTGCTGAAACAGGCCCGGTCGGAAGGCCGCGTGCCGCCCGTGCGGATTGAGGAAAATGCTATTTGGGCGGGCGGCCGCCGTCTCCACCTTGATCGGCAGGGGAGAGTTATTCTGCGGTATCGAGGCGCACCCCAAGTTTACCGGATCTTCAATGCCGCCGAAATTATCGAGTCCGCAGTAAAATTTCAGTCTGGAGAAACGCCGACCATCAGTCCGGAGGTATTTTCTAATGCCTGCGTTTTCTTCGGATTCAGCGCGCCGGGGTTGTTAGATTTGCGGCCCACGCCTATCAGTCCTGTCACCCCCGGTGTGTTTGTGCATGCCACTTTATGCGACAACCTTTTGGCGGGGGATCTGATCCGCGACGCCAGCCCGCGGCAGGTGGTGATTTGGACGGTTTTCTTGGCGCTGAGTGGTGCCGTTTTGGTGAGTTTAAGCCGGAAAGCCTGGCAGAGTGCGGTGATTTTCCTGGCGTTATTGCCTTTGCCGGCGCTTGCCGGAGGTCTGGCGTATACCCGCGGTTTGTGGTGGCCCGTGGCTCTACCGGGCTTGAGCACAGTCTTGGCTATGATTGGCGGCCTCATCATAAATTATGCCACGGAAGGTCGGCAAAAGGCCTTTATCAAACAGGCTTTCAAGTACTATCTGGGGCCGGAAGTGATAGAACAGATACTGGCCGATCCGTCCCGCCTCAAACTCGGCGGCGAAAAACGCGAATTGACCATTTTCTTCTCCGATATCGAAAAATTCTCCACCTTTTCCGAGCAACTTGATCCGCCCCAATTAACAGCTCTCCTTAACGAATATCTCTCCGAAATGAGCAGGATCATCAAGGAGGAAGGCGGCTACCTCGACAAATACATCGGTGACGCAATTGTGGCGTTCTGGAATGCGCCGCTGACCCAGCCGGACCACGCCGTGCGCGCCGTGCGGGCTGCTATCCGCTGCCAGCGGCGGTTGGCGGAACTGCGTCCACAACTGCAGCAACATTATGGCGCCATCATAAAGATGCGGATCGGCATCAATACTGGTGAAGTGGTCGTGGGCAACATGGGCTCGCGCGAGCGGTTCAATTACACCATTTTGGGCGATGCCGCCAACTTGGCATCGCGCCTCGAGGGCGCCAACAAGGCTTTTGGCACTTTCACGATGATGTCCGCCAGCACGCGGGAGCAGGCCGGCGACCGGCTGATCGCCCGAAAATTGGGGGCCGTTCGCGTAGTGGGCAGGCAAACTCCCGTAGAGGTGTACGAGCCGCTAGGTCTGGCCGGCGAAACCCTGCCGTCGTTTGCGGCCGAGTTTGAAAAAGGACTGGAACTGTGCCGGCAGGGAAACTTGAGCGCAGCCCTGGCCGTATTCGAGAAGCTCGGGGAAGATCCGCCGGCAATCGTTTATGTCCGCCGTTGCCGCGAGTTGCTCGCCACGCCTGGCAGCAAATGGGACGGGGTCTGGAACTTGACGGAGAAGGGATGAAGATAACTTTTTGCGGGGTGCGTGGGACTAGTGTGGCGGCCGACAAAGTTTTTCACGAATTTGGCGGCAACACAAGCTGCTACCTTATAGAAGGGGCGGCCGGCGAGATGATTGTGGTGGATGCGGGCACCGGAATCCGTCTTGCGTCTGGCATCGTGGAAAAAAACGGTCGCGAGCAGCAAATTCTCCTTCTGTTCACCCATTATCATCTCGACCACGTAATGGGCTTTCCGTCGTTTTCGACTCTCTACAAAGCCCGATGGTCATTGCGCGTGGCTGGTCCTGTGCTGGAGGCCGTCGGACCTGAACAGGCTGTCCGTCGGCTGATGTGCCCACCTTTTTGGCCGGTGCCACTTGCAGACCTGCCGGCAAGCCTGGATTTTGAAACGTTAACGACCACGGAGGGAGACGCTGGTAGCGCGAGTTTTCACGGAGTGCGCTATCGCTGGTGTCAGGTCCACCATCCCGCTGGGTGTTTAGCATATCGTTTGGACGAGGAAGCAACCGGCGCCGCGCTGGTTCTCGCCACCGACCTCGAGTGGGGTGAGTCCACGCCCAAAGAACGGGAGGATTTTCTCCGGTTGTGCGCGAGCCCGCGTCCGGCAGACGTCCTTCTTTTTGACGGGCAATTTACAGATGAAAATTACGCGCGATTCCGCGGTTGGGGCCACAGCCGTTGGCGCGACGCTGTCGAGGCTGCAGCAGCGGCTGGTGTCGGCCGATTGGTAGTCATCCATCACGCCCCCGGAGCCGATGACGGCCGCCTGAGGGCGATCGAGCAGGAATTGGCGCGGCGCATGCCGCAAGCGATCCTGGCGAAAGAAGGTCTGACTCTGGAGGTGAGAGGTGTGGTCTAATGCGGGCTGTGAGTGAAGCAGGTCCCGATTTGCGGTTTGCCGTCGGATCCACTACGGGGAGGCCGGTTTGATTAACGGGATAATCCTTGATTTGGACGGCACGGTTTACTGGGGCGAGTCAGAAGTCCCGGGCGCGGCCTCTTTTGTACGTCGCTTCAAAGCGCATGGGGGACGTTGTCTTTTCGTAACCAATCGCGCCAATCGCACGCCGCGGACAGTTTGTGCCCATTTATACCAATACGGAATTATCTGCGAAGAGAAAGATGTGCTTACCTCCGCCGAGGTTACCGTTCAGCATCTGAAGCAGGGACGCGTTTACTTGATCGGCGAGGAAGGGATGCGGGTTGCGCTCGAGGAAGCAGGTTTCATTCTTACTGATACTCAGCCGGATTACGTGGTCATCAGCTTCGATCGCGCTTTCAACTATGCCAAGCTGGCTACGGCCTGCCGCCTGATTCAGGAAGGGGCACGCTTGGTGGCGACAAACCCCGACCGGTACCTCCGCACTCACGATGGCATCGTACCGGGCACAGGGGCAATCTTGGCGGCGGTTGTGGCCGGTTCCGACGCCAAACCTCTGGTCATCGGCAAACCCGAACCGCTGATTCTTCTCGCGGCCCTGCAGCGGCTGGATCTGTCCAAAGCTGAAGTCATTTCCGTTGGGGACAATCTGGAAACCGATGTGCCGTCGGGCGCCAAGGCGGGGATCCGGACAGTGTTGATGCTAACGGGTGTGTCAAAAAGGGAGCAGGTTGAAAAAGCCCCTGTCCGTCCGACATGGGTAGTGGACGGTTACGAGGGACTTTGGGAGATCGTCAGTCGGGAGAATCGCTGGTAAGAAGGCTTTGCCCCAAACTTTGCGTTCACCTTCTTGGTTTACTATTCAACCCGGATTTTGCGATTGGCCAAAACAGGTAAGATGCAAGGCGCGGGAGGTGAAGGTGTATGCGCATACTCCGAACCTCCCGCAACGCAGCAGATTGCCTGTTTTGGCCAATCGCAAAATCCGGGTTAATAACGGATGGGCGCCGCGTATCGGCCGCACTCGGGCCAATCGCAATATCTTGGCCAATGCTCCGCTTTTTTTTTGACGCAAAATCCGAGTTAACCCAAGTTCGACAGTAGAGCGGAGGAATGATTGATTTTTCATGGCATGGAAAGTCGGAAAGGTTCGGAATAACGGCTTTGTGATTTCTGAACGTGCGTGTAGTGGAGACCAGCCGGTTGCCCGAGCATGCCTGAGGGCGCGATACTGCCGAGATGTTCTTGAGACGGAACCGGCGAAGGAAGGATGGCGTGAGCTACGAGTACTGGACGCTCGTGGAGTCCGTGCGCACGGCCCGCGGGCCACGGCAAAGAGTTGTAGCCACCTTGGGCAAGCTGCCGG
>Ga0209101_1002972_pt1 | contig 10600 bp, 8 predicted proteins | sample ConPoolayeCmetaG_FD_185481 | JGI IMG/M metagenome (GOLD analysis project Ga0209101, IMG submission 185481) | Hot spring microbial mat communities from California, USA to study Microbial Dark Matter (Phase II) - Cone Pool mat layer C metaG... ... | reverse complement strand
CCCACCAGCAGCAGGCCGCCTTCCCAGCGGGCAATCGCCAGACCGCGAAACATGATCGGCGCCAGCCCAACGGCGAACACGACCATGACCGGCAAATCGAAATTGAGCGAATGGTCCATGACGGGGAGGGGGTGGATGAGGGCGACCAACGCCATAATCAGCAGGAGATTGAACACGTTCGATCCTAGCACGTTGCCCACCGAGATATCCGCTTCGCCGCGATACGATGCGACGACCGAAGTGGCCAATTCCGGCAAGGAGGTCCCCACGGCCACGATGGTGAGTCCAATAACGAGTTCGCTGACGCCGAGGATTCGGGCGAGAGCGACGGCGGAAAAGACCATCAACTGCGCCCCCATGACCAACCCCGCCAACCCGCCGAGAACCATCAGGGCCGCCTTGCCTCGGCCGCCTTGGGCGTGGGCCAGGCTCGAAAGTTCCTCTTGGACATCAAACTCCTTGCGCGAGGCGGCGTGAAACATATACGTCAGGAAAGCGAAAAACCCGACCAAAAGGATCACCGCGTCGCCGCGGCCGATTTCCCCGTCCGCCGCCATGGCCCACGGAACCAACGACACGGCGACGACGATCGGCACTTCGGTCCGCAACAAACGCTTCTGAACCCGGATCGGACGCACCAACGCGCCCGCTCCGAGCACCAGGCCGATGTTGGCGATGTTGCTGCCGACCAGATCTCCGAAGGCCAGTCCCACTGCCCCGCGGAACGCCGCGGTCACGTCCAACGACAACTCGGGGGCCGAGGTGCCGAAGGCCACCAGCGTCAGGCCCACGATCAGTTTGCTCACGCCAAACGAGGTCGCCAGACGCACGGATCCTTTCACCAGCGTTTCCGCGCCGCAATAAAGAAGACCCAATCCGGCGGCGAACAGCGCAAGTTGCCAGAGCGCGGTCATGAGCGATTTTCCCTAACGTCCGCCGGGCGGAGTCTTCGGAAAAGAAGCGCCGTTATCATCGGCCAGGAGCACGCGCTCGTCAAGCCAGGACGGCTTGGATTCCAGCCGGAATAGCACGGCCTTGGCGGAGAGCATGTGGGCCAAGCCCGCGAGGAAGCCCTCAAACGCACGTCGCGCCGAAACAAAACCAGTTGCCCGCGTCGAACCGTTTTGCCGCGGGCAACCGACTTGACCGCCACCTCAAGCCGCTGGCGGCGTTACTGACTTAGGAACAAGGGACGGTCCGAATGCTGAATGGTTTGTTTGGCCGTATCGCCAAACACTTTTTTCAGGATGACGCTCCGCGCGCTATTGCCGATCACGATGAGGTCAGCCCCCCATTCAGCGGCGTAACGCAAAATGTCCGGCTTGCCGGGGCCTTCGACGAAGTCTTCCTCGACGTTCAAACCGTGGGCGCGGCAGTATGCGGCGGCGTTTCGCGGCAGCGCGGCCCCTTCGGCGGTCGCCCCAGCCTGGAAGGTCACCACGCGAAAACGTGCGGCCGGCCAAAGGCCCAGTTGCACAAAACGACGCATCGATTTCGCCGACTCCATCGATCCGCTGTACGCGATGAGGACGCGACCAACATCGCGATGCTCCGGCGCCACCGCGAGGATGGGGCGAACTCCGTGCGAAACAAGCCGAACCAGCGTTTCGCAAGGGTCGGCGAAGAAGTCGTATTCGAAGAGGCTTCTCAACCCGAAAATCATCAAGTCGTAGTACCTCGCCTCGGCGATCATCAAATCGAAGGCTTCACCTTGCTCCTGGAGCAGCTCGAAGGAGATGCCGGCGGACTCGCAGGCTTGAACAAATTCATCGCAGGCCGCCGCAACATGTCTGCGGGCCACTTTGAGGCGGTGCTGCCGAAGATCCCTCGCCCATTGCGTCGCGCCCGCGGGCACGGGCCCCACGTCCTCGAGCTTCTCGATGTCGATGACGGTGATGCCTGTCACGCTCGCCTGGTGACGGGCCGCGATTTCAACGGCATGACGTATGGCGGAGGACGTGAACTCGGTCCCCCCCAAGCCCAGCAAGATGCGTTTGAGCATTGGATGCGCTCCTCACTGGCGGTCTTCTCGGCGATGAAAACGTCGTGCATGAAAATCCACGTTCCGGGAACTGCTCGCGTTGCTCGCCCGGCGAATCAAACCACCATCGCCCGCGAGGCGCCGTTCACGAAGGACACGCCTGCGACGGGGGGGGACGATGGGGCACCACTTCGATATTCAAATCGATTTGATCGGGATGGTCCAGATCGAGCGCCCGAAGCGTCTCCAGCAAACACGCCACGGCGATCTGCACCGTGTGGTAAGAACCGGCCAGGCCGGTCAACACGGTTCGTCCTCCCAGCACCCGAACCTCCAACGCCTGCAACCGGCCCCTGGTCCGCTCCGCGATCGCGGCGGTCAGACGCGATTCCAGATCCGAGGCGTTCCAGCAAGTCTTCGCCGCGGCGCTGCTTGGCCCAGGCTGGGCCGGGGAAGAACCCGCGCAGAGGGAATCCGTCGTGTCGGGATTGCCTCCGGGCGGCACGTCGCGTGGGGCTTGGCTCGCGCGCAAACCACCTTGCCCACAACCCCCATTCGGCGCCAATCGCCCCGATTCCCTCTTCAAGGCATCTTCCATGATCTCGCTCCTTGGATCTGATAATGCAAAAGCTCCGCGGCGGCCTAAGCGGGCTGGGGCCAGTCGTTTCACGAGCGGTCGCTGATTTCATCGTGAGGCGAGCTTTTCGTCTCCCCCGATGGTCGGCCACGCCGATGGACCTCCATGCGTTGGACCGGGACTTCCGGAGGGGCCGTCACGCCAAGGCGAACCCTGTTTCGAGTGATCCCCAACACGGCGATGGTGATCTCACCGTGGTTCACCACGATCGACTCTCCCGTTCTACGGCTGACCACCAGCATCGGTTCACCCCGGCTAACACGGTGTTCTCGTCAAACCCGAGCAGCGGTGTCCGCCGAGGTCCCGAGGTCCTAGGCGGTCGGCCACCCGAGGGTGTCCGGGCGGCGCGAGCGGCAGTTTCGCCCGGCCGAGCGATGGCAAAGAGGCCGGGCCTGTCACGCCCACGGCCCATCTAGCCCGGACACCCTCATCCGCTTGCCAAAACCCCAGAAGGCTTGCGCGGACGCTACCGAGTTCTGAGCACAACAGCCCGGCGGCGCTTGTCACGCCTTCGCTCCAAGGCCCGCGCCACGCTTCGACCAGCCCGTTCGGCGGCGAACGCCGCGGCTGATTCGAAGTCTCGCCCACCCCCTTTGCTCAAGACCCGGTCAAGGCCCCGCAGCTTGACCTCCACCCGGCACTCTTTATCCACGCCGCCTCGTGGACCGTTGACGTCTCCCATGCGAACTGTAACCCGCTGGATTTCCGGTCCGAAGCGTCCCAACGCGAAATGCAATCTCCGCGAGACGAAGTCGTGCAAAGGTTCGCTTATTCTGGTTTTGTCGCCGATGATCTGGAGTTTCATCGCGCCCTCCTATCGGTTAGAGGCCATCGTTTCAAACCCGACATCTTATTTTTATGCACGGGCGGTCATATTGACAAATAGACTTGAATCACATAAATGATAGAAAATAGTAATAGACTTCGTTCTCGGGCGGGCATCCCGCGCGGCGCTGCCGAGACAAAGCCTCCCACGCGCCGCCCACGGCATCGGATAGGAGGCGTTTCCAGGCTTTTCCGTTCCAGCCCGACAAGAGAACGCGCAGCGCCATTCGGCTTGAAGGGCCGCGAGATGAATTGGCTGAACTACCACCACCTGTATTACTTTTGGGTCGTGGCGCGCGAGGGAACCATCGTCCGCGCGTGCGATCGGCTTCACCTCACCCAGCCCGCGATCAGCAAGCAACTGCGTCAGCTCGAGCAGGCCATCGGCGAAAAGCTATTCAAGCGGGTGGGCCGTAATTTGGCGCTGACCGAGACCGGGGAGGTCGTGTTTCGCTACGCGGATGAAATCTTTTCGATTGGAGAGGAGTTGACCGAAGTCCTCCGGGGAAAACCTGCCCGGCGACAGAGCCGCCTGGTGGTCGGGATTGCCGACGCGCTGCCGAAACTCCTCGCCTATCGGCTGCTCGAACCTGTCTTGCGCCTGCCCGAATCCGTGCATTTGATCTGCGACGAACGGGGCTTGGGCGAGTTGTTGGCGGATTTGGCCCAACATCGCCTGGACGTGGTGCTGTCCGATTCGCCGTTGCCGCCGACGGTGAACGTTCGGGCGTACAATCACCTGCTCGGTGAATGTGGGGTATCGATTCTGGGCGCGGCCAGCCTGGCCCCGCGATTTCGACGCGAATTCCCCGCGTCGCTCCAGGACGCCCCCTTCCTGCTGCCGACGCCGAAGTCGATGCTCCGGCGGTCGCTGGAGCATTGGATGGAATCGCGGGACATCCGGCCCGAACTGCGCGGAGAATTCGACGACGCCGCCTTGATGAAGGTGTTTGGCCAGGCGGGGGCGGGCCTGTTTCCCGTGCCGTCGGCGGTCGAAAACGACACCTGCCAGCAATACCAGGTCCAGCTTGTCGGCCGGCTCGACGCCATCCGCGAGCGGTTCTACGCCATTTCCGTCGAACGGAGACTAACCCATCCCGCCGTGAAGGTCATCATGCAAACGGCGTACGACTCGCTCTTTCGAGAAGAAGGAAAACGGTAGGCGTTCGTCCCCGGGCGCCTCGCGCGGCAAGGTTTGCCGCGGCGGGGCCTCAAACGCCGTCTCTCGGCGCGGCCACCTGCCCGTAGCCATGCCGGTAGCGGTCGTACCACTTCTTGACCTCCTCGGCCGGCAACTCCCGCAATTGTCCAAGAGCCGCGGCGAGGTGCGCGGTTTTGGCCACGTCCTCCGTCATGATGGCCACCTTGAGCGCGTCGCGGACCGTGGTTCCCCAGGCGAACACGCCATGATGGCCCAACAAGATCGCCGGGGCCCGGTTGCGATGCTTCAGGATCGCCTGGCCGATGTGGTCGCCTTCGTTGTCCACGTAGGGAGTGCAGGGAATCTCGGCCCCGAACTGGTCGGCGATGGCGGTGAGGCAGACGGGGATCGGGCGGCCGACGGCGGCCCAAGCGGTCGCGTAATTGCTGTGGGTATGGATGATGCCGCACACGCCGGGCATGTTCCGATACAAGAACAGGTGGTGCGGCAAATCGACGCTCGGCCTGAGCCGGGAGGCGACGACCTCGCCCGTCGCAAGATCCACCTCGACGAGATCCTCCGGTTGGAGCGTGTCGTAGTCCACGCCCGACGGCTTGATCAACAACCGCCCGCTCAAGCGGTCCAATCCGCTGGCGTTGCCCGAGTGCATCGTTACCAGCCCTGAGGCTGGCAACATCTTGTTCGCCCAAAGCACTTCGCGCCGAAGTTCGCTCAAATCCATATCAGTCGTCCATCTCCTGTAGGGAAAACGTCCATGCCCGCCAAGCTCTGCTACGCAGACTTTTGTATCACAGCATGCCAGCCTGAAAAGCATAACCCAGGTTGGATGCCCGCGCTCGGCCGGTTATCGAGCGGTTTGGTGTTCTTTCTTCGCGCAAATCGTAAACGTGCGCAAGCTGGGTTCGGACTCGGCTGCGCGCTCTGCCTGGGGTCATCGGCTTCTGACCCGATCGCGAATCGCGATCAATTGCTTCATGACCGGGTACAAGGACGTGGGGCCGTTGGGAGTGCCGAAGCCGTCGTGCAGCGTGCGGTAAAGCGCATACAGCTCGGCATACACGGCCGCCGCGGCCTTGTTGGGACGAAAGACCTTGGCCTTCACGCCGGTCATGCGCCGTTGGGCTTCCTCGGTGGTCTTGTACGCGCCGCCGACCACCGCCCCGAAAATCGCGGCCCCCAGGGCGCACGTCTGCGCCGAGCGGCTGACCTTCATCGGCCGGTTGCAGACATCGGCATAGATTTGCATGACGAACGGGTTTTTCTCGGCAATGCCGCCGCAATTGACCACTTCGTTCACGGCGACGCCGTACTCCTCGAACCGTTTGATGATCGTCAGCGCCCCGAAGGCCGTGGCCTCGACCAGGGCACGATAGATTTCCGGGGCCGTGGTGTGGAGCGTCTGGCCAACCAAAAGGCCAGTGAGGAGCGGATCGACGAGAATCGTGCGGTTGCCGTTGTTCCAATCGAGGGCCAAAAGGCCGCTCTCGCCCGGCTTGAGCTTCTCAGCCTCTTTCGTCAACGCCGCGTGGACGTCCTTGCCGGCCGTGTAGTGTTTCGGCGCGAGATGGGCGGCGAACCAATTGAAAATGTCGCCGACGGCTGACTGGCCGGCCTCGAGGCCGTACATATTCGGTAGGATCGAGCCTGGCACGATGCCGCACAGGCCAGGCACGTCGGCCAGCGGCTGGTCCAAGGGAACGACCATCATGTCGCAGGTGCTCGTCCCGATGATCTTGACGAGCGTTCCCGGCTTGATGCCGGCGCCGACCGCGCCCATGTGGGCGTCGAAGGCGCCGACGGCAACTGGAATGCCGGGTGCGAGGTCGACCTTGGCCGCCACGTCGGCCCGCAAACGCCCCGCCATCTGGTCCGACGTCGCCGCTGCCGCCGTGTAGCGCCGTCGGATGGGGATGAGATCAGGATCGATTGCGCCGAGAAACTCCTCCGAGGGCAAGCCGCCCCATTGGGCGTTGTACATCGCCTTGTGTCCCGCCGCGCAAACACTCCGGGGCATGACGCAAGGGTCCAGATTGCCGGTGATAAATCCCGGCACAAAGTCGGCCAGTTCGACCCAGGCATAGGCCGCGGCGAACACCGCGGGACTGGTCCGCTTGCAATGCAGGATCTTGGACCAGTACCATTCCGAACTGTACGTGCCGCCGCACTTCGCCAGATAGGGAACGCCCAGCGCGCGGGCCTTTTCAGTGATCTCCGCCGCCTCGGCGTGCGAGGTGTGATCCTTCCACAACCAAGCCTGGGCCGCCAGGTTCTTGGCGAATTTCCGATCCAGCGCCAGCGGCATGCCGGCCTCGTTGACGGGGATGGGCGTGGAACCGGTGGTATCCACGCCGATCCCGACCACCTGTTCGGCCGTCAGCCCCACTGCTTTTCGCGCCGCTCGAACCGCGCCGCGAACGGCTCGGTAAAACCCCTCGATATAGTCGGCCGGATTCTGCCGGGCCAGGTTGGGGTCTTTCGGATCCAGCAAGATGCCATGCTGGCCCGAGGGATAATCCCACACCGCCGTGCCCACTTCGGACCCGTCGGCCGTGTCGACCACCAACGCCCGCACGCTGTTCGTACCATAATCCACGCCAAGGGCGTAGCGTCTTGCTCGCGATTTCGCCATATGCTTCGGTTCCTTAAGGGTTCGACCGCGACGCCGGAATGTGAAACGCCTCTCTTGATCCTTGAAAGGGCGTAACCGGACGATCGCCCCATCGTCCGCAAAATTCTGAGAGCCTGTCCCAAAACCACCCCTCTCCCGCCCGCGGGAGAGGGGCCGGGGGTGAGGGTGGCTGAAACCGCAGCGTGTTTTTCAGGCCGATCCTCATGCTCGGTTACCCTCACTCCAACCCTCTCCCAAAGGGAAAGGGAGCTTTGGGGATAAGCTCTAAATGCCGCCCAGGTGCCGGTGCCAAGCGAACGCCCACTAAACTAGCGTGTTTTCCCGCGGCGGACAAGCACCCAAGTCGCGGGGCGGATGAGGCTCGCGCCAATCGCGACCATCCTCGTGAACGGCTCCCGCGAATCCGCCGCCGCCGACGCACGGCCAAGCCGATCGCCTCGGCCTGGTCCGCCAAATCACCATTTGCGCAGTTCGACCGGCTTGCGCCCAGCCGGGGCGGGCGTGAAGCAATCGTTTCCGCTCAGGCCGAGAGCGCGGATCATTTCCACACAGTAGTCCAATTGGCCGACGTTGGGACCGCGGATGTTCGAACCAAAGGAAAACTTGACCCCCGCCTCTTTGGCGATGCGCAAGAGCGGCAAACGGGGGATGAGATACAGCGAGTTGATCTCCAGGGCGACCCCGTATTTCAACGCCGCGTCGACAATCTTGCGGAATCGCCCAGCCGTCCAAAGCTGGTCATACTGTTTCTCGATCGCCTTGGGCAACCAAGTGACATTGGCCAGGATGTCGATCGGCCCGGCCGCCATCACTTCCTCGTGGAACTCGACGTATTCGTCCATGAACCGCTCGGGATCGCCGATCTGGAACGCCGGGCTCCACATTTTGACGCGGCGACCGTCCTTGCCGCGGATGGTCAGGGCGTCGGTCAGCACGTAGTCCAACTTGGCGACCGCCTCCTTGGAAAAGCAACTCATCCAGTCCAGGTACTCGGCCTGAACGCCCTTGTAGACCGGCTTGCCCTCGAGTCCGGCGATGTAGGCAGTCAGTTCTTCGTCGTTGGCGAGGATCACGGGATAGTCGTTCTCCCGTTTGCCCGCGTGCTCGACGATCCCGAATTTCACGCCCCGCTGGCGCGAAATCTCCAGGAGTCTTTCGACCGTCGTTCCGTCGCGGTGAACATGGTAGTCGGTCAGGGAAATGCCGTTCACCTGTCGGGGCTGGTCCTCGACGGCAAACAGTTTGGCGGGAAGACCCGCCGCCCCGGCGGTTGCCAGGACCGTCCGGCAGAATTCGCGTCGCGATGGGGCATCAGGCATGGCGCAGTCTCCAAGATGGTCGTCGATCTCGATGTTCCCGAAAGGGACGGGGATGCGCGTGCCCGCGCGTGAATCCTCGCAGGCCGTCACCATAGCATCCCGTGACCGTCGCGTGCAAGACCGTCGCGAAGGCATGGGGCAAATCAAGGTGGTCGGATTCGGCGAGTGGAGCTAATTTTGTGGGCGGGGCGCGGCGCCGGTTCTGTTGGCTCCGCTGGGTAAATTGGGGATTTCCAGGCTCCGAAAACCATCGAGCACGAACTGTTTTGTAGCCGGCCAGAAGAGTATCCGCCGCGATTGCTGCGAAGCGCGGCGCTCGTGGGGTTGCTGCTGAAGATAGAGCGTCGCGTCGGATCGCCCGTCGCCTTCCAGGACCAACAGTCCCTTTGCTTGATCGTAGGTCATCCGCAAAGCCTGGGCCATGAAGGTTTGGCCTTCGGCGCGGACATTGCCCTCGGCTTCCAAGGCCCACGCCAGTTCGCGACTGCCCGGCGCCGCAAGCTGCGTGGCGGCGAGCCGGTCGCAAGTCAACGTGGCGCCATGCGGGCCGATCGCTTCGGGATTGTCGTCGTCGAACCTGGCGTCCCAGGAGGCGACCGGAACGTACGTGCAACGGACTTGCTCGTGGAAAACCATTTGCCGTTGGATAAGGTTCCCGGTGCATTCCCGTTGAAACCGCACGTCGAGATAAATCAACGGCGCGGACGAACCTTCGGGCGCCGCTCCCGTTCCCCCTAGAGCCGCCAGCGGCGTTTGGGGCAATTGACGCCGCACGGAGATCACCCGGCCCGGCCCGCTGGCGCGAACGATCCCCGTCGATCGGTTCAGCGCCAAATCCGCGACATCGACGCGTTCGACCGAGGTTTTGGCCTCGCCTTCGCCCTCGCTTCCCTCCAAGAGCACGCGCCCGCGGCAAACGAGGGTTTCGATCTCGGGCCGGGCCGCCTGTTTGGGATCGTTGAAGCGGATTGGTTCTCGAAATCCCACCTCCAGCGTCTCGGCGCGAAGCCGCTGCTGCCCCGACGCGGCGATCACCGATTCGTCGAAGCGGACGACCCGCCCGTCCAACGCCATCCGGTCCTGCCATTGGATGACCAGCGGATTCGCGGGCAAGTTCCGCGGCCCTGCCCCTGCGACCGGGCGGCCTTGGAGGTCGCGATCCGTCAGCAATTCCACGCGTCCGGGGCCGTCGATCCAGAGCCGGTTGGTGCCGGCGTTGAGATTGATGTTCGAGCCAACCAAGGTCAATCCACGTCCCTCGAATCGGGCGGGATTTCCGGTCACGCCGACCGCGGCATGGGGCGTGCCAGCGCCGACCACGTGAATCCGGTCGCCGACAACGGCTAGCGGCTGCTCGCCCGACTGTGCCGTCCGCGATTCCACCAAGCGCACATTGCCCTCGACGATCAACTCGCTAATCTCGGCGTGTTCGCCCAGGCCCGTCACTCGGGCCCGCAGCAGCGTGCCCTCGACGTGGAACTGGCGGCCGAGGGCGACGCCGCCCGCCGCCTCCGAGGACGGCGAACCTGCCCAACCCCCAGCGCCTGCCTGCGAAACCAACAAGCTCGTCCAGGGGCTGTCGTCGGTGGCGACGCGCCATGCGGTCCGGGCAGCTTGCGGAAAGTGGCGAGCCAACTGGAGTCCTGACTGGAGTCCTGACTGGGGCGACCAGGTTCCTTGCGCCCGCGGCGGCGAGCCGGGACGTGTAAACGAGGGGCGGGGAGGGGACGGCGCCAGGGGCGACTCGAACCACACCTCGAGCTGGTTGACCACGCCCTCCAGTTGCGCGGCTCGCATGTGGACCTGGTTGCGGGCGAGCATTCGATCTGGCTGAATCCCGAACTTCGGCGCGGAAGCAGGCGTCTGGCTGGCCTCGTGGGTCGCCTCGTTCAGCCAGAAATGTATCTCCGCCGCTTCCAGCTTGCCCAACGCCCCGTAGTTCATTTCCGCCCCGTCGATCAGCGAGACCACGTGTTGGCGGTGTTCGTCGGGCCGAACATGGAGCCGGCTTTTCCATGCGGCCTGCAACGGCTGGACCAGCTTCCCC
>Ga0209101_1002970_pt1 | contig 10602 bp, 10 predicted proteins | sample ConPoolayeCmetaG_FD_185481 | JGI IMG/M metagenome (GOLD analysis project Ga0209101, IMG submission 185481) | Hot spring microbial mat communities from California, USA to study Microbial Dark Matter (Phase II) - Cone Pool mat layer C metaG... ... | reverse complement strand
GCGCTGCTCCTCAGACACAACCGGGTAGCCGCTTCGACCTCCCAGGTGTATTATGCACCCTGTTTGAGTTTCTGGCAATTCAGATTGTTAATGTGCTGCTTATGCTACTCTAAATATACAAGGACACAAAGGACATGAAGAATACAAGAGAAAACCTTGGTGTCCTTAGTGTCCTTAGTGGTAAAAGGAGCTATGGCTGAGTAGCTATGGTGGAAGAACCTCAACCCGGCCACATCGTCTATGTTGTGTCTGATGCCACCGGGGCTACGGCCCGACGGGTGGTGGAGGCGGCGCTGGCGCAGTTCAAGGGCGCTACGGTGACGGTCGAGCAGGTGCCCGGCGTGCACGATGTGGCTGAGGTCAGGCGGCTGGTCAAGCAGGCAGCCCGGGTCGGCGGGACGATTGTCCACACCCTGGTCGTGCCTGAACTGCGCCAGGCCATGTTGACCGAGGGCCGGCAGCGGCATGTGGTGACCGTGGACCTGATGGGGCCCCTGGTGACCCGCCTGTCCGAGGTGTTGGAACTGTCGCCGCTGGCCCGGCCTGGCCTGCAGCGCCAGCTCGACGAGAGCTACTTTGAGCGGATCGGCGCCATTGACTTTGCCGTGCGCCACGACGACGGCCGCAACCCCGACGACCTGCCCCAGGCCGACCTGGTGTTGATCGGCGTGTCGCGCACCTCCAAGACGCCCATCAGCATCTTCCTGGCCTATCGCGGCTGGCGGGTGGCGAATGTGCCGATTGTTGCCAACCTGGAGCCGCCACCTCCTCTGTTCCGCGTGGACCGGCGCAAGATCATCGCCCTGACCATCCAGATCGAACGGCTGATCCTGCTGCGCCAGGTGCGGGCCAACCGGATGGCACGGGGCATCCCCCTGGAGTATGCCAGCCGGGAGCATGTCAAACAGGAGTTGGAGTGGGCCGAGCTGCTCACGCGCCGCGAACGGTGGCCTGTGGTGGATGTGACCAACAAGTCAATCGAAGAGTGTGCCGCCGAGATTGTGGATCTGCAGGGGCGACGGCTGAAATAGAGGGTCGGATCATTACCCTCCCGCAGGTTAGAAAGCGCCCAAACCTGCGGGAGGGTAGCGCCTTTTGCCTTCTGTCGCCGGGTCGGGGGTCATCCGCCGCCGATGATATGGATGACCTGCACCTGATCGCCATCGGCCACGGGCCAGCGGGCATACTCCTCCGGCGGCACCAGGGTCCCGTTGACCGACACGGCGATATAGTGGTGGGTAAAGTGGCAGGCCACCAGCACCTGCTCAATCGTCATCCCCTCCTGCCAGGGGATGTCCCACCGGTCATTGACGCGGATCATAGGTGTTTAGCCATGCGCTTCTTTGAACTCGGCCAGGTTGCGAATCATGTCTTGCATTTCCCCCGCAGTGACGGTCTCCAAAAGATAGATCAGCCTGCGTAGCATTTCGCCGAATTCCAGTTGCTCTGAGGTGATGATCCCACTGTGGTGCCGAGCAGCATCCCACCATTTCCGGTAGAGCGGTACAAAGTCCTGGGCATTGCAGGTCACCAATACCCGTCCTTCGCTGGCAGCGTACTCCAGTTGGGCCTGATCGACCAGCTCAGTATTTCCTGCTTCCCAGGCACCTACCGCATCGTAGCCTCGGGCGCGCAGTTGCTCAGCGAGCCGCCAACTGATGTCATGGTCAAGATAGAGCCTCAACGGTCGCTGCGGTTCGTCACCCATGCCAGGGCCTCTCGATTGGCAACCATCTCTGCTTCAATTTCGATTCTGTGCTCGTGGTAGTAACTCAAAGCGTCATAGACTTCGGCCAGTGTCAGAGGGGGAAAGTCCTTCACAATCTGCTCCGGTGAATCGCCCAGGCGCACCCGCTCAGCAATAGTCCGGACACTAATACGAGTGCCAGCCACGATCGGCCGGCCGCCGCAGACCCCCTCTATCCGCACGATGTAGGGGTGATCCGTCTGGATGCACGGCCTGATGGCCGGTGCCAGCCGATCTAGTGTTCTTTGTACCTTCTCCAGCATCCCTTTGATGTCATCCAGGTCAATGTAAAGCCGCTGCACATCTACTTCCATCTGTTCTCCCATCTCTTCCCCCCTCTAACCGGCCAGAGCCTTCGCTCCGACAGGCCATTAGCGGCTGTGCTTTTCGATCAGCTCCACCACGTCCGGGAAATCAAGGCCCAGCTCGCGGACCTTCTCCAGAGTTGGGATGCCGTTTTCATTCCAGCCCCGGCGTTTGTAGACGGCATCTATCAACTTCTCATACTGCTCCTCGCGGTAACGGCGCAGCGCCAGCCGCTTTTCGGCCGTGCTCATGCCGGTTGGATCGATCCCCACCAGTTCGCGGAGTTGTTGGTCATACCGCTCGGCGCGGCTCTCATATTCCACATCGGTCACCGGCCCCACAGAGCGGTAGGGGATGGCATCGTGCTGGCGGGTGCCCTGGCCCATCTTCAGGTTGAACAGCCGCTGAAAGTTGTAGACCCCCTCCGACATGCGGATCAGGTCGTCGCCGCTGCGCACATCGTCGCGCCCGGTGATGGCCCGGAATAGCTCCACATAGTTCTGCACATGTTCCGGCACTTTGGCCGCCTCGATGCCCTTGTAGCGGACCCGGTTGTCGGCCGGTTCCACGTCGTTCCAGGGCAGTTTGCACAGGCCGTTCAAGCCGAACCAGGTGCGCCACATGGGGAAGTAGTGCAGCGCCTCGGCCTTGTCCTCGAAGGTGGGGATCTGGTTGTTGACGGCATCCATGAAGATGAGCCATGCCTCGTCGTGCTGCGGGCCTTTGTTAGCCAGGCCGTAGCCGCCCTGCTGGGCCAGCGATTCCTTGGTGACATACTCGCTGTATTCCAGCCCTTTGGCTTCCATGCCGATATCCTGGAGGAATTGTGGATCGGCCCCGTACCGCTCGACAAAGATCTGCTTCATGCGGCGGATGCCCTGGCCGACGATCAGGCCAAACCCCTCGCCACGCCCCATCTGGTGCAGCGCCTCCAGCATGGCATCGCCGTTGCCAAACTTCAGCTCCAGCCCGCCGGTGATCTCTTTGTTCAGGATCCCTTCCTCGTAACACTCCATGACAAAGGCCAGGGCTGTGCCGAAGGAGATGGTGTCAATGCCGTAGGCATCGCAGTAAAAGTTGGCCTCCAGCACATCGTGGGCGCTCCAGATGCCGCAGTTGGCGCCGATGCCGGCCACCGTCTCATATTCCGGCCCATCCACCGTCACCACCTGGCCTTTGTACGGCCCGCTGCGCAGCTCCAACCCGGCGGCGAACTTGGCGCAGGCCAGGGTGCAACCGTACCAGCAACCGTCCGGGGCATCGTAGCGAAAATATTTCTGAAAGTGGGGCGAGTAGATCTTTTCCGCCTCGGGATGGCTGCCGTAGCGAAAGTTATGCACCGGCAGGATGTCATAGTCGTTCATGATCTTGGTCAGGTGGTTGGTGCCGTCCAGCCGCATGGTGAACATGATGGGGTCCCGCTCATAGATCTCGCGGTGCATCCTGGCCCCCACCTGCTGGATCGGCTGCAGGTCGGCCGGATGATTGCTATCCCCCTTGACGCCGACATATTTGACCACCAGCGCCTTGACCCTCTTTTTGCGCAGCACCGTGCCCAGGCCGCCTCGCCCGGCCTGTTTCAGGCGGGTGAGCTGGCGGCGCGGGTCGTAAAAGCTAAAGTTCAGGCAGCCGATCAGAGTATGTTCCGCGCCGACGCCGGCCGACACCGACGAGATGCCCTGCTTCTCCTGGGGGGTCTGGCCAAAGAGGGCCACCATCTCTTCGGCCAGCAGGTGGCTGTTGACCGACTCCTCCGGCGCGGTCAGGATCTGCACCAGGCCCTGGTTGCCGTCTATGAAGACGATCACCTCCTCGTCAGCGATGCCCTGGACTTCCAGGGCATCAAAGCCGGCGAACTTGAGCAGGGGGCCGAAATAGCCGCCCACGTTGCTGTCAATCGGCACGCCGGTCAGCGGAGAGAGGGTCACGGCAATGGATTTGCCGGTGCCGGGATATTGCGTCGTACCGCCAATGGGGCCGGAGGCGATGACGATCTCGTTTTCGGGGCTGTCCCACCTGGTGTCGCTGCTGACGGCGTTCCACAGCAGCCACAGGTCGAACCCCCGCCCGCCGATGAAGGTCCGTTTCATCCTCTCGTCCACCGGTTTGGTGGCGATGGTGTGGGTGCCAACATTGACATAAAGAGTCCGACCGGCATATCCCTTTTCAACCGGCTGCGGCTCATACCGGAACTCGGCCAGCACCCGGTGTCCGGCCTTCAATGCTTCAATCCGTTCCTTGCTGATTTCAAAGCTACTCATTTGACTATCTCCTGGTCAGGCAGGGTCTCGATGGTGATCGCCCCGGTGGGGCACTCTTTGGTGCACAGCCCGCAGGCGATGCACTTGATTGGCTCGACATAATCTGGATGGACATAGAAGGTCAGGGTGGGGCAAAAGCCCACGCACGACAGGCAGCCGACGCACAGCTCCTTTTTGAGGCGCACCACCCCCTGTTTATCGCGGGACAGCGCCTGGGTGGGGCAGACGGCGATGCACTGGCCGCACTGATTGCAGACGGCCATGTTCCATTCGGCATTGCCCAGGCTGGTGATGCGGATGGATGATTTGGCGCGGTTGATCTCTTTGTACCAGACGTGGGAGCAGACATCCTCGCACAGGTGACACCCGATGCATAGCTCGTCGTTGGTGACCAGAACTTTCATATTCTATACCCTTTCTCCTGTCATCAACAAAATCAAACGCTCCTGCCCGCATGGCAAGAGCGTGGAAACCAGCAGAGAGGGACCTGGCCTCGTCGCCATCCCATCCGGACAGGTGGCTACAAGATAGCAGAAGTTGGGGAAAAAGTCAAAAGAACGGCCCTAGAAGGTCTTGGGCCGTCCAGGCCATCGAAGAACCTCACCCCAATTGTGCCTGCAACTCCTCCGGCTGGACCACAGGCGCCTGACAGGCAAAATGGCGGCACACATAGGCTGTGGCCCGCCCGACCACCAACCCTCGATCCTCCAGGAGCGGGACGGCCGGGGGCTGATCGCCGGGCGCGCCCAGGGCCACCACCTGGAAGGGGCGGTAGCCACGGCGCACAACATCCAGCAGGGCCTGGGTGTCGGCCAGGTCGGGAGCACCGACGATGGCGATCTCCCTGGGCGGCGCCAGGGCATAGCTCAGGGCCTGGAGCCAGTGGCCAAAGCCCAACGGGTAACGGGCCATCGTCGGCTGCATCGCCGCCAGCGCCCTGTGAGCTATCTCGACATAACGTGTCTGGGCCGACAGGCCGGCCAGCCTGAGCAGGGAGGTGACGGCCACGGCGTTGCCTGATGGCGTGGCGCCGTCCTGGAGGTTGCGGGGGCGGAGGATGAGCGCCTCATGCCCATCCTCCGTGTCAAAAAAGGTGCCGTCCGGGGCCTGAAAGTGGGCCAGGGTGAGGTCCATCAGCTCCTGGGCCGCCCGGTACCAGCCTGGCTCAAAGGTGGTCTGATACAGTTCCAGCAGACCGTCGGCCAGATAGACATAATCTTCCAGATAGCCGTTCAGGCGGGCCTGCCCCCCCTGCCAGGTATGGCACAGGCGGCCATCTCCGCGCCGCAGTTCGCTCAGGAGGAACCGGCCGTTCCGTTCCGCGGCCAGGCGGTAGTCGGCGCGGTCCCAGGCGCGCGCCGCTTCGGCAAAAGCGGCCAGCATCAGGCCGTTCCAGGAGGTGAGGACCTTTTCGTCGCGGCCGGGGGGGACTCGCTGTTGACGGGCAGCCAGGAGGCGGCGGCGAGCATCGGCCAGGGCCGGGCGCTGTTCGAGGGGGCCGACAAAGGTCAGAATGTTCCGGCCCTCGAAATTGCCGTGGCGGGTGACGCCATAGAGGGCCAGGAATTGGTCTGCATCCCTGCCCAGCACCTGCCGGACCTGATCCTCCGTCCAGAGGAAGAATTTGCCCTCCTGGCCCTCGCTGTCAGCGTCCTGGGTGGAATAAAAGCCGCCGGCCGGGTCGCTCATGTCACGCAGGACATAATCCAGGGTCTCCTGGGCGATGGCGCGGAACAGGTCGTTGCCGGTCACCTGCCAGGCATGGAGGTAGAGGCGGGCCAGTTGCGCATTGTCGTACAGCATCTTTTCAAAGTGGGGCACCAGCCAGCGTTCGTCCACAGCGTAGCGGTGAAAGCCCCCGCCCACCTGGTCATAGATCCCGCCCCGGGCCATCGCCTCCAGGGTGCGGGTAACCATCTCCAGCGCCCCGGCCTGGCCGGTGAGGTGGTGGTAGCGCAGCAGGAACTCCAGGACCGACGGCTGGGGGAATTTGGGCGCGCCGTCCCAGCCCCCGTGGTGGGGGTCAAAGCTCTGGCGGAGGAGGTGAAAGGCGGAGTGGAGGGTGGCCGGCTCCAGCTCGCCGCTGCCCCGATCGGCCGGGGCCAGGTCCTGCTGCCTGAGCGCCTCGACCAGCCGCCGTCCGCCGCTGAGCAGCTCCTGCCGGCGATGCTGCCACGCCTCGGCGACGGCCTGCAGGACCTGGAGGAAGGAGGGCAGGCCGTAGCGTGGCACCGGGGGAAAGTAGGTGCCACCGTAAAAGGGATAGCCGTCGGGGGTCAAAAAGACCGACAGCGGCCAGCCGCCCCCGCCGGTCATGGCCTGCACGGCGGCCATATACACCTGGTCCAGGTCGGGGCGTTCCTCGCGGTCCACCTTGATGCTGACAAAATGCTCGTTGAGGAAAGCGGCCACCGCCTGGTCCTCGAACGATTCGTGGGCCATGACATGGCACCAGTGACAGGCTGAGTAGCCGATGCTGAGAAAGATCGGCCGGTCCCTGTCGCGGGCCTGGCGCAACGCCTCCTCCCCCCAGGGATACCAGTCCACCGGGTTGTCGGCGTGTTGCCGCAGGTAAGGGCTGCTCTCACCCTGCAAACGGTTAGACACAGGTTCTCCCTCCAAAACGTGCCAAATTGAACATGGTATCCAGGTGGATCAGGTTGCAGGAGCCATGCTGGTGGATGGCATCGCGCATCATCCCGACGTCGGCGTAAAACGCCTGGCCCAACGCCTGAACAAATGGCGCAACCTGTTCCAGGTGCAGGTCGGCCACCAGGTCGGCGTCCATGGTAGCCCGTATCACACCGTGCAAGGCGCTGGCCGGGGAACCACCAATCACATATTGTAGCATAGGCCGCCATTTCCTGTCAAGGGGGTTTGGGGCCGGATCCTGTCCAGCACTGCCGTCGGCCAGCCAGGTATTCGAAGCAGAAAAGCGCCCCGCACCGGGTATGGAGGGGCTGGGAAGGGGTTGATGGTTCGGCGGGGGCCTGGAGTGGTGCGACAAAACGAAGCAGAACCAGGCCGAGCCCGGATTTCGCCGTGTCGGGCCGGGGCTGGCGGGCGGGCGGAGCGGCGGATTCGCGGGCGGATGTCATAGCCGGCCTCCAGGAGGTGAGTGGCGAAGGAGTGGCGCAGGGTGTGGGGCTGACCGGCTTGGGGATGCCGGCCCGTTGCGCCGCCTGGCGGATCGCCTTTTGCAGCCCGCTTTCGTCCAGCAGGTGGTGGCGGCGGATTATGCCCTCACCCCCGGCCCTTCTCCCAGAGGGCGAGGAGAGGGAGCGGGGGTCGACGACCGACAGCCGGTTGGAGGGGAAGAGGTACTGCCAGCCCCACTCGCGATGGGCATTGGGGTACTTGCGCTCCAGGGCGTCGGGCAGATAGACGGCGCCGTAGCCCTGGGCCAGGTCCCGGTCGTGCAGAGCTTTCACCTGGCGCAGGTGTTCCTGGAGCGGCGCGATCAGGCTGTCGGGCAGGATGGTCATGCGGTCCTTTTCCCCTTTGCCGTCGCGGACGGTGACGGTGCGGTAGTCGACATCCAGGTCTTTGACCCGCAGGCGCAAGCATTCCATCAGCCGCAGGCCACTGCCATAATTGTTCTCCTCTTGACAACGTTTTCCTCAAGTGGTATAATAGCAATGGGACGGCAAATCCACGGTCAACCGTGTGGTTGCAGGATAGCATAAAATAGAGAGTCACGCAAGATAAGATAGAGAGTCGAGATAATCACAAGTTGGGCGGCTTGCCGCCGCGGATAAGGGGCATCAAGATGTTTAGTCGCAAATACCTTCACATAGTTCTCACGTTGGTCTTGCTCACTGGCTTGCAGGTTACGCCGACTTCGAATGCAAATAGCTCAAATGCGGAGTCGCTCTACGTCTACGCGGTGTTTGACGCTCCCATAGATCAACCCCAAGGCTATATTGAAATTCGAAACCCCCATTTGCTTCCCTCCCTACAGGTTCCACAGGCTGCTTATCAGGCAACCTCTGGCACAACAGCATACACTGAGCTTGATACTCTTGTTGTAATCTACCCTAATACGGCTGCTGGCACATTAAGCGCAGGTGATGTTAGCCTTGTTCAACAGCACGTTGCAGACTCAGCCAAGTTCATTTGGCGACAGTCTCATCTCAAGTTCCATATCAATCTAACTTTTATGGTTATCAATGATTACAAAGACTCATCTGAGTTCACACAACACCAGAATGGCGGTTACTGGCTAAACCCTACTGACGACGATGGAGATGGCGTATCTGTTGAATCTGATCTATTGAATCGCGGAGTCGTGAGAGATCAGTTTGATAGCATCAACTACCTATGGGCACATAACAATGGCTCATTGCCAGCAGCCTACGGTGGCTTAGGTGGGGGCATTTACTGGCAACTGGGACTTACCGGCATAACAGAGAATCCGATATTTCAGCCGTCTGGAACGGAGAGTTTCTCTACCGCGTTCCCCCACGAGATTCAGCATACTATTGACTTTATGCTAGAAAGCAGTGGATATCCTGAGTATTTCTTTGCAGACCGTCCCTGGGATTTAGCAGGCGCATTTGGAGAAAGCTGGAGTTTTTGGGCCTACGGAATGAAAATCTGGCCCACTAATAATTGGCTTGTGTTACGTTCTCCTTGGGGAGATATTATCCAGGCTCCTGATGTAGACGGAGATGGCGTCCCAGACCAGGGCTCATCTTTGCCCATTACGGAGCAATCTCTTGGCAGTTCGACAGCCCTTGTTGACTCAGATGGGGATGGATTTGCGGACCTCGATGAAAGCATTGCAGGTTTTTTCAAGAACGCCAACTTGACTGTCCCTGATACAGATGGGGATAAAGCTTTGGATGGTAATGATTTTGAGCCTCTGTATCACATCAGCACGCAGATACCAGAGAAAACTTTGCCGCTTAATGGAAATCCTGCTGGTTGGGATATACTCATTAGCGGCATCAATGCTTCAAATGCGCCTTTTTCCTCAACAATATACACCAACTGGGATAGTAACTACCTCTACTTAATGATACAGGTTGATAAGTTCGCAGGGATACGTCTTATGATTGACGCCAACGCTGATGGATGGTTTCACGGCAAAGACAACTATGAAATCAGCATAGACCCAAGTTATTCGAACCCAACTGACCCTTTGATCATAGGCAAGGCGCATATTTGGGATAGTAGCGAAACCATCATTGCTACCAAGGGCTATCCGATGTGGGATGATGACCCCAATTACCCGTTTGGGCGTCTTATCACGGAGTCGGACATTGGTAGATATGCACGCAGTTATGGCAGTGGCTATCTTGTCCAAATAGCCATTCCGTACAATCCTCAAACTGGACTGATTCCTCAGCACGGTCAGCGAGTAGGGCTAAACTTTACATTCAACTACATCGACCGGCAATCCGATCTTTGGGCAGAGACCTTTGAGAAAGACAATTTGGTGTATGTCACCTTGTGGGGTAGCACTTTTTTCCCGCCAGGCTACTGCGATTTCTTTGAGACCTCAATGCTTGACTTGCGGTGGTCGTGGATTGATCCGCTGGCCGATTCCACTTATAGCCTGACTGCGAGTCCTGGTTACTTGCGCCTAATAACCCCAGATAGTGGTCACGATTTGTACCTCAATCTGAACGCTCCTCGTATCTTGCAACCGGTTGGAAGAAAATTCTCCGTTCGGACTCGCGTAAGAATTGCGCCAGTACCTGACGAGTATCAAGGTGCCGGCCTCCTCATTTGGCAGGACGAAAGCAACTATATCAGGCTAGAGCTCAAGACTGGTGGACACTTGCGATTTATCTATCGAGTTGGTGGGACATACACGGATAGCGGAGATATTGTGCTTTCCGCTAACGATGTGTATCTCAAATTCGAACGAGATAACAATAACTTCACTGCCTGGTATAGTCGAACCGGCACGAATTGGACACAAGTAGGAAGTGTTAGTTTTAGCGCGGCCAATATCATCTACACTGGTGTTCACTTAATAAACGAATGGCAGGACAACCCACTTCAGGCCGATTTTGATTTTGTCGAATTCGATTGGTGTGCCAGACCTCCGACATACAAGAATTACTTGCCTATGATTACCAGGTGATTCGTTTATGAGTAGTTCACGCTATGCAAGGCTTGTGTAATCGAGAACGCCGCCCAACAAGCGGTTGGTGCGACCCGTTTACCCGAAACCGCGAGAGCGGGGGATGGGTAGCAAAGGGAGGAATGGCCGGCACATTCTGAACTTTGACAACTGTGTGTCCATTCAGGTGCGGTGAAAGAATCACCAACTCCTGA
>Ga0209101_1002969_pt1 | contig 10606 bp, 7 predicted proteins | sample ConPoolayeCmetaG_FD_185481 | JGI IMG/M metagenome (GOLD analysis project Ga0209101, IMG submission 185481) | Hot spring microbial mat communities from California, USA to study Microbial Dark Matter (Phase II) - Cone Pool mat layer C metaG... ... | reverse complement strand
TAGAGATATAGTTTTGCCATTTGGAGGAGTATGGCCAACATCTTCTACGCGATCCTTCTACTCGGGATTGTCATCTTCGTACACGAGTGGGGGCACTTCCTCGTAGCCCGTAGGTTCGGGGTAAAAATACTCATCTTTTCTCTTGGTTTCGGGCCATCGCTCCTCTCATGGCGCCGCGGCGAAACCGAGTACCGCATCTCGGCGGTTCCTCTCGGGGGCTATGTGAAGATGCTGGGGGAGCAAACGACCGACGAAATCGTATCTCCCGAGGACCTGTCACGGAGTTTTACAGGGAAGCGGTGGTGGGAAAAAATGCTCATTGTGCTTGCTGGACCTGCAATGAACTTCGTCTTTGCAGCGTCTGTATACCTTGTCATCTCCTTCTTTAACTACACTGCCGACGCAGCGCTCGTCGAATACGTCTCCCCCGATAGTCCGGCGATGAAAGCCGGGCTGCAAGAAGGTGATCGAATCATTGCCATCAACGGACAAGAAACGACCGTTTGGGAGGATGTGCAGAACGCTATCTCCGAACCACAGGACGGACAGTGTCTTTCCGTTGTTCTCACCGTGGAACGTTTTCCCGACCGACGCCGCGATACGCTAGCCGTCATGCCCGAAAAACGATTGTTCTTGGATGTGTTCGGCAACGAAACAGCACGGTGTATTATGGGAATAGCCGCCCTTCCGCGCGACACGCGGGTCGCCCTCGGGGAGCCTCACGATCTTTTGAAAAACGGCGACATCGTCCGTGCCGTCGATGGCGTACCGGTCACCCGTTGGTACGAACTCATGAACCGCCTTTCCGAGGAGCCCCACAGACTCACGGTAGAACGAGGAGGGGAGAGAATTGCCATCACGCTCACCGCTGAAGAGAGCGCGCATCTCCGCCATGCGGCACAGCATGGGGGCATGCTTATCGGTACGGTAGAGCAGGATTCGGTTGCAGCACGTGCCGATATTCGCACCGGTGATTTCGTCACAGCGGTGAATGGCAAAAGGGTTGCTGCACCCCACGAGTTCGCTCACGAGATGAAGAAGGCGAAAGAGGGAGACCTCGTCCGAATATCGCTCCTCCGCGATGGAATACCGGTGGAGAAAGAAATTCCTCTCGTGTTCGACACGACTGACAACCGCTACACAGGGATGAAGGAAACCTCGGTCAGGTGGGGGGCAACATTTCTCTTCGACTACAATATGGAACCTACCCTATCGCGCCGTTCCATGCCTGTTCTCTATTCCCTCCGCTACATGGTCGAAGAAACGGCGAGAGTCTCCTTTCTGACCGTAAAGGGGATTGCCTATCTTCTCAGCGGTAAGTTGTCCACCAAATCGCTCGGCGGCCCCATTCTCGTTTTCGACATCTCGCAAAAAGCCGCTGAGCGAGGGATAAAAGTCTTCCTTTCCGTCATGGCGATGATTAGTATCAACCTCGGCATTCTCAATCTTTTTCCTATCCCGGTGCTTGACGGCGGACATGCGGGGCTGTACCTCTATGAAGGGGTAACACGCCGCGCAGTGCCACCTCGCGTGCGAGAGTGGTCATTACGAATTGGGGTTGCGCTTCTCATGGCGCTCATGGTGTTTGCAATGGTCAACGATATCAATCGCTACCTCTCCATCTTCCGAGGCGACTGATGACCGGCGCAATGTTCGTGTTCGACAGTGCTACTCCAGAGATTTTCCTTGGCTACGCTCTCGGTGACCGAACAGATGTCTTGTGCGAACAGGCGGGTAAACGATCGTTCCTCTCCGACTTCCCCCTCCGATTGGCTGCCTTCATGAAGGGAAAACCGATTCGCCCCGAGACCACGGTGTACCTCGGTATCGGTCCTGGGTCGTTCACCGGTCTGAAAAGCGGTGCGGCGCTCGTTGGAGCATTTCTCTATGCCCGGGGAACGACCAAGATGAAATGTATCTCTTCGCTCGACCTCCTTCTCGCGCGTACGATGCCCGACGAGGGGATGTGCTGCTTTGCCGCAGTACCGTTCCACGACGATTCGATCTTTGCCACGCTGAGCCGCTGGAGTTACGCAGGCATGACCGTGCTCGTACCACCGCGGGTGGTATCAGTACCATTGCTCGGTTCTTTTACAGCCTCTCTCTCTCCGCGTCCTGACATCATCGCCGCTGCCACGATTTCACCAACAGCCGAACAACTGCTTCACTCCTCTTTTCCCGACGCTGAATGGCGCGCACCGGGAAAGGCATTCCATCCTTCCACGATAGAAGCGCTACCGGTTCTCTCTCGCGTTGACATCTGTTGCGATCCGCTCTTTTTGGGATACATGGCTGCACCGGGCGGTCTCGAAAGAGATGATAGGGCATACTATACTATCGGTGGGTTGAACAAAGGAGGCAAACCATGCATCAGGAAAAAGTCATCCCGGGACACCAAGAGATCGAACAACGACTTATGAAGGTAGAGCAAGAGCATGCTCTACTCAATGCACGGGTTGACGAACTGGCAAGAAAAGAAGTGATGACACCCGAAGAAGAGATAGAACTCAAACGTTTGCGGAAGATCAAGTTGTTCAAAAAAGATATGATTGCTTATCTACGGAGAATGCTCAAAGGATCACGGGAGCGTTGAGAGGGTGGCGAAACAACGAACTCCGTTTTTTTGACACCGGCGAAGAGGGGTGGTAGGATTGTTGCTCGTAGATCATAACATGTGTGGGTTACGGAGGCAGGTCCTATGAGATGGTTATGCGTGGTTCTCGCGATGCTTTTTTGCATCGGTCTAAGCGAGACATTGTACGGGGAGAAAAAGAAATTCGTACCCGAAGGAGGCGTGGAAGAGAAAAAGGGCGGCGAAACAGCCGTTCAGCCTCCGGAGGCAAAAGAAAAATCCGAGACAAAAGGAAAAGAGAAGAAAAAAGGAAAAAAGAAACAAGAGTCCTCCGCAGAAGGAGTATTCCCTGCACCAGTCTCCCCGGGGAACCAGCCCTCTCAACGGGATCCCCAGGCCGTGCCGACACCGCCTGCTCAACCAGCACCTGAACCTCAACCGGTACCACCGGCTCAATCACCCTCCCTCGCAGACGTATCTCCCTCGGATGGACGAGTCGTCTTGAGAGGAATGGTGGCGGATGCCGATACACGCAAACCGATCAGCGGTGCCAAGGTCATGACCAACGCCTTCCCCTACCCTGCCATTACCAATCGTGACGGCACCTTCCGATACCCCATGCGTCTCAAACCCGGACGCTACACACTCGAGGTCTCTGCGGAGGGGTATCAACCTTTCTCTATAGAGATAGAGACTTCGAAAGAGGTTGCCGAGTTACCTATCAACATCTGGCTTGCAACGGAGAGTTCACCCCTGCGCTCTATTGCCGAACATCCTGATGGGAAACCTTTCGAACCGGCGGGAGTCAAAGGAGCAAAGAAAGTGCTGGGCGAAGCCGCCGCTTCTGCCCCGGCTGGGAAGCCGGCTCCTATAGGAGATCCGTCCGGAGAAGCGGCGCCAGCGGAGACGCCACCCATCTATGTGGTTACTGGTCGTCTCACTGATGCCGAGACTGGAGAGCCGGTTTCGGGACAGGTAACTATCCGAGAGCAGAAACTACAGGTGCCTGTCGATGCCGACGGGAAATTCCTCCTTTCCCTCCAGCCCGGAGAATATACTATTTTCATTTCGATTGACGGCTACCTTCCCGAAGAGAAAAAGGTAACGGTAACCGGCAACGGCGATGTCGCCTGGATGCTTACTCCCGCGGAGAGAGAGCACCTTTTCCGTCACTATCATGATACCATGGCAAAGAGCGAAGTCTCGCGCCTCGGGGAAAACCCATCTCTCACCATCTCCGCTCCTCGGCGCCGATACGACGGAGGGATCCTCTTTGCCGGATCCCCCTCTGCAGAAACCGGCTTCTTCATCGAAGGATTCCACGTTCCTTTCGTAATGCACGCACTCTCGTACGAACCGGTAGTACACCCGGCTCTCGTAGAGAAAATCGAGGTAACGGTAGGCGGATTCTCCCCCGCTCTCTTCGACGCAACAGGAGGGGCTCTCTCGTTTACGCTCCGTGATCCTCGGAGTGACCGGCTCGGCGGCGTTTTCGATGTTTCGCTATTCGGTCTCTCGGTCCTTGCCGAAGGTCCTTTCACCGAAAACGATCTCTTTGCGGCGGCTGTAAGGAAGGGAATGACCGATATTTTCCCTCGATTCTTCTACGAAGCGAAAGATGGACTCGTGTACAACGACGAGTACGATGTCACGATTCTCTACCTGCATACCTTTTCTCCCAACCACCGCCTCCGCGTTTACGCTTTCGGCGGGATGGACAGCATAGGATTTCGCACAACCGAACAGCGCAACGGCGTTCCCGAACATACCGATCTCCTTGCACCAACCCAGTACTTCACCCGTATCGCCGCCGATTACTCCTACACCTTCACCGAACTCGACACGATGGTTGCCAACCGTCTTGCCTTTTCTTACGAGAACCGAAGTTGGCAGTATGCAATGTATCGCGGCAACGACTACGGACTCGTGGCACACCTCGTCGAAGGACTCGATGAACTGCGGTGGCGTTTCAACGAACGCAATATGCTTACTATCGGTGGAAACCTGCGCGCTGGATTCTTCCATCCAGAAACGGACTACCTGTCGCTCCCGCTCGAAGGTGAGTCGTTCCCATCCCGAGTCGCGACCCCGATAGACGACCCCGGATACCAGCCATACCTCCATCCGACGCTGTACACCATCTATGAGTTTACCTCTTGGGGGCTCACCGTACGTCCCGGACTCACTTTCGGGATCGATGCGCACAACAAGAAGACGACCCAGTGGCTCCTCGATCCGCGGCTTTCGGTTTCGTACCGTTTCGACGATACGATGGCACTCACCGCATCCGGCGGCCTCTACTCGCGGCGCCCGGACTACGAGATTGCGAGTGACCGATGGGGGAGCGAAAATCTGGAACCGGAGCACGCCGCCCACGCAGTGCTCTCGTTCGAAAAGACATTCCTCGATGCCTATACCATCGCAGTGAAAGGATACTACAAATACCTCTACAACCTCATCCGCCGTTCGACGGAGGATCCACTCGAGTTCACCAACCTCGGTTCCGGGTATACGGCAGGTGGGGCACTCTCGTGCAAGGTGACTCTTGCCGACACACTCACTGGGTCAGTCGGCTACGCCTTGGGAGTGAGCAAGCGGAAGGAGAGCCCGGCAGGAAAATACCGCCCGAGCGATGCCGATATCCCCCACGCAGTGCTCCTTGCGGCGCGGTGGAAGCCGGCGAAAGAGTGGGCACTCTATGGCCGTTTCTCGTTGGTCTCCGGTGTCCCCTACTCTGCTTTTTCGGGAGCAGAGTTCGTAGACGACGGGGTGGAGAGCCGCTATGAACCCATCCCCCTCCTCGACGAGGAAGGACGTGCTGTTCGCAACAGCAAACGCCATGATTTCCTGCACTCACTCGACCTCGGAGGTGAGTATACTCTCACGTTCGAAGAAATGATAATGACTCTCTTCGCCGAGGTGCGTGGTGTAACCACCCTCTTCGATAAGAATGCAGTGGGTAATCTATATGCCACAGACTTCAGCAAACGCCTCGATATCTCGATGACGCCGTTCCTTGCAACCATCGGGATACGAGGAGAGTTCTAAGGGAGGCCTACCATGAAAGGCATGAAAGGATGTCTGTTACTACTGTTCTGGCTTGTGCTCGGTATGGCGGCAGGATGCACAGCGAACGATGCGCCCGATCCTGCGTGGAAAATAACAGCACCACGCCTGCTTGCGATAACGACCGATGAGCCGGTCTTTGCTCCGAACGATACGGTTTCTTTTTCGGCGTTCACCGCAGGTATCGCCATGAGTGAACGGACAACAGCGCATGCCGAATGGCGTTTCGGCAATGTGCTCAAGACCATGCCGCTCGAACAGAAGTGTCCCTTTCCCATTCCTCACGCCGACAAACTCGAACTTTTCTTCGGAGCAGAGACCCAGGGATCCTACATCAAAGAAGGGTACACCACTGTAACGGTCTTTCTTACCGTACGCCTTCCCGGCGGAGAGACGCTGAAAGGGCGGAAGGACGTACTTCTCGTCACTCCCGCACGAAAATCTTCGCTGAAGTATCGGAATCCGGTCATCGAACGTCTTCTCGTCGCGGTTCCTGGAACGGCGGGACTCTCCCTCGAACCCGGTGCCCCTGTCTTACTCCCTGCCGGAACGAGCACTTCGCGGATCGGCTTCTCTGTAGCGCTTGCGGCAAACGAAACAATTGCATGGTATCGGTACCGTTGGTACCTCGAGCCGACGACAATGGAAGAGGTGGAAATCATCGGAGACCCGGAGGCGTCGTCCATCGAAATAACTACACCGCGGCTCGCACCGGTGACGGTCTATCTCATCGTCGAGGATGCAACTGAAAAAGTAAGGAATCCTCTGTATGCCGGCGGTATTGGCGTTCTCTCTTTCATCGCGTCCGTCGGAAGCGGGACGCCCGATACCGACTCCCTTCTGCCGGACGGGGAAGATACTCCGTCCGAAGACAGCGATACTACGCTTCTCACTGACTAACATCTTCGCTTCTCTGCCAAACTGTTTTGACAAAGTGGCAGCAATCGGCAGTCGCCTCAGATCTCCTCCTCTATCTTCTTGATATTACTGATTATTACTCTAGGCATACCACTTGCTTAGTGCCGTCCCATTACCGCTCTGCTGATGGAGTAGCGTGTGAAAAACCGCTCCTTGTTTGCGGCACTGCTTTTCGTGAGTCTTGCGTTCGCCTTCTTCTCCCTGTACGCCCTGGTAATTTCGTTCCTCTTGCCAGCACGACCTTCTCCTGTTCAGCCTCAAAAAGGAGAAAAACCGGCTCCTAGCGATGTGCAGCCGGGAGAGGTAGTACGTTTTGGTTCACGAAGCAACGATATGGCGCTGCCGAATGTCTTCGAGGCAGACATGAGGCACGTCTCTTTCATCGCCGAAGAAAACCCGGAAACATTCTCGAAACCGCGTGAGGTAACTATCGAAGAAATAAATGCCCTTCTCGACACACCGGAACAGTGTCCTGCACTGCCGGGGTACACGCTTATCGGCACCGGCCTTGCCATCCCTGAATCGGAGTCGTTCGCCATCCTCTCCGCTTCCGCAAAGGGTGGTGCAAATGCTGGAGGTGAGCAGGTTATCCTCCTTCGTATCGATGACGAGACGGACCCGGGAACCGTGCTTGCAGCGGTCAGGCGGAATCTCGTCGCTTTCAAAACGCCGTCAGGTATTCGTTGTCTTGGCGAAAACGTGGGAAAAGCGCCGCAGCAACAAGAGAGTAGACCAGAAACGACAACGGCATCTGGCGATTTCAACGTCACACAGGTCGGCCCGAACAGTTACCGTTTGAGCCGAGAGGATCTCAACCGGGCGACGGCGAATCTCAACAGCCTCGCCTCCGAGGCGCGTATTGTCCCCGATCGGCAGGAGAACGGATTCAAGATATTCTCCATCAGGCCTGGGGGCATCTGGCAGAAAATCGGCGTTCAGAACGGCGATGTGCTAAAGAGCATTAACGGCATCGAGTTATCGAGTCCCGACAAGGCTCTCGAGGCATACAGCCGCCTGCGTAACGCAAACAAGTTGACGCTCGACATCGTACGCCGAGGGAAGAAAGAAAGTTTGGAATACACCATAGAATAGGCAAAGGAGTTGGTATGAACAGGGTAGCGTGGTCGTTGTTCGTCGTCTTTCTTGTGTCGGTCGCATTGGCCCAACAGCCGAACGACGTGCAGTTCCCAATCAAGATAAATCCGGTGGCCGCTTCGCCGCTCAAGGCGCACAGCAGCGATTTGCGGGCAGCCACCAAAAAGAAGAAAGACGAGAAGCAGAAAAAAGAGGATACCAAGAAGAAAGAGCACCCAGTCGGCGCGCCGTCACCGGCAGACTCCCGGGGAGGTTCCGGTGAGACGCCTCCTCCAGCCCCGCCAATGCCTTCCGACTCGCCCGAACGAGCAGCCGGCGCCGACAAGACGGTCACCGTCGAGGCGAAGCATGGACGCCCCATCAATAAGAATGCTAAGGTACACCTCGACTTTCCCGACACCGACCTGCTCGCTGTCATCAAGTACTTCAGTGAAATCACTGGTCGCAACTTCATCTTGCAGGAGCGACTCGCCAAGGCAAAGGTCACGATCATGTCGCCAGTGCCGGTAACGATCGATGAGGCGTGGCGCACCTTCCTCACCCTCCTCTCGGTCAACAACATTTCCGTAGTCGAGAGCGGCAAGTTTCTCCTCATCATGAACGAAAAGGACACCATCACGCAGGGAATCTCGGTTGCCAAGGAAGACAGCCTCCCCAATGTCTTCAAAATGGTGGCGACCATCCTCAAGTTCAAGTACGTGCCAGCACAAGAGATGGACAAGGTGATTCGCATCTTCCGCGACAAGGGCGGAGAATCACTCATCTTCGACGACAAGACCATTATCCTCGTGGACTATGCAGCGAACATCCGCAAGATACTCGAACTAACCCGAGACCTCGATCAACCTACCGAAGCAGATACCGCACGGCTCCACTTCGTCAAACTCACCTACATCACTCCCTCCGACGCAAAGAAACTGATAGATGAGATATTCAAAGATTTCGTGACCAAAGGAGGTAAACAACAGAAAAAAGAGGCGGGAACTCCCGCTCTGAGCGGTGTAGTCGCCGAGGGACAGCCCCCGCAACAGCCGGCGGAAGGTCAGCCGTCTCCAGGGGAAGAGAGAGGCGCCATTTCCTCGATGTTTGTTCAGATCATAGCGGACGACCGTAACGAGCAACTCATCATTCTCGCCAACAAGACGGCATTCGAACTCATTCTCCAAGTCATCAAAAAGATAGATCGCGAGATAGAGGGAGAAGGAGAGGTGCACGTATATAAACTCCAGAATGCCAAGGCGAAAGATCTCGTAAACACCCTCACTTCGCTGGTAAAATCGGGAAAATCACAGCAAAAGCAGGGACAAAAGGGAGCCGCCGAGGTCTTCGAGGGAGAGATAAACATCTCGGCAAACGAAGCAACCAATTCGCTCGTCATTGTCTCTTCTCCCCGCGATTTTCGTAGTCTCAAGAAAGTAATCGAGCAACTCGACGTCAGGCGCAAGCAGGTCTTCGTCGAGGCAGTCATCATGGAGGTGAAGGTCTCCGAGGCTCTCGAATACGGCACCTCGTTCGCAGCGGGCGGATTCGAAACGAAAATCGGCAACGACAAGGTGCCGGTCTTCTTCGGTAAGGCATTCACGACACCGACTCCGGGACTCGTCGCGGGATTGCTCGGACCTGTGCTTTCAGGCACCGAAACGATGGGCGGAGGACTTAGCCCCATCGCCGGTATTCCGTCGCTCGGCATCCTCTGGAACGCTCTCAAGAACGATTCGAATGTCAATGTCATGTCAACCCCGCACATCCTGACAACCGACAACGAGGAGGCGGAAATCATCGTGGGTGACACGATCCCATTCCCGTCGGGTAATATCATCTCAGGGACGGCAGGAAGCCAAATAACCTACAAGCGCGAGGACGTCGCGCTCAAACTCAAGATAAAGCCGCAAATAAACGAAAGCGGTTACATGACCCTACAGGTCGATCAAGAGGTTACCGAACTTGGCCCGATGACAGACTACGGGTTCACCACCTCGAAACGGGCAGCAAAGACGATTATCAACGCCGAGGATCAGCAGACGGTCGTCATCGGCGGTCTCATGAAGGATATCGTGACGGAAGGTGACTCGAAGATACCGATTCTCGGCGATATCCCCGTCATCGGAACACTATTCAGGTACACGAAGAACAAAAAGGAAAAGGTCAACCTGCTCATCATCCTCACCCCTCACATCGTCGAGGGGAAAGAGGACTTCGAGCGGATATACAAACGCAAAACGCAGGAGCGCGACGAGTTTGCCAAGAAGTTCTATGGTTCTATCAAAGATTACGAGCGAAGTATAACGTTGGCAAAAAAACGGGGGGCACTCCTCGCCATGGCGAAACTCGTTGACGAGGATCGCCGCCGCGAAGAGGAAGAACTAGACCGTCTGAAGAGCCGCCGCGGCGAGAAGGGTCTCATGATCGGTCCCGACGGCATTCAGAAGGAGGTGGATATGAAAAGAAAGCACCGCGAGAGCGGCGGCAATATCTCTCCCGCACCTGCATCGCTGCGCGAGTCGAGATCGGCACCCGAAGACGATCTCGTGCCGCCGGTCGAAGAGGCGACACCGTCACTTGGAGAGTAGTCATGAGAAAACTCATCGGCGAGATACTCACCGCACGGGGATTCGTCGCGCCGTCGCGTGTCGAAGAGGCGTTCAACCAGCAGGGCAAGGGCGATACGCGCCGCATTGGCGAAATACTAACCGCATCGGGAGCCGTGACTCCGGAACAGGTGGGGATCGCCCTCGCGGAACAGGCAGGAGTTTCTCTTTCCGAAAAGGATATCACGGCGCGGCAGGATGTAACGCTCCTCAACCGGTTTCCCATTTTTCTCGCTCGCCGCTTCAATGCTATCCCCCTGTTCGTCGAGGGAGACACCCTCGTCGTTGCCGCAGCCGTTCCCGACGACAGGTTTCTCCTCAATCAACTGTTCCTCATTTACGGACTCGATGTCGTGGTCATTCCACT
>Ga0209101_1002968_pt1 | contig 10609 bp, 17 predicted proteins | sample ConPoolayeCmetaG_FD_185481 | JGI IMG/M metagenome (GOLD analysis project Ga0209101, IMG submission 185481) | Hot spring microbial mat communities from California, USA to study Microbial Dark Matter (Phase II) - Cone Pool mat layer C metaG... ... | reverse complement strand
CTCCTGCCCCGCCGTGCGGGCCAGGGCGACCCGATACACATTCACCCGCTGGCCGACCCGCACCTGACCCCCCACCGCGCGGGCCGGGTCCACCGGGATGGACACCACCTCCAGCGTCGGGTCGGCGACGAACCGGAACGACGCCGGGGGCACGGCCAGCGCGCGGTACAGGACCGCCCCGGCGGGGATCGGCCCGACCGTGATCCGCCCCACCGCCTCCTCCGGCGACAGGAAAATCGGCTCGGTCTCCAGCGCGCGGGGCAGGTCCCTCACGGTCAGGTGACTCTCCGTGAGGATGGTGTACGGCGGGATGTCCACGGCTGCGACCACGACGGGGCGGGTGGCGACGATGGCGTCGTAGGCGGAGTACGCATACCGAAACATCCCGCCCCCCGCCAGCAGGGCCAGAACGCCCGACAGGAAGAGAAAGAGGTTCAGCCTGCGCTTCATTTTCCACCCCACAGGAACCGGCCCAGGCGCTCCCCGATGTCCCGGGCCCCGTCCGGGATGACCAGCGCCCGCTCCCCGGCCAGGAGCAGGGCCGCCCGGTCGGCCACCCCGGCCCGGTTCAGCACCAGGTTGGCCTGGCCGCCCAGTTCGTCCAGGAGCGCCCGCGCGTTGGCCACCGCGTCCGGGCGGGGGTCCGCCACCACCAGCACCCGGTCCAGCACCCCGCGCACGGCGGGCCAGAGGGGATGCGCCGCGTGCGCATCCACCACCACCAGGATGTGCTCCCGGGCCAGCCGCTCCACCACCCCCGCGACGGCCTCGGGATTGCCCAGCATCAGCCGCAGGGTCGGCCCCCCGGCGGGCACCACGGTCATCCCCTCGGCCTTTCCCGGCTCCTTCAGCCCCATTCCGACCTGGTACAGGTCGGGGAAACTTCCGTTGAGGTTGAGCCGGGGGCCCAGGGCTCCCGCCCCCCAGGGGATTTCCAGGACCGCGACGGTTGCCCGCCGCGCCGCCCAGCGGGCCAGTTCCAGCGCCAGGGTCGTGCACCCGGTCCCCCCGGACAGGGACGCGATACCGACCTTCAGCGGCGAGAGCGTCATCGCTTCTCCCTTCCCCTGCCGCCGGGCCCGGACCAGCACCGCCTCCGGAGAGGCCAAGAATTCGTCCGGAGAGACGGCCATCACCCCGACCCGACCTAACAGCGCGTCCAGCCCGGAACGGGAAAGACCTCCCTCCGGCAGGGCTTCGTCCAAGATCACCAGCACGGCCCCCCGCAGGGCCCGCTGCACGCCGTCGGTGGTGAGCGCCTCGCGGACATCCCACCCCCGCAGCAGCGGGAGAATCTCGCGGGCCCGCCGGGTTGCCACAATGACCGTCTTTCCCACCGTTCTCCACCTCCGTTCGCGTATCGCGTATCGCGAATCGCGTATCGCGAATCGCTTATCGCATCAGGGCGCTGCCAACCATGAAGACGGCGTACCCCAGCGCCACGCCCGCGGCGCCGGGGACGCCGACCTCATCCAGCGTCCCCGACGGCGGGAGTTGCCCCGCCGCGCTGAGGGCCGCCGCGGTGAGGGCGGCGCGGCGGTAGCGGATGACCAGCCAGACCAGCCCCCAGAGGAACCACCCGCCCGCCAGGGCCAGCACGGCCCCGGGCTCCGGGTGGATCATCCCGATGGCCATCATCAATTTCCCGTCTCCGCCGCCGATCCACCCCGACCGCCACATCCGGTATACGACCAGGACCAGGAGCACCGGAACGGCGAAGGACGCCCGCCCGGTGGCGGCGGCCAGCCCCAGCCCGGCCAGCGCCAGCGCCCCGTGCGTCCACGGCTCGCCCCAGCGCACGTTCCAGAGCGCCAGAACCAGCGCCAAGACCGCGGGGACGTTTCCTTCGGCCAGGCACCGCCCCGCTCCCAGCGCCAGGAGCGGGACGGAGACCGCAGGCGGGACCCTCCGCGTGCGGAAGTCCCATGCGGCGGCCAGCACCAGCAGGACCAACACGACCACCCGCAGCCATTCGCTGTCGGTGATACTCATTCTCTCCTCTTCCAGGATTCGGGCACGGCCCGGACGAGGTTCTCCGTCAGCAGGCACAGATTCGGATTTTCCTCCAGCCAGCCCCGGATGTCCTCGTCGGTCACCTCCCGACCGTCCGCCGAAGCGATTCCGGCCAGAAATCCCCGGAACCGTTTCCGCCAGAACGGCTTCAAGCCGTCAATCTCCCGGATAATCCGGGTGATTTCGCCCCTCATCCCAGCGGAGCACCGCATCGGTCGCAGAAGGCGCTGATCCCTGCAGGGAGCCGACTGCCGCAGGCTGGACAGCAGGCCTCCTCGTCCCAGGCTACAGCGACGGGCCGATGGAGATTATTCCCCGAAATGGGCCCGTCGGGGGCAGGTCTCCCCTTCCCCGTCCGCGTGGCGGTAGAACCAGGTGTCCCCGCGCCGCCGCAGGACGACCTTCGCCCCGCAGGACGGGCAGACGGCCTCGGACGGCGCATCCGGCCCGGCCCGCACCGGTTCCCCTTCACAGACCGCATCCTTCATTCCGCGGGCACAGGCACCGGGACCTCAACCCGGGGCGTCAGCAGGTCGTACGGTTGCTGGCGGGGGTTGAACACCAGCGTCAGCCGGACGCCCGGGTCCGGCGCGGGGGAGAATACCAGCCGGGCCGTTGCTGTCCCCTTCGTCACCAGGTCCAGGAAGGCAAACCGGGCCTGGGACAAACTTTCCCCGTCAATCGGGTACTCCCGCCGACCATCGGTCACGACGGGGGGCTCGTAGAGGAGTTCTCCGACGCCCGACGACCGGACGGTTACTGTCAGCACCAGGGTGTCGGAGATGATTTCCACGCCCCCGACACCGACGGCGAATTTCTCCGTCTGCGCGCCGGAAGTGGACGATCCCCTCTCCTGCCCGAAGGCGGGAGGGGCGGTCGGAACCGGTCCCGGTTCCGCGACGGTCGTCTCCCGCTCCCGGAGCGCCTGCCGGATGTAGGCCATCTCTCCCAGAGCAACGGCGGTCAAGACGGCCAGCCACAGAAACGCCACCCCGACCGCAATCCACAGCCCGATGCGCTCTCCCCTGCTCATTCTCCCTCCTGCGTTTGCGCTCCCGTCTGGACAACGTGAATACTGAAGGCGTGAACGGGGGCGCCGTTCAGCGCCACTTCCACCGTGTATTTCCCCGGCGCGGGCAGGACCAGGCCGGGGAAGTAGACGATCTGCGCCACCGTCGCGGGCTCCGGACGGCACTCCAGCGCCGCCTCCCCCCGCCCCACGACGGCCCCGTCCGGAGCCCTCAGGGAGACGGCAACGGTGTGCTGGCCCTCTCCGCCCATCCACAGGACACACACGACCAGCCGGTCAAACGCCGCCGGAAACCGGGCGGCGTAGAGGTCAAAGAAGACCCGCTGCATCGTGACGCGCCCGTCGGCCAGGCCCGAGGAGACGGCGGCGTCCTCGCAGGCCAGCGCCGCCAGCAGGCGCGGAAGGCGCGCCGGAGGGCCCCACACCGCGCTCACGACATCACCCCCAGCATCCGCAGGATTTCCAGCACGACCCCCGCCGCCCCCAGGATGGCCGCCGCCGGAAGTTCCGACCCCGCGGGAATCTCCGCGTCCTCAGGCGTCGGCCCCCGAACCATCAGGCTCAGGCCGACGGCGGCGACGGAGCGGAGAGAGCGCCGCCGCAGGGCCAGAACCGTCAGCCCGCCGATCAGGAGCGCAGCGGCGGAAACCCACAGGCCCAGGACTCCGTGTCGCAGAGCCAGGAAGACCAGGAGCGCCGAGTCCGCCCCACCCCACCAAGAGAGATACCAGGCCAGCAGGCCCACCACCAGCGCCACTACCGGGGCCGCGTCCCCCGTGAGGACTCCAGCCACCAGGGGAAGCGGAAGCAGGTAGACGGTCCACTCCCGTCGGGGGACCAGGAACGCTGCGGCGGTGGCCACCCACCAGGGCCAGGGTTTCCCCCAGAGGGCCAGCAGGGCCAGCAAGGCCAGCACGGCCCGGGGCACGACCCGCGACCGCAGGTCGGACACCACGGCCCCCCCCAGAAGCCCCAGGATGATGACGGACAGAATCACCGCACCACACCCCCGTGCGGACGGCGCCCGTCGGGCATCCACTCCCGCCGGACGGCCCCGCATCGCCGACAGACGCGGGTGGCGATGGCCTTCCGGCCCCGGACGTACACCCAGTCCACCACCCGCCAGCGGTGAAGGCCGAGTCTGCACAGAACGTTCATCCCCGCCCCCTGCGCCGGGACTACGGATACTTCACGGGCTGGACCTCAATGACCGGAACGGGGACGATGCCGCCGTAGTCGTGGTACGACCCGCAGAGGCTCCCGTCGGGGTTGGCCCCGGCGGTCTGCACGCCGTTCCAGCCGACCAGTGGCTGAAGCCCCAGCCGCCGCAGGTCGTACTTGCACCAGCCGCCGACCGCCCCCGGCGCATCGCACCCGAATCCCAGCACCGTGGCGTCGGTCTTGTTCTCCCACTTCCAGGCCTCGCAGGTCTCCACCTTTCCCCACCAGCCCGTGCACGACTCGGGCTTATCGTCGCAGGAACTGTGGGGGATCCCGACCGGCTCACCCTCCGAGCGGCAGAAGCAGTCGGACCACTCCCGCCGGGCGCAAACGTACTGGTCAAAATTCAGCGACCACTCCGGCCACCACCAGGTCTGGAGCCGGACCTGATAGGCTTCCATTCCAGTGTGGGACTGAACCCGCTCGTCGCAGGAGCAGGTCCGCTCCTGGCACTCCGGATTCCAGAGGGGGCCGTTCTGGGGAAGCCCCCAGGATGAGGTCTCAAAGGTGTACATCAGCGACTCGTTGGGCCCGCTGGTGTACACCTTCTCCCCGCCGTTCCAGGCCCGGTCGGGGATGACCCAGGTGAACTCGTCGCCGGGGGCCCGACCGAATACGGCCCCCGTGCCCCGGGTCCACCGATGCCAGGCCACCCCGATCCGCCAGTTCACCCGCCCCCCTTCGGTGACCTTGGTACCGTTGGAGCAGGTGAAGGTGTCCGAGGAATACTCGGTATTGTAATCAATCCCGTCGCAGGGGATGGCGCGGGAGTCGGAGAACTGCTCCACCCGTGTCGGTGCGGTGGCCACGAAGAGGGTGCGCAGGCCGTTCAGGGACCGGGGCCAGGGGTTGACCCGCGCCCGCGCGGGCGGAATCATCACCTGGGCCTGAATGAAGAAGCCGGGCCAGTAGTCGCAGGGCTGGATGATAACTCCGCCGACCACCTGCGGCGGCTCGTCGCAGGGCCAGGTCCGCGGGGGCGGCGGGGGCGGCGGCGTCGCGGGCTGACAGGCGCTGGCGGACGTGCAGACTTTTTGAACTACAACAGGAACGAGGTATCCCTGTATGACGTAAAGCAGATAATTCGCGTACCCCGACGCACAGGTGACATCGGGCACACAATTTTCCCAAACGTATTGCCCTGGCAGACCCATATACGGCGTCGGGGTCGGTGCGGGCCGGGGGGTCGCCACGGGCGTGCCCCCGGGCGGCGGAGTGCTCCCCGGCGGGGGCGTGCCCCCGGGCGGCGGACCGCCCGGCGGCGTCGGCTGCGGCTGCGGGGTGGACCCGCCCCCACCGCCTCCACCTCCGCCACCGCCGCCTGTGTTGCAACAGAACACGCCACCCGCGGGCGTGCAGCAGGAGTTAGGCGGGCAGCCGCATCCCTCCTGTGCGCAGGTGACAGTCGGGTGCCACGCTGAAGTCACCGCCGTGCCGATCAGGGCGATGAGGGTGGCTGCGGCAAGGATTCTACGCGCCAGTTGACTACGACCCATTTTCCCTCCCGATTTTCCACTACAGCCAGAAATGCACGTCCATAGGGGGCATCGGAGAAAACCCTGAACCTCGTCTCCGTCGTCCGCACCACGCACGGTGCAGTATAGCCCTCCGGGCAGTTCTTCTGGTCATATATCGCGTAGCCGCGAAATTCCAGCGCAGCGCGAGTCACCGCGCAGATATCGTAGTCAGAACATTGCACAGGGCTCTCCGAGGCCAGAGGTCGGATTTCCACGAAGGGAGCAGAGTCATACCAGTCGGCAATCTCTGGCATGGCATATCGCGCCAAGCGACGGTGGACCTCTTCCAAGTCATACCTTTGCAGAGCCTCGTCGCTCTGGTCCTCTACAACAACCGCAGCCAGAACTGCATTAAACGCCTCCCGCACCTTCTGCTCCACCTCCGGCGGCGGGATCAGGTACTCCCGCTTCGTCACCGGGTCCCAGCCCCGGCTCCAGCCCTCGGGGGTCGGCGTCAGCCCCGGCGTGGGCGTCGGCGGAACGGGGGTCGGCCTGGGGGTGTAGGTCGGCACGGGCGGCAGGGTCGGCAGCGTCTCAATGCCGTGCGTGGCCCAGTAGATTTGCTGGCCCGCGTAGGCCAGCAGGACCAGTACAAAGAAGGCCAACACTCCCACCGCCAGCCACCCGGCGGGCTTGAGCCGCAGCCGCTTCCGCTGCGGCGGCATCTGCCGCGGAACTTCCACGCGAATCTCCTTCATTTCTCCACCTCCATTTGGATTTGAGTGATTTCGTTGTGGTTGTAGCGGACCGTCGGGACCACATCGCAGGCGACCCGCAGCGCGAAACGGACCGCCGCCGCATCGGACGGCAGTCCCCAGCGCTCCCGAAGCCGCTGGACCGCCGCAAGGTCCTCTTCGTGCAACTGGACGACCACACGTCGGTATGGGATTCCGCTTTTCATTGCCCCTCCCGTACCGCTCCCCAGGCGGGCCGCTCGTACCCGCGCACGTCCAGCCGCACGCTCCCGACGCCGAAAAGGGACAGGAAGACGGTGCGGGCCTCCACCCAGCCCCGGACGTAGACGGTGTTGTTCTGGACGTAGACGGCGGTGATGTGCAGGCCCGGGTCATTCTGCCGGGCGTACCAGACGGCGGCGGGCACGGCATCGGGCCCCAGCCGCACCTTCCCGGATTCCAGAAACAGGCCGGGGTCTATCTCGCTGGCCGCGGCCACGGCGGCGCCGTCGGCGGCCCAGCGGGCCCGGCGGTACTGGGCCCAGAGCAGGCCACCGTCAAACACCAGCCCCGTCAGCGCCAGCAGGAGCGGCAGCAGGATGACGACCCACAGCAGGACCTGGCCCTGTTCGGACCGGACGACGGACGACCGACCATAGACGACGGACGACCGACGACGGACCACGGTCAACCTCCTACCACCTGGACTTCCACCGATAAACGGGCATCGTCTGCGTGGAACAGATGCGGGACGGGAGCATGTAGTCTCCGTAGGGCACGGGCGGCGGCGGGACGTCGTAGCAGACCTGGACCTGGATGCGGGAGCCCCGGTTCCAGCCGCCGTAGGCCCAGAGGGTTGCCCGGGCCGAATCGGGGTTGAGCCCGAACCCCTGGAGCGCGTACCGGCTGGCGACGAAGGCCTGGGCGGGCCCCCGGTCCGGGTTGAGGGTGGAGACGGCGTGGCGGGCCGCGGCCCAGGCCGCCGCCTCCGTCGCCAGTTTCACGTAGATCATCTGCCCGAACCCGATGATCCCCGCGATGAGGAGCAGCAGGAGCGGCAGGACGATGATGAACTCCACGTATGCCTGTCCCCGCTCCCGGCTCCCCTGCTCCCTGCGCCCTGTTCCCTGCGCCATGCGACCCTGCGACCCTGTCATCGCCTCACCCCCACGGTCAGCGTGTAGGACCCGCTCCCCCAGGCGGGCTGAACCAGGATGTAGTAGGTCCCGGTCATCAGTCCGGGGACGGAGAGGGACTCGTCCGGCCCGCCCGACTCCGATGCGGCGATGGGCCAGCCGGGCGGGTCCCCGTAGAGGTACAAGTCCAGGTTGGCCCCGGCGGGACCGTCCAGAGCGGCGGAGAGGGTGAACGGCCCGGAGCAGAGGTGGACCCGGTACCAGTCGGAGTCCCCGTCCCACTCCGCCGTCCCCCGCGCGCAGGAGAAGACGAACGGGGTGGCGTCGGTGTGGGTGTCATTAGGCTCCCGCTCCGCCCCGTCGCAGGTCGGCGGCGGGGGTGTGCCCCCTCCGCTCCGGACGACCAGCGGGAGAAAACAGCGGTGCGGGCCGGGCGGCGTCGGCGGCGGCGGGGTCGGTCCGGTTCCGGGCAGGCAGTCATCCCCCTGGCAGACGGCGCGGGGGGAAAGGGCCAGCGCCAGCAGGGCCAGCGCCGCCCCCGCCAGGATGAACGCGGTCGCTCTCTTCATCGCCGTCACTCCATCTGCTCCGGCGGCCCCGGCCAGAACCGCTCCAGCCGGAAGAAGGCCGAGGACCGGAGCGACAGATTCATCCCTCCGCCCATCAGCGCGCCCAGGCCCGAGGGCCAGCGGTACGGGACGTCGGCCCGGGCGCGGACGGAGCGGAAGGCGGGCTGGACGGCCAGGGAGAACCGTCCCCGATGCTCCCCGCCCATCAGCGCGCCCAGGCCCGAGGGCCAGCGGTACGGGACGTCGGCCCGGGCGCGGACGGAGCGGAAGGCGGGCTGGACGGCCAGGGAGAACCGTCCCCGATGCTCCCCGGCCATCCGCCCCATCCCGGTATCCAGGATACCGTTGTAGAGGGCATATCCGGTCGCGGCGGGCTCCCCCGCTGCCACCACCCGCGCGGCCTCAAAGGTGGCGGACGACACGATGATCCGCCCCCACCAGAAGTAGGCGAACTCCCACGCCAGCAGCGTGAGGAGAAGGACGCCGGGGAGCACGATCACGAACTCGGTATATGCCTGTCCTCTGTTGCGGCGGGCCATGTCTCACGGCAAGGACTGGATGCGCCCCTGCTGGCGCACATACACGCTGCCGATCAACTGGATCGTCCCGACCACGATCGCAGCGATGGCCAACACCGCCGCCAGGATCACCACATACTCCGTATACCCCTGACCACGGTTGTTCCAGAGCATCGTTCACCTCCCGATTGGATTTGGATTGGACGGAAGAACGGGCCGCGCGGGACGGTGTCCCCGCCCCCTGCCCCGTGCGGCTACCCTCCCATCACGGCGACCATCCGGACGGCGCCGGGGCCGATCAGGATGATGGCGATGGCGATGATGGCGAAGAAGGCCGGGATGACCATCATCACGGCGTTGCGGTACCCCCGCTCGGTGATGAGCAGCCGGATGCTGACGCGGGCGTCCTGCGCCATCCGGCGCAGACTCTGGGCCACTCCCCCGCCGCCCATCTCGTAGGCGGCGCGGAGCCGCTCGCAGACGCGGGCGATCTCCGGAAGCCGCCCGTTCCGCTCCACCGCCTCCTCCAGCGCGGCGGGGAAATCGCCGCCGACGGCGTAGGCGGCGGCGATTTTCCGGAATTCCGCCACCCACGCGCCGCCCGGGCGTTCGGCGACGGAGCGGACGGCGGCGGGCAGGGCCTGGCCCGCCGCCACGTGGATGGCCAGGCGGTCCAGGGTGGACGCGGCGTCCAGCGTCAACTGCTCCCGCCGCTCCCGCTCGGCATTGGCGATCGTCCGGTCGGGCACCACCCACCCGAAGGCGGCCAGCCCCAGCGCCAGCGGCAGGGCCAGCCCGCCCAGTTTGACCACCAGCGCGAAGATGCCGCCGAAGACGGCGAAGAGGACGGCGGTGAAGAGGCGGTAGCCCAGCACCGCCTCCGGCGTGGCGAACGGCGGCGGGTACCCGGCCCGGGCCAGGCGGATTTTGAGGTCCGCCTTCTGCCGCTCCAGCCCCGCCCGCCCCAGGGACGAGACCCGCTCGGCGGCGGGGACGAAGAAGGCATCCATCAGCCGCTGGCCCAGCGGGCGCCGGTCCGGGGCCATCAGCCGCACCCGCACCGGGCGCGGGAAGAGGCCGTCCACGAAGAGAAACATCCCGATTCCGGCAATGAGGGCCAGGATTCCCGTCATCGCACCTCCTTGACCTCCAGCGTCAGCCCCCGGGTCGCCAGCCGGCGGGAGAAGAAGTAGGCGACCATAGAGAAAATCAGGGCGACGGTCAGCGCGATCTGGCCCAGGAAGGAGCGGTAGAAACCGCCCTCATACTCCCGCATCCAGGGGGCAATCTTCAGGAGCAGGAAGAATCCCACCGGGGCCAGGGAGACGATGGTCGCCTCCAGGCGGGCCTGGGCCTGCTTGGCGGCGATCTCCCGCCGCAGGGCCACCTGCTCCCGGATCATCGTCTCCAGCCCCAGGAGCACCTCGCCGACACTTCCGCCCTCGGTCGCCTTCAGCGTCAGCGCCTCGGCGACCATTCGCAGGAACGGGTTGCGCCTCCGCTCCAGGACCGGCCCGAAGGCCTCCTCCAGGTCGGCCCCGGTGGCGTGGGCGTGCCAGACCTCGCGGAAGTCGGCGGCGGCGGGGTCGGGCCCGTTGCGGACGGCGTGGTCAAAGGCGTCCCGCAGAGAGCCTGTCGCCGAGAAGCCCTCCCGCAGCACCTGGACGCACTCCGCCAGGGAATTGTCGTAGTCCTGGCGGAAGCGGTCCCGCTGGGCCTCGTACCGCTGCCAGACCAGCGCCGGGCCGATGACCACCCCGGCCAGGGCCAGGGCCGGAGCCCCCAGGAGAACGGCGGCCACCGCGCCGAGGACGGCCACCGCTCCGCAGACGGCCAGGAACTCCCGGGCCGTCACCGGGAGTTCGGCGGCATCCAAGCGGGCCTGGAGGGTGGACAGGGGCCCGCCCCTGGCAGGCCGGGCCAGCCGCACC
>Ga0209101_1002966_pt1 | contig 10616 bp, 7 predicted proteins | sample ConPoolayeCmetaG_FD_185481 | JGI IMG/M metagenome (GOLD analysis project Ga0209101, IMG submission 185481) | Hot spring microbial mat communities from California, USA to study Microbial Dark Matter (Phase II) - Cone Pool mat layer C metaG... ... | reverse complement strand
GACCAGATCAACGGCAGCCAGGAACGATGAGACTCTTCTGAGAACCAGAACCTTAAGCCGCCCGGAAAGGCTATGCCCATCAAAAAACCGCCTGGTGCAATTGCAAGAGCCATCAGGACCATTCGCGCTGATAAAGGCAGCGCCATGGTTTCGGAAAACAGGGTTTTCAGCCACCACCCGCTGGTAGCAATCCAAAGGGTCACTAAGGGCAATGTCCACCGCAAGCTAATGCGTTCGGCGTTCAGACTGCCCAAACCCGAAGAAAACAGCAACGAGAATAAAACCCCGGCTACGGCATAAGCCGGTTGCGCCAGATACAACTGAAAGCGTTGGATGAGGGCGATTTCCACCAGCAGATAGGCAAAGCCAATCGCGGTGAAGTAAACACCGGCCGCTCGATCCAGTTTTGTTTCTATCTCATCAACTAAGGAAAGCAACTGATCTCCAGAGGCGATGGTTGAATTTGAGCGAGCCTTTGTCCAGGAATTGAGGTTTCTTCTGACCAACGCCGCCGTTATCCCGACCAAAAGACCGCCCAATCCGACCACAAACCCCAGCAGCCCCACCACCACCAGCATGCCGGCACCGCCAAAGGGCTGCCAGCTTTGTCCGAACTCGGCAAGGGTTTGGCGAATCTGCGACCACTTAAAATAATGGGCGAAAAAGGGATGATCATCCGTGGCGGGCCGCACGTCATACGGATAGGCGCGATAAAAGGCTTGCCGATTCTGGGTGTCCAGGACTGCTCGAAAGGCCGGCGTATAGAGCGATTCGGCAAGCACGTTGTAGCGGTTGGTTTCTTCCTCCCGCAGATCAGGGGCATAGATCAGGTCAAACGCTCGGCTTTCAGCAAAACGGCGGATGGTGTCCAGCTCAGACTCGGTAAAGGGCTGACGCTTTACCAGAAAGGTCGCTAAAGCATAGCCACGCAGAACCACTACCTGTCTGGCAGGGTTGAAGTTTAGCATCTCAAGCGCCTCCACGACCGTGGCAAATGCCCGCAGGCATTCGCTGGGCGGTTTTTGTAACCAGCGGTTAAAAACCAGCACTCCCTCAGGATGTAAAAGTTGAATCATTTCAGAGAAGCTTTCCAGGGTGTATCGGTAATCCTCGGCCAGGCTATACGCCCCTGAGCGAACCGGCTGGAAAGAACTGGTCAGGCTAACCACAATCACATCGAATTGTTGGGCGGTACGACGGGTGAAACCCCGTTGATCCTCAATGAAGGTAACAACGTTTGGCTGAGCATAAATTGTTCTGGCGGTTTCCACAACCAGCGGATTGGCTTCCACGGCTACGACCGATTGAGCCCCCTGATGCAAGGCGAGCAACACATCCAATCCACCGCGGGGTTCAAGGACCAGCGTTTGCGCATTCGGGCGCAACCAGAAAGCCACACTTTGCGGTAGATATTCAGTGAAACTCAGGTCAGCCAGAGAACGAAGCAGCGGCGATGGCTGTTCGCCATCGATGAAGAGTCCATCCTGGGGTGGAGGTGGCTTCAGGTATTTGAAGCTCAAGCCAGGAACCGATCGAATGAAAGCGCTACGCACCACATCCACCCGCGAAAAAGCATTCCAGCGTTGCCAGAGCTGCACAGCATCCGGATATTGCAAAGCGTAGGAAAGACTTTTATAGGGCGAAAGTCGTAAATTCATCGCCGCAACCAGCGTTCTCCCCTGAGAGCGGGCTATCAACTCTGCTCCACAGAACCCAAGCCAGAGCAGAACAGCCAAGAGGCGCGTCCAGGCCTGCCAGGCTCCTCTGCCTTTTTGAAGACGGTTTGAGATAAACTGTCCAGAGATGGGGAAGGCACACAATGCCAGCGCCGCGCTGCAGACGAAGATCACACCTTCGCCGCCCACCCAGCCGGGCAGCGCCAGGCCCCCCAGACAACCCAACCCGGCGCCCAGAAAGTTCCACGCATAAAGCTTTCCCACCTGTTCAGGAAACGCCCTCAACAATCCTCCCAAAGCCAGACCGCTGAAAAAGAAGGGCAAACTCAGCGCCAGATAATTCAGGGAAAACAGGACAAGCTGACGAGCATCCCAGGCGATGCTAAAGGAATCAAAAGGCAAATAGTTCAGAATCAGAAAAGAAGCAAGCAGCGTAAGGATTGCCCCAACGGCACAATTTTCCAATAAGCGAACAGCGCTTTCGGGTTGAAAACCCGGCCGAAATGCCAGCACCACACCGCTGACGGCATAGCCCAGCATGGCAATGCTGATGATGAGGAAAACAAAGTGGTAAAACTGGGCAACCGAGAAAAGGCGGGTGAGGATGACCTGAAAGAGCAGCGCAACTGCGGAAAAAAGGGCAACCCGCCAGAGAATTCCCCTAGAACATTTCGCAACGCTCACCATCGGGCATGGTGTTCTTCGGCAAAGCCAATCAAATCCCGGATCAAAACTTTTTCGCCATCGTCCGCAATGGCAAAGCCTTCATACCGCCCAAACAGTTGATGCACTTCGCTGAAAATGATCCCCAGGTTGGTAATGGCGGTGCGATCGACAAACGGGGTAAAGGTCAGGTCTAAACGCCCCTGATTATCGGTAAATCGCCAGGGTTTCAGGTAGTCACCGCTCTGGTAATCAAAGCTGACCTGATCGAGCTTGTGAATGCGATTGGCTAAGATCAAGGCATTTTCGGTGGCGTTGGAAAGATCACCAAACCCGCACCCCAGATTCAATCCAACGGTGCGTCCATCGGGGAGATAGCCGCTGGCGCTTGCCCAATTCCAATAAGAGCTATACTCCCAAACGCCCCGCCCCCAGTCCAGTGACCCCAGACAAGTCGCTGGATCGAGTTCGAGGAACAGGTCGCCATAACGCAAGCTGCCCCGCGCCGGCAGGCAATTGATCTTCCGGTTAAAGTAAAAGCGGCGCTTGCCGATCGGGATGACAATATTCATCGACTCCGCGCCTTGGGGCACGTCGAGGGTAATATCAGCTTCAATCCCTTTCCCTCGATCGAAGGCCGGCCAGGAAACGCGGATGCGGCGGCTTGAGTCAGCAACCGTAAAGTCGAGTTTGACCCCCTTGCCGTCGTAACGGCTCTCGCCGTTTTGACTGTTGCGCGGCAGGATCACCCCTTTGGCGAGAGGAATGACCAACCCTTCTTCGTGCAGGTCATGGCTGGCAACATCGAGGGTATAAACGAAAACGTTGCCGGCATAACCAAGGTCGGCAATGGTCGCCGAGAAAAAACGTTGCGGCGTAAACACCGCGTAATAATCCCAGCGCTTGATGCGAAAGCGTTGCAAAGGACGAAAGCGATAAAAGCGAGCAGCTTCAAGATTGCAATCTAACAGGGGCTGCCGTGACCAACCCACTTGCGCCAGGTTGCCACTCAAAGTCAGTAAAGGCCCGGAATGGGTAATTTCGCGTTGCATATTATCCTCCTCTTCCCCATTATATCCCATCTCCCCAGAGGAGCACTGGCGTTAAGGCGCAACGGCGCTTAGTGTTGGGGCGCAGCGGCGCTGCGCCCGTACAAAAGATCGAAGCGTTGAATTTGCGCTAACCCAATCAAGGGTGTGGTGTTGGAGACTCATAAATCCGTAGGACAAATTTGAAATTTGTCCTACCTTTGCTGAAAGACCTTTTGAAACACATCCTGTCCAAAACTGGTGGGCAGCGGTTTGCCTTCGCGCAATTTGAAGGTGCGCTGCCCATCCTCTTGGCGTTCGGCGCGCAAAAACAGGGCATTGGTTAAGCCGGGTTCGTAAAAACGGTGCGCCAATTCGTACATGTGAGTCACAAAGAAGACTTTGATCCGCCGATCGATCAAGGCTTTGACGATCTGGCGGGCGATCTCAGACCCTTCATGCTCATTGGTGGCAGCAAAGGATTCGTTAAACAAAACCAGCGCATTTGGCTTGAGCCAGTTGACGATCTCACTCATCCGCCCTAATTCTTCATCGAACTTACCGCTTTTCATCGTTGCATCTTCTTCGCGTTTATAGTGGGTAAACAATCCGTTACAGCAATTGGCAGCAAAGGACTCCGCGCCCACAAACATCCCGCACTGCATCATCAACTGGGCGACGCCAATACTGCGCAGAAAGGTGGATTTTCCGCCCTGATTTGCGCCGGTGATCATCACCAGGTCTTTCCCATCGCCGTTCAGCTCATTACCGACAACGGGATGATTAACTGTGAGGGCGAGACACACATCATAAAGCCCGCGAAAAGTATGAACCCGCGTGGTGGCGGGATAAGGATCAGGGAAACAGATCGGTTGTCCAATTTCTGCCAGTCGTTCAGCCAGATTCAGACAGGCAACATAAAAACCCAACTCGACCCGCAGGACATTAAGAAAACTGTCGATATGATCGGCTGATTGGGCTACCGCGTTTGCCACCGAATTGATACCTCGATCGCGCAACTCGCCGATCGCTTTTGCTCCATGATCATCGCGCGGCGGTATCGAGAAAGAATACACGGGGGATCGCTTGCTAAAAACGCGCTCTTTCCAATTCCCTTTGGCGCGCTTCGGCTTGCGCAGGACATAATTTTGCCCTTCATTCCCCATCCCTAATTCGGCGCTGATCAACACGCCATCGCGAAAACGCAGTTCCTTCAAATGACTTTCGATCTCCACAAAGTAAGCCTCATCCAACTCCTGCCGAATCATGTTGAAGAAACGTTGAAAACCCGCAGAGTGAAAATGCTCTCCATGTTCATCCACGATGCGCCGCATTTTGCGCAATAACCCCACAAACATCTCCAACAGCTCCACCGCGCTGCTCAAGATGCTGCTGGGATAAAGGCTGAAGATCCCAAGCCATTGTTTCTGTTTGGTGATCAAGGCTTGAACGGGAATCTGATACAGTTCCCGAACGGTATCCGGGTTGTTCAGGCAATCTTGGAGGATCATCTGGCGGTAACGAATCACCTGCGGATCTTCCAGGCTGCTCATCAGAGCCTGTCTGGAAACCGTGCGCAGGAAGGAGTCGCCCTGCGCCATGGTATCCAGCACAATATCCAGTTCAAGATCCTTTACTAAAGCCTCTGTCTGAGGAGGAAGTTCTCCTTTGAGGTTAAAATCTCGATCGGGATAGAGGAGAAAGACTCTCATGGTTGGATACGATCCACGATTTGGCGATAGGTTAGGCGATGTTTTTCGGCTAAGGAGAATGCATAAGCCAGTCCATCGGCAGGTTGACGGATGATTTTATACGTCCGTTCCACCGCGTTATCTGGTTTTACGGTGCTGACCATACTCACGGTCTTTTCGTTAAAGGTCGAAAGCTCATCCAAAAAGGTGACCCATACACAACAGGCATCCAGGTGCGAGATTTTGCGCATAATCTCCTTGCTCAGAAAAACGGCATCTTCGAAGGTGGTCGATGAGAAGACTTCATTCAGGACCAGAATGCTATTGGAGGTGGCATGGTCAAGGATGTGCCGAATTCTTTCCAGATCGTCCTGCAGTTTGCCACTCAGGTTTCGCAGGTCTTCCTGGCGTTCAAAATGGGTAAAAATCTGGTCACAAAGGAACAATCGAGCCTCTCTACCCGGCACGGGTAATCCTAACTTTGCCAGATAGTGCAACTGCCCGAACATCCTGGCAAAGGTCGTTTTACCCCCCTGATTTGGCCCGGTGATAATGATCACCCTTTCTGAATCACGGAGATAAAAGTCATTCGGGACAATCTCTTGCTTTTCAAAGCGCAGGGTATGGGCTAAAGCCAGGTCAAAGGTTTGGCAGGCAGAGATATTCTTATCGGTTACCACTTCGGGCACACAGAAGTTGAGACCTTTGCGTTGAATTTCAGCCACGAAGTCAAGGTAGGCAAGATAAAATTGAATCTCACGGTCAAAGCGAGCAATGGTCTCATCCACAAAGTTCTGCTGATGGCGATAAAACCGATCCAATGCAGCAAACTCCTCAGGGTACAAACGGGCGACAAAGTCCAGGATTTGCGCTTCGACATGGTTCATCCCCGAACGGCGCGAAAGGTCGCTGTGATAATCCTTGACTGCGCCTTGTTTGAATTTGGCAAAGGTTTTCTCAACTTCTACGCTGTAATCGACCTCGCCTTCATAGCGTCGCACGCGTACCGTCCCATTCTGGAGAATGATGCAGTAACGAACGCGCTGTAAAGCCTCTTTGACTTTTTTTGCCTCCGCAAAAAAGGTCTCAAATGCCTGAGAATGAAGATAGCGTTGTAGAATTTCTCGAAATGCAAGCAGTCCCTTTGAACACAGGGAGATTGCCGAAATCCCCTCTCCCAAATCAACCAGGGCCTTGCCATAGACGAGGGCGGCTTCCAAAAACCATCCAGCTTGATGATAGTGATGATCTAATTTTTCGCTCAAAGCCAGGTAACGCCGAACCCGCACCATTTGTTCGGCAAAAGCCTTCAAAGCATCGATCAAAACCTCATTGTTGAGATCACGCGCGATTTCTTGCCGGTAACGAATGGTCAGGAGGTCATTGGGGGGCGTATAGTACAGAGGTTTTAAGTTGTATTCCTGTTTCCGCGCCGTGATCGCCTGAATAACTTGATCGAGGTTCAGGTCAGGGAAGCATTCGGGTTGGAGAGTGATTTCGTTAATTTCATTCTGTTCCCATAGGATACTGAAGAAGTTCATCTTCTCTCTCCATTACCAATCTACCATTTCGGCTGTCCCCATCGCCGACAACGAGCGCCAGCAGGAATCGAGTACAAGAGAAAGGGCAGAAAAAACCATTGAGTCTCCAAAATAAAAAAACCTCCACGGATTCAACATCCAGTAGAGGCTATCAGTCCACCGACGGTTATGGCGAGCCTCATCGCCTACCCAATTCTATCACAGCTCGAAAAATGAGTCTACGGCAAAATGAGCAAATTTTAACGCCAGGAGGGGGAGCGTTTTACGGGTGTAAGACGCTGCCTTTTTGGCGTTTCGGAAGTGCGCTTAAAAATCGCTCAGATGATGCTACCTTTTCCCTATCTTTGTCGATTTTCGCGCACGTAATAAGCTGCGCCAATGATCCCTAAAAATAAACCCAACACCGAAGCCGTATAGGACAGAAAATTCAAAAAGAAGGTCGATTCCAGGACTTTAATGACCATCAGAAAGGGAAAAATTACCCCGCTCAAACACAACACAAATCCGATGAGGATCAGTTTCCAGGCTCGCATGTGGAAATTATAGCATAGAATTTTGGAGTGCTGAAGCCGTGCTTCAGCTCCTTGCAAAAGCGTGGCTTTCGCACTCCAAAAACGTTTTCAATCACTCCATGTATCTTTATGCAACCAGCATGCCACGCGATGATCGGGAACCGGGGTAAACTCCGGCGGGTCTTCGACCTCACATAAGCCCTGGATCATCTGCGCACAGCGAGGGTGAAAACGGCACCCAGGGGGAGGTTTGACCAGACTGGGCGGCTCACCCGGCGGCACTTCGCGGAAGGTTAAGGCATTGCGCGCATCCGGATCGGAGGTTGCCGAAAGCAAAGCGTGGGTATAGGGATGAAGAGGATTTTTCAACAGTTCCCCAATCGGACTCTGCTCCACTAGCTTGCCGGCGTACATCACGAAGATGCGCTCCGAAAAATATTTGACCGTGGATAAATCATGGGTAATGTAGATAAACGACAAATGATGCGATTCTTGCAAACCCCGCAAGAGCTTCAGGATTTCCACCCGCACCGAAGCGTCGAGCATCGAAACCGGTTCATCAGCCACGATTAATTTCGGGTTCAGAATCATTGCCCGCGCAATCACCACCCGTTGCTGTTGCCCGCCGCTTAACATGTGCGGGAACTTGCCTAAAAAGTCTTCCACCGGGTAGAGCTTGACTTCTTCCATGACGCGATGGATGCGCTCTAATCGCTCCTGGCGGCTCTTGACCCCGGCAATCACCAATGGCTCTTCCAAAATACGCCGTACGCTCATGAAGGGGGGCAAGGCGCCGTAAGGATCTTGCTGGATATACCCAACCTGCGAACGGTACCACTTCAAGGTAGCCGAGTCGGCTTGGGCAATGTCCTTGCCTTCAAAGATCACCTGACCCTGACGGGGTTTTACCAGACCGAGAATCGTCTTCATTAAAGTGGATTTACCGCAACCGCTCTCACCGACCACTGCAATGGCTTCGCCGCGATGCAGGTCAAAGTTAACGTTATCCACCGCCCGCACATACCCCACAATGCCAAACCCAAAGCGGCGCAATTCATACCAGACATGCAAATTTTGAATGGAGAGCAACATCTGGCGTTGATCGATTTCAGAAGTGACTCTGGAGGGGGCTTCTATGACCATGCAAACTCCTCAGGCATATAACCAACAGCGCACTTTACGGCCATCTTTTTCAATCACCGGCGGCTCTTCGGAGCATTTTTCAAAGCGCGCCGGACAACGTTCGGCAAAGCGGCAACCGCTTGGCGGTGAAATCAAGCTGGGTGGTTGACCGGTAATGAACTGCGGATCTTGATCGGCGCGCAAGCGCGGTACACTCGCCATCAGCATTTTGGAATAGGGATGGAGCGGATCGGGAAAGAAATCCTTCGCTTCGCCGGTTTCGACAATCTGGCCGGCGTACATGACCGCGACATCGTCCGCCAGTTCACTGGAGGTAGCAATATCATGGGTGATCAGGATAAAACTGGTGCCCAGTTCTTTCTTGATCCGCTTGAGGGTGTTGAAGATATTGGCTTGGGTTAGCAAATCGAGCGCCGAGGTTGGCTCATCGAGGATGACCAGGCTGGGCAGGGTCACCAAAGCCATGGCAAGGGCTACCCGCTGGCGCATCCCGCCGCTCAATTCAAAGGGATAACGGGTGAGGAAATCTTCGGCAACGCCGACCCGTTGAAACATCGTCCGTGCCGCTTCGAGAGCTTCAGCTTTGCTCATCCCCATGTGGATCATGGCCGGCTCTGCCACCTGATCGCCAACCCGCAGGACGGGGTTGAGGGCATTCATCGCTGCCTGGGGAACCAGCGACATTTCCACCCAACGGATATTCTGACGAAATTCCTCATCGCTCAGTTGCATGACATCGCGGTCGTGGAGAAAAATTCGCCCGCTGTAGCGGGCAATATTGCGCGGCAACAAGCGCAAGATCGCCTTGGCAAGCGAGCTTTTTCCACAGCCCGATTCGCCCAAGATGACCACGGCGCGATTGACTCCCAGCTCAAAATCCACGCCATCCACCGCCTGCACCGGGCCGCGCAGGGTCGCAAAGTACATCACCAGATTTTCAACGCGTAAGAGCTTGCCATTGGTCGAAACCATCAAACACCTCTCAGGCGCGGATTGAAGATGCGATCGAGGGAAAAGCCCAATACAGCAAAAGCCAGCCCGGTGATCATCAGCAATGCCGAGGGCTGTAAAACCCAATAATACATACCTTTGTAAAGAGCCCCATTGAATTCCGCATCCTGGATGATCTTGCCCCAGGTTGGCAAGACCGGGTCGCCAAGACCTAAAACCGCCAGTGAAGCTTCTAGAAAAACGTAACTCGGGATACCTGTCACCAGAGCAGGGATCAAGAGCGGGATAATACGCGGTAAGAGATAACGGATGATTATTCGTCCGTCACCGGCATTATAGGCTCGAGCTGCTTCTATATAGGGCATCTCTCGGACTTGTAAGAAGATGGCGCGATAGTTTTTGATCGCCCCTCCAAAAATGCTCAGCAAAATCGTTACCCCAAGGATAACAAAGATACTCCGCGAATAAAAGGTGCCCACCATAATCAGGATCGGCAAAAATGGCAAAACAAGATTAATTTCTGTCACCCTTTGGATAAGATCGTCCACCCAGCCTCGATACCAGGCCCCGATGGCTGCAATGATCATGGCTAAAACCGATGTCCCCAGGGAAGCGATCAGCCCAAAAGCCATGGCAACAGGTAACCCCCACAACAAGCCGACCTTTAGGTCTCTCCGCATGTGGTCAGTTCCAAACCAGCCGTAGACTTTACCGTATTGGATAAATTCCACTTCTACGTCTGCGTTTGGATCAAAGGTTACGATTTCAATCATAAGTTGATAGTCGCCTTTTAGCGGTTGAGGTGGATCTGATTGTGGAACTGAATATAACCCAATTTCAGCATCCAGGCCTTTTAAGCGTTGACGAAGTTTAGAATCCTGAGCAAAACGAAAGTTAACTTTTGCCCCTTGCAAACCAAAATCAGCGATACGGATCTCACGCTCATCAGGTGTCATCCAACGCAAGGAAACAAAAGGCGCTTTTTCTGCATTCGAAATAAAAAAGTACATTGAGAGCTCTTGGGGATATTCATCAGAATTGAATTCAATCGGAATAGCTATTTTGATGCGTTGGCCGTCGCCAGAAGGTTCATAACTTTTTGTCTCAGGACTATCCAGGGTGCTAAAAATGATCGTATCAGGCAACTTTTTCGTTCGAAACCAGTTAATCCATTTGGGAGGTACAATTTTGGGCAAACGGTACCAGACATCCTCTCCCCCCCGCCACAGGCGAACAGCTTCTTTGTAAGGAATAGCATAAACCACCCAAATGGATGCCACAAGGAGGATAAAAATGACGATCAGGCTGATAATGGCAGAGGGATATTGGCGAAATTCATTCCATGTTCGTTTAAGGGTATTCATTGGCCTCCCTCCTGTCCACCAATCTTCACTCGTGGATCGACTAAGGC
>Ga0209101_1002963_pt1 | contig 10620 bp, 8 predicted proteins | sample ConPoolayeCmetaG_FD_185481 | JGI IMG/M metagenome (GOLD analysis project Ga0209101, IMG submission 185481) | Hot spring microbial mat communities from California, USA to study Microbial Dark Matter (Phase II) - Cone Pool mat layer C metaG... ... | reverse complement strand
TCGTTGCACAACCCCGTCCCCGCGATCCTCGCGCTATTTTGCGCGCCGCCGAGAATGAGTCCTTTCCGCCTAAAAAAACATGTCATCTCAAGGCGTGTGGAGTATATCGGTTCCCGTCCGAGGGCGGCTCACCCCTCAGCCCACGTCGGCCAGGTCGAGTGCATGGCCGTAGCGAGCGAGCACTTGCCGGCGAAGCCCGGCGTGTTCGGGACGCGCCAGCCCGGGATCGGCTTCCGCCAACTCGCGGGCGTCCCGCCGCGCCTCGTCGAGGATCTCGGCGTCGCGGGCCAGGTCGGCGATCCGGAACGGCGGCAGCCCGTGCTGGCGCTGTCCCAATAGTTCGCCTGGCCCGCGAAGCTCGAAGTCGATCTCGGCCAGGCAAAAGCCGTCGGTCGTGGATTGAAACGCCTTGAGGCGCTCTTCGGCCTCGGGGGTTTGTGGATCCGCGAATACGCCGCAGAAACCGGGATGGACGCCGCGGCTGATCCGACCGCGCAGTTGGTGCAACTGGGCCAGGCCGAATCGCTCGCCTCCTTCGATCGTCATCAACGTGGCGTTGGGCACGTCCACGCCCACTTCCACCACCGAGGTGCAAACCAGCACCTGCGCCGCCCCGCTTCGGAAGTCGAGCATGACGGCGTCCTTCTCCTCGCTCGACATCCGGCCATGGAGCAATGCAATCCTGAATCCTTCCAGAGGCCCGTTGACCAACGATTCGTATACCGCCTGCACGCTGGCGGCGTCGACCGCTTCGGATTCCTCGACCAGCGGGGCGACGACGTAGCCTTGGCGCCCCTCGCGGAGCTTTTTGGCGAAAAAAGTCCACCACCGGTCCCGCTCGTGCTCCCGCACAAGGTAGGTGTGGACCTTTTGCCGTCCCGGCGGGCTGTCACGAAGGGTGGAGATGTCGAGGTCGCCGAACAGGCTCATGGCGATGGTGCGTGGGATGGGGGTGGCGGTCATCACGAGGTAGTGCGGCTCCAACACGGCAGCGACCGCCGCGGAAGCCTGTTTCAGCGTCGCCCGCTGACGGACCCCGAATTTGTGCTGCTCGTCGATGACCACCAAGCCCAGCTTGGCGAACTTGACCTCTTCTTGGATGACGGCGTGGGTGCCGACAACCAGGTCGATGTTGCCCGCCCCGATGCCGCACAAGACCGCCTCGCGCAAGCTGGGGGCCAGACCGCCGGTGAGCAGGGCGCGGCGGACCTTGCTGTGGGCCAGGAGCTGATCGAGGGCGCGGGCGTGCTGGCGAGCGAGGACCTCGGTGGGGGCCATGAGCGCGGCCTGGTAACCGTGGGCCACGGCGAGCAGCATGGCATAGACGGCCACCACCGTCTTGCCCGAACCTACGTCCCCCTGCAAGAGCCGCTTCATCGGCTCGCCGCGACCCATGTCGGCCGCGATTTCGGCGATCGCCTGTCGCTGGCTTGCCGTGAGTTCAAAAGGGAAGAGGCGTCGGATTCGGGCATCGATCTTGGGCGTGGCCTCCAGGACCGGCGCGAGGCTCGACGAGCGCTGCTGCCGCCGTTTCAGCGCCAAGGCCAACTGGAGGACGAAGAGTTCCTGGTAAATGAACCGCCGCCGAGCCTTTTCGAGGGCCTCGCGAGAGTCCGGAAAATGGATCGCCGGCAAGGCTTGCTGAATCGGCCAAAGCCCATGGGCTTTCAAATACTCCGCCGGAAAGACCTCCTCCAACAGGCCCACGTACTCATCCAGGGCCGCTCGGATAATTCGCCGGAGTTGCCACTGCATCAGGCCTTCGGTCAGCGGATAGATCGGCAGGATGGCCCCCCGCGGTTCTTCATCGTTCGACAGGGCCGTCACCTTGGGATGGATCATTTCCCACACCAATCCGTTCTTTTTCGGCTTGCCGGAGAACATGAACCGCTGACCGAGCGAAAACCGTTCGCGCAGGAAAGGCTGGTTGAACCACAAACCGCGCAAATGGCCCGTGCTGCCGCGGAGCAAAACCCCGAGGACGCAGCGTCCCGTGGCAGTGTTGCGAAGCTCGACGTCTTCAACCACCCCGAGCACCGACTGCAAGAGGCCTTCCTCCAAGTCGGCGATCTCGCGCCGCTCGGTCAGGTCCTCGTAGGCGCGGGGAAAGAAGAACAACAGGTCGCGAACGCGCCATATCTGAAGTTTTTGCAACAGTTCTGCCCCGCGAGGACCGACCCCCTTAAGGTATTGGACCGGCGTCGCGAGCTGTTCAGCGGCGGGTTTAGTTGACTCGCTCATGGAGGTATTGTAGACAGGGAAAACCGGCCGCAGTAGCCGTGAACACCGGCGCGCCATGCTGGCCCCGCGCCGGGCCTCGACCCCGGATCGTTGACCATGCAACATCCTTCCGCCTCGAAAAGCCCTCCGTCGCACGAAATGCTTCTCCGCGTCCGCTACAGCGAGACCGATCAGATGGGCACGTACTACAATTCGCGTCCCTTGGAGTGGTTCGAATGCGCCCGCAGCGAGTTGATGCGATCGCTCGGCAGGCCATACACCGAGATCGAACGGGCGGGTTTGTTCATGCCGGTGCGCGAGGCCCACGTCGAATACCTGGGCAAGGCCCGCTACGACGACCTCCTCCGCGTGCGATCCGTGCTAACCATGCCCAGCCGCGCCCAAATTCGCTTCGACGTGGAAATCACCCAGGCCGAAACGGGCCTGCCCGTCTGTCGCGGCTACACAATTCACGCGGTGGTCAATGCCGCAGGCAAACCGGTCCGGCCGCCGAAATGGCTGGCCGAACTTGTTTCCGCGGAAGGGGCGCAAGCTGGGGAAAATGGGGCAACTCTTTGCCCTTGACCGTCTTTCAATAAACGGCTATTTTGGCGACCGTTCGGATCGGGGGGGGCATGGCGCCAGCGTGCCTTGCCGGTGAGCAGACGATGGAGAGTCCCGCCTTTTTTCAATTTACGGCCTCAAAAGCATGGAACGCTGGCTGTTGGCCTTCTATCTAGCGCTGAGCGGACTTGCCGTAGTGCAGGCCGTTCTTGTGGTTGTGCAAACCTGGGAACACCATCGCTACGCGCGGAGCCGTTTGGCGCGGATGCGCGGCTACCCCCGCAAGGGCAGGGCCCTGATCGTCGTGCCATGCCGCGGAATGGACGTGGGGCTGTCACGCAATCTTCATTCGCTGTTTCACCAGGACTATCGGGACTATCAAATCCGGTTCGTCGTCGAGAGCGAGTCCGATCCGGCCTGTGCCGTCATTCGGCGATTGATCCTCGAACATCCTCAGAAGCTGGCCGAGTTACAGATCGCGGGCGAGGCCCATAGGGAAGGTCAAAAGGTCCACAACCTACGCCATGCCACGGGGGATTTGCCGCCGGACGTGGAGTATCTGGCCTTTGTCGATTCCGATGCCCGCTTGCGCCCGCAATGGCTTCGCGCGATGCTGACGCGATTGGATCGCCCCGGGGTGGGCGCGACCACCGGCTATCGCTGGTTCGTGCCTTCGCGTCCCAGCTTGACGAACTGTTTGCTTTACAGCGTCAATTCGAAGATCGCGGTGCTTTTCGGTAGCCGCTGCCCTACGATCGTTTGGGGCGGTTCCTGGGCCATGCGGCGCGACCAATTCGAGGCCTTGAAAGTGCGCGAGGCGTGGGCGGGGACGTTGAGCGACGATCTGGTCGTCAGCCGTGTGCTTCGCGAGGCGGGGCTCCGCGTGTTGTTCGAACCGCCCTGCCTTGTGACGTCGCCATCCGACGTAACCTGGGGCAGACTGTTCGAGTTTACCCGCCGTCAGTATTTGCTCGGCCGGTGGTACGTGCCTGGCGGCTGGCTGTTCGCCCTGGGAATGACCACGTTCGTCAACGCCGTGGCCTTGGCGAACGTCGGCCTGTTGGTGGCGGCGATGGCGACGGGCGTGATCAAGCCATGGGCGCCGGCCGCGTTCTGCGGGGCGTTTTATGCGCTCAGCGTGTTTGCCGGACTTTTGCGTCAGGACCTGGTGCTCTCGTACTTTCCCCGCTTGTACGCCCACCTCCGCCGTGCCCGTCGCTTCGAAGTCTGGTTCAGTCCCCTGGCCTCGCTGGTCAACTGGGCGAGTGTCCTGCTTTCGATCCGGGGCCGATCCGTGTGTTGGCGAGGCATCGGGTACGAGGTTGCCAAGGACGGGACCGTCGCGGCAACCTGGCGGGCCGAGTCGGCCGAACCGCTCGCTCCGGCAAAACCCGAGAACTCCGCGCCGGCGGAAGATCCCGCCGAACCGGACGTCATTCCCTTGCCTTCGCTTCAGGACCGCGTGCGGAGGAGGGCAAGGTCGCGACGGCATACCGCATAGCGGGCAAGGCTCGTGGCTCGAAATTCGCGGCTGCGCCGATTTGCGAAATGCGATCCTTTGACCTAGACTTGCAATGGGTCGCCAGCCCATCGACCTGCGTGCTGGGTTCTCCGGCAGCGTGGCGGGCAAGCGTGGCGGCGGCTTCTTCTGGCTCGTCTCATGAACGCTTCCGTTTCGGTCGCACCACCACCCATTGCGTCCGGAAACTCCAAAGTGCGCGACGCGCTGGCCGAGCTGATCGCCGGGAGAGAAGAGCTCGGCCAATTCATGGAAGGCATGCTCGAGGAGCTGGAAGACCTCCAGTCGCAACTTGAGGAACGATGCCGGGCGATGGCCGACGAGCGGCGGCGGCTGGAAGAACAGTTGCGCCAGCAGGCAGCCGAGTTGAGCCAGCAGCGGGCGGAACTCGACGCGCAAAAACAGCGCGTGCGCGAGCAGGTTCGCCGCGAGGTCGCCGAGGCGACCGCACAATTCGCCGAAACCATGGTCCACCAGCGGCGGCAGATGGAGGAAGAACGCGCCCAATGGCGCGAGGAATTGACGCGGATGCGCCAGCTCCTCGAATTCCTCGTCGCTTCGCCGAAATCCAAATCCCACCGTCCGCCCGCCGAAAACACCCCGCTTTCCCATGTCCCTTGAGTCCGATTCCACCCATGCAACCAGAGCACCCTCGCTTCAATCCGCGAGCCAACTACCACAATCCCCATGGCAGCCCTCCTTCGTGGTCTAGCGAGAGGGGGATGAACGGGAAAGAGGCACGGCCTCGACCGCCCTCGAAAGACCTGGATCCCAGCGATCCCGCCGTCTTGGAAAAGCTCGAACGCCTGGATGACCTTGTCTTCGACGCCATCGCTGGCAGCCGCGAGGCACTCGACGAGCTGATGGGCTTCTGGCCCAAAGTGCGAGATGAATGGGGCAACGATCCTCTGGTCGCCGAGTCTCGGGAGCAATACCTGCGCTACGCCCTGGCAAGCTGGGACAAAATCATCCAAAGCACCGGTCAGCGCAACCCTGCCTTGGCGGTGCAATCGCTAGAGGTTCTCTGCCTGCTGTTTGACGGGACCACGGCATAGCTCCGCCCAGGCGTCCCCCGAAGGGGCACCCGGGGGCCGCGAGCGGGCAACCGCCAAGCTCAATCAGTGACCTTGTACACGAGGTCGTGTTCCCGGGCGTGTTCTTTGACCTTGATCCCCACCGAGTTCCCCGGTAAGGCCGTCGAGACCGCCTGATTGTCGACCTGCATCGAGTCGACCTTCTGCGTGAAATCGCTCGTGTGCCCTTTGATGTGGATCGTGTCGCCGACGGAAAGCGAACCGGCGGTGACCTCAATGGCCGCAACCCCGATCTTGCTGAAGTAGTGGGTGACTTTGCCGATCTGCGTCTCTGCCATGGCGCCGCGCTCCTTTTGGAAAGATGGAATCCAGGCTTCGTGACCGCCGCGCAGATCCACCGCGGCTCCGCAATCGCAGTCGATCGCGCGACCGAACTGAAACAAGACAGCGTCGTATTCCGCCCCGCAGCGGGGGCATCGAATCGCCACGCAAACTCTCCCACCCATCATTATGGCATCATCCCCCGCCGCGGCAAGAGGGCTGCCTCGCCGCCTCCCCGCCGCCTTTCAGTTTCTTCACGCGCCGCTGCGAAAATTCCCCTGACGAGACGCTCGGCGTGGGGAAATCGTTTTCAGGTCTGAGTTGGCGCCGCGGTCGCTTGAGCCGGCAACAGGTCCTGGTTCTGGCGATCGATCTTTGTCAACTCCTCGACGATGGCGTCCACGGTGTAGCGAATCTGCTCCTCGGTATGCAGCGACGTGATGAAGAATCTCAGCCGGGCAGCGCTCTCCTCGACGGCCGGATAGACAATCGGCTGCACATTGATCCCCCGGTGGAACAGGGCCTTCGAAAGTCGCAGGCTGCGGATCGAATTGCCGAGGATGATGGGAACGACAGGCGAATCCTTGCTGAGACCGGTGTCCAAGCCACGTTGTTGGGCAAGTTCGAGGAAGAGTTGGGACCGCTGGCGCAGCCTGGCGACCCGTTCGGGTTCGGCTTGCAAGAGCCTGCACGAGGCCAAGGCGGCCGCCGTTGCCGGCGGCGAGAGGCCCACGCTGTAGACAAAACCCGGCGCGGTGTACTTCAACAGCTCGATCAACTCCCGGCTGCCGCCGATGTATCCCCCGCAACTGCCAAACGACTTGCTCAGGGTGCCCATCCAGATGTCGACCTCGCGGCGGTCCACGCCGAACCGTTCGCCGATGCCGCGGCCAGTTTCGCCGAGCGTGCCGATGGAATGGGCCTCATCGACCATGAGCAGGGCCTTGTGCCGATTGCGGACCTCGATGAACCGCGGCAGGTCGGGGATGTCGCCGTCCATGCTGTACACGCCCTCGATCACGATCAGCACGCGACGGTACTCGTGGCGAAACTTCTGGAGCAACTCGTCGGCGGCTTTCCAGTCGTTGTGCGGGAACATCCGCCGTCGCGCCCCGGAAAGGATCGCGCCCTGGAGGATGCTGTTATGGGACAAGGCGTCGTGGAGGATGAGGTCCCCGGGCTTGAACAGGTGGCCGATCACGGTTTCGTTCGTGGCGTGGCCGCCGACGAAGGCGACGACCGCCTCGACCCCGAGGAAATCGGCCAACGTCTTCTCGAATTCGCGGTGCAGGTCCTTCTCGCCCGAGACCAGCCGACTGGCCGATACGCTGGTGCCGTACTTGGCCGCGGCTTCCTGGACCGCACGCACCACGACCGGATCGCCCGACATCCCCACGTAATTGTAACTGGAAAAGCTGATGTATTCCCGGCCGTTGATGATGGTGCGATCGTTGGTCAGGCCCTGGTGGACCGTGAAATAGGGATTGCCGATCCCGGCGGCCTCGGCCAACTGGAGACGCTCGCGGAGCTTCTGGAACTCGGGAAACTCGGCCACGGTGTAGTATTCGGTGGGAGTTTGATAATCGGCCGGACGCGCGGACGCGGCGCGAGGTTCCACGCCCAGATACTTCTCGACCGCCTCGACCACCTGGCGACAGGTTTCCAATTGGGGGAGGATTTCCTCGGGAAACCTGCCGCCAAATCGTTCCTCCAGACCGGCGAGCACTTCCATGCGTTCCAGAGAATCGAGGCCGATTTCCGTGATCGGCGTGTCCAAGGTCAATTCGTCCGCCCGTTCCCGAGCGATCAGCCGCACTTGTTCCAGCACGATCTCGGCGGTGCGGCCGACGTCGATCTTGGCGGTCTTCTTTTTCGGGAAGGTGACGCGTGAACCGTTCTTGCCGACCGGCGTCGCCCGGGCGGCCACGCCCACGGTGTCGCGCCCATCGCTGGACCTGAAGCGTGGCTCGCTGGGTTGGGAAGAAGCGAAAGCCGCGTCCCGCGAGGCCTGCCACTGCGCCACAACTTCCAGAGTCCCTTCCAAAAAGCCCGCCCGGCAAGCGTGACGCTGGATCTTGCCGCTGGACGTCTTGGGAATCGAACCGGCCTGCACGAGCACGATCGCCTCAACGGGCAAATCGTGCTCCTCGGCCACGGCTCGTCGGATCGCTTGAAAAACCTCCTCCACGTCGTCGCGGTAACGCCGGTGCAATTCCTGAACCACCACCAGCCGTTCCTGGCCGTCGATTTCCACGGTAAACGCCGCGCCGCAATCGGGCAACAAGTGCGGATGGGCTTGCTGGACCGAAAGTTCGATGTCTTGAGGATAAACGTTCACCCCCCGCAAAATCAGCAAATCCTTGATTCGACCGGCGACAAACAGTTCGCCATCCTTCATGAACCCCAGATCGCCGGTGCGAAGGAACGGACCGTCGCCGACGTCCTTGAGGAAGGCGCGGAAGGTGCGTTGGGTGGCCTCGGGTTGCTGCCAATATCCCTTGGCGACGCTGGGGCCTTTGACCCAGATTTCTCCCACCCGGTCCGGCTCGCACTGGGTGAGCGTGTCCGGGTCGGCAATGACGATTTTTTGGTCCGGAAGCGTTTCGCCGCAACCGACCAAGGCCCGAACGCCTTCTTCTTCCGGATTGGCGTCGACGACCTGGTTCCGTGACAAGGCCGCCGTATCGAACCAGCGAATGACGGGCGGGTTCTTGGCATACCCGCCGGAGACGATCAAGGTGGCCTCGGCCAGCCCGTAGCATGGATAAAACGCTTCGCGGCGAAATCCACACGGCCCAAAAGCCTCGCAGAACGCCTCGATCGTTTCCGCCCGCACTGGTTCCGCGCCGTTAAACGCCACCGTCCAACTGCTGAGGTCCAGCGTCTGCTTCTGTTCCGCTGTAATCTTGCGCACGCAAAGGTCGTAGGCAAAATTAGGCCCACCGCTGGTCGTCCCGCCAAACCGCGAAATCGCCGATAGCCAGCGAAACGGCTTTTGCAGAAATGCCATCGGCGACATGAGGATGTTGGGCCGGCCCACGTACAAGGGCTGGAGGATCCCGCCAATCAGGCCCATGTCGTGGTAACTCGGCAACCAGAACACCCCGAGTCCCGATCGCGTATGTTCGAAGGCGTAGGCGATCAGGGCCGAATTATGCAACAAGTTGGCGTGATCGAGCATGACTCCCTTGGGCGTGCCGGTCGAACCCGACGTATACTGCAAAAACGCGAGCGTGTCTCCGCGAACGTCGGGCGGATCCCATTTGTCCTCGATCCCCTCGGGAATATGCGACGTGGCCAACCAAGTGAGTTGTTTCAAATGGGGTGTTTCGTCGATCAGCGGCTCAACTCGGGCCAGGACCGAATCGGTGGTGAGGGCTACCTTGGCCTGGGCGTCATCGGCAATTGCCTGAATTCGGGCAAGCGATCGGTTCCTTCGGGGGGGATAGACGGGGACGGCGACCACGCCTGCGTACAAACACCCGAAAAACGCCGCAATGAACTCCAGACCAGCCGGGTAAAGCAGCAATGCCCGTTCACCAACCAGATCCAACGATTGTAACCAAGCCCCGATGGCCCGAGCCTGACGGTCCAGCTCGCGGTTAGTGAGGTGGATCTGTTCATTTTCGCCGTCGACCAGGTAGGTAAAAGCGATGTCTTCGCCTTGATATCTCGCACGATGGCGGACAAGATCGACGAGAGTGGGGGGGCCAAAAAACGTGCCTGGCAGCCGGTCCATGTGTGCCACGGAGGAAAACCTCGTTGCGCGTGAGTCTATCGGTTTTGGATTTTCTGAACCTCAACTCGCTTCGGTAATGCGCTATCCCTAAAACCAGAAGATTTGGGGTAAACCGAAAAACTTGTGGTTTCTAACTAAATTGAACATCCTACGATAGCTTCGGCGCCGTCGCAACCAGTACTTTGGCCCTTGACTGCGCAAAGTACTACCTGTATTATCCCCCGGAAGTAGTGGTCGCTCCTCAATGGACTTGTTCAATGGCCCCTTCAAAAATGTCGCGGTCGTCGGGTTGGCCCCGGATCGATGGCGTAATGAATCCCTGCGATTGCGGAGTATTGGGTTATGATCCGGGTAGTCTGTCCGCACTGCTCGGCGAAGCTTGATGCCAAGGATGAGTTACTCGGTCAGACCCGCAACTGCCCTCGTTGTGGGAAACCGGTGGTGATTCGCCCCGCCGAAAACAAAAGTCCCCCCGGCGTAACGCCTTCAGGACCCTCGTCTTCGGCTGGTTCAAGCAAGTTGCCCACTCCAGTGCCCGACGCGCCGCAATCGACGGCCGAGGGCTTACTGCGACTTGCTCGCACGAACTTCTACCTGATCTGCGACCCCTCGCGCATCATCGCAACCTGGGAAAACAACGGTCAGGGGTGGCGGATCCGGACGGAACACGGATTTGCCAGCGCCACGCGAAATCCGGAGAAGATTCCAAGCCAGGGAGACTTCAAACTTGTCGAACTCCGGATGGATCAGCGTGGGGACGAAATGCAGCTTCGGGGGCTTCGGGTCTATCAGTTGGCGAAACGATGGGCACTTAACGGCCTTGGGCGTGGCGACGACGTCGTGTGCAAGTCGATCACCGGTCCAGGTTCCCTCCTCCGCATTCAAAAAAATGCCGTGCGAGCCCAGCTCCAGGAACGATTCATGCGCGAAGTCTGGGGCAACGCTACCGACGTGCTCGACTACCTCTCCAACGACGACTACCATTCGCCTGGCGCGGGGGAATAAAGGCCTGCGTCGGGATTTGCCATTTCTCTCTTGAGATTCTCCGTTCTTATCCTTCGCACGCATTGAGATGACATGTTTTTCGGGCGAAAAGGACTCATTCTCGGCCGCGCGCAAAATAGCGCGAGGATCGCGGGCACGGGTTTGTGCAACGACGCCCGCCTACGGGCGTTTTCCGCCGCAGGCGGTCTTCGGCCCGGGCATTCATGCCGGGTATCCGT
>Ga0209101_1002960_pt1 | contig 10623 bp, 12 predicted proteins | sample ConPoolayeCmetaG_FD_185481 | JGI IMG/M metagenome (GOLD analysis project Ga0209101, IMG submission 185481) | Hot spring microbial mat communities from California, USA to study Microbial Dark Matter (Phase II) - Cone Pool mat layer C metaG... ... | reverse complement strand
ATTTTTTGTACTTGTCTTTTTTTATCAAAATGTTTTAAAAATTAATTATAATGTCTATTTTAAAGATTTTTTCTTCTTTGCTTATTTTTGTTTTTTTGTTTTTAAGTTTACCAATAAGTTTGTGTGCTCAAGAGGCAGAATTAGATCAAAAATTTGATTTTGAAAGAGCTTATCAAGATTATGTTTTTACACTTGATGTGTATAACACTAAACATTCTGAATACGTTTTAAGTAAAGCGCAATACGAGCAGGCAAAGACTTTAGTTGCTCAGTCAAAGGCGCGAGAGTCTGCTTTAAGTATGCTGGCGGCTAGAGACGATGTTGTAATCACTTATCTTACTGCAGTCAGGATGCGAATGGTTGAAGCAGAGGGTCTTAGCGACACTGTAAAACAGGGTATTTTCAGTAGGTTAGATGCAGAAGTTGATTGGTTTAAAGATCATAAAGCAAGACTTTCATCCTCTGGAACTCTCAAGGACCTTGAGGAGGATTCGGCTGAAGCGGCCAACAGATTTGGCAGGCTTTCACAAACGATTGCCTATGAAGCTTTGGCGACAATACCTTTTGGAACACTTTCTTTGTTGCGCCAGGAAACTTCTAATATACTCAAAGGTATTAACGAAAAGATTTCTCAAATAAGAATTAATGGGGACAAAGATACTTCAAAGCTGGAGCGTTGGGCTTTTGAGGTTGACGGCAAAATTACAAGATCTTTGGATAAAGAAATTGAAGCCCAGTCTTTGATTGTTAATTTTGTTCCTAGAGACAGGCAAGGGAAAACAAGTTATTTTCAAAATTTTAACGACATAATTTCTAAGCTTGATGAGAGCAGGCAGTTATTACGCGATGCAATTGGATCAATGAAAGAAATAATTAGAAATATAACGACCGTTTAACTTAGCATGGATAATCAGCAATCAACGAATCAATTAAATCAAGTTAGTCACCAAGAAGTTCCTCAAAAAACAAGTCCAATTATCCTGTTTTCTCAAAAAGTTGAAAAAATTTTAGTTAGGATAAAAAGTATTTTTGTTCGCTCCAGTAACAGTTCTCTTCCTTCTCAATCTCAATCCGCACTTTTGGAATCACAGGCGGTGCCTCAAGCGGTTAATAGCTCCACATTATCTTATCTCCCCAAAACGACTAAAGCCCAAGTTCCTAAAAAGAAACTTTTGGTTATTTTGCTGGGAGGCGTTTTTGTTATTGTTGCGCTTGTAATAGCTATGTCTTTCGGAAGGAAGAAGGATAAATTCTCCGTAATTTTGTCTCCGAGCCCTAGTCCGACTCCAACTCCAAGTATCGATTTGCCTTCCCAGTACGCAGACGATGAAGATATTAGAAAAATTAAAGAAGCAATTGAGAGTTTAAATCAAAAAATAAATGAATCAGATTTTAAGAATGACAAGCTTAGAATTCCTACGCTTGATTGGGAGGTAAAATTTAGATAATTAAAAAACTATCATATTTCTCAAGCTATCTTCAAGTTGCTTGTGCTTCTCTTCATAAATTTGGCGCTCTATTCTTTTTATTTCTGTTATGTCAGAATCAAAATAAGTCTTAAAGTAAAGTTTTACTGCGCGTCCGGATAGCCCGCTTTTCATTGCAAGTTTTTTGGATGCTATAACATATCTTTTGTAAGCTATCCAAGTGTCAAATTCTATTTTCCATGCTTTATAACCCAGGTAAATTTCAACCAAATACTTTATAAATCCTTCCCAGAAGGACGCAAAAGCAAAAGGGTTAATCCAAAAGTAAGTATAAACAATAAGAGGAACAACAACAAAAGGAATAAAACCAAGCTCCATAGTCAATTATATCATTATTGACCCAGTTTGTATTTTTTATCTTTTAAATTCTGATACCACGCGTAAAGCCCCGATGCGTGTTTGTCCATTTTTTCAAGTTCTTTGAATATTTGATCTCGAATTTGAATAGAGGTAATCTCAAAAATCCCCTCTTTTTCTATCCAGTTTGTGACTTTTTGGGCCAATTCAGACGCATCGATTGGTCTTAATCCAGCCGCAGTTGTGACACGAATAATTTTTTCTGAATCGTATGGCTCAATACTTCCATTTCTTTTGATGACTAATATTTTTTTCTCCATATGCGGATATGATATCACAAATTATCATGTTACAATTTTTCAGTGGACGATGTTCATTCAGCTATTGCAGAAAAGAGGCGTCTTGCTGAAGCTAAAGCAAGACAAGAAGCTGTTTTGGCCGCAATTGGAGAAGGAGTGGTTGTAGTGTCAGACAAGGGAGAGGTAATGTTTATTAACGAGCAAGCTCTTTCTATGCTTCAAATGGGTTCAGAAGATTTGATTGGTAAGCACTTGATTAGCGCAATAGAAATATTAGACAAAGATAATCGGCCGGTTTCCGGCGATGCGCACCCGATGCACCAAGCTCTTATTCGCGGGCAAAGATTTACCACTACGGAACTTAAATTTAAAAGAGCCGATGGTGAAAATTTCCCTGTATCTATCACTGCTTCTCCTGTGTTTTTACAGGGTGCTCTTATTGGCGGAGTTCTTGTTTTTAGAGATATAACTCGCGAAAAAGAAGTTGATCGCATGAAAACAGAGTTTATTTCTCTTGCCAGTCACCAGCTAAGGACTCCGCTTTCTGCCATGAAATGGTTTGCGGAAATGCTTTTGTCTGGAGATTCAGGAGAGCTGACAGAAGAACAAAAAGGAATGATTAATAATATTTATATTTCCAACGAGCGCATGATTGAGCTTGTTAATTCGCTTCTTAACATCTCACGTATAGAATCCGGCAGGATTATAATTGAACCCAAACCAACCAGATTAGAAGAGCTCGTAAGAGAGGTGCTATTAGAACTTCAGCCAAAAATTACTGAGAAGAAGCACAAAGTTACGGTCAGCATAAGTAGCAACTTGCCTAAAATAAACATAGATCAAAAACTAATTCGTCACGTTTACATGAATCTTCTTACGAATGCAATTAAATATACTCCCGATGCTGGTGAGATTTTCGTTATCATTTCAAAAAATGAAACGCAGCTTGTAAGTCAAGTGGCTGACAACGGTTATGGGATTCCGGCCAACCAGCAGGATAAAATTTTTCAAAAATTTTTCCGAGCTGATAACATTTCCAAAGTTGAAACCGATGGCACGGGTTTGGGTCTTTATTTAGTTAAAGCTATCGTAGAGGCTTCCGGCGGGCAAATATGGTTTAAAAGCCAAGAAGGCAAGGGAACTTCTTTTTGGTTTAGTTTACCTTTATCGGGAAGCAAACCAAAAACTGGTGAAGTTTCTATAAATTCCTGATACAATAAAAACATGGAATCCAATAACAGGCTTGTTATGATAATAGAGGACGAAGTAATTTTGCTTCAGGCTATAGAAAAGAAGTTGAGAAATGTTGGTTTTGAAACAGTGAGTTTTACCAAAGCTACGGACGCTTTGAGATATTTTGAAGACGGCGGAGAAAAGCCTGCGGCTATTTGGCTTGATTATTATTTGGAGGATGATATTGATGGTATAGCTTTTATGCAAAAACTTAATGAAAAAGAGGAGCTTTCAGGTATTCCCGTTATAGTTGTGAGTAATTCCGCAAGTCAGGAAAAAGTAAATGCCATGGTGGCCTTGGGTGTTAAAAAGTATTTATTAAAGGCAGAAAATCGCATTGAAGACATTGCGGCGACACTTCATCAGGTCTTAAATCCTCAATATGGGCAACAGCAATAAAAAAACTATTCTTATTGTTGATGATGAGGAGTTAATAACCGCAGCTTTAGCAAAAAAGCTCATAAACGCCGGCTATGATGTAATAATACAAAGAAACGGAGAAGAAGGTCTAAAAGTTGCATTGGAAAAACATCCGGATTTAGTTCTTTTGGATATTATAATGCCTAAAATGGATGGTGTAACCTTTTTAGGCAAAATAAGAAATGACGAGTGGGGGAAGAATGTTCCAGTTATTGTTCTGACTAATCTGGAGAGCGGGGAGAAGGTTCAAAAAAGCCTACAGCTTGGCGTCTACGATTATTTGGTTAAGACAAACTGGAGTTTGTCAGATGTACTTGAAAAGGTAAATCAATCACTGTCTAAGTAAAATGACAAAAGTGTTGGTAGCTGAAGACGATAAATTTTTGTCCGAAGCATATAAAACTAAATTTGCGAATGCCGGTTATGAAGTAAAGGTTGTTTTTGATGGGCAAGAAGCATTAAAAGAGTATGAAATTTTCTCTCCTGACGTTGTAATATTGGATCTTAAAATGCCTAGGGTTGACGGCTTTTGGTTTTTACAAGCTCTTGCCGATAAAGGTTTGGCAAAGAAGGTGCCTGTAATTGTAGCCAGCAATTCGGGGGATAAATCTGATATTGAACGCGCAATGAGCTTGGGGGCCGCCGATTATGTTGTAAAAAGCAATCTTTCCATGAAAGGTTTAATAGAAAAGGTGGAAGATGCGCTTTCTTCAAGGCAAAGAGACAGCGCTTTAGCATCATGATTTTGCAACCTCGTAACAAACGACTTTTGTTGTGCCTCTTTTTCTAATTAATCCTTGGTCTGTCAAATTTTTGAGGTCATAGCACAGATCTCTTTCGTTTACTTTGGCAAATCATTTTTTGATGAAGTTAAACTACACCGTTTTGCAATCTTTTTATTAATTACAAAGGGGGGTGTCTTGTCGCTCGGCAGAGCTTCGTGGTAAAATAATTTCAGTTAAAACTTCTTTGTTCTTCTTGTTGTTCTGCATTAAGCGCAGGATTTATACATATTTGTATATGTTAGGTTGTAAGTTGAGCGCGGAATGACAAAGAGGGTGGGTTTTAACTAAAAAATTATGGAAGTTAGAAATATTGCTGTTATAGCGCATGTGGATCATGGAAAAACCACATTGGTTGACGCAATGCTCAAACAATCTCACGTTTTCCGCGAGAATGAGGAGGAAATGACGCAGACTCAAATCTTGGATAGAAATGAATTGGAAAGGGAGCGTGGAATTACAATTTTGGCAAAGATTTGCTCAATAAACTACAAAAATTCCAAAATAAATATTATTGATACTCCCGGACACGCGGATTTTTCAGGAGAAGTTGAGCGAACTTTGGGGATGGCGGACGGGGCTCTTCTTATAGTTGATGCTCAAGAAGGTCCGATGCCTCAAACTCGCTTTGTTTTAAAAAAAGCTCTTGATTTAGGTTTGAAAATTATTGTCGTGGTGAACAAAATAGATAAAAAATTTGCAGATCCTGTTAAGGTGGTTTCAGAGGTGGAGTCACTTTTTTTAGAGCTTGCAAAAGACGAGTCCCAGCTTATTTTTAAAGTTTTATATGCGATAGGAAGAAGGGGAGTTGCTTTTGATTATTTGCCGGATAATTTAGATAAAGAAGGAAGCATATTGCCTCTTTTGTCTGCGATTTTGGAGACAGTTCCTAGCTCAACAACCCTTAACGGCCCTTTTAAAATGATGGTAACTTCTCTTGAAGAGGATGCCCACTTAGGTAAAGTAGTTATTGGTAAGGTTAGCCGAGGAGAGTTAAAAAAAGGCGATAAGGTTGTAGTTTCAAATACTTCTGACGAGTTTAGGGTGGAGAAGTTGATGATTTATCAGGGCCTTGAAAAAGTAGAGGTTGAAAAGGTAAGTTCAGGTGAAATTGTTGCTATCTCGGGAGTTGCCAAAGCAAAAATTGGGGATACTATTTCTGATTCTTCTGAAACTTCTCCGCTTCCACCTGTTACTGTAGGCGAACCGACTCTTCATATGTATCTTGGCCCAAACACCTCTCCTTTTTCCGGTCGTGAAGGCAAATTTGTAACCGGAAGACAACTTGAAGAAAGATTAGAAAGTGAACTTGCCAATAATCTTAGCATGAGGCTTAAAAAGTTGGGAAATGGGAAATTTATAGTTTCAGGCCGTGGGGAGCTTCACCTTTCAATTCTTTTGGAAACAATGAGAAGGGAGGGGTATGAAATGGAGGTTGGTAAACCTGAAGTTATTAAAAAAGAAGTCGACGGAATTGACGTAGAGCCAGTTGAAGAAGTCTCGGTCATAGTCCCAAATGAGTTTGTTGGAGTTATAAATGAGGAATTTGGCAAAAGGTACGCCAATTTGATTCACATGGAGCCGTCATCCAACGGAGACGTGGAATTTATTTATAAAATGCCGACCCGCGCCCTAATTGGTATTAGAAGTAAGCTTTTGACTGCCACAAAAGGGACAGTTATTTTAAGCTCCATTTTTTTAGGTTATGAACCTATTGGGAGGCAACTTCCCAAGATGCGGCGGGGAGTATTGATTGCTAGTCAGTCTGGAATTGCTCTTGCTTATGGTTTGGAAAATGCCCAGGGGAGAGGTACTGTGTTTATTAATCCCGGAGAGATGGTTTATGAAGGTATGATTGTTGGTTTAAATGCAAAAAATGAAGATATTATGGTTAACGTTTGTAAAGGTAAAAAGTTAACCAATATGAGGTCAAAATCTTCAGATGGCGTTATTCAACTAATTCCAGCAGCCAAATTTTCTCTTGAGCAATCTTTGGATTTTTTGGAGCAAGATGAGCTTCTTGAAATTACGCCGCTTAACCTTAGGCTTCGCAAAAAAAATTTAAGCTTGCTGGAGAGAAAAAGAAACAAAAACAGCTTTTAAAAACGGAAACTTGTAGTGGTATAATTCTTCATGGTCCAGACAATAAAATGTAAAAAGTGCGGTGCTGAAATTGAGATTTCGGAGGCTCTGACTCATCAACTTCAGGAAAAAATTAAAGAAACTCTTCAGGCGGAGCATAAAAAAGAATTAGAAGTTTTAAGGCGCGAAATAGAAGAAAAAGCCGCCGAAGACTTTAGGCAGGAGGTTGAAAGAAGCAAAAAGCTTGCCAAACAAGTTGATGAGTTGCTTGATGAGCTAAGAGCGTTAAGAAGAAAAGACGCAGAACGCGAGCTTGAAATGAAGAAAAAGCTCCTAGAAGAGGAAGAAAAAATTCGCCTTGAAGCTTTTAAGAAAGCCGAAGAAGAGCATAGGCTGAAGGATTTTGAGAAAGACAAGAAGCTTTCAGATGCCTTAAAACAGGTTGAAGAATTGAAAGCAAAAATAGAACAAGGCTCAATGCAAACACAAGGGGAGGTTTTAGAACTTGAACTCGAGGCCAGACTGAAACAGGAGTTTCCTATGGATTTTATATCTGAAATTAAAAAAGGGCAAAGGGGCGCAGATGTGCTTCAAGAAGTTGTAGACAAGCTGAGTCGCAAATGCGGAACTATACTTTGGGAGAGCAAAAATGCCAAGTGGAGCGAAAGTTGGATAGCCAAACTCAAGGAAGACCAGAGAGCGGCAAAAGCAGATTTGGCAGTTTTGGTAAGCGTTGATTTGCCTAAAGATGTGGAAACCTTTAATTATATAAATGGAGTTTGGGTGGTTTCTTGGAAAAATTTTGTTCCTCTTGCTTTGGCGCTTCGTTTTAATCTTGTTTCCCTTTATCACGAGCGACAGAGCCAGACAGGGCAGGAACAAAAAATGCAAATTTTGTATCAATATTTAACTGGTCCTGAATTTCGCCACAGGATTGAGGCGATAGTTGAGGCCTTTAGCAATATGCAGGAGGAGCTTGAGCGTGAAAAGCGATGGTTTAGTCTTAAGTGGTCTAGACAGGAAAAGGAAATTAGGAAAGTAATTGACCAGACACATGCAATGTATGGAGACATGCAAGGTGTAATTGGCAAAAGTTTGCCAGAAATTAAAACACTAAGCCTGCCTGACGTTGAATAAAAATACAAAACCCGCACTCAACAAATTAATTAATAGTCAAATTCTTGCCAAGGAGGGTTTAGAAGACGAGGTTTTTGTTCAATAGCATTGATTTTTTCAACGTCTATTTTTTCCATTTTCCATTCAAGAGACTTTAAATTATCTTTAATGTTTACAGGATTTGTGCTTTTTGGAATTGCTGCAATCCCTCGGCTTATTATCCAATTTAAAATAACTTGAGCGGGGGTAACATTGTATTTTTTGGATAGCTCGACAACTATCGGATTTTTAAGTTCATCACCCATGCCAAGAGGAGAATATGCGGTAAGAAGAATATTTTTGCTTTTGCAATATTCATACAACTCTTTTTGGTTAAAAGATGGATGAAGTTCTACTTGGTTGACAAAAGGTCTATATCCTTTGGAAATAATATCTTCAATATGGTGGATGGTATAGTTTGATACTCCGTAATATCTTATCTTTTTTGTATCTTTAAGCTCGCAGAAAGCGCCGAATGTTTCTTCGACAGGAATTTGCCTATTGGGCCAGTGAACCAGAAGAAGGTCAATATAATCAGTTTTCAGTTCATCTAGAAAACGTTCTAAAGAGCCTAAAACATTCCTGTAATTTAATTCTGTATACCAAACTTTAGTTGTTATGAAAATTTCTTCTCGCTTAATACCTGAATCTTTAACTGCTTTTGCCACTTCCTTGTGGTTCCCGTACCTATCTGCAGTATCTATATGCCGGTATCCCGCTTCCAATGCTTTTGATACTGCCTTTACGCACACTTCTCCCGTTAATTTCCAAGTGCCAAAACCAATAAAAGGAATATTAATATTTTTAGACATTATTAAATTATAATTATTTTGGTACCATTGACAAGGGTTTTAGATTAGTATCTTTTAATTGATTATGGATAAAGATTTTGAAAGTTATTTGTGCGATGCAATGGGCCAACTGCCTGAAGAATTTAAGAATAAGCTTAATAATGTTGATATTTTTATAGAAGATTATCCAAGCCAGAATCAGATTAACAAGTTTGCTAAGAGTAAAAAAGATTATTTACTGCTTGGGCTTTATGAGGGAATACCCCAAAACCGTCGCGGCAATTATGGGGTGGGAGGAGCTGTCCCTGATAAAATTACCATATTTCGCTACCCAATTTTATCATTGGCACGTTCACGAGAGCATCTAATTAAGCTTATCAAAGATACTCTCTTTCATGAAATCGGACACCATTTTGGTATGAGTGAAAGACAAATCAGAGAAGCGCAAAAGAAAAACAAATTAAGACGAATATAGTTTCTTTTTGTATTCTTCAAGCATTCTTTCTGCTGAAAATTGTTTACTTATTTGTATTGATTTTCGCATTCTCTCAATCCAATCTACTGGCAAACCATTTGGCCTGGTGTAATAAAGGGGAGCAATTTCTGTTTCCAGCAGATTATAAAAACTGTTTGCTACATCTTTTGGGTCAAGAACCCAACCAATTCCATCCCATTTAACTTCATAAGTCCAACCGTCCAAAACTGTGCAATTTAAAACTCCGTTTGCGATAGCTTTCATTCCGCTTGTACCGCAAGCTTCAAGATCCCCTTTTGGGGTGTTAAGCCACAAATCAGAACCAGAAGTCATGTGATTGGCAAGGGAAGTGTTGTAATTGGGAACAAAAATGCAGTGTCCGGATAGCTCTGTGGCAAAAAGATATATAAGTTCTTCAATAATTGATTTTGCTCCGGGGTCTGCAGAGTGAGAATTGCCAGCAAACAATATTTGAACTGGCATATCGGTATTGGTAATAATTTTCTTTAACCTTTCAATATCACTAAATATTGCTTTGGGCTCTTTGTAGGCGGCAAGCCTTCGTGCCCAAGTGATGACCATTCGGTTGTAATCATATTCAAATCCTGTACGCTTTTTAACTGTCTCGGCAAGTTCTTTCTTTTTGAGAACATGCAAATTCCATAGACCTTCGTCTGAAATATTGAAGTTTCTCATTTCAGAATCTTGCCAGCGAGGCAAGTGTACACCGTTTGTAATCGCGACCCAGTTGTAATTGGGGTGCTCTTTCTTGCAATATTTGCCATGGATTTTAGATACGGCGGATTGTTTGGAAGAAATATTTAAGGCAAACTTCGTTATGGAGAAATCTGTTTCGTTAACATGTCCTTCTTTCACAATATCATAAGGATCGCTTCTGCCAAGCTCGCTTGCAAAAGGCGCAGCCCAATATTTCACCGCATCAATATGATAGCTTGGGTTTCCAGCTGCAACCAAGGTATGGTTGGTGTAAACTATTTGTTTTTTTGCCTCCTTCCAAGCTTCTTCAAAAGGAATGGATTTTCCTTTCATTAACCCTTTAACGAGCTCCCAAATTAAAAATATTGGTCTCCCTTCGTTCATGTGGTAAAGGCGAGGCTTGATGTTTAGCAGGTTTATAAGTCTCACACCTCCAACGCCCAAAAGTATTTGTTGTCTTATTTGGCTGTCAGGATCGCCTGCGTAAAGCGTATCCATATCGTTTTTCCAAGGCTCCGGATTGTGATCAACGTCCGTAGAAAGAAAAAAGAGAATGGATTCGTCTGAAAGCCGAATATGGTATGACTTGACTTTAGTTTCTCCTATTGGGGAGGGGAGTGTAAACTCAAGCTGTTTTCCTGAAATAGTAGTTGGTCTTAAAAAACTGGTATCATGATCAAATTCGGAATCTCTTTTTTCTTCTTTGCCATCTGCTGTTATGTGTTGAATGAAGTTCTTGCCTTTGTATAAAATACCGACTCCCACTGTTGGTTCGTGAAGAGCGGCGGCGGCGTTCATATAGTCTCCTGCTAGCACTCCCAGACCGCCGGCGTAAGTAGGAAGCTCGCTGTCGATAGCAAATTCAGAGCAAAAATAAGCAACAGG
>Ga0209101_1002958_pt1 | contig 10628 bp, 6 predicted proteins | sample ConPoolayeCmetaG_FD_185481 | JGI IMG/M metagenome (GOLD analysis project Ga0209101, IMG submission 185481) | Hot spring microbial mat communities from California, USA to study Microbial Dark Matter (Phase II) - Cone Pool mat layer C metaG... ... | reverse complement strand
CCCCCAGCCTTCCCGGGTCGCCCCAGCCTACCCCCACCAGCGGCAGCTATCCGGGGCCGGTCACGCCCCTGCCGTCTGTGGTCCTGCCCACCACCGTCGCGCCCACGGCTTACCCGCCGTAAGGAGCGGGGAGTTGTCCCCTCAGAGCCAGTCTGAAAACCACTAAGGACACGAAGGACACAAAGAATTTTTCTTACCTGGTGCCCACGCTCCGCGTGGGCACGCAGAGACCGCCTGCTCACAGGGTGTAGGCAGTTGAGAAGGGATCCGGCTACAGCCAGGCGTTCCTGGCCGCGCAACCCGATGTTTCGCACCCACGCAGAGCGTGGGTGCGAGCAAGAGCGTGGGTGTGGTTTTCCCGCGTCGGCGACGGGTCGCACTCCCTATGGTCGCCGCCGCGAGCCAGGAGAGTGAGGTCGGGCTATTCACGAAGGAGCTCCCCACGCGCGGGGCGTACCCCGTGGATACGAAAATACGCCGGTGTGCTCGCGCGGGGTTTGAAACCCGCGCCGGCGGCGGGTTACAAACCCGCCGCGAGCCAGGGCGCGGGGTCGCAGACCCCGCGCGAGCACATATGTGAGGAGAAGTCAGATGGTAAAACGCCAGGGTCCAGCGCCTGACCCCCTATCGATCATCCATCACCCGTCCGTCTCCATCTTGTCCTGGGAGACCTGGATCGCGCCGGGACTGGCGCTGACGGTCTTGCTCCTCTACCTGCGCACTTTGGCCCCCTCGGTCTTGCGCGTCTTTGACGACAGCCTGGAGTTCCAGGTAGTCTGCCCTACGCTGGGTATTGCCCACCCCACCGGTTACCCCCTGTATACGTTGCTGGGTTGGCTCTGCACGTGGCTTGTTCCCGTGGGTGATGCCGCCTACCGGGTGAACGTGCTCTCGGCCCTGGGTGGCGCGTTGGCGGCCGGCCTGACCTGCCTGGCGGTGATCGCCGGGCTGCGCCTGGTTGGACCGACCGGCTGGTCGGCGCGCATCGCCGGGCTGGTAGCTGGTGGCACGCTGGCGACATCCAGCACCTTCTGGGAATACAGCACCGTCGCCGAGGTCTACACGCTGAACGCTGCCTTCCTGGCGGCGATGGCCTTCCTGTTGTTGCGCTGGGCGACCCGACGGGGCCGGACCACTCTGCTGCTGGCGGCTCTCTGCTTCGGCCTCAGCCTGACTCATCACCGCACGATGCTGCTGCTGGCCCCGGTTTTCCTGCTCTTCATCGCCACCCTGGACTGGCGCGCTCTGCTCCAGGACCCCCTGCGCCGGCTAGTCGCGGTCCTGTTGCCCCTCTCGCTCTACCTGTATATCCCCTGGCGCGGACTATACACAACTTCGCTGGATGGACACTACCAGAATACGCTGGCCGGCTTTCTCCAATGGACATTGGGCCTCTATAGCGCGTGGTGGCAGCGGGTGGAGTCGCCGGCGGAACTGGGCGCGAACCTGGCGGCATACCGGGACTTGCTCCTGGCCGACTTTACTCTCCTGGGCGTGATCCTGGGCCTGGCTGGCTTCGTATGGCTTCTATGGCGACAGCGGCCCCTGGCCTTGCTTTTGGGCCTCAGCTATGCCTGCCTCACCACCTTCTCCCTCATCTATCGGGGCATTGGCGGCTTTCCGGCCTTCTTTTTCATCGCTCCGCACGTTTTTCTCGCCATGCTGATTGGCGTCGGGGTCTATGCCTTGTCCGCGGGTCTCAGTCACCAGTCACCAGTCACCAGTCGCCAATCGCAGGTCGCACGCCGCATCCTGCATCTTGCACCCTGCATCTTGCACCACGCATCTTGCACCCTGCTTCTCCTGTTCCCGCTATTCCTGGTCTATGCCAATTTCCCCGTCCGCGACGTGAGCCAGGACACCACCGCCCGCGACGCCGGCCGGGACATCCTGAGTCAGCCGCTCGAAAAGGGTGCCGCCATTGTGGGCCTTCTGGGCGAGACCACACTGGTGCGCTATTTCCAATGGACGCAGGGCTTACGCCCGGACCTGGTGACCGTCCCGGCCGACAGCGAAGAGGTCCGCCTGGCGGCCGTGGCGGAGCAGTTGGCCGCTGGCCGGGCCGTTTACATCACCCGGCCCCTGCCCGGCGCCGCCGAACGCTGGCATCTCTCCTCGGTTGGGCCGCTGGTCCGGGTCCGCCCCGGCCCGGTGACCGAACTGCCCGTGACACAGTACCCTGCTGGCGTGCAATACGCCCCCGGCGTGCGGTTGCTGGGCTACGACCTGGCGGCTTTGAATGATGGCACAGCGGGCCCGCTGCCGGTGGAGTCCGGCCAACGCTTGCGGGTCACGCTGTATTGGTATCCGACCCGGGTCATCACCGATGACCTGCTGGTCTTCGTCCACGTGCTGGACGGGGTCGGACACCGCCTGGGCCAGGACGACGCGCCGCCGGTCCAGGGTTGCTACCCGGCAACCGCCTGGCGTCCTGGCGAGATCGTGGCCGACACCCATGATGTACGCCTGCTCCCCGGCGCGCCGCCTGGAGTGTACCGCCTGCGTGTGGGCTGGGAGACACCCACCGGCCGCGCTCTGGATGTGCTCGCTGGCTCAGAACTGGTGGGCGAGTTTGCGGTATGCCAGCCCGCCCGGCTGCCGGTGTCAGTCGCTCAGCAGGCCATCGCCCACCCCCTGCGCGTCGAGTTCGGGGACAGGCTGATGCTCCTGGGGCACGACCTGGAGCCAGTGACGGTACGGCCGGGGGACCAGTTGTCGTTCGCCACATTGTGGCAGGCTCAGACCGCACTGGACCAAGACTATGACCTGGAAGTGCACCTGTCCGATGCTGCCGGGATATGGCTTGGGACCAGAGAGCCGTTGAGTCCTCACTATCCCACCAGCCGCTGGTCGGCCGGCCAGGTCGTGCTGGTGTACGTTATGCTTACCATACCGCCAGACGTGCGGTCCGGCTCGTATGAAGTGCTCCTCAGCGTGTACGATCAGCCTGCCGCCAGCCCGCTTAATTCAACGCGGCTTCAGCGCATCACGGTATCGCCATGACTGCTCCCACCTGGCCCAGTTACCTCCCTCTGGCCCGTGCCGGCGAACTGACCCGGCGCGCCGATCTCGCCTGGCAGATGATGCGCTCCTGTCGGGTCTGCCCGCGTGCCTGCGGCGTGGACCGGCTGGCCGGCGAGCGGGGCTTTTGCCGCCAGGGAGCCGGGCCGGTGGTCGCCAGTTGGACCCGCCACTTCTGGGAGGAGCCGCCTATCAGTGGCACGCGGGGTTCCGGCACCATCTTCTTCACCGGCTGCGTCGGTCGCTGCCTGTTCTGCCAGAACTGGCCCATCAGCCAACTGGACCACGGGCAACCGGTTTCCGTGACCCGGCTGGCCGAGATGATGCTGGAATTACAGGAGCAGGGCGCGCACAACATCAATCTGGTGACCGCCACCCATTTCGTGCCGGCGGTGCTGGCCGCGTTGGATGTGGCCGCGCGCCAGGGCCTGCGCCTGCCCCTGGTCTACAACTGCGGCGGCTACGAGAGCCTGGAGACCCTGCACCTGCTGGACGGGGTGATAGACATCTATCTGCCGGATGCCAAATACGCCGACGATACCGTGGCCCGGCAGCTATCTGGCTTTCCTGACTATGTGGCGATCAACCGGGCCGCTCTACGGGAGATGTGCCGGCAGGTGGGTGCTGAGCTGGTGGTGGACGAGGCCGGCCTGGCCCGCCGGGGGCTGATCGTGCGGCACCTGGTGTTGCCGGGCGGCCAGGCCGGCACTGCTGAGGTGTTGCGCTGGATCGCCACCGAACTCTCGCCGCGTGTTCCCGTGAGCCTGATGGCCCAGTATTTCCCCACCCATCGCGCGCAGGATGACCCGGTGCTGGGACGCTTCCTCACCGAAGATGAGTACCTGGCCGCCCTGGAAGCCTTCGACGCCGCCCGGCTGGAAAGGGGTTGGCGACAGGAATACGAGGGCGATCCCCATAGCATGTTCGGCCTTGAGGTCAATAATCCATCAAGCTGTGCAAAAATCAGCCGAAACCGGGGTTAAGGCTTTACATCTGCGACGAAATGTGATATATTATACGTGAAGCAATATCGGCTTACCTTCCCACCGGTTGTTGCCCCAACCGGCGGGATGGTGAGCAGACTGTCTATCCTCCCGCAGGTCAATGGGCCAGACCAGACGCCGGTGGGCGTGTCCAGATGACCGGTTGCATCGGTTGTCCGCTCTACCCTGCGGGAGGGTTCAGGGTAGTTAATCCTGTCTAATCTGGCGGTTTGTCCAGGTCAGGAGGAAGACGATGTTCTCGATGGTTGGACGGTTCATTCTCATTGGGTTGATCGTGGGCCTCATCCTGGGCCTGATCCTGGGTCTGGTCATCGGCTGGGGGATAGCACCGGTGCATTGGACCTACGCGGATCAATGGGTGGAAGACTATGTGATCCTGGTCAGCTCTGCCTATGCAGAGAATAATGACCTGGCCCTGGCCCAATGGCGATTGGAGCAAACCCTGGAGTGGCCCAAAGAGGACCAGGGACGGCGGCTCAATGAGGTCCTGACGCGCTACCAGCAACGACCGGGGGCCTCCACGGCGGCAGTGGGCCGGGTCCGGGTCCTGCTGAACGCGCTGGGGGCACCGGGACCGGCTGTGTCGCCCACGGTGCCGACTACGCCGGCCACGGCCATAGCGTTGACCCCCGCTCCGGCCCCCACGCCAGCAGCCGGGCCGGTGGACCTGGGCGGGCTGGCCGGCTCGCTGCTACCCCTGTGCTGCGCGGTCATCCTGATCTTGATCGCCCTGGTGGTGGTGGCCCTGGTGTGGACGAATCGCGGCAAGATTTTCAAGGCCCGTGCCCCGGCCTGGCGGCCGGTGGAAGAGGATTGGGCTGCCCCCCTGGCTGCCGAAGAGGGGGTGGACGTGAGCGGGCCGCATATGCGGTTCACGGCCCGCTACTCCCTGGGCCAGGACAACTATGAGGAATCGTTCTCGGTGGAAAGCCCGGCTGGCGGCTTTTTCGGCGAGTGTGGCGTCAGCGCTGCCGAGCGACTGGGCAAAGAAGGGCCGGACAAGGTGACGGCCTTTGACCTGTGGCTCTTTGATGTGGCGAGCCGCGAGACGGTCACCAAAGTCCTGCTGAGCGATTGGGGCTATAAGGATGACCCGCTGCGCACTCAGCTCATCTCGCGGGGTGGGGTGATCCTGGCCGAGAAGGGCAAGGTCATCACCCTGGAGACCCAGAACCTGCGGGTGGACATCAAGGTGGTGGACTTTGATTACGGGAGCACGGAGGAACTGCCGGCCAATAGTTTCTTCGCCTCGTTGACCCTGGACATGATCGCCCGCATCAAGGAGAGCTAATAACGGTCCGGAGTCGAGCCTTCAGGCGGCAGGCGGCGTTTTGGCTAAAGCCTCGACGCCAGTGGCTTAAAGGTGAGCCATGATCAACGATGAGATCAAGAACCGGGCCAGGGGCCTGGCGACCCCCCTGGCCCGTTTGTTGGGTCGGCTGGGTCTCACCCCTAACAGCCTCACCCTCATCGGAGTGCTGCTGAATGTCGGCGTGGCTGTCATCCTGGCCCTGGACTGGCAATTCTGGGGCGGTGTAGCCCTGCTTCTTGCCAGCGCTTTCGACACCCTGGATGGAGCGTTAGCTCGTGCCACCGGCCAGACCACCCGTTTTGGGGCCTTTTTCGATTCCACCATGGACCGCGTGGCGGAGATCCTCGTCTATGGCGGCCTGCTCTACGCCTACGCGCAGCAGGGCAAAGTGTGGGAGCCTTTGTTGGTTTTCGCCGCGCTCACCGGCTCCGTGCTGGTGAGCTACGCCCGCGCCCGTGCGGAGGGGCTGGGCTTCACCTGCACGGTGGGCCTGTTCACCCGGGCCGAGCGCATCATCCTCCTGGCCCTGGCCCTCATCGTCAACCCCATCGCCGCTGCCCTGGGCCTGCCGTTCGACCTGCTGGCCGTGGCCCTGGCGATCCTGACTGGGGGCTCATATCTCACCGCCATCCAGCGCATCCTCCACGTCTACCGGACTGATCGTGAGACATGATGCGTGGTTCGCGGATGCCAGGCCCCCGGCTGTCGTAGTCGGGGGCTTTTGTGCGTCTGTGCTGGCTAAGGTTGTGACCCGGCGTTCGCTGTGGTATACTATCGCCGCACTGCGACGAACACGAATCACGCAACACCATGTCCATCCTATCCGCCCATAACCTCAGCAAATCCTTTGCCACCGAACAGGTCTTCCGCGATGTCACCGTCCACGTGGATGAGGGCGCGCGGGTGGCTCTGGTGGGGACCAACGGCAGCGGCAAGACCACTCTGCTGCGCATCCTGGCCGGCCTGGAGACGCCAGACACCGGCCACGTAACCCGACGCCGGAACCTGCGCATCGGCTACCTGCCTCAGGAACCGTCTTTTCTCAACGACGCTTCACTGTACCAGGCTATGCTGGCTGTCTTTGATGAGGTACTGGCCCTCCAGGACGAATTGCATCGGCTGGAAGTGGCCCTGGGCCAAGCCGACGACGTGGACTATAGCCGCATCCTGGCGCGCTACGACCAGGTGTTGCACCGCTTCGAGCAACTGGGTGGCTACGACTATGAGCTGGAGATCCACCGGGTGCTCAAGGGTCTGGGTTTCACCGAGGCCGAGTTCGCCATGCCCTGCGCCCACCTGAGCGGCGGCCAGGCCACCCGGGCCGCCCTGGCCCGGCTCTTGCTGTCGCATCCAGACCTCCTGCTCCTGGATGAACCGACCAATCACCTGGACCTGGCAGCTCTGGAATGGCTGGAGAGCTACCTGCTGGCCTGGCACGGCAGCCTGGTGGTGGTGGCCCACGACCGCCGGTTCCTGGACAAGATCGCCACGGAGGTGTGGGAGCTTTCGTTCCTCAAACTGGAGACCTACCCTGGCAATTATACTGCCTACGTTCGCCAGCGTGCGGAACGGCTGGAACGCCGCCGCCGGGAATATGAGGCCCAGCAGGAATACATCGCGCGGACGGAGGACTTTATCCAGCGTTACCTCGCCGGCCAACGCAGCAAGGAGGCCCAGGGTCGGCGTAAGCGTCTGGAAAGATTGGAACGCCTGGAACGGCCCGGCGAAGAGCGAGCCATCCGCGTGAGCCTGTCCCCCAGGCTCCGGGGCGGGCGTGTCGCCCTCTCCACCCACGGGCTGGTGGTGGGCTACCCGGACAGGCTGCTCTTCCGCTGCCCGGACCTGGAGATGGAACGCGGCGAGCGCGTGGCCCTCATCGGCCCCAACGGGAGCGGCAAGACCACTTTTTTGAAAACCGTGTTGGGTCAGGTTCCGGCGTTGGCCGGCGAGACCCGCCTGGGGGTGAAGGTGCGGCCCGGCTACTATGCCCAGGCCCGCGAGGAGCTGGACCCGGACCGGACCGTGCTTCAGACTATGCTCGACAGGCAGGCTGCCCTGGGCCGGCCCGTCCACGAAGGCACTGCCCGGAACATCCTGGCCTCCTACCTCTTCACCGGCGACGACGTGTTCAAAGAGGTGGCGGTGCTCTCCGGTGGCGAGCGGAGCCGACTGGCCCTGGCCCTCCTTAGCCTGGAGGGGGCCAACCTGCTGCTCCTGGATGAGCCGACCAATCATCTGGACTTGCTGTCCCAGGAGGTGCTGGAAGGTGTCCTGGCCGGGTTCACCGGCTCGCTGCTCTTTGTCTCCCACGACCGCTTCTTCATTGACGCCCTGGCCACCCAGGTCTGGGCCATCGAGGGGGACGGGTTGCGAGCCTACCGGGGCAACTATACGGATTACCTGGCAGCCAATGCCAGACCGGCCGGGCCTCCCCGACCTGTCCGATCTCCCGACCAGAAAGGACCCGCCGGGCTTCCAGCACGCACCCCGGCCCGGGTCGAACGGCAGCGGCAGACTCGCCTGGCCCAGTTGGAGGCAGAGATCGAGGACCTGGAAATCCAACTGGCCGCTTTGGAACAGGAGCTGGGTCGGGAGACGGAAGTGGGCCGGATCACTGAACTGGGTCGGGCCTATGCGGAAACAGAGGAACGACTGGCGGAACGGTTGACAGAGTGGGAACGGTTGCTCGATTCAAACCGGTAGCAAAACAAGGGCCGGGCGGGGGTTTTCACCTCCACACCGGGCAAGGGTGCGAGCAGGCAGAGCGTGGGGGGCCAGCAAAAAAATAAGGGCCAGGCGGCCCTTGTTTTTCTCCTCTTCGGGCGAAGCTCGATTGGAGGTGATCTTCTATTGGTGAGCCGCAGAGGACTCGAACCTCTAACCCGCTGATTAAGAGTCAGCTGCTCTGCCTGTTGAGCTAGCGGCCCCTGACGCGACATCCTGATTATAACCGGTGCGTCTGAATCTGTCAATCGAGTCCACCTGGCATCCGTGCGTGATTAAACGCATGAGGGCCCTGCCCCACTCCCCACTTCGTCGCCGCTATGCGATGCGGGGAGGGGAAAGAACGCCTGGTTGGGGGTTTTTGCGGCGGCGAAGCCGCCGCAAAAACCCCCAGAAAGGCTTTCTCCCTCCTCGTATTATGTGCTCGCGCGGGGTCTGCGACCCCGCGCCCGGCGGCGGGTGACCCGGTCTGGCCTGGGCCGGGCACACCCGCCGCGAGCAGGAAAGGTTTTCTCCTTCCTGTTCCCTCCCTGACAGAAGTTATGCACCGATGTCAGAGTCCACTTGACATCTGCCCCGGCGGAACCTCCAGGGCCGTTGCTCTTCGCCCGCCGATGATCGCTCTATGAACCCAGGAGCAACTCCTCCACCCAGGATAGCATACGGTCCAATGCTTCCAACACCTGCCGGGCTTCCTCTTCCTGGATGATCAGAGGAGGCAACAACTGGCTCACTGACTGATCGTTGTTGGCATAGACGGTAAGGATACCGTGGTGAAAACCGGCCACGGTCATGAGGGGGCCGCAGGCCTCGGACATCATCTTCAGACCGATCATCAAGCCCCGCTGACGGACCTGGACCAATACCTGGGGGTGTCGTGCCTGTAACTGCGCCAGACCCTGGTGGAACAGATCCGCCATCTCCTGCACATGGCTCAGGAACCCCGGTTCCTCCAGGATACGGAGTACCTCCAATGCTACATGGCAGCCCACTTCTGCCCCCCCACAGGTGGAGACGTGGATGAAGGGGTTTTCATGGAAGAAGGGGTTGAGATGGTCCCGGTAGATGGTGGCAGCCAGCGGGTAAATGCCACCGGATAGCCCTTTAGCGGCCACGATGATGTCTGGCACTACACCGTAGGTCTCGATGCCCCACACTGCCCCGCAACGCCCCAGGCCGGTCTGCACCTCATCCATGATCATGATCGCCCCGTGCCGGTCACATAGCTCCCGGACCCCGGCGTAGTAATCCTCTGGTGGCAGGGGCATCCCCAGGGTGGCCGGGATAGTCTCAAACAGCACAGCCGCCACGGCCTTGTCCATCGTTGCCGCCAGCGCGTCCAGATCGCCAAAGGGAACACGAGAAAAACCCGGCGGCAGCGGCGCGAAGGGACGGCTGAACTCATCCTCGCCGGCGGCCAGAGCGAACCCGGTGTGACCATGATAACCGCCTTGCGCCGAGATGACCCTGGGCCGCCCGGTGTGGGCGCGCGCCAGCTTGATGGCCAGGTCTATCGCCTCTCCCCCGCCCACGCCAAAGACCACGCGCTTGAGATCCCCCGGCGAGAGGGCCGCCAGCTTTTCTCCCAGCAAGGCTCGATGCTCGCTGATAAAATGATGGTTGCCGATGTCTAACTCCCGCAGGGCCTGCTCCAGGGCAGCAATGATGCGGGGATGACGATGCCCCAGGTTATAGACCCCGCCGTTGCAATGACAGTCAATGAGCCGGCGTTGCCCATCCACATCCCACACGTAGACTCCCTCCCGCCGGCCAAAGATGAAATCCACGCCCGCCTGGGCAAAGAACTCGGCCTTGCCACTGGAGACATGGCGCGCGAAACGTTGGATGATCCGCTCACGGGTATCCTGGGCGATGAGTGACATAGGACCTCCTTCGAAAATAGACCCCGTTCGCGGCGGGTCTGTGACCCGCCGCCGGCGCGGGGTGGCACACCCCGCGCGAGCACCCCGGCGTATTTTCGGGCCACGGGGTGCGCCCCGCGCGTGGGCAGCTCCTTCGAAAATAGACCCCGTTCGCGGCGGGTCTGTGACCCGCCGCCGGCGCGGGGTGGCACACCCCGCGCGAGCACACCGGCGTATTTTCGGGCCACCTGATTATAGCACCCCCGGCACATCTGGGCAATGCCCCACGTCTTGACAGCCGTGCATAACTTCTGTCAGGGAGGGAACAGGAAGGAGAAAACCTTTCCTGCTCGCGGCGGGTGTGCCCGGCCCAGGCCAGACCGGGTCACCCGCCGCCGGGCGCGGGGTCGCAGACCCCGCGCGAGCACATATTATACGAGGGAGGGAGAAAGCCTTTCTGGGGGTTTTTGCGGCGGCGAAGCCGCCGCAAAAACCCCCTACCAGGCATTCTTTCCCCTCCCCGCATCGCGTAGCGGCGACGAAGTGGGGAGCGGGGCAGGGCCCTCGTGCGTTTAATTGAGGCCTGGTCATAATTCATCATGCAGCCTTCAGAAAGGCCTTCAATCCTTTTCGCAAACTCAGCCCGTGCTCGAAGCGATACCACAAGGCCAGTTGATACACCAAGATAGCACCCAGGATGAGCCG
>Ga0209101_1002956_pt1 | contig 10638 bp, 5 predicted proteins | sample ConPoolayeCmetaG_FD_185481 | JGI IMG/M metagenome (GOLD analysis project Ga0209101, IMG submission 185481) | Hot spring microbial mat communities from California, USA to study Microbial Dark Matter (Phase II) - Cone Pool mat layer C metaG... ... | reverse complement strand
TTCATAAGAGCAGAAAATGAAAAATTCCGGTCGCGACCCGGCGAGGGCGCGACCGGAAAGGGTGAAACCATCAGCGTTCTATCATCAACTTGAGCGGAGCCAAGGCCTTCCCGCTCGTGTAGAGCCGGCAGAAGTAAATGCCGCGCGAAAGCTGCGAGGCGTCAAGGGCGATGTTGCCGTCTGCAGTGCTCAAAGTTTTTTCCACAACCACCTTACCCGACAAATCTGCTATGCGCACGTGCACCTGTTGTTGGGCGCTTATGCCCGGCAAGAACAGTTGGACGTGCCCGCCGGTCGGGTTGGGCCACAGCAGTACCTCGTCGGCGCGGAGCTCCGGGCTTGCCGGTGTGGAGCGCTCGTGGGGGATAGCGCACAATTCGAAGTCGTCGAAGTGCTTTTGTTCGTTCAACTGATAGAGCGCGCGGGCCATGGAGACCGCGCTGCCGCCCGCCAAGGGGCATTGGTGGGCGATGGACGAAATGACCTCAAACTGGCCCTCGCTCAGCTGGGTTGCGCTCGATGCCGTCACTTCCAGATACACGCGCAGCACCTCCTTGCGGTTGGCTTGCAGCACGTCGTCGGCCGGAAGCGCCAGCACGCTCGGCAAGGCGGCCGAAGCCCTGGCTTGGCGGAGCGAATCTAACCGGTCCTGTATCTCGACCACCTCCGCCACGTAAGGCGCGATGCGTTGGCGCACCGACTGCGACTGCCAGTAAATGTCGAGGCTGTCCTCGCGGGTGCCGACGCCCGCCAAAGCCTCCAACACGGCGTTCGCTTCGGCTTCGATGGCCTCGATGGAGTCAACGGCCGTCCGAAGCGCCTCCGCCCAGTCGGCAGGCACCTCCTCCACCGCCGCAACCCATGCCTCGGCCGTGTAGAAGGACTTTATCGCACTACCGGCCTCTCGATCTGCGTAAAACGCATCCACGATGGGCGACTGCCCAAGCATCTCGGGATGCGCTTTCAGGCGGGCGTACAAGTCGCGCTCGCCCTCCCACTGCAGGGACGCGCCGCCAGGGATGCTGCCGAAAACATTCTGCGCGATGAGGATATCGGTCGGCTCGATTTCTCCACTGCTACCGGGCGGGTAGACAGGAGTAGGGCAATTGACGTCCGTGGCGCATATACCCGGAGTTGCATTGTTGGTTTCAAACCAACTGTCAGGCGAGCCGTTCGGCGTGACCACCTGTTGCGGGTAGTGCGGAGGGTACTCGTTGGTGACAAAGAATCTCGAGCCCACTAAAATTAAATCTGGTCCGTCATTCTGCGCAACCCCCGAGGCTGGGCCGAAGCGGTTGTTGTTGGTGGCAGGGCCGAGCACCTGAGGCGGTTGCTGGCCGATGACGGTGTATCCTTGGGGGGTGCCGGGCAGCCAGAGCGAAAAAGTGTGGCGGGCCATGTCGGTATGGCGGTACTGGGTTTGGTAGCAAGCCCCCCAGAACAACGAGCCGACACCATTGCCCTCTGTGCTGTTGCAGCAGAAGCGGTTGCCGAGGCTCGTAACGGTAACCAACCCATACGTGGCAGGGTAGGGGACATCCGTCACGTCCCTGATGCTGTTGCTGTGAAGGTAATTGTAGGAAGAATTTTGCAAGTAGATGCCTGACCCGCCCGGCACTACGCCGTCGGGATGGGCGGAGAACTCCACGTAGTTATCGGCGATGGACCAGCTGTTCAGGTTGCTGATTAAAAGCCCACCTACCCGGTTGTTGATGTACATCTCGTTGCGGGAAATGCGCCCGGCGCCGTCGTAAAGAGTCAGGTTGCTGAAATTTACAAAATGAAGGGTCCAATCGCCCTCGGCAGTCTTCTGCACGCCCTGCGTGAAAAACTTGTTGTTATCAACGACGTACGCACCGGTAGTCCACGGAGAAGCCCGCAGGCTCCAGGCCCGAACGCCGAAGTCTTCGAAACGTATGCCCGGATTGTCAAGAACACGCAGTCCGCCGGGACTCCAGGCTTCGACTCCCACCCGCACTCCGTTAGTGGTGCTGCGGCGCAGGGTGAGGAGGGCATTGTTGCCGTAAAGGGCGTGCCCGGCGCCGTTGAAGTTGGCGTCTTGCACGCTGTAAATGCCACCGCGATTGGCCGATACACCAATGCCTCTTGACAAGGCAAAAGAAGGTGGAAAGTCGGAGTAGCCTATCATGTTGTTGAAGTTGGAGCGGCTCACGTTCAGGAACGCGCCCTCTCCGATGACGCCGTTGCGCAGGTTGGAAAAAGTATTCACCGCTCCTGTGTAACTCCCAACATCGAAGTTAGCCCCCAGCACTACCACGCCGGCGTATCCGTGCTCGGGGTCGTAGTTGGCCAAGCCCGCATCGCAAGGCGGCAGCAGATTGCCCAGTGCGTTACCCGGCCCTTTGCACAGGATGCTGTTGCCGATAAAGGGCGTATGATGCACCACACCGCCGTAAAAACCGCCGCCCTTGCCGGGGATGAAAAGACCGATGTGGTTACGCTCAAAGCGGTTGTGCTGTATATCCACACGGGTGGGGTTAATCAGTCCAAATGTCACCGGCTTTATCCACAGCGCGTGCTCTGCGTCGGATACCACGTTGTGGAGGAAGGTCAGGCGGCCGGAGGGTTCTACTTGGATGCGCTGCCACATCTGATCGCAGCCGTAGATGGTGTTGTACCTCATCGTCAGCTCTCGAAAAGCAGTCACGACGATCTCGGCACAAGGCTGCATACGGATGTTGGCACAACCCGTGATAGTCACGTCTTGGTCTATGATCAGCCGCCCTGCAATGGCGATGCACCCGTGGTGAACGGAAGGGTCGAGCGTGGTCGGCAGGTTGAGCGAAGAGTACGGCGTACCGTCAGGGCTTGCACTGATATTGAGCGTGTTGGCTTCGGTGCACGGGCAGGTGAACTCTGAAGGCGGGTGTTCGATTGCCATCGCCTTAAACTTCTCGTCATCCTTACGGCCGTTATGGTCTGAAACCGTCACCGAGTACGTCGCGGTGGTCGTAGGGCTCAACGCGATGCTCGCCGTCGTCGCACCGGTGCCTTCGTAGTTGTCCATCGGTTGCCGGTAAGGCTGTGCCTGTGTGCGAAAGGCCGAGAAGAATACCGGCAGGAGCAGTAACAACTTAAAGGTTTTCATACTTCTGCGGAATTTTTGCGGTCCTACTCCGCTCGTTTTACCCGGCCATTTCAGTGCTGCCAGACTCAGAGGGACATCTCCCCCCCCCATTTTAAAACATCTTGTTTCATGTTTTTGAGTTTTAATTTTGTTAAACAATAGCCGTAGCACCTGACCTACCCCCGCGGCGCCTTTCGTTGGTCGGCCTTGCTACTGAGCAGTTATAGAGCGAAGATATAGGTAAAAAATTCAATGTTCACTCCCTAAGGCCGCTTTTTCGACTAAGGTTACCTAACTTTTTTGGCGCAATTTTTGATGTGAGATGGCAGAAGCAAGAACTTCAACCGGTTATACGGCAAGGTAACTACCGGTGGTGTCGTGAAGAAGTTTATCGCATCTTTGAGGGAAAAGAAGTTACGGTAGCGGTGGCCCTTTCTTGCGAGTTCTCCGGAGAAGAGAAACGGAAAATAACCGCACCGGTCGTCTATGCCGCTTGTGCCGGGCCTACCGAACACACCCTTCAAACCTCCCTACCACTACGAGGCCCTGAACCGGGCGTCAGAGAGCGCATCGCAGAAAGGAGCACCCACGGCGGCGGGGTACGGGGTCTCTCGCGGGTGCTCAACGCGGTCGCAGGCACCCTATGCCGCTCAACCATGAAAAAGGCCAAAAGCCTTACCGGCCGGAAATGACCTCGGAGAGGTCTAATCTTTGTGGCCTACTGTAGTGTAGATAGGGTATAAAACCAGTTGCGAATTTCCACTACCAACTTTTTACAAACCGAGAATTGCTGTGTGCGATACCCTTATCGGGCTCTTTGTCGGCATAGCATTTTTCGACTGTAAACTAATTTAAGGCATCGCCCTATTATGAGATACCACCGCTGGTCCGGCTATTGCGCGGCCTCTTGTTTCGATGCCGCGCTTTTCACGCGGGCGTAGCGCGTCTTTAGGCGGAGGAAGGGCTTTTCCAGGTATTGATAAGACAGGTGTGCAGCCAGTAAGACACCGCCGATGGACAGGGCATAAACTACGAAATAGTGGAAGGCGTTGTCGGCCGATAGCTTGCCTTTGAGCACCCAGCCCAGAGAGAAGATGACGAGGGGGTGGATGACATAGATGCCGTAAGAGATTTTGCCCAAGTAGTCGAGCCAGTCGGTGTCGAGGTTGATTCGGCCGGTGCCGTGGATTTGGCCCATGATGAGGGCTACGGCGCCACAGGCCATGATTTCGTGGTTGACGATGTTGGCCAAATGATAGCGGTTGACGGCAGCCAACGCCACCATCAGCCAGGCGACCACCTGCACAAGCGGATGGGTACTCAGGCGAACGAACCACTGCCGGCGGTGAAAGAACAGATAAGCACCCATAGCGCCGATCATCATGCAGCTGAAGCGGTTGACGTCTACGGCCGTGTGGAACACCGTCCCGGGGAATCCGTAGAAGCCCACTACCTTGAGAGCCATGAAAGCCGCCAGCAGTCCTCCGGTCGCCCAAAGCAGCTGCCGGTGAAAGGCTCGAACAAACAAGGGCCAAAACAGGTAAAACTGTTCCTCTACTCCCAATGACCAGTAATGCCCTAGTAAGTCGCTGTGTTTTTGGAAAGACTTGGGCACATTAGGGCTGAAAAAGAAATAAAAAAGGTTGCTAATGGGCTCGTGGATCTCGGTGGGTACCCATTCCACTATGAGTAAGGCCACGATGAGGTAGGTGTAGTACAGCGGCCAAATGCGCAAGATGCGGCGCACATAAAAGCTGCGCACGCTGATGGGTTGTACAGCCTGTTCGGCCAGCAACAAATACGTGATGAGGAAACCACTAAGGGCAAAGAAAATCGTTACGCCGTAGATGGAAAGGTCTATATCCCGCGGGTTGCCGTTAGGGCGCTGTCCTATGATGTACGGACTTAAGCCAAAGCGATACAGGTACACCGTGATGTGCGAGACGACGACGGCCATTGCCGCAATGGCCCGGATGCCGTTGAGCCCTGGGAAGAAAATAGGTGTTTCTCTCTTGTTCATAAGCCGTGCGGCCGATTAGATTGCCGTGGCAAGGGCAAATTTCTTGCCGTGTGTTCCGAATGGGCGGAAGATTTCTCCGGTAGAGGAAATGCAACCTAATGCGCGCCTATTGGTCTATTCCGGTCTGAATAGGCATTCCGAGTAGGAGATTTGTCGTAAAATTACCCCGAAAGCGATTTCATCACTCTAAAAATTAGCACTATGGCCATGAAGAATTCTTCTGTTCGTTTTTACGCCCTTTTATGGGCATTCGCTCTTGCTTGTGCCGGCTCGCTTGGAGCACAAAAAGAGCTGCGCTTGCCGCCGGGCATGCAAAAAATTACCTCCGTAGAGGGCATCACCGAGTACAGCCTGCCCAACGGCTTGCGCGTGTTGCTGTTCCCCGACCCCTCGAAACCCACCATCACCGTCAACATCACCTACAAGGTCGGGTCGCGGCATGAAGACTACGGCGAAACGGGAATGGCGCACCTTCTGGAGCACCTGGTGTTCAAGGGGACGCCTCGGCATCCCAACATTCCTCAAGAGCTCACCGAGCGCGGAGCCCGACCCAACGGCACGACGTGGTACGACCGCACCAATTACTTCGAGACGTTCGAGGCCACCGACGACAACCTGCGCTGGGCCCTCGACCTGGAGAGCGACCGAATGATTAATTCGTTCATCGCCAGAAAAGACCTAGAGAGCGAGTTCTCGGTGGTGCGCAACGAGTACGAGATGGGCGAAAACAACCCTTACTCGGTGCTCAACAAGCGCATGATGGCAGCCATTTTTCAATGGCACAACTACGGCCACTCGACGATCGGCGAAAAGTCGGACATCGAAAAGGCGCCCATCGAGCGCCTGCAGGCGTTTTACCGGCACTACTATCAACCGGACAATGCCGTACTGCTCATTGCCGGCAAGATAGACGAACAAAAAACCCTAGAGTGGGTGTACGAGTTCTTCGGTCGCATACCGAAGCCGGAGCGTCGATTACGAACGACGTATACCGAAGAACCCACGCAAGACGGCGAACGTCAAGTGGTGGTGCGCCGAGTAGGCGATGTGCAGCTGTATGCCGTGGCATTTCGCACTCCGGCCGGCTCGCACCCTGATTACGCTGCTTTGAGTGTACTGGCCGACTTGTTGACCGATAACCCCACCGGCCGCCTATACAAAGCGCTGGTAGAAACCCAAAAAGCCGTCTCCGTATTCGGGTCGGCCGGTGGCTATGCAGAAGGCGGCGTCACCGGCTTTACCGCCGAAGTGGCCCTCGACCAATCGGTAGAAGAGGTAAAGAATGCTCTTTTGAACGAGCTCGAGCGCCTGAAGACCCATCCGCCCACGGCCGAGGAGGTCGAGCAGGCCAAAGCCCGCCTGCTAAAAAACTGGGAGCTGGCTTTTCGGCAGTCCGACCGCCTCGGCATCAGCCTGAGCAACTATATCGGAATGGGCGACTGGCGCCTGGCGTTTCTGTATCGGGATAGGGTAGAAAAAGTAAAGCCGGAAGATGTGGCCCGAGTAGCGGCTTCTTACTTCAAAGAGGCTAACCGCACGCAGGGATTCTTCATCCCGGACAAAAATCCCGACCGCGTAGAGGTACCGCCTCCGCCCCGGTTGGAAGAGCTGCTGAAAGATTACAAAGGGCGAGAGGCTATCGCTCAAGGAGAGGACTTCGACCCCAGCCCTGCCAACATCGAGCAGCGTACCGCGCGCGGGCAATTGCCTAACGGCATGAAATACGCCCTGCTGCCGAAAAAGACCCGCGGCCAAAGCGTTAACCTCGTCATGACCGTTTACATGGGCGATTTGCAAAGCCTGCACGGCCTCGCCACGACGGGTTCCATGACGGCCTCTATGCTCAACAAGGGCACTACTCGGCGCTCCTTAGCCGAGTTAAAGGCCGAACAAGACCGCTTGAAGGCGCGCATCTTCATCAGTGGCGGTGCTTCTTCCGCCCGTCTGAGCATCGAGACCGACCGCGCAAACTTGGCACAAGCCATACAGCTGGCCGGCGAAATGCTCCGCCAACCGTCCTTCCCGCCCGAAGAGTTTGATAAACTCAAAAAGGAGTACATCACCCGGCTGGAAGCACAAAAAAGCGACCCCATCTCCCTGGCGGTCAACCTGTTCAACCGCATCAACTCGCCCGAGTATGCTCCGGGCGACCCGCGCCGCACTATGAGCATAGACGAAGAGATTGCCGCCGCCCAGGCCGTTAGTTTGGAGCAAGTGCGCGAGTTCTACCGCCGATTTTACGGCGCCTCCTATGCTACCTGCGCCGTCGTAGGCGATTTTGACCAAGCCGAAATCGAAAAAACTCTGCGGGAAACCTTCGGCGATTGGGTCAGCCCTGCCCCTTACACGCGCATCGCTACCGACTACCAGCCCGTGCCGGTCAAAAACGAAACCATCCTCACCCCCGATAAGCCCAACGCCGTGTATATTGCCGGCCTGGGTTTCCCTATGCGCAACGACGACCCCGAGTACCCGGCTTTGCTCTTGGGCGGCCAAATTATCGGCGGCGGCTTTCTCAACTCGCGTCTGGCTACCCGCATCCGCCAACAAGAAGGCCTTAGCTACAACGTCAGCGCTGGCTTCAGCGCCAGCGCGCGAGACCGCGACGGCAGCTTTTTCGCCTTCATGATTTACAACCCCTCCAACCTGACGCGACTGGAAACGGCTTTCCGCGAAGAGATCGAGCGCATCGTGCGCGACGGCTTCACCGAAGAGGAGATCGCCGCCGCCAGGAGCGGTTGGCTTAAGTCGCGCCGCGTCGATCGCTCGTCCGATAGTGCCCTGGCGCAACTGCTCAACGGCTACCTCGCCTACGGCCGCGATCTGAACTGGGACGCCCAATTGGAACAACAGGTAGAAAAACTCACTTCCCAACAGGTGAGCCAAACCGTGCGCAAGTACTTGGACTACGCTCGGCTGTCTATCGTCAAGGCGGGTGATTTTGAAAAGGGCACCAACCGCTAAAAATTCTCTCTAAACTTCGCTACAACCTATGCACACCTCCTTAAAAATACTTGCTCTCTCCGGAGGCTTGCTCCTGAGCCTCCAATCTGTTCTCTTCGCTCAAATTAAGAAGGACCCACCTTCGCAGCGCCGCATCACCTACGTCTCCTCCGGCGGCGACGGCAGCATCTTCTCCCTGGGTACCGCAGAAATGGACGGTCGCGAAGTGCGCCCCATCCTCCGCTGGTCGCCTGTGTTCAACTTCGGCAACAACTTCAACTGGGACTTTGTCAACAGCGCCGGCGTCTTTCTGGGCTATAACATCCGAAATATCGGCCTCATCACCAAGGACAGCCTTGGCCAGGAGGATCGTTTCAAGCGCCGTATCTACATGCTTGGGCTCCCCCTGGGCATCAAGCTGGGCAACATGCAAAAAGGGCAGTTCTTCTACTTCGGCGGAGAGATTGGTCTGCCTTTCAACTACAAGGAAAAGTTCTTCCCCGACGGCAACCGCCGGCTCAAAGTGAAGTTCAACGAATGGTTTAGCGAGCGCACTCCGCAATTTACTACTGCAGTGTTTGCCGGTTTCCACTTCCGCAGAGAGCTCAATGTGAAAGTGCAGTACTTCCTGAACAACTTCTTCAACCCGGATTTTACTACCACCGACGCACAGGGCAACTCCGTGCAACCTTACCGAAACTATCGGGCAAACATTTTCTTCATCACCTTTGGCCTCGACTTTTCCTCTCGGCGCTCTTCGCCGGACGAGCGCTCTCCGCGCAGCACACCCAAACCTAAAAGCACGCGCCTTTAACCGCCGGAAGCCACACGCCGCTTTGGCACGGTTTTTTCCCAAAAAAAGCGGCAAAGAGCTTAGCATTTGATTGGTTAATTGTTTTCATGGTTATGTTGCGCCATTTCGTCGAAAGACGGGATGGCCTTTTTTTATGGCTAAACTTCAGTCGCACAGCGCCATTTCGCCTCAGGGAAAGGTCACCGTGAAAAGCCGGTGCAAAGCGTCTGGCGTCTGCCGAGTCTTTGCTTTTTTTGCCCGTCAATCGCACGGCCTCAATAGTTTACATGTGTCTTAACTGTTTTTTCATGAAGATACTCATTCTCGGCGGGGGAAATATGGGCATGACCTATGCGCAGAGTTTCCTGCGCACGCATATTGTGGTGCCCGAACATCTTATGGTTTTGTGTCGCACGGCCGAGCAAGCGGCGGCGCTGAGCGCTGCTCATGAGGGCTGCTTTTTTGCCGACCCGCGCGCCTGCGTGCCACAAGCGGACTTGGCTATTTTGGCCGTAAAACCCCAGGATGCGCCTTATCTCTTCGAGCAAATCCGCCCGTTGGCGATACCCGGCCAAGTGTGGCTGAGCATCATGGCCGGCGTGCGCATGGATACCGTCGCAAAAGCGCTGGGTGTGCGCAAAGTGGTGCGCGCCATGCCGAACCTTCCGGCGCAAATAGGCGCCGGCGTGACGGCCTTTACCGCAACCGAAGAGGTTACCCGCATCGAGCTGGTCATGGTGCAAAACCTCCTGAGCACCACCGGCAAGACGCTGTACGTGGAGCGCGAGGCGCTCTTAGATGCCGCCACGGCACTTTCGGGTTCCGGGCCGGCCTATGTGTACTTTTTCATGAGCGCGCTCATAGAGGCAGCCCAGCAGATGGGCTTTTCGCCCTCCGAGGCCGAACTGCTCGTCGCTCAGACCTTTACCGGAGCAGTAGACCTGTACAACAAGGCAGACCTGAGTTGCGAGCAGTGGATCGACAAAGTTGCCTCTAAGGGCGGCACGACGGAAGCGGCCTTGCGGGTCTTCCAAGAGACGCAGCTGCGCGAACACCTTACTGCCGGTGTTATGGCTGCCTGGAGACGCGCAGAAGCGCTCGGAAGCACCTCGGCTGCGCAACCTTTGTCGGACGCGGAGAGGTGATTTTTTATTTCAAAGGCTTTTTGCAAGCGAAAAAAGTAGAGCCTGTGTTGTTACTCCTTTGTATTGGCTTTGCTGCCCGGGCTTAAAATTGCCGTCTTTTGACCTCCGAAGATTTTAACTACCTCACAGGCCAGCCCCTACACGAGCGCCAAGGCGGCTCCGGCCGCTGTCTTATCAGAATGCTCCACACGGCTCGTCTGGCCGCTCTCCTTACCGACCATCTGGTGTTGGCCTGTGGCTATCACCTTCTGGTACGCTTCCCAAAAATCACCAAACGAACGACACGGCCCATAATCCTCCAGGACACTCTGCCAGAAGGTTCGACAACTCTCCTCACTTCGGTCACCGATAAAAAAAGGCACTATCTGCCGCGTCCGATCTTTGTCGTGTCGGGTGTTTTAATTTTTTGGTGGTGCATCAAATTAGTTTACAATTAAAAAAGACAATGTTAATCAAAAGTCCGATAATCGTATCGTGCAGGACCACCTTTTTGGAAAAACACAGGGTTCTCCGTTGTAAGCACTGGATTCGGGTGCGGAAGTCCGGGTTTTGGCGTTCTATTTGCCAAGTGTTCTCCTTGCCGATAAATAGTTTTCCGGGCCGGTAAACAGCGCCGATACGCTGCCCACTCATCGCAAAACCACTGCTT
>Ga0209101_1002952_pt1 | contig 10645 bp, 7 predicted proteins | sample ConPoolayeCmetaG_FD_185481 | JGI IMG/M metagenome (GOLD analysis project Ga0209101, IMG submission 185481) | Hot spring microbial mat communities from California, USA to study Microbial Dark Matter (Phase II) - Cone Pool mat layer C metaG... ... | reverse complement strand
GTCTGATGGCATAGACCGGATAGTTACGTCGAAATCGTAGAATATACATCCATAAAGTAGTAAAATGAGAACATCAATGTCAAAGAAGGATGGTTGAACGATGTGGCTTAAACGATTGCAATTGGCGCTGATCCATATGGCAGTAGCAATCACCCTGCTGCCGATCAACAGCACTCTGAACCGGGTGATGATCAGAGAGCTGGAAATCTCAGCGACGGTGGTGGCAGTTTTTGTCACGTTGCCTTATCTCTTCTCTCCGATTCAGATAGCCATTGGTTCATACGCCGACCGCCATCCCATTCTGGGCAGGCGGCGGATGCCTTATATTGCCTTGGGGCTGGTGTTATGCATCGGCGGAGCTATGTTGGCTCCCTTAGCGGCCTTCACGCTGGCGGAAGGCGGTCTGCTGGGCTTTCTGTTCAGCCTGCTGGCCTTTGGCGCTTGGGGGATGGGCTTCAACTTTGCGACGGTTTCCTATTTCTCACTGGCCTCTGAGCTGTGGGATGAGAAGGGGCGCACACGCACGATCTCGGTGATGTTCTTCCTAATGATCGTCAGCATTATTGTCATGGCGGTAGCAGTCAGCCGCATGGTGACTCCCTATACGCCAGAGGCGCTTCAGCGGGCCTTCTGGATGGTGGGAGGGGTTGCAACTGTACTGGGCGTGCTGGGCTTGATCGGCCTTGAAAAGCCCTTTGTTGCGGAGGGTTCTGTCACGCCGAAGCGTTATTCGTGGGGTGAGATGGTGCGGGCAGCAGCCGGCAATCGGCAGGCACGGCTGTTCTTTATCTACCTGATCCTCCTGCTGGCGGCCATTCTAGGGCAGGATGTGCTCCTGGAGCCTTTTGCAGGTGAGGCTTTTGACATGCCTGTCCAGACAACTACTCGTATCACCTCGATCTGGGGGCTGTGCGTACTGGCGGCGCTGATTGCGGCTGGCTTCCTCCAGACATCATTTGGCAAGCGCGGCGTGGCACATCTGGGCGGGATCGGGGCGCTGAGCGGCTTTATCCTGATCGCGGTGAGCGGGGTGTTGCGGCAAAGTGGAATCTTCTACGCCGGTGTTGTTCTGCTGGGAACAGGTACCGGGCTGGCAACTGTCTCTAATTTGTCCTTGATGCTGGATATGACGGCTGTCGGCAACGTTGGGCTGTTCATGGGTGCATGGGGGGTAGCTGATGCGCTGTCCCGGCTGGCCGGCTCGGTGATGGGCGGCGCTGTGCGCGACGTGATCACGCGGTTTGCCGCCAATTCGGTGGCTGGGTATGTGGCTGTGTTTGGCATTGAGGCGGCCATGTTGGGGGCTTCACTGGTGTTACTGCGATGGATAGACAGCCGAGCTTTCCAGCAGAGTGTCGAGAGAACAACCACGTTGGCTGAGCGTGCCGCCCTAATGGGTGAAATGCAGGGTTGATCCGATCCCCCTGCTGTCTGCAAACACAGGGCTTGGGAGTGTGTGCCTGCTGAGGCACTTTTCCCCGGCCCTGTGTTATAATCCCCCGCTGGATAAGTGTTGGCCTGCCTGCCTATGCCCTGTTAAGTTATAAAAGTTGCGTGGTAAGCTGGGTGCTGGTTTCTGTTGAATAGCGGCTTGTCGGATGCGGGAAACGCCATGCCCATTACTTTAATCGAAGTGCCCTATTATGGCGGGCGGAAGGCCGTCGGGCCGGCACTGGGGGTCATCCGGCTGGCGGAGGCCCGTTCTGCTCTGCCCCATGAATCGGCGGACCGGACAGGATCAACGGCAAGTGAGCTGGATGCGCTGGTAGAGATCAGCAGGGCACTTGCCGGGCGTATCCGTGAAGCAGTGGAGGGTGCAGACTTCCCGCTGGTGCTGGGTGCAAACTGCTATACCTGTCTAGGGGTGCTGGCCGGCCTAAACAATCCGGGTGCTGGCGTGATCTGGTTCGATGCCCATGGGGATTTCAACACGCCTTCTACGTCTCCCAGCGGTTATCTGGATGGAATGCCGCTGGCCATTGCCGCCGGACTTTGCTACCCGGAGGTGCTCGCTCAGATCGGCGGTATGCCGATCTCAGAGGCGCGCATTGTCCACGTAGGAGCACGGGCACTTGATCCGGGCGAACTCGATTTACTGCGAAACTCTTCGGTCAGCGTAGCGGCGATGGAGGCAATCCGCCGTGAAGGGCTGGAGGGTGCGCTTGTCCCGGCCCTCAATGCGTTACGCAGGCAAACCAGAGAGGTTTATCTGCATCTGGATTTCGACGTGATTGACCCTCAAGAAGCGCCGGGCGTATTGTTCCCTGAGCCGGAGGGGCTGTCGTTGGCTGAAATCGAGGAGGCCGTCCGGCTGGTCAGGGAGCGCTTTGAGGTGCAAGCCGCCAGCCTGATCGGCTATCATCCCGCTTCCGATTACCATGACCGGACGTTCCGGCTGGGTCTGCGGCTGGTAGATGTGATGGGCAGTTTGATCTCATAAAGTTTTATCATCGGGGGATGAGTCATCGGGGGATGAGCGAGATGCATAATAGGTGGAGCAGGGGAACATGGGTGATATATGGAGTCATAGCGCTGATCCTGTCGGGCTGTGGCGGGGGGAGCACCGCCCTGCCTGAGGGATCACAGCCTGAAGCGGGCGCCCAAGTGACTCCTGAAGAGACGCCGCCGCCTACCCCGACCCCCTATCCGTTTAAGCCTGAGTTGGTTCTATGCAGTGCTGAAGAGCCGTCTGGGTTGTTTGATACCATGTCCGCCCTTGCGGACTCGATCCTCCAGATGGTGCTTCCATCGGCAGTGGCCTTTGGCGAGGATTATGTTGCCGAACCGGTGCTGTTAACGGCTTTGCCTGCTGTAGAGGATGGCACATTACGGCGCAACGAGGATGGCTCAATCGGGGTAACACTCCGCTATCGGGATGACCTGCGCTGGTCTGACGGCGAGCCGTTCACTGCCGCCGACGCACTGTTCGGCATTCGGGCGCTTCCGGCTTCGCCCTACGGCCCTGCCTTCGTCGTGCTTGAGGCACAACAGGTGGATGATTACACCCTCGCCTTGACTCTGGCCGACGGGGCCGAATATCCCTATGTACCGCCCCAGCCGCCTTTGCCCCTTCATCACTTTGAGGCTGGTGATGATCCGATTGTGTTGTTCCAGAGCGGCGGGTATCCTGTGCTGATTGATCTGGCGCTTGGCCCTTACATGATTACTGAGTGGGTGGCCGGCTCGCATGTCCTCCTGCGTGCCAACCCCCAGTATCCAGCGCCAGCACTGATGATCCCAACCGTCCGTGTCCGCTTCCTGCCTGATGTTGCCCAGATCGCCGCTGAACTTCAGAGCGGCGGGTGCGATGTGATGCTTGATGAGGGGGTTGGCTTTGAACAGTATCCGGCTCTGTTGGCTGTGCAGGAAGCCGGCGGAGCACGTCTCTATGGGCGGGCGGGGCCGCTCTGGGATCAGCTTATCCTGAATACCTACCCCGTTCCCTTTGGCGGGCGTGTCCCTTACTTCGCCGACACAGATGTCCGGCAGGCGGTTGCCTACGCGCTGGATCGTACAGCGCTGGCAGGCCAACTGTGGGGGGGGATTGTGCCTCCGCTGGATAGCTGGCTTCCTTCCGAACACTGGGCCTATGCCGCTGACAGTCTGCCCCGTTACAGCCTTGATGTCACGAGAGCCGCCGCCCTGCTTGAACAGGCCGGCTGGCGTGATCAAGACGGAGACGGCATCCGTGAGTATCACGGGGCAGGGGGAATATATACCTGCCAGCGCGGCGGCTGGTCAATTGAAGAGGGAACGCCCTTTGCACCGATCTTGATCATCCCGGCAGGGGACGGCCTGCGTGCTCAGATCGCTGAGAAGGTACGTGCCGACCTTGCGGCGGCAGGGATCAGCGTGCAGGTACGACAGGTTGACCCGACCGTGTTGTTTGCCCCGACAGGGCCGCTGGTACGGCGTGACTTTGACATGGCTCTGCTGGCTTCTGTGACCCGCCCTGATCCCGGCGGGGTCGCCCAGTGGGTCGGAGCGGATGTGTTTCTCCACCCTCTTGAGCGGGTGCCGGTGCATTTCTGGCAACTTGAGCAACGCTGGACGATCACCGACCAGCTTGTTGAGCGGCTGGCGTTCAGCAACATCCCCGACGCGTGGAACGATTATCAAGGGCAGAACTATTCCGGCTGGTGCAACGAGGCGGCAGATATAGCGGTGGTTGAGGCAGTCCGCCGCCAGAATCTGGATGAACGAGCGGAATTCTACGCTCAACAGCAGGCTCTCTTTACTGCGGACGTGCCTGTTGTTCCGCTGTTTGTTCGTCCGCGCCTGGCTGTCGCCGCGGTGTATGTGTGCGGCCTTCGCCCCGGCCCATATGATGCATTGACTTGGAACATCGCTGACTGGACGATGGATCAGAGCGGAGCATGTGAGCAATAGAACCTCCGGTTTGACCAAGCCATATCTCATCCCCCTCTACCTCTTGCTGGCCTTGTTTATCCCCTTGATGGCGGCGGAGGCGTTGATCATCCTGCCGTTTGAGCTGGTGGATGAGGACACTCTCTTTGGGGCGGCACGCTACACGGCTGAGTTTCGCCGTCTGCCGCCGCCCGTCTCAGATGATACCTACGGTTACCGCCATCAGAGCGGTCAGCCGCCGTTGTTTTATCTGATCGGGGCGCTGGTGATCGCCCCCTTCGACACTTCAGACTTTGGGAACGGCCCTGTGTTGTCTCCGCCTTCACAGATGGGCTTGCACTTTGATCCGGCCTCCTTCCCTTACGGGGCGAACTTCTATGACCACCCTGCCGCTCATTTTCCGCCCTACGCGGGGAGTGCGCGGGCACTGATCGCGGTGCGGTTGTTCAACGGTCTGGTGTCAACAGTTACGCTTGCTTTGATCTATCTGACTATTTGGCGGGCGGTGCAGGTAGTGCGGCGTCCCGGTTGGCCGGCTGTAGAGGCGGCGGGAGCGTGGCTGTCTGCCGGCCTGGCCGGCTGGATCGGTTTCTCGGTACGGTATGTGGGGCTGGCGGCCTCAGCTCGTAATGATAATCTGGCCAACCTGCTTGCTGTTGCCGCGATCTACATGGCAGTACGTGTCTATCTCTCTGACCAGAAACAGCGGAGCTGGCGGCAGGCGGCACTGATCGGGGCGCTGGCCGGGCTGGGAATGCTCGCCAAGCTGACAGCGGCGCCGGTGGCTGTAGGGCTGGGGATGATGACAGCGGTCGAAACGTGGCGGACAGGAGGCAGGGATCGGCGGGGCAGGCTGGTTGCGGCGGCAACGTCCTCAGCGGCCTACGTGGCGGCGGTAGCCCTGATATTTGGATGGTGGCCTGTCCGCAACATGCTTCTCTATGGCGATCCGTTCATGCTGCGCCCGCATGAGCAGTTTGTCTTCAGCGCCCGCGCCGATGATCCATTCGCGGTTGGTTTCTTGCCGATCATCTACAAGCTGGGTCTGACGGCGTGGGGCGAGGTAATGTGGAGCAGTCTCCAATTGCCGCTGTGGGCTAATCTTGGCTATTTTGCGCTGACGGCGGCAGGGCTGGCGGGGGTGGTGTGGTTCATGCGGCGCGGCTGGGGAAGCTCCATGGGGAACGGCGGCTTTCGGCTGGCGGCGTGGATGGCCGGCCTATGTGTATTGGCCTTTGCTGTTGCGCTGGTGTGGATGAGATCAGGAGGGATCGACTCGCGCTTTGCCTTGCCTGCCCTGCCTGCCTTCCTGATCTTGCTGGCGGTGGGGCTGATTGAGCTGGCCGGCCCGGCACGCGCCCGCTGGATAGCCGTCGGCGCGGGAGCGGCCTCGTGGGCACTGGCATGGGGATTTCTGATTCTGGTGCTTGTGCCTGCTAACCGTGTTCCTCTGATCCGTGCCTTTCCGTCGTCTATGCAGCCGCTTGGCTGGCAGGCAGAGGGGGTGCGTCTGGCCGGCTACGAGATACAAGCTGAACACCCCCTGCAGCCCAACGATACATTGACTGTGCGCCTGTACTGGGAAGCCCTGCGTGATCTTGACAGCTACTATGTCGTAGTGGTACAGGCAGGAGCGTTGTCAGACCCTGAGACGGTGATCGCTCAGGTGGACCAGTTGGCTGGCGGCTCGATCTACCCGACCGCCGTTTGGAGGACAGGTGACCGGCTGATACAGGAAGTCAGGTTACGGCTGGCAGAGGAGATCGAATTGCCCGGCTTGTATTATGTGCGCGCAGCGCTCAGGCCCTATGATGCACTAGGCGACACCCCGCGCCTGAGCCTGACAGGGCCGGACGGCACAACCAGCACCTTGATCACGCTTGAGACGCCTCTCACTGTCCTGACGCCGGTGGGGCGTACCGCTCATACTGCTGATGCGTCCTTTGGAGATGTGCTGGTTTTACGCGGCTGGACCGTCACTCAGCAGGCAGGCGGTCAGCGTGTTGATCTGGTCTGGCAGGCACATGGCCCGGCCTCGCCTAACCTGACCGTGTTTGTCCATGCGCTGGGGGCGGATGGTTCAATGCTGGCCCAGCACGACTCCATTCCGGCTGGGGGCAACTTCCCAGGCTGGGCATGGCAGGATGATCGGTTTGTAGACAGTCACTGGCTTGACTTGCCTTCTCTGGAAGGTGTGCGGCTGATGATCGGCGTATATGACTGGGTGACAGGCGAGCGCCTGCCTGTGGCCGGCTCATCCGATGGGACGCTGGAGCTGACTCCTTAGGCCCTCACTTTTCTTTGCGCCCCTCCAGACAGGTGACACCGTCCATACCAACTGTTGCGCCGTATCGCACGCCGGCAGGCAGATCGAGGCGGTCGCCCGGTTCCAGCTCAATCACGCGGTTGCGCTCGTCTGGCAGGGTGAACCAAATCCCTCCCTCTACACAGTAGACGACCTTGTGATAGTCGTGGCTTTGCACCTGATGCTGGTCGCCGCTTAGAGCGGTCCAACGGACAGGTTCTAGTCCTTCGGACTCCATCAGGCGGCGCAGCTCGGCTTCAGTAGGTGTGCGGCTGTGCGGCCATGGGATATGAATCACTTCGGACACTATTTCCTCCTCGTGAGATGAGATAACAACGGCGGCAAGAAAGGGTAGTCTAGCGGCTCACCCTCTAACCATGTAACCCACACCATGAATCGTATGGATATAGGTCGGGCGGCTGGAGTCTGGTTCGATCTTGGCACGCAGGTTACGGATGTGAGCGCGCACAAGATCGGGGTCTCCCATTCCGCGTGGATATTCCCATACCTCATCGAGCAGATCATGCACCGAGTGAGTCTGGTTGGGTGATTTCATCAGGTGGTAGAGCAGCCGGTACTCGGTTGAGGTAAGCTGGATATTCTGGGCATGAGGGGTTGAAACCTGAAAAGTATTGGTATCAAGTACCAGTCCGCCGACGCTCAGCGTGGCCGGCTGTTCGTTGGCGGCAGGTGTGCGCCGAAGCAATGCCCGTACCCGCGCGGTGAGTTCCTTCAGTTCAAAGGGCTTGGTCAGGTAATCATCACCCCCTGCATCCAGGCCGCTCACAATATCATCAGTGCGCCATTTGGCGCTCAGAAACAGAATGGGCAGGGTGCCGTAACGCTTATCCTGACGTAGCTCGCGGCAGAAACTGATCCCATCCTCATGGGGCATCATGATGTCAAGCACGATCAGGTCCGGGCGCCGGCGGCCCATCTGCTCACGTGCGTGGGCCGCTGACTCGGCCAGTGTGACTTCATGCCCCTCGCGGCTGAGGGCACGCCATACTGTGCCAAGTACTTCAGCCTCATCATCTACGACTAGAATGTGGGCCATAGGTATCCCCCGAAGTGGCTGAAAAGGCAGGGAGGCGGACAGTCACGCCTGTTCCTTCCCCCAGTGTGCTGGTAATGTGAATCTCCCCGTGATGGTCGCTCACGATCTGACGGCAAATGTATAGCCCCAACCCTGTACCTTTTCCACGCGGCTTGGTAGTGAAGGCCGGCTCAAAGACACGTGCCAGATGGCTGGGATGGATGCCTGTGCCATTGTCCTGTATGCTCACTTCGATACTTTTTCCATCACTTGACAGCCGTGACTCTACACGGATCAGGCCGTCAGGACGATTACTTTCCCGGATCGCATCGCGGGCGTTGAGCAGTAGGTTCATCCATACATCCTCAAGTTGACCCGGCACAGCATGGACGGGCGGCAGATTGGAGGCAAGATGAACCTCTAGGCGGATATGGTGCTGGCTGATCTGCATCTCAACAAGGTGGATTGTTTCCTCGATGGTGCGGTTGACCTCCAGCAGGCGCGTCTCTTCTTCGTAGCGCGACATGTTTAACATGCGCTCCACGACTTTTTTGGCCCGCCTTCCGGCCCGCAGGATAGCCTGTGCCGATTCATGAGAGGGGTGATCCGGAGGGATGTCCTGTGTCAGCATTTCGGCATCACCCAAGATGGTGGTGAGGGGATTGTTAATCTGATGTGCTACCACTGCCGCCAGCTCTCCTAGTGCCGAAAAGCGGGCTGTCCGGACGAGGTGGCTTTGCATGCTTTTCTGCTCTTCGAGGCTGTGTTGTAGGTCCCGTACCAGCCGGGCGTTCTCAAGCGCCACAGCGGCCTGACTCGCCAGCGCATGTGCCAGCCCGATCTCGCGCGAGGAGAACCGCCGCTCCGGGTTCAGGTCAAAGACCTGTACCAGCCCTATTGTCTGCCCTTTGAAGACAAGCGGCATGGCCAGCATAGTGCTGGGGCCGATGCGGTTGAACAGCCGTTGCTCAAGAGGATGCAGGTCGGGGTCGGGGTAGCGCAATGTGGCGATACGTTGCTCGTGCAGTACGATGTCTAACTTGGGCAAGCCCCGTACATCCATCTGCGGCCCGCTCTGATCGGGCCAGATGCCCGTCCCGTAATCAAGTATCCGTCTTGCAACAGCCCGTCTCTCGTTCCAGTTATAGATGCAACACCAGTCAGCATCGGTTGTGTTGATCAGTGACCGTGCGCTCTCCAGTGCCAGCCTCTGCCATTGTTGCGGCGAGAGTGTCTCCCCCATCACCAATGCCAGATTGAGCACGGTCCGCAGGCTACGGCTGACCTGTGTCTGACCGAAGGGATGTCCCTTGTGCAGGTTGGAGACTTCCACGACCCCCACCAGCTTTCCGCCTGCCTGCATGGGGAGTGCCAGCACCCGCCGGCAACCCTGTTTATCCAGCCAGCGTCGGTCTCCGGGAGCAGCCTCGTCGTAGTGAAGCTGGATGGCGAAGGGACGCTGCCGATGCTTAAGGTCACGTTGCCAGAAAAACTCAGAGGGATTTTCTCGAATGCCCTTGTTCACCGGCCAGAAGGCGCGGCGGTATTCGGCCAATTTGTAGATCACCCCAGTGCGTGGGTCCCAGCCTGAAATGGTACACCAGTGCCCTTCTAGGCCGCGCATCATATGTCGGGCAATGGCGTTCAGGACCCGCCCTGGATCAAGCGAGGATGAAACGGCATTTGCCGATTCAACCAGCAGGCTCAACTCTAAGGTACGGTCTAGAGCCTGTTGGTACAGCATGGCATTTTCGATGGCAATGGCGGCGTATCCGCTCAGCCCGATCAGCATCTCCTGCTCACGGGAAGTGAAGGCTCGTTGCCTGTACTTCCCCTTGACGATCAGGACGCCGATAGCACGCCCCTTGGTGATGAGCGGCACATAGAGTTGAGGAACGCTGGCGTGGTTTGTCCCGTTCGGCCCGACCAGCAGGGGCGATTTCTGCTCCAGTACCTGAATGGCCAGCGTATCCTCTATAGGCCGCGTCTCCGTAGTGGTGACCTGCGCGCCGCCCTTTCGATGCGCTACCAGCGTAAGCTGGCCTGTCTCGGCATCAGAAAGGAGGATCGTCCCTTCTTCGGCCCCTGTCAGGTCTATAGCCGCATTCATGACCTGCATGAGCAATTCCGGCAGATCAAGCACGGCGTTGAAAGACTGGCCTAAATTGTACAACACTCCCAGCTCTGCCAGTTGGCCTTCGGCCTCTTGCCCCTGCCCCACGTGTGCCTCCTATCCTCACTCATCATTATAACCAGGGCGGCTCAGGATGCTAGAGGGGGAAGGAACGTAAAAAGACAGGCTGGTTTGCCTGTTGCTTTACCTGCTTATCAAGGTGAGGTTACTGTGTTGGATTCTGGCACAGGATCATGCGTTGCTGATCGGTGTGGAACTCATAGTAATCTTCGCCGATTGCCAGCACAATTCGGTAGCCAGGTGTGATCACATCAAGGTAGGCTTCACCCGGCTGGGGACAGCCGAGACTAGAATCCGGCCAATCCACTGCTTCACTGCGTACCAGCACTACCTGATCGGCAGGCACCCCTTCCTGCTCAGCGAGAAGGGCGATTGCCTGCATGATGAACTCTGCCACGATTGGATCGCGTACCGTTCCTTGTCCAATCGGGTCGCCTGACTCGCGGCAGATAATGGCTGTCCCATGTAGATCGGTATGGGCCTGATAGGTTTGTCCGTTTGCCCCCAGCATGATCAGGTAGCCGGGTGTGATGACCTGTAGATAGGCCTGCCCCTCCGCGGGACAACCCAGGCTGGTATCGTTCCACTCAACCGGCAAAATGCTGATGATCGTGATGGAATCTGCTGGCACACCCAGCTCAGCGGACAGAGCCGACAGTGCCGCCTGCTGTGGCACAGCCGGATCAAATGGGCTTTGGGCGGCTGGTAGCTGGGTTTCAGATGCAGGTGTGGGGGGCGGGGC
>Ga0209101_1002951_pt1 | contig 10646 bp, 7 predicted proteins | sample ConPoolayeCmetaG_FD_185481 | JGI IMG/M metagenome (GOLD analysis project Ga0209101, IMG submission 185481) | Hot spring microbial mat communities from California, USA to study Microbial Dark Matter (Phase II) - Cone Pool mat layer C metaG... ... | reverse complement strand
GGGTGGGTGGGGATGGTCGGGGACGGCGAGGGGAGCCAGAGCGATCGTCAACGGTCGGGTTTGTGCCCAGGAGACGGCGGCCGGATCATTCGTTGGGCTCCACGAGACCGCCATGGCCCGAATCCGATGCCGGGGGGCGGGGATCGGCTGAACGCCTAGACGGATGGTCGTTTGCCGGTGGTCGTCCGTTGTTTCGGCTGGTCGTTCGTAGAGGCCGAGCACTCGAAAGCCTTCGAGACGGTCGGTCAGGTCATGAATGTGCACGGCCCATGAAACTGGGTGGGTCATGTGGAAATCGAGAAAGAGGAGCTGGTCGAGACGGGGCGGCACAGGAGAGAGGGTGACGGAAAGGGTTATGGGCCCGGTCAAAAGCGTTTCCGTCTGGCGGGCGGCCTCCGGGGCCGATGGCAAAGAAGCGGCTCGATGGCAGCCTGGGGCGCTCAAGGCAAGGAGCAGAACAACCGAGGCGACACGGAGGGACGGTCGGTTCATAGGCCTTTCCCCAACCGTTTCAGGCGTTTGGCGAAGAAGGCGTGAAGGGCGGCGGCGAAGGGCTCATCCGTACGGATGCGGATGGTATCTATGCCGAGTCGAGCGAACAGCGCATCGAGGCGGGTCTGCCGATCCCGAGCGGCTTCCCGAAAACGGTGGCGCACGGAGGCGGAGGTAGCATCGAGCCAGAAGGTTCGGCCGGTTTCCGGGTCCTGGCATTCGAGAAGACCGGCGGGCGGGAGTTCCTCCTCCCTCGGATCGACAATCGGGCAGGCGATCAGATCGTGTCGGCGGGAGGCATACAGAAGCGGTTTTTCGAACTCGTGATCCATGAAATCGGAGATCAGGAAGAGAATGGCGCGCCGTTTTTGGACTTGGCAGGCGAAGCGGAGAGCCCCGGCGATATCCGTTCCATGCCGCGTCTCTTCCGCGGCGAGGACCTCTCGAACCAGCCGCAGGACGGCGGTACGGCTTCGGGCCGGCTTCAGGTAGCGGACAATGCGGTCGCTGAAGAGAATGAGGCCGACCTTGTCTTGATTGAGGGCGGCCGAAAGGGCGAGCAGACCGGTAATTTCGGCGGTTCGCTCGGCCTTGGTCCGGTTCCGCGACCCGAAGGCTTGCGAGCCGGAGATATCGGCCAGGAAGAGGAGGGTGAGTTCTCGCTCTTCTGCGAAGCGTTTGACAAAGGGCCGGCCCATTCGGGCGGTGACGTTCCAGTCAATGGTGCGGATATCGTCGCCCGCCTGATATTCCCGGACTTCATGAAACTCGATACCCTGGCCGCGAAAGGCGGAATGATAGGCGCCGGCGAACTGTTCGGTGACGAGGCGGGCGGTGGCGATGCGGATCCGCCGCACCTGTTTCATGAGTTCCGAAGGTTGGACCGGCATAGCCTTGCGAGCCCTGGGTTAGGGAACGGGCAGGTGGTCAAGTATATCGCGGATGATGTGATCGGAGGTGCGCTCCTCCGCTTCGGCTTCGTAGGTGAGAAGCACGCGGTGGCGAAGCACGTCGGGGGCGATGGCTTTGACGTCCTGGGGGGTTACGTAGGGACGCCCGTGGAGGATGGCATGGGCGCGGGAGGCCAGACTGAGGGTGAGCGAGGCCCGTGGGGAGGCACCATAGGCTATCTGAGGTGCCAGGCGCTCCAGACCGTAGGCGGCGGGTTTCCGGGTGCAGGCGACGATATCCAGCATATACTCCGACACTTTTTCATCGCAATAGACAAGGGGGAGGAGATCGCGGGCCTGGAGGATCTGTTCGGCGGTGAGGACTTTGCGAACGGGAGCCGGGGTCCCTTCCGTGAACCGCTGGAGGATCCGCCGTTCCTCGTCCTTTGTGGGGTAATCGAGGAGGCACTTCATCATAAAGCGGTCCATTTGGGCTTCGGGCAGGGGATAGGTGCCCTCCTGTTCGATTGGGTTTTGGGTGGCCATGACGAGGAAGGGTGAGGGGAGGGGGTGGGTGGCATCGCCGATCGTGACCTGACGTTCCTGCATGGCTTCGAGGAGGGCGGATTGGACCTTTGCGGGGGCGCGGTTGATCTCGTCGGCGAGCAGAAGGTGGGTGAAGACGGGCCCGAGGCGGGGCGTAAAGGCGCCATCTCTTGGATTGAAGACGAGCGTTCCGATGATATCGGCGGGGAGGAGGTCGGGGGTGAAACTGACGCGTCGAAAGGTAAGGCCGAGCGCCTCGGCGAGCGTTTTGATGGCGGTGGTTTTCGCCAGGCCGGGGACCCCTTCGACGAGGAGGTGTCCGTTGGCCAGGAGAGCGATGAGCATTCGATCGAGAAGGGTCTCCTGGCCGACGATGACCTTGGTGATCTCCTGTTTGACGGCCTGGAGTTGGCCGTTGACTTCCGACACCCGGCTGGAGGGCAATGCGAGATTCGCAGTCATGACATCACCTTATAGACGATCGTCTAGTGATTATAAACCCTGGCCCGCAAAAGAAAAGACCAGAGACGGGCCGTGGCCCCAACGAATCTTTCGGATTGATCTGAAAAATCCCACCAGGTGATCGCCTGTACGGCCGGACGGCCGAACAGGGCACGATCGGTGGCTTCGACTTCCTGGGCCTGTGAGCCAACGGTAGCCCAGCGGGTCCACGAAGAGTGACGGTGATCTCCGCCATGCGATGATCGTTCATGTTGGGATCCTTTTTGCTGGGAGCGGTTCTTTGGCGTCGTGTCCTAGCAGGAGCGTTGTTCCACGTTACGTGGCCGCGGGTGGTTAGGTCCGGTTTATGATGCGGAGAGGAGCCCGAGTCAAGCTCAAGCACGTCCGGTCCATTACCCGGTATCCAGAACGCTCCGCGAGCAATCACAATTCGGTATTTCCATTACGGTCGAGATGGAGTATCATGGCTGCTCTTTGGGAGACACTTCGATGACCGGACGAGAACGTTTGTTGGCGGCGATGCGGAACGAATATACCGAACGGGCCGCATGGCTACCGTTTGTCGGCGTGCATGGCGGAAAGCTCATCGGGCAGTCCTCCGATCGCTACCTGCGATCCGCCGAGGCCATTGCGGCCGGATTGCGCCGGGCGCGCGAGCTCTACCGACCCGATGGGCTGCCGGTGGTTTTTGATCTTCAACTCGAGGCCGAAGCGCTCGGCTGCGAATTGAAATGGGCGGAGAAGGCGCCCCCTTCGGTGGTGTCCCATCCCCTGGAAGCCGTTCGTTCGCTTTCCGACCTGCCGGTGTTCGATCCCTCCATGGGGCGCTTCCCCATCGTCTTGGAAGCGCTCGACCGGGTCAAGGGGGAGATGGGCGAGGAGGTTGCTCTTCTCGGCTTAATTTGCGGCCCGTTTACCCTTGCGCTGCACCTGATGGGCAACGGCATCTTTCTTCAGATGTTCGATCATCCCGATTACATAAAGGCGGTCATTGGATTCTGCGCGGCGGTGGGACAAAAGGCCGCCCACGCCTGGATCGAGCACGGCGCCGATGTGGTGGCGGTGGTGGATCCGATGACCAGCCAGATCTCGCCGGACCATTTTGCCTCCTTTGTGTCGCCCGCCCTGGACACGATCTTCGATTTTATTCGCGCCCAGGGAAGGCTCGGATCGTTGTTTGTCTGCGGCGACGCCACCCGGAATCTTGAGGCCATGTGCCGGACAGCCGCCGACAATATCTGTGTGGACGAAAACATCGCCCTGGAAACGTTGCGCGACATAACCCGCCCGCAGCACAAGTCGTTCGGGGGCAACCTTCGACTCACCAGTGCCTTGCTGTTGGGCGACGAGGACGACGCGCGGCTCGATGCGATCCGGTGTCTGGATATTGGGGGAGCGTGCGGATTTATTCTGGCGCCGGGCTGCGACCTGCCCTACGACGTGCCTGAGCGCAATCTGCAGGCGGTGGCGGAGATGGTGCACGATTCGTATCGGCGCGAGGTGGCCAAGCGCACGATCGTCGCTAAGACCGCGTCCGAGGCCGCTCAGGTGGCGTTGCCCGATTATGCGAAGGAGCCGCTGGTGATCGTGGATGTCATTACCCTGGATTCCGCCTCCTGCGCGCCCTGTCAGTATATGGTGAACGCGGTACAGCGCGCGGCGCAGCGGCTATCCCGGCCCATTGTCATCCGCGAACATCGCATTTCGACGCGCGAGGGGCTGGCCACCATGAGTCGGCTGGGCGTACGCCACGTCCCGACGATCTGCATTGACGGCGAGACGGTGTTTTCCTCGATCATCCCGGACCAGCAGACGCTGCTCGCCCGTCTGGAGGCGGCCATAGCCCGTAAGGGAACGCTCCGGTGAGAGATGGTGGGGTGTGGCAAAGGAGATTCAACAAATGACCACACCGGTGGTATTGGTGACGGGGTTTCTGGGAAGTGGGAAGACGACCTTGTTGCGCCGGCTGGCGGAGGAGGAGTCCAGGCGGCGTCTGTTTCTGGTCAACGAGTTTTCGTCGGTCAACCTCGATGGCGAGCTGATACGGACGGCTGGGTCTTCGCCGGTGATGGACATCGTGGGGGGGAGTATTTTCTGCCGTTGCAAGGTGACGGAGTTTGTGGAGGTGTTGCGCCGCGCGTGTGGGGTTATTGCCGAGCAGGCGATCGAGGAGGTGGTGATCGAGGCGAGCGGCATGGCGGATCCGCGGACTATGGAGACGCTGCTGAGGGAAACAGGATTGGCGAGCGATTACCGCTTGGTGCGGGTGGTCACGGTCGTGGATCCGGGCCGTTTTCTTAAACTGGCCGGGATGGTGCCGGTGGTCGAGGCGCAGATACAGGCGGCGGATGTGGTGTTGTTGAACAAGGCGGATCTCTATTCCGAGGCGCGCATGGCCGAGGCGGAGGCGGTCCTTCGTCGGATCGCACCGGCGGTACCCGTGGTGCGGGTCACGCGCTGTGCCGTCTCGCTGAACGATCTTCCCGTCCGGGGGCGGCAACTACCGGCGGGGGAACAGGGTGCCACCGCGCGAGATCCTCTTTTTGCGACCTTGGAAATTCCCATGGGCGAGGTGGGTGGGTATGAGCGGCTGTGCGAGGCTATGGAGATGGTTCGGCCGTACCTTTATCGGGTCAAGGGCGTGGCGAGGCGGGCGGACGGCGTGACCGAGATATGGGAAGAGACGGGTCATGGTCTGGAGCGAAGGCCGGCGCCGCCGGACCTGCGGCCCACCCCGCTTGTGGTGGTATGCCGCCGAGGGATGGAGGAGACCGTTCGCCAACAGCTCGTAGCTCCCTCGTTCAGCCAGGGGTCAAACGGTTAGCCTTACTCACCCACGGATTAGCAAGCCCTTGCCAATTGGCGTCTGTAGGCCCGTTTGGGCATATGTGACAGGACTGTTTCCTTGAGATCAGAGGGCAGGGGAAACGGGGTGACAGAACCGGTGAAAGGGGACATCCAAAGGTTAGCGAAAGAGTTACGCCTGGGGCATGCCATGCTCCGCGCAAGGGGTTGACTCCGCCACAATAAATCCGGCGGAAGCCGGGGCGGCCTGGGCGGCATCGGTGTGTACGTCCCCCGCCTCGCGCCTGGGGCTTGCCTTGAGCGGAGAAAAGGGATACCCTTAGTCGCTTTGATGGACCGCATTCTGTGAAAATTCTGGATACGGACTATCTGGTGATCGGCAGCGGGCTGGCCGGCCTGACGGCCGCCCTTCACCTCAGCCGCGTGGGCCGGGTGCTTGTCCTGACCAAGCGCCAGGCGGATGAGTGCAACACGGCCCACGCCCAGGGCGGCATTGCCTGCGTGACTGGACCGGACGATACCCTCGAGCTTCATGTCCAGGATACCCTGGAGGCCGGGGCGGGACTCTGCCGGGAGGATGTGGTCCGAACCATCGTTGGGGAGGGGCCGGACGCGCTGGCCGAACTCAAGCGATGGGGGGTCCCCTTCGATGCCGATCTGGGCCAGGAGGGCGGCCATTCGCGGCGCCGCATCTGGCATGCGGGCGATTTCACCGGACGGGAGGTCGAGCGCGTTCTTTTGGCGCGGGCCCGAAGGACGCCGCGCCTGACCATTCTCGAACACTGCATGGCCATTGATCTTATCACGACGGGATGGCTTGGCCTTCAGGGCGAGCAGCGCTGCGTGGGGGTCTATGCGCTCCGGCGACAGACCGGCGAGATCTTTGGTGTTCGGGCTTTTCACACCATTCTCGCCACCGGGGGAGGCGGCAAGGTCTATCTCTACACCAGCAATCCCGATACGGCCACCGCCGATGGCGTGGCGCTGGCTTGGCGGGCCGGTCTGCCCATCGTGAACATGGAGTTCATCCAGTTCCATCCCACATGCCTCTACCACCCGGCGGCCAAATCCTTCCTGATCAGCGAAGCCCTTCGGGGGGAGGGCGCGGAGATCGTGGATGCCGACGGGCGGCCCTTTTTGAAAAACTACGACCCCCGCGGATCGCTCGCCCCCCGGGATATCGTGGCACGGGCTATTGACCGCGAGATGAAGCGCACCGGCGCCCGATGCGTCTATCTCGATATCCGCAGCCGCTCCCGGGCCTTTCTCATCCGACGTTTCCCCAACATCTACCGCACTTGCCGCCAGTATGGCTTCGACCTGGCCAGGGATCTGGTTCCCGTGGTGCCCGCCGCCCACTACTTCTGCGGCGGGGTTCAGGCGGATGTGGATGGGCGGACGGAGATGAGCGGGCTTCATGTGGTTGGGGAGACGGCCTGTACGGGCCTGCACGGCGCCAACCGGCTGGCCAGCAACTCGCTCCTCGAAGCGCTCGTCTGCGCCCGGCGTCTGGCCCGGCGGCTGGCGGCCGAGGGCTTGCCGCGCCGGAACGCGCGGCCGGCGCTTCCTCCGTGGCAGTCGGGGGATGCCGTGCCTGCGGACGAAGCCGTCATGGTGGCCCACAACTGGAATGAGGTGAGGACCTGCATGTGGGATTACGTCGGAATTGTGCGATCCGACAAGCGCCTGGAACGGGCCGAACGCCGCATCCACATGCTGCGGGCCGAGATCCGTCAGTACTATTTGGATCACCTGGTCACGGCCGATGTGCTGGAGTTACGCAATCTCGCAGCCGCGGCCGAACTCATTATCCGGAGCGCCCGAAGCCGTCGGGAGAGCCGGGGTCTTCACTATACCCTCGACTGCCCCGAGCCCGACCGAACTCATCCGCCACGGGATACGGTAATCAAGGACCGTCCCGGGGAGAAGATTGGACGGATCCGTTAAGGAGAGGAACGATGGGACTGACCCTGACTGAAAAGATCCTTCGTGAGCATCTGGTTTCTGGGACGCTTCGTCCCGGAGAGGAGATAGCCATCCGGATTGATCAGACGCTCACTCAGGATGCGACGGGAACGATGGCCTTTCTCCAGTTCGAGGCCATGGGACTGGATCGGGTTCGAAACGAATTGGCCGTCAGCTATGTGGATCACAATACCATCCAGGCCGGCTTCGAAAACGCTGATGACCATGCCTATCTTCAAAGTGTTGCCGCCCGGTATGGCGTGCTCTTTTCCCGCCCCGGCAACGGCATCTGTCATCAGGTTCATCTCGAGCGGCTGGGGGTGCCGGGCAAAACTCTGCTCGGAGCGGACTCCCATACGCCGACGGCGGGCGGTCTTGGGATGCTAGCCATCGGTGCCGGAGGGCTCGACGTAGCCGTGGCGATGGCGGGAGGCCCCTTCTATCTGATCGCTCCCCGGGTGATTCGGATCTATCTGACAGGTCGGTTGCGGCCCTGGGTGACGGCCAAGGATGTCATTCTCAAGGTCCTCGAGCGGTTCACGACCAAGGGAAACGTGGGGTGCGTCTTCGAGTATGATGGCCCGGGGGTGGCTACGCTCGACGTGCCGGAGCGGGCCACGATCGCCAACATGGGGGCCGAATGCGGCGTTACGACCTCGATCTTTCCCTCCGATGAGCGGACGCGGGCGTTTCTTCGGGCGCAGGGGCGGGAGGAGGTCTGGCGTGAGCTCCGCCCCGATCCTGAGGCGTCCTATGAGCGGACAGAAGAGATCAACCTTTCGACGCTCGAGCCCCTTGCCGCGGCGCCGCACTCGCCTGACCATGTGGTGACGATCGCCTCGCTCTCGGGGCTTCCCGTCCAACAGGTATTGATCGGCTCCTGCACCAACTCCTCCTATCGGGACCTCAAGATCGCAGCCCAGATTCTCAAGGGCCGGAAGGTGCATCCCCAGGTCAGTGTGGGCGTCGCGCCGGGCTCCCGCCAGGTGCTCGCCATGATTGCGGCGGACGGCACCCTGCGGGACCTGATCGAATCCGGGGTTCGCATCCTCGAAAGCGCCTGTGGTTTTTGCATTGGGAACAGTCTGTCTCCGCCGACCAATGCCGTTTCATTACGAACCATCAATCGGAACTTTGAAGGGCGTTCCGGGACTCCCTCGGCGCGGGTCTATCTGGTCAGTCCTCCCATGGCCGCGTTGGCGGCGCTGCGGGGCTGTGTGACGGATCCGGCCGAGGTGCCGGACATTCCGTACCCCGAGGTTGGGGAGCCGGAACGCTTTTTTGTAGACGACTCGATGTTTATCCGTCCGCCGGAGGACGGATCGACGGTGGCGATTGTTCGGGGGCCAAACATCGGGGAGCCGCCGGTGAATGCGCCATTGCCGATGACGCTATCCGGCGTGGCGACGATCAAGGTGGGAGACAAGATCACCACCGATCACATCATGCCGGCCGGTCCCCGGCTCAAGTATCGGTCGAACATACCGGTCTATGCCCAGTACGTCTTCGAACCGGTGGATCCTGGCTTTGCCAAGAGGGCGGCGGCCAATCGGGATCGGTTGCAGCATAACTTCATTATTGCCGGCGAGAGTTACGGACAGGGATCCAGCCGGGAACACGCGGCGATTTGTCCGATGTATCTGGGCGTGAAGGCCGTGATCGCCAAGTCCATCGAGCGGATTCATGCCGCTAACCTGGTTAATTTCGGCATCGTGCCGTTCACCTTCCAGGATCCGGACGATTATGAGCGGATTGCGGCCGGTGATCACCTGCGGATTGAGAACGTGCGGGAGTCGTTGGAGAAGGGACGGACCAAGGTACGACTGACGAACGACACACAGGACGTGGAGATTGTGCTGCGGCTGGAGTTGACGGAGCGGCAGCGGCGGATCGTCTTGGCGGGTGGTCTGCTCAATATGGTTCGGCCGTAAACGGGAGGACGCCTTATGACGTTTGAGAAGATTCGGGTCCCGGAAGAGGGGCAACCGATCACCATGGGTCCGAATGGGATCTTGCAGGTTCCGGATCGGCCCATCATTCCCTTTATCGAGGGGGACGGCATCGGGCCCGATATTACGCGGGCGGCGATGATCGTCTGGAATGCGGCCGTTGAGAAGGCGTACGGCGGGCGGCGGCGGGTGGCCTGGATGGAGGTTTATGCGGGTGAGAAGGCCAACGCGGTGTACGGTCGGCCGCTCTGGTTGCCGGAGGAGACGCTTGAGGCCTGCCGGCGGTTTCTGGTCTCCATCAAGGGGCCGTTGACAACGCCCGTGGGGGGAGGGATTCGGAGCCTGAACGTGGCGCTGCGGCAAGAGCTCGACCTTTATGTCTGCCTGCGGCCGGTTCGGTGGTACGAGGGGGTTCCTTCGCCGGTGCGCCATCCGGAGCGTACGGATATGGTGATCTTCCGGGAGAACTCCGAGGATATCTATGCCGGCATTGAGTGGCCGGCCGGCAGTTCGGAGGCCCAGCGGGTGATCCGGTTCCTTCAGGAGGAGATGGGGGTTCGGAAGATCCGGTTCCCGGCCACTTCGGGGATTGGGATCAAGCCGATCAGCGAAGAGGGCACGCGGCGTCTGGTGCGGGCGGCGATCCGGTATGCGCTCCGGGAGAAGCGGCCCTCCGTCACGTTGGTGCACAAGGGCAACATCATGAAATACACGGAGGGCGCGTTCCGGGAGTGGGGGTATGCGGTGGCACGGGAGGAATTTGGTGCCGAGCCCTGTCCGGGTGGGTCCTGGCTTCAAATCCGGAATCCGGAGACCGGAGGCGCCGTGGTGATTAAGGATTGCCTGGCGGATGCGTTCCTGCAGCAGATTCTGACGCGACCGGAGGAGTACTCGGTCATTGCGACGCCCAACCTCAACGGCGATTACATTTCCGATGCCCTGGCGGCCTGTGTCGGGGGGATTGGGATTGCTCCCGGCGCCAACATTAACTATGAAACGGGGGCGGCCTGCTTCGAAGCGACGCATGGCACCGCGCCGAAGTACGCGGGGCAGGACAAGGTAAATCCCGGCTCGCTGATTCTTTCTGGCGAGATGATGTTCCGATATCTAGGTTGGGGAGAGGCGGCCGATCGGATCGTCCGGGGGATGACGGCGGCCATCCGGGCCGGGCGGGTGACGTACGATTTTGCCCGACTGATGGAGGGGGCACAGGAGGTGAGCTGTTCCGCCTTCGCCCGTGAGGTCGCGGCTCGGATGGATTAAAAAAAACGAAAAATTTTTGACATTGGCATGGAATCTGTTATCGTATTGTGCTTTTTCGAAGTCGGAGCCAACTCCGAGTTCGAAAAGGGAAGGGCAGAAAAACACCGACGAACCGCTTTCTCTCCAGCCGGGGGAGAAAGGATGGCGTTTTTTGCTTTTCCGGGAGCCGCAAACGCGGAGGAGCGAGGCCCATGTAGCTCAGTTGGCAGAGCACGTCCTTGGTAAGGACGAGGCCAGCGGTTCGATCCCGCTCATGGGCTCCATGGGGGGCCGG
>Ga0209101_1002949_pt1 | contig 10653 bp, 6 predicted proteins | sample ConPoolayeCmetaG_FD_185481 | JGI IMG/M metagenome (GOLD analysis project Ga0209101, IMG submission 185481) | Hot spring microbial mat communities from California, USA to study Microbial Dark Matter (Phase II) - Cone Pool mat layer C metaG... ... | reverse complement strand
ACGGTTCCGCCGTGACTGGATGGGATGTGTCCACGGCGGATAGTTGACATATTACCATTTATATTGGGGCAGATGAAACAGCTGAACCACAGATTGCAGTTGCTTCAAATCGTTTTTCAACAAAGTCTTCCATAGCCGCTCGCTGGCTGGCGGCGCGCATGGAAACGCGCCCTACGACCACCCGTTTATTTTCGGAGGAGGAGCAAACCCATGAAAACCGTGAGACGAGTTCTGGTATTGGCGTTCGTGATGGCGTTCCTGGCCGCAGGGATGTGGGGGGCGAGGCCGGTGCCGCCAGCCAAAGCGGCGACATGCACGTGGACTGGCACGAATGGCACATCTTGGACCGATCCGGGCAACTGGTCCGGCGGTGTGCCCGGAGCCGCTGATACCGCCATCATTGGTCCGGCTACCAATAATCCAGTTGTCACTGCGAGCACTACAGTAGGAACTGTCACAATCCAGAGCGGTGGTCTCTTGACCTACAATGGCGGCAGTGGGGTTACGTTTTCCATCACCACGTTCAATATCGAAGATGGCGGTAGATACATCCACAACCGCGCAGCGGCAACTCCCCTGAATACCGCTACGGGCAGGAATTTCAGCTCCAATAGCACAGTCGAGATCCAGCAGAACCTTGTTGGTTTGGGTGCTGCTTTGCCTACCTTTGGTAACCTGATTATTAACTCATCGGCAGCCGTTCAAATGGCAGGATATCTAAGCACTGTGAACGGAACTCTGACAAAGCAGAATACAGGCGATTTCCGCTTGGCGACTACGCAAGTCGTCAATTTGACCATTGGGGGCAACCTTAATGTGCAGGGCGGGACGATGACGATCCAAAGCGAGACGACGGCTAATACTGCCAGTGTTTCTGTGGCGGGCTCAGTCTCCATCGGTTCTGCGACACTGCAACGTGGCGCTAACGCCACCGGGCTATGGACCTTTAATGTCGGTGGTAATTGGACAAACAATGGCATATTCACATCCGGGAACAGCACCGTCACCTTCAACGGCTCCGGCGAGCAGACCATCGGCGGCAGCGCCGTCACTGCCTTCAACAACCTCACCGTCAATAGCGGCGCGACGGTGGTGATTCCAACCAGCAACACGCCCACCGTGGCCGGCGCACTGACCAACAACGGCGCGCTGCGCCAGACCCGCTCGGTGAGCGGCAGCAGCGACATCGAGTTTCTCAACGTCAGCACGAACAAGTACTATGGCGTGATGATCAATCCCGGTGGGAACAACCTGGGCAGCACCACCGTGACGGTCTACGGCAACCAGATGTGCTCTGCGCCGCCCAGCCTGGGCAAAGACCCCATCCTGCGTTGTTTCGAGATTCAGCCCACCAGCCAGCAGGCGGCCACGGTCCGGCTCTACTACCGGACCGCCGAGTTGAACAGCAACAACGCCAGCACTGTCAACATCTACCACCAGAAGAGCGGCCAATGGAACCTGGAAGAGGGCACATACACCCGCGAAACGGATCCCGGCGACGGCTACTACTCCGTCCAGGTGACCGGCGTGGACGAGTATTCGCCCTTCACGGCCGGGAACCACGGCCCCACCCTCATCCACCTCGCCTCCTTCACCGCCACGCCCCAGCCCGGCCGCATCCACCTGGCCTGGACCACCGACAGCGAGACCGACAACTATGGCTTCCACGTCTGGCGGGCGCAGTCGGCCGGCGGGCCGTACACCCGCCTCAACGCGGCCCTCATCCCGGCCCGGGGCGGCCCCACCCAGGGGGCCAGCTACACCTTTGACGACGCGGCGGTGACAGACGGCGTGACCTACTACTACAAACTGGAGGACGTGGACGTTCACGGCGCGAGCGTGTTCCACGGGCCGGCTGTAGCGCTGGCCGGGCGGTTCTATCGGCTCTACCTGCCGCTCGTCGCCCGCGAATGAGCGGAGGCGCATACCAGGCCGCGTTTCGCTGGCTGGACGTGAGCGTCGTCATCCAGTCAGACGCGCCGGATGTCATCGGGCTGTTTGACCGGGCCTATGAACGATTTCGCACAACGGCTGTGGACGCGCCGGCCCTGGTCTGCCAGGTTTGGACCAGTCCAACAACCGGCGGCCCGGCCCTGGTGCTGAACGGCCAACGGTTCCCGGTCCAGGACTCCACCTGGCTCCCGGACTATGCCTACACGCGCATCCTGAACGCGGCCCTGGCCCAGGTCCAGAGCCATTACCTGTTCCATGCGGCGGCCCTGTCCCATGCAGGACAGGGCCTTTTGCTGGCCGGCCCGGCCGGCCGGGGCAAAACCACCCTGACCCTGGCGCTGCTGGACCGGGGGTACACCTTTCTCTCGGACGATCTGGCGGCCATCGGCCGGGCCGACGGCTGGCTGCACCCGTTCCCCCGGCGTTTGGGTGTGCGACCCGGCGCCTGGGCGCTGCTGGGTGATGCGCGCGCGCCCCACGAGCGCGAGCTGTGGGACGTGGAATCGCTGCGGCCCGGCGCGTTGGGGACCGCGTGCCCGGCGCGCTTCCTGTTCGCCCTGGCCGACCCCGGCGACAATGCGCCCGCCGAGCCGGCCCTGTATCTCACCCTGGACCGCCTGGATGCGGCGCTGCTGGCGGACTTGCGCGCTATCGCCGGGGTGGACGGCGTTACGACGCTTACCCCTCTCCCCACCGGGGAGCCTGTCCGCGTTAGCGGGAGGGGTCGGGGTGAGGAGCAGTGGCTCCCGGTCGTGCGCCTGGACGTGACCGCCGGCGCTGACGTGGAGCCGGCCATCGAGGCCGTGTGCGCCCGGCACGGCCGGCTCCTCCTCGACGCAGCTCGGGGGGCAGAAGCCGCGCCCCCGGACTTTACCAGGTCGCCGGACCTGGAGCCGCTCGCCCCGGCCGAGGGCGCGTGGGAGCTGCTGCGCCGGCTGCGCGGCGGCGCGCACTCGGCCCTGGTCCAGCAGGTCTTCGATGGCCGCCTGCCCCGGCTCTACCTGGCCCTGGCCGAGCTGGCGGCGGGGATGGCCTGTTACCGGCTCACCGTGGGCCGGCTGACCGAGATGGTGGCGTTGATTGACGAGGTGACATCGTGCTAATCTTGAAGCTGGCCTTTGTCGCGCTCATCGTGTGCGCGTGGCTCCCGGTATCCTCGTCGGCCGGGCCGGCCGGCCTCCGCGTCGTGCGCGCCGATGCACACGGCGTCACCCTGGAGGTCGTCACGCCGCCGGTGCGCGTGGCGCCGGTGGCCGGGACGGCGTACCAGGTCGTCTCCATCCCCAGCTGGGCGCAGACCACCGAACCGGGCCGGCCCCAGACGCCGACCATCGGCGGGCTGCTGGCCCTGCCGGAGGGGGCTACGGCCCACGTGGAGATACTGGCCGTGGAGCAGGAGACGCGGCCCAGCGGCCCCATCCTCCCCGCGCCGCGCCCACAGATGGAGGTAGCCGGCCGGCCGGGCGACGTCTGCTGGGATTACACCCCGGACCCGGCCGTCTACGCCGCCGACACACTCTGGCCGCCCCACCTGGTCGAACTCGGCCCCGACGCCCGTCTGCGCAGCCACCACGTCGTCCCGCTGCGCGTCTGCCCGGTCCAGGTCCGGCCCGCCCGCGGCGAGCTGCTCATCACCCGCCGCCTCCTCGTCCGCGTAACCTTCCAGGGCGGCGACGGGTGGGGTGAGCGAACGTCGGTTCCGGTCGGCCCCCTCGATGCTGTGATCCACCGCGCGATCCTCAACGGCGCGCAAATCCCAAGCCCCCAACCCCAAGCCTCCTTGACGTTTGACGCCACACGCAACACGCCCGCCCTCAAGATCACCATCGCCGCCGACGGCGTCTACCAACTCACCCGCGCCGATCTGCTGGCCGCCGGCTGGGATCCGGCCGGCCAGGACCCACGCCACTTCCAGATCACCCACTGCGACCAGCCCGTGCCCATCCTCGTATCCGGCGAGGCCGACGGCGACTTGGGCGACGGCGACACCATCCTCTTTTACGGCCAGGCCATGACCGGCGCGTTCACCACCCGCAACGTCTACTGGCTCTCCGTGGGCGACTCTCCCGGCCTGCGCATGGCGGAGCGCGACGGCCGCCCGGTTCACGGCTACCCGCTCGCCACGGTCTTTACCGCCACTCTCCACGCCGAGGAGAACCAGGTCTACTGGCAGAACCCGCCCAACGGGGCCGGCCACGACCACTGGTTCTGGAAATTGCTGGCTGCCCCGGCCTCGGCCGACCTGCCATTTACGCTGACGAACCTGGCCCCGGCCGGCGACGCGGCCGTGCGCGTGCTGCTGCGCGGCAAGACCAACGACCCGGCTGCCCCGGACCACCACACCCGGCTGCGGCTGAACGGTGCCCTCATTGACGACCAGTTCTGGGACGGCGACGGCGAGTACTGGCACACGGTCGTCGTCTCCGACTCGCTCCTGCAGGCCGGCGCGAACACGCTCACCGTAGAGTCCGTGAGCACGGCGGCCGCGGTGAACAGCCTCTACGTTAACTGGCTGGAGGTGGAGGCCCACCATACCCACACCGCCGTGTCGGATGCGCTCGATTTTTACGCGCCCGGCCCTGGCGCTTACCGCTTCGACGTGACCGGTTTCACCACGTCTACCCTGGACCTCTGGGACATCACGGACGCCGCGCGCCCCACGCGCATCGTGAGCGCGACGGCCATCCCGACGGGCCTGCGCTTTGAGGATACGACGGTCGCCCGGCAGCGGTACGTGGCCCTGGCCCCGGCCCAACGCCGCGCCCCGGCCGCCCTGACCCTGGACGAGCCGTCGAACTGGCGCAGCCCGGCCCATGGCGCGGACTATATCGTCATCACCCACCCGGACTTTTACACCGCCGCCCAGCCCCTCGTCGCGTGGCGGCAGGCCCAGGGTTGGCGCGCCGCGCTGGTCAAAGTGACCGACGTCTACGACGAGTTCAGCGGCGGCGTCTTTGACCCCACGGCGATACGCGATTTCCTGCGCTACGCCTACGAATCGTGGACGCCGCCCAAGCCGTCCTACGTGCTCCTGGTGGGCGACGCCAACATGGACTACCAGGACCACTTTGGCACGGGCACGCCCAACTGGGTCCCAGCCCACGTCTTTGAGACCTGGCCGATAGGCGAGACGCCGGGCGACAACTGGTTCGCCTGCGTGGATGGCGACGACGCGCTGCCCGACCTGGCCCTGGGCCGTTTCCCGGTCCGCACCGCCGCCGAGGCCCAGGCATTGGTGAGCAAGACCCTGGCCTACGAGGGCGGCTCGCCCCCCGGCGACTGGACGAGCCGCGCCCTCTTTGTCGCCGACGACGATGACCTGGCCTTCGAGGCCGTCTCCGAGGACCTGCTGGGCCGGCTGCCGACCGTCTATACGGCCACGCGCGTCTACGCCCGTCAGTACGCAGCCCCGGCGAATCCTGCTACCGACATCCGCAACGCCATCCACGCCGGCGTCGGCCTGGTGAACTATACCGGCCACGGCAGCGTGGACAATTGGGGCGCGTGGGCCGGGGGCCGCATCTGGGCTTCCACCGACGTCGCCGAGCTCACCAACGGCGGGAAACTGCCCTTCGTGACCACGGCCACCTGCATCAACGGCTTCTTCGCCCATCCGCTGGACCCGCGCTGCCTGGCGGAAGAGTTCCTGCTGTGCGCTGGCGGCGGAGCGGTCGGCGTCTGGGCGCCCACCGGCCTGGGCACGCCGGCGGAGCACCAGGTCCTCTTCGGCCACCTGTACGACGCCTGGTTCGTGGACGGCGTGACGCGGGCCGGCGACGCCACGACCCTGGCGAAATGGCGCACGGCCGGCGGCGTGAGCTACTGGGACGAGATATTGAACACCTACACGCTCTTTGGCGACCCGGCCACGCCGGTACGCCTGGCGCCGACCTATCGGCTATTTCTGCCCCTGGTGATGAGGGAGTACGGATGAACGAGGCATTGCTGGCGACGTACCCGCCAGAGGAGGCCCTGCTCCTGGCCTGCGCCCGGCTGCACATGGACGAGGCCGCCGTCGAGCGGGCCCGGGCCCAGATCGCGCGAGGGCCAGATTGGACTCGCTTCTGGGACCTGGCGTGCCGGCACAGTGTCACGCCGCTGCTGCATCGCAGCCTGCCCCCGGTGGCGGCCGGCTGCCCGGTGCCGGCCGGGGTCCTGGCGCAGGCGGAGCACGCCTACAGCCTCAACGCCCTGCGTAACGCCCTGCGTTACGACGCCCTGGGCGCGCTGCTCCAGGCTCTGCGCGCCGCCAATGTGCCGGTCATCGTCCTCAAGGGCGCGGCCCTGGCGGAGCGAATCTACGGCGACCCGGCCCTGCGCGTCTTTGGCGATGTGGACCTGCTGGTGCGCAGCGACGAGGACAAACAGCGAGCCTGGACCGCCATCCGCGACATCAAGCGGCCGTTCATGCTCGAGCTGGCGGCCGACCATTACGATCTATGGATCGACCTGCCGGGGCCGTGGGCCACGGAGCGGCTGCCGCTGGCGGAGATGTGGGCGGCGGCAGAGCCGGCCCGCATCGCCGGCGTGGAGACGCTGGTGTTGAGCCCAGCCCAGGAGATGGTCATGCTGGCAACCAATTTCGTGCGCCGGGGCTTTGCGCCGCTCAAGCTACTGGTGGACATCGCGGAGATGGCCCGCTGCCACGGGGAGGCCCTGCCCTGGGAGCAGGTAGCGGAGATGAGCGCGCGCTATGGCCTGGACCGGTTCAACTGGTACGTCCTGGGCCTGGCGCGGGACCTGTTGGACGCGCCTGTGCCAGACTCGCTCCTGGCCCGGCCCCCGGACCTCCAGCTCAGTCGTTCCGCCCGGCAGGCGCTGGACTACAAACGCGCGCACTTTCTGGACGACGTGCCGGTTCGCTCGTTGCTGACCCTGGGCGTGGGCAGTCCGCGCGAGCGACTGCGCGCCCTGCGGCTGCGGCTGCTGCCGGACCGGCGCGTGCTGGCCCGCGTCTACGATCTCCCCCGCGACGCCCGGCGGATCTACCTGTACTACCCGCGCTGGATGATCGAGGTGGCAGCGCACTATGGCCGGACGATCCTATCTGTGGTACGACACCGGCTGCTTTAGCCAGGCAGCAGGTCCGAGGCTTTGCTTTGATGAACTCCCAGGGGGGAATAAGTCCCGAGGCATGGCCTCGGGACTTGCAGTTTCTGAACAGTATCAGTACATGGAAAAAGTTGCTCCGCAAAGCGGCGGGTCTGCGACCCGCGTTTCTCGGCGGTCAGTGCGAAGCCTCAGGCCTGGGCCTGGCAGACCGCCGAGGAGCACAGCGCGGTCTGCGGCAGGTACGTTACCTGTGGCGGGGCCCGCGACGGCGTTTTCGTTGCGTCCGAACCCTCTCCTCATAGTCCCCCACGTCGCCCCACGTAGCGATGATCCGGCTCGCCCCATTATTGCGCGAACCGGAGAACCATGCTAGAATAGTAACTACTCAGCCTGTACCCTCCCGCAGCTTCGAAAGTGTCTGGCAACGGGTCAAGCAGGTCCACTTCGGCCGCGGCCTGCGCAAGGACGAAAAGCTCACCCTGCTGCTGGATGACCTGCGCCGCGACCCGGCCGGCTATGACCGGCTGCGGGCCGCCCTGGAGGAACAACCATGACCGATAACCTGGCTCAACTGGCCGAACTACACGACCAACTCGCCAAACTCGAATCCCTGCGCGGTCTGCTGGGAGACGCGCTGACCGACCAGAAACGCGCCGAGCTGGAGACCCGCATCCGTTTTCTGGTGGAGACCGGCGGCGGGGCCGTCGTCGCCGGCGGCGTAACCGTAACCGGCGGCGATTTCGTGGGCCGCGACCGGTGGCAGATCATCCTGGGCGACCAGTACGTGGGCCAGACCCCGGACCAGGTGCCCCCGGACGTGCTCCTGCAAGCTTACCTCCGCGCCCTGGCCGCCGACTGCCGCCGGCTCCCCCTGGGCGTGGTGGACCCGCGCTTCCTGCACGCCGGCCCCGAGTCCGCCGTGCCCCTCCCCGACGTCTACGTGGACCTGGACGTGCTGGCCCCGGTGCGCGAGGAACGCGAAAAGGGCGAAATGGCGTTCCTGGGGCGATTGGCCCGGGGTGAAGCCGGCGAGCGCACCCCGGTCCTGGCGGCCATCGCCCACCCCACGGCCACCCGCTTCGTCCTCCTGGGCGATGCCGGCTCCGGCAAGACCACCTTCGTCCACTACCTGGCCTACGCTCTGGCCGCCGGCGTGCCCCTCGATTCCCCCTTACAGGGTCTACTCCCGGTCCGGCTCGTGCTACGTCAGGTGGCCGCCCGCTGCGTCCCGCCGGAGGCCACCCAGGGCGAGGCCGGCATGATCTGGGCCGCCCTCCGCGCCGACCTGGCCGTCCACCTGGGTGAACGCGCCGCCGATGCGGTCTTTCCCTATCTTCAGGGAAAGCTCTTGAAGGATGGCGGCCTGGTCCTGCTGGACGGCCTGGACGAGGTGCCGGCCGCATCCCCCTCGGTCCCCCCGACTGCGGGGGGAGGTCGCCGGGCCTGCCTCCTGGAGGCCGTGGCCGCCTTCGCCGCCGCGCTGCCGGCGAGCAGCCGCGTCGTCGTCACCGCCCGGCCCTACGCCTACGCCGACCCGCAGTGGCGCCTGCCCGGGTTCGAGACCCTGGTCCTGGCCCCCTTCAGCGACGAGCAGGTGGCGCGCTTCGTGGACCGCTGGTACCAGGCCGTGCGCCCGGCCATGGGCTGGGACGAGGCCGTGGCCCGTTCACGCGGCGAGCGGCTGCGCGAGGCCCTGGCCGAGCGGCCCTACCTGGCGGATTTGGCGACCCGGCCCCTGCTCCTCACCCTCATGGCCACCCTGCACACCAGTTGGGGCCAACTGCCGGAGGACCGCGCCGACCTGTACGAGGAGACCGTCAAGCTGCTCCTGAGCCGCTGGCAGCGGGCGCGCGAGGTCCAGCGGCCAGATGGGACCACCGACGTCGAGCCGGGGATCGCCAGGGCTTTGGCGATAGGGGAAGACCGTGTGCGGGCAGCGTTGCACCGCCTGGCCTGCCAGGTCCACGAGCGCCAGGGGGCCGGGGCCGAGCGCGAGACCGTCCCGGCTGACATCGCCGGGGGCGAGGTGCTGGCAGCCTTTGCCCCGTTCCTGCCGGCCGACGTCAATCCCCAGGTGCTGCTGAGCTACCTGGAGACGCGGGCCGGGCTGCTGATCAGTCGCGCGCCGGGCGTCTACGCCTTCCCCCACCGTTCCTTCCAGGAGTACCTGGCCGCCTGCCACCTGGCCGATGGATCGGACCTGGCCGGCGAGCTGCGCCGGCGCGTCTGGGCTGACCCGGCCTGGTGGCGCGAGGTCTACCTGCTGGGCGCCGGCAAGGCCCGCCAGGGCGGCCTGGGCAACGCCGTCCACGTGGTCAATACCCTGGTGCCCAAAGAGCCGGCGGACGTGTCCAAACGCACCGAGGCCCACTGGCAGGCCGCCGTGCTGGCCGGGCAGGCGTTGATCGATCTGCGCTTCCCGGCCGTGGCCGCGGGCAAGGAAGACTTTGAGGCCGTGCTCGTGCGCGTGCGCCGCTGGCTGGCCGCCCTGCTGGAGACCCCGGCCGCCCTGGCTCCCCGCGACCGCGCCCAGGCCGGCGACCTCCTGGGTCGCCTGGGCGACCCGCGCCCCGGCGTCACCATCATCTCCGCAGAGGGTCCCCCCTCTCCCGATGTTCGGGAGAGGGGGACAGGGGGTGAGGGCTTGCCCGACATCGTGTGGGTCAAAGTCCCCGCCGGCCCCTTCCTCATGGGCAGCACAGACGATGACGAGCTGGCCTACGACGACGAGAAACCCCAACACACGGTGAATCTGCCGGCCTTCCTCATCAGCCGCTACCCCATCACCAACGCCCAGTACCGGCCCTTTGTGGAGAGCGGCGGCTATGACGAGCCTCGCTACTGGACCGCCGACGGCTGGGCCTGGCGCACCGGCGCGCGCGAGCCAGACCTGTCGCCGATTGATGATAAGGAGATCAAGAAAGCCTATGCCAAATGGCTGGCGAGACGGCCGGTGGAGCGCCGGGACCGGCCCTTCTGGTGGGACCACCCGCGCTGGGGCGCGCCCAACCGCCCGGTGGTGGGCGTCTCCTGGTACGAGGCCCTGGCGTACTGCGCCTGGCTAACGGACATGATGCACGATGCACGATGCAGGATGCAGGTCTGGCACGGTGGGCAACTGACGGCTTATGACCTGCGACCCGCGACCTGCGCCGTGCGTTTGCCCACGGAGGCGGAGTGGGAGAAGGCGGCGCGCGGGGGTGATGGCCGCCGCTGGCCCTGGAGCGACGAGTGGGTCGAGGGCCGGGCCAACACCGAGGAGAGCGGCATCGGCGAGACCAGCGCGGTGGGCTGCTTCCCGGCCGGGGCCAGCCCCTACGGCGCGCTGGATATGGCCGGCAACGTCTGGGAGTGGACCAGCACCCGCTGGGGCCGCGCCAGCGCCTACCGGCCCGACTATGCCTATCCCTACGACCCGGCCGACGGCCGCGAGGACCCGGCCGGCCCCGATCTGCGTGTGTTGCGTGGGGGTTCGTGGGTCGACAGTCAGAGGCTCTCCCGGTGCGCGTTCCGCTACCGCGTCATCCCAGTCGACTTCCTCGACAACTGCGGTTTTCGGGTGGTGGTTTCCCTGGCGTCTTCTGATTTCTGATCTTCTGACTGCTGCGGCTCCTGGCTCCTGATTGCTGGGGGAGGGGCCTGGGGAGG
>Ga0209101_1002948_pt1 | contig 10657 bp, 7 predicted proteins | sample ConPoolayeCmetaG_FD_185481 | JGI IMG/M metagenome (GOLD analysis project Ga0209101, IMG submission 185481) | Hot spring microbial mat communities from California, USA to study Microbial Dark Matter (Phase II) - Cone Pool mat layer C metaG... ... | reverse complement strand
ACGCCCGACGCCGCACGACCGGCCACAATGTAGGGCAACTGCGAGCAGTTGCCCTACAACTGACGTCGCCACGGCCAGCCATAGCCTGCTCTCGCTCTCTTCTCGCGCAAAAAAGTGACGGACACCCCCCCGCCAGCGCGCCACCGGGCCGGTGATCTGCGTCAGGCTGGAGAAACATCCATTTGTCAAAGCAACACGGTCGTGCTATCATCTGTGCATCTTGGGGAAAGGGGGTGGTGAGATTATCCGTCCAAAATCAACCCTGGTGAGTAGCTCAATCTAGAGAACATACAATGAGGAGGCAGAAAATGTCCAAGCGTATGCACAGTCTGGCAGGAATTCTGATCATCGCGGCTCTGGTGCTGGCGGCGTGTAAACCCAGGCCAACACCTGCCCCGCAAGAGTTCGTCTTTGGTATCGTCCTGGTCGGCCCCTACAACGATCACGGCTGGAGCGAGGCCCACTATACGGCGGCTCAGTACGTGGTCGAGAAACTCCCCAATACCCGCTTCGTCTACCTGGACAAGTTGAACTCGGCGGACCGGCCGGAGACGACGCTGGAGCAGGTAGTGGACGACATGGTCTCGCAAGGAGCCAAAATCATCTTTACCACCTCCGACGCCTTTATGGAGGACACCGACCGCGTCGCCACCAAGTACCCGGACATCGTCTTTATCAGCGTCTCCGGTGACCAGGTGCTGAAGGGCACCGCCCCGGCCAACGTCGGCAACTATATGGGCCGTATGGAGTACGGCAAGATGATCGCCGGCTGCGCGGCAGCGATGGCGACCGAGACCGGCTCCATCGGCTACGTGGGGCCGCTGATCAACGACGAGACCCGCCGATTGGCCGCTTCTGCCTATCTGGGCGCCCGCTACTGCTACGAAAAGTATCGCGGGCTGGATCCCAACGACCTGAAATTCACCGTCACCTGGATTGGCTTCTGGTTCAACATCCCCGGCGTCACACTCGACCCCACCGAGGTCTCGAACGACCTGCTCAACGCCGGCGCGGACGTGTTGATGTCGGGCATTGACACCACAGAGGCTTTGCAGGTCGTCGGCCAGCGGGCGGGGCAGGGCCAGCGCGTCTTTGCCATCCCCTATGACTACGAGGGCGCCTGCGACCTGGCCCCCGATGTCTGCCTGGGCGTGCCGTACTTTAACTGGGGGCCGGGCTATGTAGAGGAGGTCAAAGCGGTGATGGAGGGGAAGTGGACCCGGCGCTGGGTCTGGGCCGGGCCCGATTGGAGCAACATCAACAACCGCGACACGAGCGCGGTCGGCTTCGTGAAGGGCAAGGCGCTCAAGGCCGAGTGGGCCGCCAAAGTGGACGAGTTCATCGCCGGGCTGGCCAACGGCTCTATCAACCTCTTCGTCGGGCCGCTGAACTATCAGGACGGCTCGACCTACCTGGCCGCCGGTCAGACGGCCACCGATGAGCAGATCTGGTACATGCCGCAACTGCTGGAGGGCATGATCGGGCCGAGCCAGTAATCCGACAGATGCCCGTCGCCTCACCGGTGACGGGCATCTCTTTGTCCTTATGAAGATCGAACTCATTGACATTCACAAGCACTTTGGCCCCGTCCGCGCCAACGACGGCATCTCGCTGACGCTGGAGCCCGGCACGATCCACGGCCTTTTGGGCGAGAACGGCGCCGGCAAGACGACGCTGGTCAAGTGCCTCTCCGGCTACCTGACCCCCGATCGGGGCACCATCCTGGCCGACGGGCAGCCGGTCTCTTTCGCCTCGCCCGCCGAGGCGATCCGGTGCGGGATCGGGATGCTGCACCAGGACCCGTTGGACTTCCCCCAGATGCGTGTGCTGGATAACTTCCTGCTGGCCTTCGACCGCCGCCTGTTCCCCGACCGCCGGCGCGGCGCCGCGTTGTTGCAGGAATTGGGTGCGCGCTTCCAGTTCGTCCTGGACCCCGACGCCGAAGTGACCAGCCTGACCGTCGGCGAGCGGCAGCAGTTGGAGATCCTGCGGCTCCTGGCGCTCGGCGCCCGGGTGATCATCCTGGACGAGCCGACGACGGGCATCTCCGCCCCCCAGAAGGTGCAACTCTTCGCCACGCTGCGCCGGCTGGCCGAGGAGGAGGGCCGTTCCGTCGTCTTTGTCTCCCACAAACTGGAGGAGGTGGAGGAACTGTGCCACCGCGTCACCGTCCTCCGCCACGGGAAGGTGACCGGCCAGGCCGAGGCGCCCTTTCGGGTGGAGCGGCTCGTGGAGATGATGTTCGGGCGCAGCCTCCCGCCAGCGGAGCGCGTCCCTGTCGAACCGGGGCCGCCGGTCCTGGAGGTGGAGGGGCTGGCCGTCCCGTCCTATCAACTCACCGTGGAGGGGGTCAACCTCCAGGTGCGCGCCGGCGAGGTCATCGGGCTGGCCGGCCTGGAGGGGAGCGGGCAGCGGCTGTTCCTGCGGGCGTGCGCCGGGCTGGAGCGCGTGTCGGCGGGGCGCATCCGGGTGGGTGGACGGGATTTGACGGGCGCTCCGTACCGGCGCTTTCTGGAGGCGGGCGTCGCCTATCTGCCCGCCGGCCGGCTGGAGGAAGGGCTGGTCGCGGGCCTCACGCTCGCCGAGCACTTTGCGCTGGCCGGGCGCGGGGGGCCGTTTTTCCTCAACTGGACCGCGGTGCGGGAACGGGCCGCCGACCACATCCGCCGTTTCAACATCGTCGGCCGGCCCGATACGCCGGTGGAGGCGCTCTCCGGCGGCAATCAGCAGCGGGCGATGCTGGCGCTGCTTCCCCCACGGCTGAATCTGCTGCTGATGGAGCATCCCACCCGTGGGCTGGACGTCGAATCGGCCGACTGGGTCTGGCAGCAGTTGCTGGCCCGGCGGGCAGAGGGCACGGCGATCCTCTTCATCTCGGCCGACCTGGACGAGATTCTGGAGCGTGCGGATCGCGTCGTGGTCTTTTTCGGCGGGCGGATGTCGGCGCCGCTGGAGGCCCGCAGCACGACGGTAGAGCAGTTGGGGTATCTGATTGCAGGGAAGGATGGGGGGCGTGAGGCGTGATGCGTGAAACGTGACAGGTTCGAGTACATCCGGTGGGCGCAATGATGGGAGGATAAAGCCATGTCGAAACAAAGACTCGTTCAACTCGCAGCGTTCTTTCTGCTGTTCTGGCTGGCGGTGATGTTGTTCAGCACCACCGTTCACGAAGTGGGCCACGCGCTGACCGTGGCCCTCGCCGGCGGGTGGCGCAACAGCCTGGCCTTCTTCGGCGGCGCCGACTATAACGAGCCGGTGGTGTGGCTCACGATGATCGAGCAGGTGCAGGCGAGCGGCCTTTCCCCGCAAGAGTGGGGCGCGGAGCAGAACCTCAGGCTGATGGGCGAGGTGGCCCGCCGATTGCCCCCGTACCGGCTCGGTGTGATGGGCGGCTGGCTGGGTCAACTGGCGGCGACGCTGCTCGTCTTTCTGGTCGTCCGCTCGCAGGTTTTCCAGGAAGGGGCTTCATCCTTCTCGCGCCTGTTCTGGGGATGTTTCGTGTTCTTCAACCTGGCGTGGGGCGGCGGATTGTGGTTTCTGGACGGGCTGTGGACGCCCAACAGTTCCGATTCGGTCGTGCTGGTGGACGTGATCCTGGCGCGCAACCCGCTGGCGTTGATCGCGTTGTGGGGGATCGCCGTAGGCCTGATCGCGCTGGCGCTGTTCCTCGCCGGCCGCTACGGTGCCAGGGTGTTTGCGCCGCTGGGATTGAGCGAGGGCAGCGGGCGACGGCTGGCGCTGCTGTGGACCGCGCTCGTCACGGTGACGGCCCTGCCGGGCAAACTGCCGCTGCCGGGACGGTGGGATGCGGCCGTGGCGGCGTTGATCGCCGTCCCGCTGATGGCGGCCGGTCCCGTCTGGCTGCTGGCCCGCCTGACCCGCCGGGGAGAAAGCGCCCCGCGAGCGCCCGGCTATGCCTGGCTGGGCACATTCGTTGTGCTGGCGCTCATCCTGTTCGGCCTGCTGACCCGCTCCGGGTTTGCTGTGCGGGGCGACCCGGATGCGCTTCACATCCAGATCATCCAGGCGCACTACTGCGAGCAGGTGGATTGTGTGCCGGAAGACGTCATGCGTTGGCTGCGGTGAGTCGAATGACGAGAACCTCTCGATTGACGGACATCCTGTTGGCCCTGGCGCCGCTTCCACTGGCGCTCGTGTTCACCTCGCTGGTGCTGCTGATCGTCGGCGGGTCGCCGCTGGAGGCCTACCGCCAGATTCTGGCCGGCGCGTTTGAAAGCCCCGCCAAAGTCGCGGACGTGGTCACGGCCTGCGTGCCGCTCATCCTCTGCGGAGCGGGGATGTGCGTCACCTTCACCGCCGGGCTGTGGAACGTCGGCGTGGAGGGGCAGATCATCCTGGGGGCCATCTTTGCGACCTGGGTGGCGCGCCACATCCTCTGGCCGCAGGCGCCGGTGCTGACGCTGATGATGCTGGCCGGGATGCTCGGCGGCGCGCTGTGGGGCGTGCTGGCGGGCCTGCTCAGGGTCTATGGCAAGGTGCACGAGATTTTCGGCGGGCTGGGGCTGAACTATGTGGCGCAGGGGCTGGTCATCTGGCTCATCTTCAACCCCTGGAAGCGCGCCGAAGGGGCCACGATGCAGGGCACCGACCCCTTCCCTGCCCCGGCCTGGATGCCCACGCTGGGCCGCCTGCGCGTCGCGCCGCTCGCGGTGATCCTGGCGCTGGCGGCGCTGGTCGTGATCTATTTCCTGCTGCGCGGGACGCGCTGGGGGCTGGAACTGAAGGCGATGGGGAAGAACTTTCGCGCCGCGTTTGTGCTGGGCGTCCCCAGCACCCCGCGCATGTTGACCGCCTTCGCCGCCTGCGGGGCGCTGGCCGGATTGGCCAGCGCGATCCGCTGCTCCGCTGTCTACGGGCGGCTGATCCCCGAGATATCCGGCGGGCTGGGCTACCTCTCCCTGCTCGTCGCCCTCCTTTCGGGCTACCGGCCGCAGTGGGTGCCGCTGATCGCGCTCTTCTTCGCCGCGCTAGGGGTGGGCAGCCCGCGCCTGGAACTGAACCTGCACCTGGATTCTTCCATCGGCGGCGTGATCGAGGCGTCGGTGGTGCTGGCGGTGCTGCTGGTGAGCGGCTGGCGGGCGCTCCTGGCGCGCCGCCGGGCGCTGCGGGAGGAAGCGAACCCGCCGGATTGTGATCCGGCAGGCGCAAAATGGCCGCCGGATTGTGATCCGGCAGGCGCAAAGTGGCTGCCGGATTGTGATCCGGCAGGCGCAAAGTGGCCGCCGGATTGTGATCCGGCAGACGCAAAGTGCCTTCAGGAGGCGGCCTGATGGACACCGGTTTCCTGATCCAGACCCTGGCTTCGATTGTGGCGGCGGCCACGCCAGTCGTGCTGGCCTCCATCGGCGAGACGATCTCGGAAAAGAGCGGCGTCATCAACCTCTCGCTGGACGGCTCGATCGCGCTCTCGGCGATGACCGCGTTCGCCGTCGCGTTCACCACGGGCAGCGTCGCGCTGGGGATTCTGGCGGCGATGGCGGTGGGGGCGTTCGTGGCGCTGGTCGTCGCCTTCGCCAGCATCACGTTGCGCCAACAACAGGTGGCCGTCGGCTTTGTGCTGACGCTTCTGTGCGCCGACCTGGCCGACTTCCTGGGGAATCCCTTCGTGCGCAAGCCCGGCCCCGAGATCCCCCACCTGCCGCTTCCCTACCTCTCCGCCATTCCCGTCGTCGGGCCGGTGCTGTTCGACCACAACCTGGTCGTCTACCTGAGCATGCTCTCGGTCGTTGCGGCCTGGTGGTACATCTACAAGACGCAGCCGGGGCTCAAGTTGCAGGGGGTGGGGGAGCGGCCCGAGTCGGCCTTTGCGCGCGGGGTGAACGTCAACCGGATGCGCTATCTCTACTGCGTGGTCGGCGGCGCGCTGGTGGGGCTGGCGGGCGCGTCCTACTCGCTGAGCATCAAACTGGGCTGGAGCCATCGGCACACCTACGGCATCGGCTGGATCGCGCTGGCGATCGTCATCTTTGGCGGCTGGAATCCGTGGCGGGTGGCGGCAGGGGCTTATCTGTTCGGCCTGTTCAAGGCGTTGGGGAGCATCCTGCAGCGCGATCCGGCCTTCTCCGGCGTGCCGACGCAGATTTTCTCCTCGGCGCCGTTCGCGCTGATGATCTTTGCGCTGCTGTTGGTGAGCAGCGAAGGGGTGGATCGGCTGCTGGCGCTGTTGCCGGTGCGCCTGGCGCGCGCGATTGACCGGACGATCCGCGGCCGCCCGCCGGGAGGGCTGGGGAGACCGTTTGTGCAGGAGTAGCACACATCACGCAGCATGGAGTATTTCCTTAATTGCGCGATGCGTGCCTGCACGCTTATATATGGCGCGAGCTCCTGGCTCTCTACCCTTTTACGGACCCCGCCAGCAAACCCCGAATAAAGTAGCGCCCTGTGACAACGTAGATAAGCAGAGTGGGCATGGCAGCTATGATCGTGCCGGCCATAACCATGTTCCACTCCTTGATCTGGCTGCCGGAGAGGTTCCGCAATGCCACAGTTATCGGCTGGAGCTCAGGTTTCTGCAACACGGTGACAGCAAAGAGGAACTCGTTCCATATGTTAGTGAACTGCCAGATGATAACCACAACGAAGCCGGGCATTGAGACAGGAAATATTATCCGCCAGTAAACACCCAGAATGCCGGCGCCGTCAATGCGGGCTGCTTCCACCAGATCGGTAGGGACGCTGGCATAATAGTTGCGGAAGATGAGCGTGGTAATCGGGATACCGTATACGACATGTACCAGCACCAGCCCTATGAGCGTCCCGCCCAACCCGATAAAGGAGAGGGTTTGGGTCAGCGGAATAAGGACACTCTGGTAGGGTATAAACATACCAAAGAGCATTAGAGGAAAGAGGATATTTGCGCCACGAAACTTCCATTTTGAGAGCACGTAACCGTTCAGAGAACCGAGCATCGAGGAGATAAGCGTGGCCGGCACGGTCAGGTTTATGCTGTTCAACAGGTTCTGCGACAGCCCCCGCAGTCCCTTCTCAGGTATGCCTGACCAGGCAGCGATGAAGCTGTCCCAGTGCAGTCCTCTTGGTGGAGCCCATAACCTCGACAGGTCCTGTACTTCGGCAAAAGTCTTGAACGAGCTGACCACCATGACGTATACGGGTATCAAAAAGAGCACCGCAAAGAGGATGAGCAGGGTGTAGATCCCGAGCCTGGCCGGGTCGAAACGCTGTCTCATAGCTCCACCTCCCGTCGCAGGCTGAAGGCAAGGTAGGGGATGATAACCAACGAAACCATGAGCAACATCACTATCGAGATCGCAGCGCCCTGAGCATAATGATTACCCTGGAAAGTGGTCTCGAACATAAAGATACCAGGGACATCGGTGGCAAAACCGGGGCCTTTGCCCGTCATGGTATATACCAGATCGAAAATTTTGAGCGAAATGTGCCCCAGGACAATAAGGGCGCTGAGCGTCACCGGCCGCAGGATAGGCAGGATGATGTATCGGTATAGGCCGATCTCGTTTGCGCCATCTACGTAAGCTGCCTCACGCAACTCTTCAGGGATAGCCCGCAGCCCAGCCAGGTACATCGCCATAACATAGCCAATGAGCTGCCATGAGGCAGCGATAACCACCGGGATCAGTGCCACGTGGAAGGGGCCTATGGCAGTGGTGTCGGTGTACCATTTCCAGCGTAAGAAGTCTAAGCCCAGGCTGTGGAACAGGGCATTAACTCCCCGCAACCGGTTCTCTGTGCCCGGTGCGAAAATCCACTGCCAGGCGACGCCAGTCACGACGAACGAGAGCGACATTGGAAAAAGATAAATGGTCCTGAAAATACCCTCACCCTTGACCCTCTGGTCGAGCAGAATGGCCAGCAACAGCCCGACGAAGACGCATGAAGCCAGAAAAAGGATGGTAAAAAATAAAGTATTCCACAGATCAACCGTGAAACGTTTGGCTGAAACCCCACCCGTCTGAGTAAATAATTGTCTGAAGTTATCCAGTCCGGCCCAACTATAGTCTGGCTCTACACCATCCCACTTAGACAGTGCCACCACAGTTGTCCACCCTATAAAGCCGTAAACGAATACTGAGAGCAGTATGATAGATGGCAGGATCATCAAGAACGCGATCCAGCGTTCGCGGTGCATATGGGCCATACGAGGTCGCCTCCGATTGAGATACCGACGAACCTGGTTGGTTACACTCTACATTTGTGCTGGCAAGGGATGAGCTCAAACTGTCAAGCCAGCCAACGAAATTCCGCAGCCATATTCTGAAGACCTGCCAGGTCTCAAAGACCCGGCAGGTCTTCTGCTCTTCAGGCTTTACTTACACACACCAGCGCTGACGCAGGCCTGCACCATTCCCGTTTGTGCGGCGGCGACATCCAGGTCGGAGACGAAGAGTGTCATCACGTCATTAATGGCGGTGACCCACCCCTCCGAGGCGGCTGCCCCGTGCGCCAGGCTGGGTGAGATCTTGTTGGTGGCGAAGTCATCCATCGCCGACTGGAGGTAGACGTCGTACAGACTGCGGTCACCATCAGTACGCGCGGGGATGGAGCCCTTCAGCGGGTTGAAGGCATCCTGCCCCTCCTTCGAGCCGCACACCGTCAGCCAGGCGATGGCGTTATCCCGATGAGGAGCTCCCTTGGGCAGGCCGAAGGAGTCGGAGAGCATGATGAAAGTCCCCTTCGTGCCCGGTGCAGGCGCCCAGCCGTAGTCCACGTTCGGCTTCAGCCCCAGGGAGGTGTAGTACCCCTGCACCCAGTCCCCCATGATCGTCATCGCCGCATCGCCGTCGGCCACCAGTTGAGCTGCCTGATCCCAGGAGAGCGCCGCATGGTCCTCGTTCACGTACTCCATCATCCGGGCAAAGGTCTCCAGCGCCTGCCTGACCTCGCTGCCACCCCAGTCGGTCTGCCCTGTCCACAGACCGTTGTACTTCTCCGGCCCCATCACGCCGAGCAAGACTGACTCGAGCAGGTGGGTTGCCGCCCAGATGCCGTTATCTCCCAGCGCCAGTGGCGTCACCCCCGCTGCCTTCAGCTTCTCTGCAACGGTAAAGAACTCGTCAAAGGTGGCCGGTGGTGTCAACCCGTGCTCCTCGAACACCGCCTTGTTGTACCATAACACGTTGGAGCGGTGAATGTTCACCGGCACACTCCATATCTCCCCGTCGTAGGAGAGGATGTCTATCACCCCCTTGGGATACTTGTCCAGCCATCCGTTCTTCTCGAAGATGAAGGTGACCGGCTCCATCTTCCCAGCTTTCACCCACGAGTCAATCAGCTCGTGGCCGGCGTGCACCTGGAAGGAGTCGGGCGGGTCGCCGCTCTGCATCCGCGTGGCCAGGACGGCCTTGGCGTTCATCCCTGCCCCGCCCGCAACCGTGGCGTTGATGATCTTCACATCGGGGTATTTCGAGCTGAAAATTCCGAACATCGCGTTCAGCCCGTCGGCCTCACCACCGGCCGTCCACCAGCTAAAGATCTCCAGCTCGCCACTCAGCGCCGGGGGTTGCACAGGTTGCGTGGCCTTCACGCCGGCATTCAGTGCAGCCTGCACCATTCCCGTTTGTGCGGCGGCGACATCCAGGTCGGAGACGAAGAGTGTCATCACGTCATTAATGGCGGTGACCCACCCCTCCGAGGCGGCTGCCCCGTGCGCCAGGCTGGGTGAGATCTTGTTGGTGGCGAAGTCATCCATCGCCGACTGGAGGTAGACGTCGTACAGACTGCGGTCACCATCAGTACGCGCGGGGATGGAGCCCTTCAGCGGGTTGAAGGCATCCTGCCCCTCCTTCGAGCCGCACACCGTCAGCCAGGCGATGGCGTTATCCCGATGAGGAGCTCCCTTGGGCAGGCCGAAGGAGTCGGAGAGCATGATGAAAGTCCCCTTCGTGCCCGGTGCAGGCGCCCAGCCGTAGTCCACGTTCGGCTTCAGCCCCAGGGAGGTGTAGTACCCCTGCACCCAGTCCCCCATGATCGTCATCGCCGCATCGCCGTCGGCCACCAGTTGAGCTGCCTGATCCCAGGAGAGCGCCGCATGGTCCTCGTTCACGTACTCCATCATCCGGGCAAAGGTCTCCAGCGCCTGCCTGACCTCGCTGCCACCCCAGTCGGTCTGCCCTGTCCACAGACCGTTGTACTTCTCCGGCCCCATCACGCCGAGCAAGACTGACTCGAGCAGGTGGGTTGCCGCCCAGATGCCGTTATCTCCCAGCGCCAGTGGCGTCACCCCCGCTGCCTTCAGCTTCTCTGCAACGGTAAAGAACTCGTCAAAGGTGGCCGGTGGTGTCAACCCGTGCTCCTCGAACACCGCCTTGTTGTACCATAACACGTTGGAGCGGTGAATGTTCACCGGCACACTCCATATCTCCCCGTCGTAGGAGAGGATGTCTATCACCCCCTTGGGATACTTGTCCAGCCATCCGTTCTTCTCGAAGATGAAGGTGACCGGCTCCATCTTCCCAGCTTTCACCCACGAGTCAATCAGCTCGTGGCCGGCGTGCACCTGGAAGGAGTCGGGCGGGTCGCCGCTCTGCATCCGCGTGGCCAGGACGGCCTTGGCGTTCATCCCTGCCCCGCCCGCAACCGTGGCGTTGATGATCTTCACATCGGGGTATTTCGAGCTGAAAATTCCGAACATCGCGTTCAGCCCGTCGGCCTCACCACC
>Ga0209101_1002947_pt1 | contig 10661 bp, 5 predicted proteins | sample ConPoolayeCmetaG_FD_185481 | JGI IMG/M metagenome (GOLD analysis project Ga0209101, IMG submission 185481) | Hot spring microbial mat communities from California, USA to study Microbial Dark Matter (Phase II) - Cone Pool mat layer C metaG... ... | reverse complement strand
CTGTCTGGTCACCGGCGGGGCGGGGTTCATCGGCTCGCACCTGTGCCTGCGGCTGTTCGACGAGGGCCGCCACGTCATCTGCCTGGACAACTTCTTCACCGGGCGGATGGAGAACTTCGGGGAGCGTTACCGCGAGCTGGTGCTCAGCGGCCGCTTCGAGTTCGTGCGCCACGACGTGATCGAGCCCATCGTGCTGGAGGTGGACGAGATCTACCACCTGGCCTGCCCGGCCAGCCCGGTGCACTATCAGCACAACCCGGTCAAGACCATCAAGACCAACGTGATCGGCACCTACCACATGCTCGGGCTGGCCAAGCGGGTGCGGGCCAGGTTCCTGCTGGCCAGCACCTCGGAAGTCTACGGCGACCCGCAGGTGCACCCCCAGCCGGAAACGTACTGGGGCCACGTCAACCCCAACGGCATCCGCAGCTGCTACGACGAGGGCAAGCGGGTGGCCGAGACCCTGGCCTGCGACTATCACCGCCAGCACCGGCTGCCCATCCGGATCGCCCGGATCTTCAATACCTACGGCCCGCGGATGTCGGCCGACGACGGGCGGGTGGTGAGCAATTTCATCTGCCAGGCGCTGCGCGGCGAGCCGCTGACGGTGTACGGCGACGGGTCGCAGACCCGCAGCTTCTGCTACGTGTCGGACCTGATCGACGGCTTTCTGCGGCTGATGGCCTCCGATTTCACCGGGCCGGTGAACCTCGGCAACGACGGCGAGGTCAGCATGATCGAGCTGGTCCGCACGATCGAGCGGATTCTCGGCCGGACCCTGCGGGTCGAGCACCGCCCGCTGCCCCAGGACGACCCCGGGCGGCGGCGTCCGGACCTGACCCGGGCGCGGCAGCTGCTGGGCTTTGCCCCCCGGGTGACCCTGGAGGAAGGGCTGCGGCACACGATCGAGTATTTCAAATCCGAGCTGGGCCTGCCGGGATCGGGCGCGGACGGCTGAGCCGGGCCGGCAAGCCCGCGGGGGTGACTTCATGGAGGCACGCATTCGCGCGGCCGTGGAGGCCTGGCTGACGGACCCGGACATCGCCGAGGCGGATCGGGCGGAGATCCGCGCCCTGGTGGAGGCCGGCGACCTGCACGAGCTGGCCGACCGGTTCTACCGCGACCTGGAGTTCGGCACCGGCGGCCTGCGGGGCGTGATCGGGGCGGGCCGCAACCGGATGAACGTCTATACCGTCGGAGCGGCGGCCGCCGGGCTGGCGGCCTACCTCCTGGATCAGGGGGATACGGCCCGGCGGGCCGGCGTGGCCATCGCCTTCGACTGCCGGCGCTGCAGCGACGTGTTCGCCCTGCGGACCGCCTGCGTGCTGGCCGGCCACGGCATCCCGGCCCTTCTCTTCCGCGAGCTGCGGCCCACGCCGCTGCTGTCCTTCGCCGTCCGCCACCTGGGTTGCGCCGCCGGGGTGGTCATCACCGCCAGCCACAACCCGCCGGAGTACAACGGCTTCAAGGTCTACTGGTCCGACGGCGTCCAGATCGTGCCGCCGCACGACGCAGGCATCATCGCCCGCGTCCGCGCGGTCCAGAACTACGGCCGGGTGCCGGCGATGGACGCCGCCGCCGCCCGCCAGGCTGGCCTGATCCGCGACCTCGGGCCGGAGGTCGATGAGGCCTTCCTCCAGGCGGTGCAGGACTCCTGCCTGGACCTTCAGACCTGCCGCCGGCGAGGGGCGACACTCAAGATCGTATACACCAGCCTGCATGGAACCGGCGGAACGCTGATCCCCCAGGCCCTGCAGCGGCGGGGTTTCCGGAACGTCATCGAGGTGCCCGGGCAGCGCGTCCCCGACGGTGGTTTTCCGACGGTGGCCTCGCCCAACCCCGAGGAGCCCGAGGCGCTGAGCATGGCCGTGGCCCTGGCCGCCCGCGAGGGCGCCGACCTGGTCATCGGCACCGATCCCGACGCCGACCGCATGGGTGTCGCGGTGCGGGATTCCGCCGGCGGCTACCCGCTGCTGACCGGCAATCAGATCGCGGCGCTGCTGACGGATTACATCTTCGGCCGCCACGCCGCCCGCGGCACGCTGCCTTCGGATGCCCTGCTGGTCACCACGCTGGTCTCCGGCGGCCTGATGAAGGCCGTCGCCCGCTCTTACGGCGCCGGTGTCGTGGAGGTGCTGACCGGCTTCAAATGGATCGGCCAGACGTTCCAGCGGTGCCAGGAGCTCCGGGCCGCCGGCCGGCCGGCGGGAACCTGCCTGTTCGGGGCCGAGGAGAGCTACGGTTACATGCCCTGCACGCACACCCGCGACAAGGACGCCGTCAGCAGCGCCGCCTTCATCGCCGAAGCGGCGGCGGCCGCGGCCGAACGGGGCAAGACGCTGCACGAGGTGCTCGAAGAGCTCTATCGCCGCCACGGATACTTCCAGGAGGGCGCCCGCAACCTCACGCTGACCGGACCGGAGGGCGCCCAGCGCATCCGGTCGATCATGACCGGCCTGCGGTCCGATCCGCCGCGGATCCTCGGCGGCATCGAGGTCCGCACGATCGGAGATCTGGCCGACGGGCGGATCCGCGACGTGGCTGCCGGCCGGACAACCGGCTCCTATGATCTGCCCTCCGCGGACGTGCTGGTCTTCACCCTGGCCGACGGCACCCAGGCGATCGCCCGCCCCAGCGGGACCGAGCCGAAGATCAAGTTCTACGTGCTGACCAGGGTCGCCGACGCCGACCTGCAGCGGGCCCGCGCGGCCGCCTCGGCCCGCATCGCCGCGGTGGCCGACGACCTGGTCCGCCGCGCGGGCTGACGGTGAGGTGCCGGCCACCCGTCCTCCGCGGCGGCCGGCAGGCACGCACCGGACCGGCGAGCCATCGGAGGTTTACGGTCCGGCGATTCGAGGATCGATGCCATGGTGAACGCGATTCTGTCGTGGATGCTGGCGGGTTTCTGCGGGGCTGCGCCGGATGCGACGGCGATGGTGGAGATCGCCGACACGCGTCTGACGGTGCGGACGTCCTCCGTCGAGGCGGTCTTCGAAGGTCCGGCGCTGGTCGGCCTGCGGCCGGCGGGACAGGAGGTCGAGTTTGCCGCGGGAAGCTGTCCGGTGACGGGCGTGGACCTCGTCTACCTCGACGGCACCCTGGTCGGCACGGACAAGCACCAGCAGGTGACGGTGCGGCGGCTCTCGGAACGGGCGGCGCGGATCGATGTGGTCGGCGACGACACCCGCCGCAGCCTGCTGGTGATTGCGGACCCCCAGACCGGCGACGTGCGCGTGACTCCCGACGGCCTCTCGGCGCGACGCGGCCTGCGGGCGGTGCGCTGGACGGCGGCCCTGCATCCGGAGGCGACCGGGGTGCTGCCCTGCGTGAACGGGCTGATCGTGCGGTCCTCGGCGGAGCCTCCGATCCGCCACCGTTTCCGCTGGCCCTTCGAGTGGAATGCCCAGCTGGCGATCGTGGAGCGCGACGGCTGGTCGGTGATGGTGCATGCCGAGGACCGCGACGAGCGGTTCAAGAACCTGCAGGTGGACGCCGGCGACGGACAGTGGATGCTGGGCTTCGAGAGCGAGCCGCCCGGGCCGCTGTGGGATAACCGCACCGCCGGCGGGCTGGAGTGGCGGATCAGCGCGTACCGCGGGTCGTGGCGCGAGCCGGCGAGCCGCTACCGCCGCTGGCTGGAGGCGGCCTGCGGCCTGGCTGGCCGGGCGGGACATCGCCCGGCGTGGACGCAGCGCATCTCGCTTGCGGTCTGCTGGGCCGGTTCCGATGTGCACATGCTGGATGCCCTGGCCTCCGTGCACCCGCCGCAGGAGACGCTCATCCACCTGTCGGGCTGGCGGACGGACCCCTACGACATCAACTACCCGCAGTACCGTCCTTCGGCCAACGCCCTGGAATACATGCGCAAGGCCGCGGAGACGGGTTTTCACGTGATGCCGCACTTCAACTACTTCGCGGTGGATATGAAGCATCCCATCATGCGCGAGGTCGGCGATTACCAGCTCCGCTCGCTCGACCGGAACAGCCCCGAGGGCTGGTACTGGCCTCCGGAGACCTTCGACTACACCCGCATGGCCTACATTCACCCCGGCCTGGGCCTGTGGCGCAGCCGCCTGATCGACGCGGTGCTGGAGGCCTGCGACGCGCTCGGGACCGACGTGGCCTTCCTGGACCAGACGCTGTGCACCTGGAACACCGACAACGGGCTGGTCCAGGGACTCACCACCATCGGCGGCCTGCGGCAGCTGCAGGAGGAGTTCGCCGCCGTCCGGCCCGGGCTGGTCTTGGCCGGCGAGGGGCTCAACGAGGTGTCCTTCCGGCGGCAGGCCTTCGCCCAGGCGCACATCTACAGCGGCTGGGGCAGACTGGATGCCGGGCATGTGGAACGGGCCTGCGACCTCAACGCATTCCTGTGGTCCGGCTACACCCGGCTGATCGGGTATTACCACCTCACGCCGGGCGGCGAAGACTTCGAGCTGGGGATCCAGGTCTATGAGCGGATGGGGGCGCTGCCGACGATCGTGACCGGAAAACCCGAGGACCTGCTGGACCCGTCGCCGCCGGTGCGGCGGATCCTGGACCGCGCCCGCGCGGTCAGCCGGGCGGGGACCACCGTTCCTGCCGGAGGGTGAACGCCGCGCCGGCCAGGCCGGTCAGGGCCGGCTGGTTGCCGGGCCGCTGGCGGGCATCATTCCGCAGCATGCCGTCGGCCGGCGGTTTCCGCGGCAGGACCGCCCGGCCACGGGCATGCCGGAGCAGTCGGCCTCAGCTTTTCTGCGGCAGCTGCGGAGGTAGCGCCGCAGCGCCCCGGGCACGCGGGTCAGACTGACGTCCGCAAGCTTCTGTCCAGCGGCCGCGCAGGACCGAAACGGCGGCCGGAGCAACGGCGATCGCGGGGCGGTATGCCTCGCGCGGCCCGGGGCCCCGGAGGCGTCACACCGCCGGCAGTTCGTAGCCCTTGCGGTACTCGCGGCCCAGCAGCGCGTTGGCCTGGGCATCCGGCGTCCGGAGTTCGCGGTCGGTGAAGCACATCACCTTTTCTGCGTCCCAGAAGATCTTGCGGCCGACCTTGAGGGACACGTTGGCCAGGTGGCAGGCCACCACGGTGTGGTAGTGCTGATCGATCGAGGCGATCGGCGGCCGGCGCGAGACCACGGACGCCAGGAAGTCCTTCACGTGGTCCAGATGGGCGGCTCCGTCGGCCCCGTCGGCCCGGCGCTCGAAGCCCTCGGTGCGGAACGGGCTGTCGGGCTTGTCCCAGTCCACGCGGTCGGCCTCGAGCTTCCAGTCGCCGCGGGTCATGTGCAGCATGCCGTTGGTGCCGTGGAGGTCCATGCCGTAGCCGCCGGCGCTCCAGGGCTTTCCGCTGGCCTTGCGCATCGTGTAGGTCTGGATGAAGCCCTTGGGGGCCTGCGCGGCGGGGCCGAACTCGTACACCGCCTGCATGACGTCGGGCGTGTCGCGGTCGTCGGTCAGCACCAGCTTGCCGCCGGAGGCCGACACCGCGATCGGGGCGGTGACGCCCATCGTCCACATGATGATGTCCTGCAGGTGCACGTTCCAGTCGCCGACCATGCCGCAGCCGTAGTCGAAGTACCACCGCCAGGAACTGTGCCAGCGCCGCCGGTTGAACGGCCGGACCGGGGCCGCGCCCAGCCACATGTCGTAATCGACGCCCGGCGGCGGATCGCCGTCGGGCTCGTGCCCCAGGCCGTCCGGAGCGTTGTTGCCGTAGGTGTAGGTGTTGGTCATGCCGACCACGCCCAGCTTGCCGGTCTGCACCAGCTCGCGGGCGGCCTGGATGTGGGGCATGCTGCGCTGGTGAGTGCCGACCTGGACGATCCGCCCGTACCTGGCTGCGGCCTCCTTCATGGCCTTGCCTTCGAGGATGTTGTGGCAGCAGGGCTTCTCGCAGTAGACGTCCTTGCCGGCCTGGCAGGCCAGCATCATCGGGGCGGCGTGCCAGTGGTCGGGGGTGCCCACGATGACCAGGTCGATGTCCTTGCGGTCGATGACCTTGCGGTAGTCCTTGACCACCTCGGGCCGGGTGCCGAGCTTCTCGGCGACCTGCCTGACGGCCATCTCGGCGTTGGCCGGATCGACGTCGCAGACCGCGGCCACCTGGCACTGCCCGGTCTCCATGAAGTTGCCGAGCTTGTAGCGGCCCATGCCGCCGCAGCCGATCAGGGCGATGGTGAACTTGCTCGCGGCGTCGGCCGCTGCGGTCCTGGCGGTCCGGCCGGCCAGGGACAATCCGGCGGCGACGGCCGCGGCCCTGCTGCCGTGGTCCAGGAACTGTCGGCGGGTGACACGGTTACGCATGTGAGCCTCCTGTCGATGCGGGGTCATCTTGATCATGCAAGCCGGGGCCCGGACGTTGCGGGCCTGCCGTTCGTGCGGACTTTCCGCCGGACGCGGCGCCGGCTCTCGACGCCGGGGCGGTCAGATTACCCGCCCCGGCGGCATCCGACAAGCCTCGGCCCAGGCCCCGGGGATCCGGTGTGCTCGTGCGCCGCGCGGCCGGTGCGGGTGGCTGCATCAGGCACGCTGCCGGGGGGCATTCACGACGGGAGACCCCGGCCGGAGAGGTGCTCGACGACGACCGCACGCATGATGTCGGTCGGGGCCGGCCGCCGGGTCCAGAGCTCGAACTGGGCGGCGGCCTGGCGGACGAACATGGCCACGCCGTCGACCGTGCGACAACCGCGCTCCCGGGCGTCGCGCAGCAGGCGGGTTTCCATCGGGTTGTAGACCGTGTCGAACACCAGCGGCCGGCCGGCCAGGCCCTCCGGCGGCATCGGGCTGGCATCGACCTCGGGCCACATGCCGATGCTGGTGCCGTTGATGACCACCCGGGCGTCGTGGCGGACGCAGTCCTCGATCGGCCGGGCCTGGGCGCCGAACTCCGCGGCCAGGGCCTCGGCCTTGTCGCGGGTGCGGTTGTAGATCGTCACCCGGCAGCCCCAGTCGCGCAGGCCGGCCACGATCGCCCGGCTGACGCCCCCGGCGCCGAGCACGGCCACCGGCGTGTCGCGCAGATCCTCCGGGCGGCAGGCCAGCCCCTCGCACAGGGCCTCCAGGGCGCCGCGGTAATCGGTGTTCACAGCGTGCAGCTTCGCGTCGGCCCCGTCCAGGTGCTCCCCGGGCTCGATGAGCAGCGTGTTGGCCGCCCCGATGCGCCGGGCGAGCGGCTCGACGACGCCGTCGCGACGGTCCACGAAGCGCAGCAGATCCTGCTTGTGGGGGATGGTCACGCTGAAACCGCGCGGGTGGAGCCACGGGCGGCGGAGCACCCCGGTGAGAAAGGCCGCCAGCGCCTCGAAGCCCGGCTCGACGAGCAGCGGCAGGTAGACCGCGTCGATGCCCGCGGCGGCGAAGGCGGCGTTCATGATCGCCGGGCTCATGGAGTGGGCCACCGGGCAGCCGATGACGCCGTAGACCCGGGTGTCCGGTCCGATCGCGTCCCAGCGGTACAGCCGCCGCATGCGGTCGATGCCGACCTGGCCGGGAGCCGACTCGCGGCCCTCCTCCAGCGACGCGAAGGACAGAAAGGCGCCCAGTTTGCGGGCCAGCACGCGGGTGATCAGACCCGGCTCGCCCATGGCCAGGGCGATGGTCGGCCGGGCCGGCACGCTGTAGTGCAGGGCATCCATCATGTGCAGGGCATCGACGATGCTTTCAGCGCGGCAGGCCAGCTTGACCGCCGCGGCGCCCTCGCGGCCCATGGCGTCGAGGGTGAAGCGCAGGGTATACCACGGCGGAGTGGCGTTCAGCTCGTGCCGGGAGAGAATCAGCCTGCGTTTCGGCCGGCCGGCGGGGTTCAGGCCCGGACCGCAGACCAGGGCGATCTTCTGGCGGATGTTGGGCGAGGCCTTCAGGCTCTCGTATTCGAAGTCGATGTAGTCCACCGCGTCGCTGAGCCCGACGTACTCCAGGCGGCTGACCCGCAGGGTCTCCTCCTCGTCGCAGTGGCCGCCCTCGGCCGCGCGGCGGCAGGTGGCCACGACCTCCCCGGGAAACCGGCCGGCGGCCTCCAGCAGCGCGTCGATGCCGGCCGGGTCCCAGTCCTCCAGGCAGTCGAGGCGCAGCTCGACCATGTCCGCCCCGGCGGCGGCGGCGGCCTGCATTTCCTCGATCATCCGCCGGCAGGTGGATCCGATCAGCGAGACGCACAGGCGGGTCATGGTCGAGAACCTCGGCTCAGGTTCCGTTCTCGGGACGCACGCCCGGGGGCTTGTCCGCCGAGGCGATCGCCCGGTTGATCGCGGCCACGAAGGCCAGCGCGCTGGCCTCGATGATGTCCGTGGAGCGGCCGCGCCCCCGGAACAGCCGCCCGCCGGCCTCGATGGCCAGGTTGACCTCTCCCTGGGCATCGCCGCCGCCGGTCACCGCCCGCAGGTCGTACTCCCGGAGCACCGCCTCGCGCCCGGTCAGCCGCATGATGCACCCGAAGGCCGCGTCCACCGGTCCGTCCCCCGTGGCCGCGTCGACCAGGATGTCGCCGGTGGCCAGGTCCTTCAGACGCACCGTGGCGGTCGGCACGACGCCCGTTCCGCCGGTGGTCTGAAGGCTGACCATCTCCCACCGCCGGACCTCCGCCGACTCCTCCAGGAGCTGGCCGACCAGGGCCTCGAGGTCCTCGTCGAAGATCTCCTTCTTGCGGTCGGCCAGATCCTTGAACCGGTCGAAGACCGCGTCCAGCTGGGCGTCGGCGAGCTCATGTCCGAGCTGCTGCAGGCGCTCGCGCAGCGCGTGCCGCCCGGAGTGCTTGCCGAGCACCAGCCTCGAGGCCGGGATGCCCACGTCCTGCGGGTTCATGATCTCGTAGGTCTCGCGGTGCGACAGCACGCCGTGCTGATGAATGCCGGCCTCGTGGGCGAAGGCGTTCTCGCCCACGATGGCCTTGTTGCGCTGCACGTGGATGCCGGTCAGCGTGCTGACCAGCCGCGAAACCGGGTAGATGCGGCAGGTGTTGATCCGGGTGCGGCACCGGTAGACGTCCGGCCGGGTGCGGATGGCCATGACGACTTCCTCGAGGGCGGCGTTCCCGGCACGCTCGCCCAGGCCGTTGATGGTGCACTCCACCTGGCGGGCCCCGGCCCGGACCGCCGCCAGGGAATTGGCGACCGCCAGGCCCAGGTCGTTGTGACAGTGGACGCTGATCACCGCCCGGTCGATGTTCTTCACCGTGGCGAACAGGTGCCGGATGATGGCCTCGAAGTGGTCGGGGGTGGAATAGCCCACGGTGTCGGGGATGTTGACCGTCGTGGCGCCGGCTCCGATGACCGCCTCGACCACTTCGCTGAGGAAGGGCAGTTCGGTGCGGGAGGCGTCCTCGGGCGAGAACTCGACGTCCTCCACCAGGCTGCGGGCCAGGGCCACCCCGTCGACGCTGAGCTTGAGAATCTCCTGCTCGGCCCGTTTCAGCTTGTACTGCCGGTGAATGGCGGAGGTCGCGCAGAACACGTGGATGCGCGGACTGCGGGCGTCGCGCAGGGCCCCGGCCGCCCGCTGGATGTCTTTTTCGGTGCAGCGGGCCAGCCCGGCGACCGCCGCGTTCTGCACCACGCCGGCGACCGCCTTGACCGCCTCGAAGTCGTCGGGCGAACTGATCGGAAACCCGGCCTCGATGACGTCCACGTTCAGCAGATCCAGCTGCCGGGCGATCTCCACCTTTTCGGAGGTGTTCAGCGACGCTCCCGGCGACTGCTCACCGTCGCGGAGCGTGGTGTCGAAGATGCGGATCACGGGGACATCCGCCGACGGCTGCTCTGAGACGCTCATGACCGGAATCCTCTCTCCGGCGGCGGCCGGAACGGGCCGGACCGCCCGGGCCGTGCCTGTCTTACCACATCGAACCCGTAAACCCAACACCACGGGGCCCGGGCCTGCGCCCAGGCGAAAAAAAAGCCCCACGCGGCCTTCGCGTAGGGCTTTTCGGGTTCAACCTTCCGTCTGTCCGCCCGGATCGGCCGTCCGACGTGCCCTACGGAGCACCGCGCAGCAGCATCCGCAGACCCAGGCCCGCCAGCAGGCCCGGCCGGGATGCATCGCCGCAGGACAACCATGGACGGGTCACCAGCTTCATGTTGCGATATGATAGACCCCGCGCGGGGCGATTGTCAACGCACCCCGCCGGGCCAGGGGAGGCCCCGGCGTCCGGGGCGGCGGCCGGAAGCCGTGTCCCGGCGCCAAACCCCCATCCGGGAGAAACCCATGAGCGACGCGTCGCCTTTCATCGCGCCGGAAACCTCCGTGCTGCTGGTCGTGGACTACCAGGAGCGGCTCCTGCCGGCCATCCACGAGGCCGCCGCCTGCGTCGAGGCCGGCCGGCGGATGATCGAGGCCGCGCGCATCCTGCAGGTGCCGATGCTGGTCACCGAGCAGTACCCCCGCGGACTGGGTCCCACCTGCGCGACCATCCGCGAGGCCCTGGCCGGGGCGCCGGTGATCGAGAAAACCCGCTTCAGCGCCTGCGTGGAGGAAACGCTCACGGCGCTTCGCCGCCTGGCCCGGCCGTTCGTGATCGTCGTCGGCATCGAGGCCCACGTCTGCGTTCAGCAGACCGTGCTGGAGCTCCTGAAGCTCGGCTACACGCCACTGGTCTGCGCCGATGCGATCGGTTCGCGCCGGCCGCTGGACCGCGACACGGCCGTCGCCCGCATGCGCCAGGCCGGCGCGGTGATCACCACCACCGAGAG
>Ga0209101_1002943_pt1 | contig 10668 bp, 5 predicted proteins | sample ConPoolayeCmetaG_FD_185481 | JGI IMG/M metagenome (GOLD analysis project Ga0209101, IMG submission 185481) | Hot spring microbial mat communities from California, USA to study Microbial Dark Matter (Phase II) - Cone Pool mat layer C metaG... ... | reverse complement strand
TGGCTATCGCGCAAAAGCAAAAACCTGGTGGCCCTCCGCTACCGGTCCGGCACGCCGGGCGTATCCGGCGAGCCGGGTGTGTTAACACCCGGCGTGTCCGGCGAGCCGGGTGTGTTAACACCCGGCAGAACCCCCGGCAGCCCCCCGCCGCTCACCACCCCTGTTTTCGTCGAAATATTCCGGCCGAAGTCCGAACGGTAGGTCCAGCCGCCAATCGTCAATCGTATGTCCGCCACATGTCCCTGCTGCGGCTACACCACGCCTTACAAGCGTGTCCGCGAGCAGTTGCGGGCCAAGCGCGGCGGCACCCGCGACGCCCGACTGCTGGCCGTCATCACGCCGGACAAACACGGCGGGCGACACTTCCGCCTGCCCATTCCCGACGACCTCCGCGCCGCCCAACTGGCCGCCCGGGCACTAGACGAGAAAACCAAGGCAGAAGGCAGATGGCACGCCGCTGCGCCGCACGCCCTGGGGCGAGCTTGCCTTCCAGATTGGCGGCGCCAAGGGGTTCCAGACTGTTGCCGAGCACGACAAGAGGATGACGGCGCCATCGGGCGAGGCCATCCGCTCGTTTTTGCCCAGCTACAAGCCGTGGCTGATCCTCATGGACGAGTTGATGAATTATGTCAGCCGCAATCGCAAGACCGGCATGACGGCACAACTGTACAACTTCCTGCAAAATCTGTCGGAAGAGGCCCGCGCCCAGCAAAGGCTGGTGCTGGTGGTTTCAATCCCTGCGTCGCAGATGGAGATGAGCGCCGATGACCAGGCCGATTACGACCGGTTCAAGAAGCTGTTGGACCGGCTGGGCAAGGCGGTGATTATGTCGGCGGAGGCCGAGACGTCGGAGATCATCCGTCGGCGTCTGTTCCAGTGGAATGGCCTGCCGAAAGAGGCAGACCGGACGATCGCGGCGTTGGCCGACTGGTGCGTGGAACACCGGAATCAGATTCCGGGCTGGTTCCCGGTCGACAGCGCCCGAGAAGCCTTCGAGGCCACCTATCCGTTTCATCCGGTGGTGCTTTCGGTCTTCGAGCGGAAGTGGCAGCAGTTGCCGCGGCGCCAACAGACGCGGGGCATTCTGCGCCTGCTGGCCTTGTGGGTGTCGAAGGCATATAGCGAGGGATACAAGAGCACACACCGCGACCCGCTGATTGGACTGGGGACGGCCCCTTTTGGACGACCCGCTGTTTCGTACCGCCGTGTTCGAGCAACTGGGGAAGACGAAACTGGAAGGGGCAGTGACGACGGACATCTGCGGCAAGCGCGACTTGCACGCTGTGCGTTTGGACCGAGCAGCGACCGAGGAGATCAAGAAGGCCCGGCTGCATCAGAAGGTGGCCACAGCCATTTTCTTCGAGTCCAACGGAGGGCAGATGCGGGCCGAAGCCACTGTGCCGGAAATCCGGCTGGCCGTGGGTGGACCTAACCTGGACGACGGCCATATCGCGACAGTACTGGAGACGCTCAGCCAGACGTGCTATTACCTGTCGGTGGAGCGCAACCGGTATCGGTTCAGCACTACCGAGAACCTCATCAAGCGGTATTCGGACCGGCGGGCGAGCATTTCTGATCGGGCCATCGAGGAGCGGGTACGAGCAGAGATTCAGAAAGTTTTCACGGCTACAGAAGTCATCGAGCGCGTGTTCTTCCCCGAAAAAAGCAACGCCATACCCGACCGACCCGCCCTGGTGCTGGCCGTGCTAGCCCCGAAACACTCCATGGAAGACGAAGCAGCGACCACGGCCCTGGCCAGGTCGCTGACCTGGGAATGTGGCAACTCGGGACGGACTTTCAAAAGCGCCATCATCTGGTGTGTGGCCGACTCGGCTCACGCCTTGCGCGAGGAGGCCCGGAAAACGCTGGCCTGGGAAGCAATCGACGCCGAAAAGGAGCAACTGCACATCGAGGACAGCCAAAGGCGGCAAATCGCGGACTTCATGCGCCGCGCAGCCCGGGGCATGACAGAAGCAGTGTGGCAGAACTACAGGTTCCTGTTGCTGCTGGGCAAGGATAACCAGATGCGAAAGGTGGACCTGGGCCTGGTTAACTCCAGCCAGGCGGACAGGCTGGTGGAAGTCATCCTCAGGCGGCTGCGCGAAGACGGAGACATCGAGAAAACGATCAGCCCGAACTTTCTGGTCCGCAAATGGCCGGCCTTTGCCGAGTGGAGCACCCGCGCCGTGCGCGATGCGTTCTTCGCGTCGCCCGAGTTTCCCCGATTGTTAAGTTCCGACACTGTGAAGGAAACGACCGCACGCGGTGTTCGGGAGGGCATTCTTGCATATGTGGGCAAACGGCCAGACGGACGCTACGAGCCATTCCGGTTCCAGGAACAGATGACGGCCGAAGAGGTCCAGATCAGCGATGAGACATTCATCATCACCGCCGAAGAAGCCAAAAAGCACATCGAGCCGCCGAAGCTGACCGCACTTTGCATCAGCCCGCAAGAGGCGCATGTAAAACCCGGCGGCGAAATCGTCTTCCACGCCAAAGCCTCGGACCAGCACGGCCGGCCGCTCTCCCTGACCTCCCTGCCCAAACTGAGTTGGTCGGCCCAGGGCGGCCAGATCGACGATAAGGGCCTGTTCAAGGCCGGCGGGCAAGAAGGCCAGTTCGTGGTCGAGCTTGCTGCGGAGGGCCTTATCGCCCAAGCGAAGGTCACCATTGGCAAGGAGGACTTCTTACCACCTCCGCCACCGCCGCCGAAAGTGGAGGGGAAAACCACACGATGGTAAGGGGCGGTCCCTCCGCAAAAGTGGATGAACTTCTACCTGAAGGTGCTGAGCAAGTTCGCTACCGCCGGGGAGCTGAAGCTGAATGTCGGTTTCGCGGCCACGCCCAAGGGCGGACTGCCCTCGCATCGGGCGGACGAAACCAAAGCGGCACTGCGTGAACTTGGTCTGGATGACGAGGTGCAGGTCGAGACCTGAGAGCAAATCGGCACAGGCGCTTCCGTGGTGTGCAAATACGCTGAGTGATTAGGAAAAGAGTAATCCTTCCGTAGCTCCGGCAGTGGCACGTTGGCTTGCCGCGCCATTGTAGGGAGCACTTTCGCAAGGCCGCGACAACGGCTGCGCTCCGGCGCACAGGCGGACAGCGAGAGCACCTATACCACCGGCTAAATCCACCACTACCCTACCAATGACCACATCCAGCGATCCGCCCAAAGATAGTTTACGCCAACACTGCGCCGGCCAGATAGGTTATTTTCGACAGGCCGGGGCGGCCTTACTGCTTCACTTGTGGACGCTCCAGTTGTACAGAAAAAACAAGGTCGTCACATGCGTCGTCGGGATGTCCGTCGTTGCACCGAAACACCCACAGGTTCGCGCTTGGGTGCTCAACGATCATCGCTGCGCCATTATGCCAACTGTGGACTGTACCATCGCCGATGTCCCAGACGTTCCAGAGACGAATCGAACGGCAACCCCTACAATCGGCTTCTACCCGACGTGGCGCGCTATCGTACCACAGAATCATGGCTTTGCTTTCCTTCCCCGCAATGCGAAGCGGTTCATCCGACTCCAAATGAATTCCCTGCCGATAGGGAGGCTTCGCATTTTTGAATTCGATGACAACGGTATCATGACTTTCGAGAGGGATCGTGTACATAAGATAATACGTGGTTCCATTAGCTTCGAAGGGCTGGCCCCGGCGCGCTGCAAATTCCTTTTCGAACTCAATCATGGCTCATCACCTACGATAAGGGTCTATGGCCCTATGTTCCTCAGGCCAGACTTTTTGCAAGTTCCATTTTGAGTCTATCAAAGACCGCGGAAGACCAGAGCGTTGAGGAAGATGGCTGTGATGCAATTCCATGGACTCGAATTGTCCGGTCATAGGATTTATCCGTTGGGGTGCCAAACCGCCGCGCATCCGTTGGAGGTTTTCTGGACTGTATGCTTCGGGATGCGTTTTAGCCTCCTGTTTCCAATAGATGGATCGGCTTTTACCCCAGGCTGCCTTGGTTGTAACATCGATAGCCTTGCCAACGCCAAACACCACGGTGCCCGCGGCAGCGCCTGCTAAGGCGCCAGTGCATGCTCCGCTTAGCGTTCCCCGAAGGACGCCTTCCCATCCCATGTCCGTGTAACCACTAATGCCGCCGGTGACAGCGCCCACTCCAGAGCCTACGGCTGCGCCGGAAAGCATGCTAGTGGCAAGTCCCCGGAGAATATCGTTGTTCACAGAGTCTAATAGATTTCCTTGAGCAAGCCGACCAAGTACAGCGCCGCCGAAAGCACCACCTACAGCGCCTGCCCCTGCTTGAATAAGAGCCGCGGTGCCGCCGGCCCGCATGGCGGCCGTAATATCGCCTGTCTCAAGATACGTCAGGCCGCCCGACTGAATTGCCCCGTGTACAGCGCCGCCCGCCGCACCGGCAACCGCGCCGGCGATCGCCGTGGAAGCTGTTGCTGATGCGCCGTGACTGAAGGCAATCGCTGAAGACAGGCCGTGTGTGAACGCGGCCGCTGCGCCGCTTGCTGCACCGGCTGCGGCATAAATACCGAACCGCGCCCAGCTCCATTCTTCGCCAGTCCACCACCATTGGAACACATAGGCTCCTGCGCCAAAGACCGCGCCTGCGCCGAGCAGCACGTGGGCGAATCGTCCATCAGGGTCGTGCCAAGTGAGCGGATCATTGTTGGCGAACGCATACAGGTTGTCGCCGCCCAGGAAACCCAAAGGATCTGGCGAGATGAAGCCGCCCAACTCTGGCAACCTATACCGGGCGCCATGGTAGTAGAGGCCTGTTTCGGCGTCGTAGATCGCGCCGCTAAAGGCCAAATCGCCCGGATGCAACGGCTGTACGAAGACCTCGAACTCGCGGACGTCAATTCCTTCCGGACAGGCGTCCCAGACAAGTACGATCTCCTGCCCTTCACGGTTGTGAAGCGACACCCTCTGCGGTTCGTTGCCGGTCGGCGACGGAATGGTATTGGTCGATGGATCGGTCTGCACGCCGGAAACACGGTCCTCGATGTGCACTTTTTCCCATTGCTTTAAGCTATCCCCTGGACGTGGTCCTTGGCCTTCAGCTACTACATATGTACGGAAGTCCTTGGGCAGCTTGTTGGCCCAGATTTCCATAGCGGTTAACCGGTGGCTTTGCCACAGCTTGAGTGTCAAAAAGCCTGGGTTGTCGTTCCCAAACCACTTGGCGGAATGAACGTCCAGTACGCGGTCGCTGGCCCGACTCGCCTCCCGCCCCTTTTCTTCCCTCAACGAGCTGACTATCTCACGAATCACTCCTGTGGTGCTGTTATGCCCCATTCCCCAGTAACTGGCCACATCGTACACTTCCACATTGTTCCCCTGCCGGCGAGTGCTGAGGATGACGTTCAGAGCGGCATCCTGGTGCAAAAGGTGTTCGCATAACACAGGATCGGCTACGCCGGCATTCAATTGCCCATTTTCAGATGCATAATAGGCCAAGACTTTCCCAGGAGCGGTTCCCCAGATGTATTGACCTACGATGATCCAAGGACTAGTTGCGGGAGACGATTTGCGGAGCTTGACCACCGGTTGCTGGTCCATGTACAACATCACATGGACTGTTTCTATGGACCGCTTGCCGGCAGGCCCGGAAACGGCCTTGACGATCCGGCGGTTGAACGGATCGTACGCAAAGCGCAGTTCATACAGTGGTTTAGCGGAATCCACCTTTGCCTGTTGTTCTTGGCTATTCCGCTGTTGGTCTACGAACCCTTTCATGCCAACAAGGCGACCGAGCGCGTCGTATTGGAGCTGCCAGCGGAGGGATTCTCCGGCGACCCTGGAACGATAACTTCCCAACCGGCCAAAATCGTCGTACGTATACTGTGCCGTAAGGCACGCCAGGCAAGGATTTTCCTGGTGCACCTGGGCTTTCCGGGCTATACGGTTGGACGCCAACGCCCGTTGTACCGCAGGCGGCGTTTTTGAACTAGGCAATATGTGGGGCTGGCCCCGCTGGGCGGCTAAAATATCTACCGACACAAACTGAACATCTGGCGGCCGGTGATACGCAGCCGGTTTGGTCGGTGTCTGTGGATCCCAAGAGGAGGCTAGCTCGGAATGTCCGGGCCAGCGACCGGTTGCCGGCCCGCGGAACGAGGCAATCATGTTGCCTGCTTCGTCGTATTCGTAACGACGCACGTGATAAACGCCGATGTCCACCGCACCGCCAGGACGGGAAGGGCCTTCCAGCAACTCCTTCCTCTTCTGGGCAAGTTCATTCAACTGGAAAAACCTCGCCTGGGTGTCGTCGGCGATAAGATTGCCCGTGCTGTCCCGATCGTAGAACTTCGAGCATTCCCAGTCCCTTGTGGGGACGCGAACAGAAGAGGCTATCACGCGGCCTAGACCGTCGCGTAAGTAATGCGTCTGGTAAATATTGCCGCCTTTCTCATCGGTTGAAATTTGTTCCTCGGTTTCCAGGAAGGGATCAACACGAATGGTTTCGGTAACACCGCTATCGACGAAGTGTTTCTTGACCTCTTTTTGGCCCACATATTCCAGACGGCAAAAGTCCCGGCCATCCTTGGCTATCTGCCGCACTCGGCCCGTCAAGTCCTGTCTTATCTCCAGCTTCCGCCAAGCGGCTGTACGGCCATCCAAACCGATAACAGTTACAGTGTGCGTACCTTGCAACATATCGTGATCGAACAGCAGCGCGCAGCCTTCCAGTTTGTCGCGAATAGCACGAATCTCTTCCCTCAGCAGTTGCCCGAGATTGTCATACGAACGCCTCAGTTCAACGGGATGTTCCGGCTGGCCGCGATCGTCGGCCCGTACGATATGGCCCAGCCAATCGTAGTGGAACTCTTGAAGTGGCAGTGCCAAATCATCTTTTTGGCCGGCGCCGTTGAGGACCTTAATCAAACGGCCCAGGCGGTCATACTCGAACTTCAGAACCTCTTTGCTAGGTTTGTCATCATGGTACCGCACAAGAGATGTCAGGCGGGAATCGGGGCCATAGGTGTACTGGTGAACCAGCCCGTCAGGCGCTATCTCCCGCTGCAATCGTCGGAAGCCGTCGTATTCCAGCCTTCGGATCTGAGGAATTTCCTCTCTTTCCGGCTGCACTACACCGGGTGAACCTGTCGGCCGAAAAACCAGTGGTCGGTTATGAACTGTGCGGCGTACTAACAAGCCATCGGGATCGTAGTGGTTTTCGACCCGCGAGAGCATTTTTTCGGCGCTGCTTTCGGCCGGATAAACGATTTCGCGATCGAGCAAACCAAGGGTGTTATAATACCTTGCGGTCTTTGTGGCCCCCGGCACAAGTTCTAGGGCCAAGTTTCCTTGGCAATCGTAATGGGTGAGCAGCGCCCGTCTGACACCCACGGTACCGTCGTGGCCCACGGAAACTGTACACCAGGGCTGTCCACGGTCATCTCGGATAGTGGCTACATGGAGTCGGTAGTTCTCCTGGGATTCGGGGTCTGAGTATTTCAGCGTCCTTCTTTCCAGGCACAGCCAATCGTTTTGATAGTAAAAATCCTGACGATCTCCATCGGGAGATTGTGTCCAGACTACCCGTCCTAAGCCATCGTAGCCGTATCTCTGCCAGCCTTCTTCGCGCCAGCCGTGGCGGGCCACTACGTTACCTTCGGCATCGTAGCGGAGTTCTTCGGCCACCAGCCACTGATTTACTTGTGCCTGTTGCTCGACGGGGCCAACTTGCGTGCCCAGCCGACGGCGTTCTACCTTGATCCGGCGGCCGGCAGCGTCGTAGTGGTACTTCCGCTCATCTAGTAACGTATTCTGTTCATTGAATACGCGTTCCTGGACGAGCCGATCGAGTCCGTCGTAGAGCGTCTCCGTGCGCACGCCATCGGGACGAATCGTAGCCAACACCCTGCCAAACACGTCGGATTCGGCCCGATACATCTGTCCGTTAGATTCCCGGTAGCTCAGCAAAAACCCTTCTCGGTCGAACATCATCTCCGATCGCAAGATGAGCGGGGCTTGCATTCGCTCGGAGCTGAGAAGCCGTAGCTCCTTTTGCCGCCCGGTGATCTCGTCATAAACGATTTCCACTGCGGCGCCGGCGGGGGTAGTTCGCTTTTTCAACAAGCCGGAAAAATAATATTCGTAACGTACTTCGGGCGGCCGGGGCTTGTCCAACCCCAGCTTTTCCAATGTAGGATTCCATGCGGCCAGACGACCGAAGGCGTCGTACGCAAGTCGCTGCGTAGCGAAGTGCCCTGCTGCATCTGGTCTAGTGTCGCCCGCATATCGACAATCGCTGGGACGCAAGATTCGTTGCCATTGGCCTGTGCGGCGCAAGCCCGAGTCGTAATCGTACACGGTCAGATCGCGACGCGTATCGAGAACAGCCAACAATAGTCCCAACTTGTTCCACAGCCATTCGATCTGATATTCAGGGTGGTGTTCCTGGACCAAATGTCCCTGTTGGTCGAACCGAAAACGGGTTACACGATTGCACGGTTCGCCTTCGGCATCTCTGGCAGGCAAGTCGGCCTTGTTGGCCTTAACATTCACGTCCCGCAAGACAGCCGCAACAAGCGGGGCAGCCGCATCGGCGACAGTTTCCGCCAGAAGCCCGCCGTTATGCGTAGAAATGCTTCCTGTTATGTAATGCGAATAATACCGATACACTGTTGCGCAACCGCGGCCATCCCACACTACTACCGGTTGCCCGAAGCGATTTCGCACGGTTCGCAAACATTTGTCTCCTGTCTGTTCGAGCACCAGGTCCAAATTGTGTTGATCGTATTCGAAGCTGCTGTTTTGCAAGACACGCTCTTGTCCTTCCTGCGAAACCTCATAGGCAACCGCGCTGACCGGCAATGCGATTTCCCGGTGATATTCCCACCGCCACCCGCGCTTTGTGATAGCCGCTGCGTTGTTTCCCGGTCGGGCATGATCCTGTTTCTCCAGAAGATTTCCCCGAAATCGAGGATCAGGGTGATCCGAAGCGTATCGCCAACGCGATATGCCCCCTAGCGGCAATCGCTCTTCGACTATTTGGCCGGCCGCATTGTACTGCCATCGCCACAAGGCATTTTGCGTGGGGATTTCCCGACTAAGGGGATAACAGATCACCCGGCCGTTTTCGGTCGGGAATGTCCAGCGCTCCAAGGGTAACGGCGCGGGCGATTGGTACACGACAGTGCATGTATCTCTTTTTTGTTCGCAGGTGAAAGTCCAAATTGCTTCCTCGGTCGCAATATTCGGATCGCGCCCACGCAGACTGACTTTCACCACTCGCCCGTACCACGGCTTTCCTTCAAACATTTGGTACTCGAAAATCTTTTCCGGAGTTCCGCCGGGCGGTATTACCTTGTGCAGCCAATTTCGACCGTTTTCGGCCCGCACATAGGAATACTGCCACGTAACGTCTTCAGCGCGAGCCAGGCGCGCCGCTACCCGGTGCACAACGACCGCCGCCAGCCGGCCCGACTGGTCGTACTGATACACCACCCCCAACCCGTTGCATTCCACAGCGACTAGCCTACCATGAGCGTCGTGAACGAATCGGACCCGATTGCCGAACGGGTCCTCGACTTCTCTGAGGACGTCTGATCCAGGCCAGTAACGGAATGTAAGCACATTGGCTTGCCACTTGTCGTGCCGGCCGGCAATACGCGCGATGCGCCAGCGCTGTGGCCCGATCCGACGTTCTTGCGCCGGCTCGAACTCCAGGCGCGCTTTTTGAGCCGTCTCCACGACAACCCTGTCGCCTTCCATCTGCAGGCGATAGAACGCCCCCGGTTCCGGCGCCCAATCTTGGCCCTGTCGGGTGAATCGCACCGCCCGCTGGCCTGTGTACCAAACCAAACAATTCGGCGGACCGGCTTGACCCTCGGCTACTATCCGCTGATTGCAACTATGGTCCCAGCCCGGGCCTAGCGGTCCGTCATAATCGACCTGCGAACGGTAATGACGGGCGAGCAAAAAGCCTATCCCACCCCGCTGCGGCAAGCTGGCGTCGATCTGCGAAAGCACTAGCTCTCCATTGCCCAGAATGACTTCGCTGTCTGGGCCGCCCCGGGCGGGAGGAGCGGCGTCTGTTTCGGCGGCTGTTTCCGCACCTTCCACACGCAGCCTGCGCCAAGGGGCGAACATCCGCGCACGTTCTGCCGAACTGACAAGCGGCAGCCGATCAGCGGAACTCTCCAATGCACGTACCCGCTCTTGAAACCCACGAAACTCTTGTAGGGCGTGTTCCTGATTCCACGGTCGTTTCCACAGTTCTGCTGTTGGCAAACAAGCTTACATTTACCATCTGGGTTTGGCTTTCAACACAAGAACAGCCAAACGCGAATCAGAAGCCGCACCTGCGGGGCATCGCCAATTTGTTGCTCCCGGTCCCAAACCGGGGATGGTGTGTGCGTCAGTTTTGTAGGTAGGCATTTGGAAAACAATGAGATGGGCAAAATGCAATAACATGGCAAATCGCGGGGCACTACCGTTGGCTTGTCCAGCAGTGGCACCCAGCTAGCGTTTTGGGCCGGAAAATGGGCAAGCCTCTCCCCGAAGCTGCCCCAAGCATTTTTCCTTGCTTCACCAGAGTGCCGGGCAAAAAAGCATTCGAGCCGATGGGGCAGCCGTCAACAGCCAGGGGTGTAAACCCCTGGTAGCGAAGTCGCACCCATGAACCAAGCCCCGAAGGGGCGGCCGTCATCCAAACGCACCCTGATGGCGTTCCTG
>Ga0209101_1002941_pt1 | contig 10670 bp, 5 predicted proteins | sample ConPoolayeCmetaG_FD_185481 | JGI IMG/M metagenome (GOLD analysis project Ga0209101, IMG submission 185481) | Hot spring microbial mat communities from California, USA to study Microbial Dark Matter (Phase II) - Cone Pool mat layer C metaG... ... | reverse complement strand
CCCCTGGATTGTCCGCAAGCTGGCGCGCGACGCCGATGCTGTCATTGCAACCGACCGCGCTGACGAAGCGATCCTCCGTAACCAGTGGCATATCCCGCGTGTGCGCTGGATTCCGATTGGCAGCAACATCAGCACCACGCCCCCCGCTGGCTACGACCGCGATGCCTGGCGAGCCGGGTTAGGAATTGGCCCTGACGAGCTTCTGATCAGCTACTTCGGCTTTCTCAACGAGAGCAAGGGGGGGTTGAGGTTGATCGAAGCCCTTGCCCGGCTCATCGCCCAAGGCGTTCCAGCTAGGCTGGTCATGATCGGTGGCCGGGCCGGATCGAGCGACCCAACCAACTTGGCTTACGGCCAGCGCGTCGACGCCGCCGTTGAGTCATATGGCCTGGGCGACCGCGTTCTTTGGACAGGCTTCACGGATGACCCTACCGTCAGCGCCCATTTCTATGCCAGCGATATCACTGTCCTCCCCTACCGGGATGGCGTATCGCTGCGCCGGGGAACTTTGATGGCCGCCCTCGCGCATGGCCGCGCCATCGTGACAACTCATCCCCAGGTAGAGGTGCCGGAACTCACTGGCGCTCTTGAGATAGTGCCCCCAGAGGACCCAGAACAGCTTGCGGGGGCGATCGCGCACCTGTGGGCTGATCCCGTGCGACGGGCCCAGCTTGAGCAGGCTGCACTGAGGGCCGCCGGGTCTTTTACCTGGGATAGCATCGCCCAACGCACCCTGGATTTCTTCACCGAGCTGCTGTCACGATGAAAGCACACACCGATCGGCTCTCCGAGCAATACCTCGTCGGCCTGATCCTGGCCCTATTTGTATTGGCAGCAAGCGTGTACAGTATCGTGACGCCATTGTTCGAAATGTCAGATGAGTTGTGGCACTACCCGATGGTCAAGACCATCGCCGACGGGAACGGACTGCCGATTCAGGACCCTGCCAACCCTGGCCCCTGGAAGCAGGAGGGCAGCCAGCCGCCGCTGTACTACGCCGCCGCTGCCCTCGCCACGTTGTGGGTTGATACCTCCGATATAGGCGCGGTGCTCCGTCCGAACCCACACGTGGACAATGGCGTCATCACGCCCGATGGCAACATCAACCTCATAGTTCATAACTACCGGCGCGAAGCCTGGCCGTGGCGCGGAACGACGCTTGCCGTCCATATCACCCGCTTCCTCTCGGTCATATTCGGGGCAGGGACGGTCTACTTCACATACCGCATTGGTCTGGAGGTATTTCCGCACCAGCGCTGGGTAGCAGTAGCCGGAATGGCCGGCGTGGCCTTCACCCCTATGTTCGCCTTCATCAGCGGAGCGGTCAACAACGATAGTCTTGCAGCCATGCTATCGTCAGCGGCCTTATGGCTTATGCTGTGCATAGTTCGGGAGGCAAGGCACAATCGCCCCACCCTGCGGTGGTCTGTTGCGCTTGGGATCGTCCTGGGCCTAGCCTCCTTAACCAAAACCAGCACGCTTGGTCTGTTTGGGCTGGCCGGATTGGCAACAGCCTATGCCGCTTGGCAGCGGCGGCGGTGGCAGACCCTCTTTGTGGAAGGCCCCTTGATCCTTGCTCTGGCGGCTGCCATTGGGGGTTGGTGGTATCTGCGTAATTTACGCTTATATGGCGACCCGCTGGGTCTCAATGTCTTTGTTGCGATCCTCGGCAGGCGTGCCCGACCTGCTTCATTGCTCCAACTATGGGGCGAGCGGGTTGGCTTCATGCAGAGTTACTGGGGGCTGTTTGGCGGCGTCAACGTGCCGATGCCATCTTGGGCCTACCGTACCCTTAATGGCCTGGCGATCCTGAGTGTGGTGGGGATCATGACTACACTGGTTCAAAAAGCGCGCCGGGACGGATTCTCGCTGAGCGCCTGGTTTCCTGCTCTCCTCTCGCTGCTGTGGATTGCTGGGGTTGTGTTGCCGCTGGTCCTAAGTTGGGCACGGGTCACATGGTCATCTCAGGGACGGCTGGTCTTCTCCGCAATCAGTTGTACCAGCTTGTGGTTCATGGCCGGATTGGGCGCTCCCCTGCCAGAGCGCTGGGGGGAGCGGACGACCAGTGTGGTGGGGGGATTCATGGCCGCTTTGACACTGGTTGCTCCCTTCGTCTGGATCGGGCCGCGCTACCAGCTACCAAGCGCCACCCTAAACGAGATAAGCGGACAGGCCATTGATTTCACCCCGCCGGGAGCGGAGCGGCCCGTCATGCGGCTGCTGGGGTATGAGCTTGCTCCACCACAAACTCAGCCAGGCGGCACTGTCCAAGTGGTGCTTTACTGGGAGAGTCTGGCGCCGATGGACCGCAACTGGAGCACCTTCGTTCACCTCGAAGACAGTGCAGGACTGCTGGCTGGGCAACGGGACACCTATCCTGGATTGGGCTTAATCGCCACACTGGACATCGAGCCGGGTTACCGGTGGGCCGACAGATACGTTATCCCGGTGGATGACTATGCCTACACTCCCGAAACGCTCACGGTGCGAATCGGGTTGTACGACTACGCTTCCTGCCCTCCCTGCGAGCGTATGACAACCAGCGTTGGGGAAAGCTCTGTCAGCCTCGGTGAAGTGGCTTTAGCAGCGAGGCCATCCTCCGACCAGGTCCCGAATCCCATCATGCTCAACTTCGCGCAGGAAATGGCGCTGGTCGGCTATTCATTGGATCAGCGGTCGGCGTTGCCCGGCACAACAATCCATCTCACCCTCTACTGGCGTGGTCTTCGCCCAATGGCCCGGAATTACACGGTCTCGGCCCAGATACTTGGGCCTGAGACGCGCATCTACGGGCAGAAGGATAGCTGGCCGCTTGATGGGGCAGCCCCAACCAGCACATGGACACCCGGCTCCCTTGTAGAGGACACCATTCCACTGATCATTAGCGCTGACACTCCCCCAGGCATCTATATGATCCAGATCGTGGTATATTGGATGGATGACACAGGGACCATCCAGAGGCTACAGCTTGTGACCGAGGACGGCAGGCTGGTGGATGACTTTGTGCTGCTCACCCCTATTCGAGTTGGCGAATGATCCAGCAGCCCAAGGCACAGCGCGAGGGAGTCTTCATAGTCGGTCTGTTCGCTGTGTTAGCAGCCACCTACAGCCTTGTCACACCCATCTTCGAGGCTTCCGACGAGATATCGCACTACCCTGTAGTTCACCACATCGCCACTACAGGCCAACTACCTATTCAGCGCCCTGGGGTGGACACGCTATGGGAGCAGGAGGGGAGCCAGCCCCCTCTGTACTATCTGATTGGTGCAGCGCTTACCTTCTGGATTGATACGAGCGACCTGCCCCAGGTCCGTTGGCGAAACCCTCACGCCAAGCTCGGCATCCCGCTCGACCCTGATAACAAGAACATGGTCATCCATACAGAGGCGGAGCGATTCCCCTGGCGCGGTACGGTGCTGGCGGTCCACCTGCTTCGTTTCTTGGGTGTTGCACTGAGTGCAGCCACAGTGGCCCTGACCTACCGCTTAACCCATGAAGTCTGGCCGGACAAACCCCATCTCCCTCTACTTGCGGCTGCTCTAGTTGCATTCAACCCGATGTTTCTGTTTATCAGCGGATCGGTGAACAACGACAACCTGATCATCCTGTTGAGCACGTGGGGAATTCTCCTGTGCGCCCGCATTGTCATCCGAGGGCTACCGCCGCGCCGCGCTGTCACCCTGGCCGTTGTGGCAGCGCTGGCAACGCTTACCAAGATCAGCGGCCTGACTCTCCTGCCTCTGATCGGCCTGACTCTTGCCATCCATGCCATCCGCAGACAGGAGTGGCGCAGTGCCACCGCCGCAGGGTTGGGCCTGGTTGCCGCTTGGCTGATCCTGGCTGGCTGGTGGTACGTGCGTAACCTCGTCCTTTACGGGGAATTGCTGGGTTTGAACACGCACGTAGCGATTGCGGGAACACGGTCCATCCGCCTGCTTGACCTGATTGCAAGGGAATGGTACGGCTTCTGGGTGAGTTACTGGGCACTTTTTGGCGCCGTCAACATACTGGCCGATCCGGCGGTATACACCTTCTATGCCTCGCTTCAAATCCTGGCGCTGGGGGGGGTGCTGGGATGGGCCGTTGAACGACTGCGTGCCCGCGATCTAGAGAGCCTTCTTTTGCCTTCCCTCTTTGCATTCCAAACCGGCATGGTGCTGGCTGGGGTTATCCGCTGGACGCTTACAACCTACGCCTCACAGGGGCGACTGATGTTTCCTGTGATCAGCGCCCTCAGCGTCTTGACCGCTCTTGGCCTCGTGAGACTGGTGCCGGAACAGTGGAGGCGCTATCTTGTAGCTGCAGTCGGCCTCCCGCTCCTCGCAGTTGCGGTCCTGGCTCCCTTCCACTACATAGCGCCCGTCTACGCGCCCCCGCATTTCGTCACAACCATCCCAGTGGACACGACACCAATCGGCGCATTCTACGACGGGTTGGAACTGGTCGCAGTAAAGTCCGAATCGGTCACTGTTGAAGAAGGGGGGCGCATCCCCATCACGCTATACTGGCGAGCAACCCAGCCGCTTGATCAGAACTTCAGCCTCTACCTGCATGCCTTGGGACGCAATGCGCAGGAGATCGGCAAGATCGACTCCTACCCTGGCGCAGGTTCGTTGCCAACCACCCGGATGCAACCCGGCGTGATTATCGAAGACCCATACTCACTGGAACTCGACGCAGACTTCGAGGCCCCGACGGCGCTACGTGTCCTGATCGGTGTTGGGGTCTGGGACCAGGGAACATACACCGTCATCGAACCGAGGCGGGGAAGCGGAGAGCCGATGGGCAGCGCTATAGTCGAGGCCGGAGTCGCCTACCCGTATGGCCTGGAGGGGTGCAACGCGCTGGTCAGCGACGCGATGCCCCTCCGCGCTACGTTCGGGGGCTTTGCCCGGATGTGGGCATCGCCGCCAGACGGGAGCTACCAACCCGGTGATGTTATCCCTGTGGAACTGATCTGGGATCGGGTGGCGGCGACAGCGATCAACTGGACCGTATTTGTGCACCTCCTCGGACCGGACAACATGATCGTCGCTCAGGCAGACGGGCCACCTCTGAACAACGACTACCCCACCTCCCTGTGGCGACGCTCTTGCCAGATTCTGGACGTTCACAACCTGACCCTTCCCGCCACCTTGCCTGCCGGGGACTACTTGCTGATCGTGGGCCTCTATGACGCCAGCGATCCAGCCTACACACGGGCGCTCGCGGTCGCGCCGGACGGAGCCCCCTACCCCGGTCAAGCTGTTCCCCTCGGCACGATTGGTGTGGAGGCCCCATGAATCGCCCACAACGCATCGGCGAGTGGCTGCGGGAACACCCGGTTCGGGCTGACCTTGCAATGCTGCTGTTGCTTACCCTCTTATGGGCTGCCTATTTCTGGCGCGTTCTCACACCGAATCTCGCCAACCAAGTCTCGCTGCCCCAGGGTGACTTTTCCGGCCAATTTGTCGCATTCGGGGCCTACCAGGCCAGGCGGTTGATGGCGGGTGAGGTGCCACTGTGGAATCCTTATAACAACGGAGGACACCCCTTCATCGCTGACACACAAGCGGCGGTGTTTTATCCGCCCCGGTTGTTGACCATTGTTTTAAGCGCCCGGCTGTTTGGTGGTTGGAGCTATTCCACGCTCCAGGGTGAGGCTATTGCCCACTTCTGGCTGGCATCCGTATGGATGTATCTCTTTGCCCGAACTGTCACCGGCTCTCACCTGGGGGGGTTGGTCAGCGCCATCGTGTTCGCCTACGGCGGTTATTTGACAGGATACCCCCCGTTGCAACTGGCGATTCTGGAGGCAGGGGTCTGGCTCCCCCTGGCGCTCCTGGGCATTCATAAAGCATCACAAGGTGACCTAGAAGCGGCACCTCGCTGGAACATGAGCTGGCTCGCGTTGAGTGCACTGGCGCTCGGTATCAGCTTGCTGGCAGGACACCCTCAGACCAGTCTTTTCGGTATTTACATTGTGATTGCTTACATCCTCCATCGCACCGCGCGTCGACGGCTGGCCTGGTTCAGGGCTATTCCCCCCATTATGGGTGTCGTGGGTCTCGGATTTGGCCTGGCAGCGGTACAGATCATGCCAGGGCTGGAATACATGCGACTCACCACGCGCACGAGCTACGGCTTTGAGGCACTGGCGGGTGGTTTTCCCTTCTCCGATCTTATAACGCTCCTGTTGCCAGGCGCTCTCACGGTATGGTCGCCTCTGTACAACGGGATCGCCCCCCTGGCATTGGCAGGCATCGCTGTATGGAGGCGCGAAGAAGGTGCGCGTTTCTGGCTGGCGATAATCCTCGTCGCACTGGGGTTATCCTTCGGCGGATCGACCATCATCTACCACGCTGCCTATCTGGCAGCGCCTGGATTTGCGCTCTTCCGAGGACAGGAACGCGCTGCTTACGGCATCGCCTGTGGAGCCGCCATCCTGGCCGGGCTGGGAACAGGAGCGGTTCAACGAGGAGGCTGGCAACAGGGTCGGTTGGCGTCGATCCTGGGGGGTGCTGCCCTGATAGCATGGCTCATTGCCTTCGAGTTGCTGGTCATGGGAAGGGCGTTCCCCCAAGCAGACCTGTTCGGACTCCTCCAAGCGGCTTTCTTGCTTGCCCTTCTGGCCACGTTGACGTGGATAGTCCTGGGATGGCTGCCCTTCTCGAGCTATCGATTCGGGTGGGGCCTTGCATTGGCCGGACTGATTATCTTTGATCTGTTCAGCGTGACGATAGACACCAATTGGGAACCCGTCCCAGCCGCGCAACGAACGCTACTCAGCGATATCGTGCCGGTGGCCCTTGCCGACGAAGGGTTATTTCGAGTGGATGGCAGACTGGGACTGGGGGAGAACTATGGAACGCTGGTTGGGTTGCAGGACGTGCGTGGGACAAGCCCGCTGCGGCTGGCAGCCCTGGACGGTTATCTGAGCCTGCCACAGTATCGGCTTCACCAGCTACTGGCGGTAAAATACGTCTTTACAGACTGGCAGCAATTAGAGGTGCCAAGCACCATTCGTGCTAGCACGAACGATGGCACGCTCAACCTATACCTCCATGAGATCAATGAGCCGTTCCCCCGTGCATGGATGGCCTATCGCGTGATGATAACCCCCGATCAGGCGCAGGCGCTGGGCTGGATATCCGACCCAAGTTTCGACCCGCGCACCACGGTCGTTCTCCAGCACGAACCCGAACTGGCCCTGCCAGCCACCATCCCTGAGGAAGCCAGCGTCAGAGTAACGCGATATGTGCCTGAGGAGATCGAGCTAGCCGTGCGAACACCAACGGATGGCATCCTCGTCATCAGCGAATGGAGCTACCCTGGCTGGCAGGCTACTGTTGACGGTCTCGCAACCCCGATTTGGGAAGCTGATGCAGGTCTGCGCGCCCTGCCTTTGAAAGCCGGTGAGCATCAGGTTGTGCTGCGCTATCGCCCGTTGAGCTTTGCCATTGGCGCAGGGATCAGCGTCGTATCAGCGCTTTGCCTAATCGCGGGCTTGATGGTGGGGTTCTGGCAGCAGCGAACTGCTATCGCTTACGCCCGGGTCTAGAGGATGTTCGAACTGGGATCACTTCGGCGCACGCTCAGCCAGGCCAAGCCCCCAACAATGGCCCTCGCCATTGGGGTTGGGCTGGCAACCATCGGTGCAGCGATCGGGTTGATGCTGGCTTTGATCGGCCCGCTCTATACAGGTGCATTGCTGGTTGCTCTGGCCGGGGCGATATGGATCATGGCCCGGCTGGAGAACGCGCTATGGGGGATTATCGGCATCATCGCGTTGCTCCCATTTGCCACGCTCCCTTTCAAGATCGTGTTGACCCCGACCTTCCTCGATCTGGCGATGGCCGCAGCCCTGTTCCTATACATTGGCCAATGGATGAGCGGGGAGCGGCGTAGACTGGCAACCACGCCAGTGCATCCATTTGTTGCCTTATTCATCGTGCTCAGCGTCTTCAGCTTCGTTGCCGGGCTGCGCTACGCGGGCCTCACATCAACCGTTCTCAGAAGGTTTGCCGAGCTGGTTGTAAGTATGGCCTTCGCGCTGGTGCTCGTTGATATTCTTCGCACGCCGGAGCAGCTCCGCCGCCTGGTGACAGTCATCATCCTGGCTGGGACCGCCGCAGCGCTACTAGGAATCGGGCTGTGGCTGATGCCCGACTCGCTGGCAGAGGGGGTGCTAGCCCGGCTGGCAGTGGTCGGTTATCCTAATTCCGGGATCATTCAGTACATCGAGCAAAACCCAGAACTCCCAGAGCGTGCCATCAGCACATCCGTCAACCCCAACTCGCTGGGTGGCCTTCTGGTCATGGTGGCTGCCCTCGCAGCGCCGCAGTTGATGGCTCACGCCCCTCTGACAGGACGACGCTGGCATGCTATCCCGATCCTGGCCATCTTGGTGAGTTGCTTGGTGCTGACGTTCTCGCGCGGATCGATGGCTGCTTTCGGGGCCGCACTGCTATTTGTTGCGCTGTTGCGCTACCGGAAGATCGCAGCAGTGCTGGCTATCATTGCGCTGGTGCTATTTGTGCTACCCTGGAGCCAGCCCTACCTGCAGCGTTTCGTGGAGGGGCTTCAGGGAACTGACCTCGCTACACAGATGCGGCTGGGGGAATACAGTGATGCGCTGACACTGATCAGGCGCTACCCCCTGTTTGGGGTAGGTTTCTCCGGCGCGCCAGATATCGACATCTATCTTGGCGTGTCCAGCGTCTATCTGACAATCGCGGAAAACATGGGGCTGCTGGGGTTGGGAGCATTTCTGGCTCTGACGATTGCCGTGTTTGCGTATGCCTGGCGTGCGCGGTACTGCCTAGATCAGGCCCCCAGCCTGGGGCCTGTATGGCTTGGGTTGCTCGCGGGCCTCGTTGGAGCGTTGGTGGGAGGAATCTTGGATCACTATTTCTTCAACCTCGAATTTCACCATGCCGTCACTATCTTCTGGGTATTTGTCGGGTTGGCGCTGGCGGCCACGCGGATCATGCTGGAAGAACCGGAACATCACATTAGCACCGATAAGCGGGAAGATCGCTAAACCGGCTTGCGACCTCCGGTTGGATATGCTACACTACGGGCCATCGGGGCGTGGCGCAGTTTGGTAGCGCGCTACAATGGGGTTGTAGAGGTCGACGGTTCAAGTCCGTCCGCCCCGACTGAACAGCAGCGACCCACCACAGGGAGCATGGTGGGTCGCTGCTCCTTGTTCACCGCTTTATCCGGCTAGCTACTCAACAATCCCTGGAGTTTCATCGCCAGGGACATATCCCCCTCGATGCGAATGCGACCCTGCATGAATGCACTGACAGCATTCAACTCACCGTTCACAATGGACAGCATATCCTTATCGGAAGTGGTGATGGTCATATCCGCGCCGCCAATCGCCCCTTCCGATACAGTCATCCTGCCCCCTTTTATGGTGGCCGTCCATGTGCCGCCTTCGTCACCAGTAATGTCAAACTGCAATACGGCATCCTGTGACCCCCATGCGGCAGGGTCAAAACGGTTGGGAATCTCTTCAAAAACCTGCCGGACGCTTGTAGGCATGGCAGCGACTCTCCTTCTTCGGGTCGGATCGAGTATCAAGTAAGGTTCTATTTTGCACGTTGAACGCGCCTATGCCGTAGTATACAATATGTGACAGCGGACACACCAAGTGGCTGCCAGCCAAGGGAAGATGAGGCCAATGCGAGGTCGCTGGGTAGCGCGAGGCGTCTGTTTTGCGCTATGGCTTCTTTTTGCCGGAGTTGCCTGTACTTACACCCCGGCGCTGATGGGTGCTCAATCCAACAGCACAGTCACACCAGAACCAGCCGTCACGCCGGCCCCTGACGGATTTCCCATTCCTGAAATTTCAGAATTTCCAGCTCCGGGTCAAGTCGTCGTACTCGGAGAGGATGCGAACCTGTATCTCCTTCAGAGAGGGCACACACCCCTAGCCCTCACCTCAGATGGGCGGCCATTCAACGAGGTGCAGGGTGGGCAAATCTACACCCACCCTACGTGGTCACGGAATGGCTGGCTGTCATTTGCCCGCGTCAGCATCCCCTCCCAGGGCGACCTCTCCTTGGATGTCTTAGCAGTACGTCCAGGCGAAAGCGATCCAATCACCCTGTGGAGCACCCAGGAAGGCGGGTATATCTATGGATACTGGTCACCATTGCCGTGTACCAATGGCCCTGACTGCGGGCGCTTTGCCTTCCTGATGGATGAAGGAGATACGATTGCCCTGCACCTTGCTGAAGTCAACTCCGAGAACTCCATCCCCATTTCTGAGAGCATCCTTGACCGCGCACAACCATTCTATTACTCATGGTCGCCAGATGGGGAATCGATGTTATGGTTTCAGAACAGCCAAAGTCTGTTGATCTACGATGTGGAAGAACACGAGGTGCGCGCCCGGTTGGCTGACTCTCCTGGTTTGTTCCAGGCCCCTGCCTGGTCACCGGTTGATCAGCGGCTACTCTTCACCCGCAGTGAAGCCGAAGGTAGTGTGTTGACCATTGCTGAAGGTGATACGCGAGCTGGCCTCGGCCTGCCGCTTGAGGGGGCCGTTTTCTTTAGCTGGTCGCCCGACGGAGAACATATCGGCTACGCGAGTGGGACATTCCCCCTCTCAGCTATCACGGTGATCGACGACAAAGGCAACATCCAACACATTATTGAGGATATTGAGAATGTGGTGG
>Ga0209101_1002940_pt1 | contig 10673 bp, 7 predicted proteins | sample ConPoolayeCmetaG_FD_185481 | JGI IMG/M metagenome (GOLD analysis project Ga0209101, IMG submission 185481) | Hot spring microbial mat communities from California, USA to study Microbial Dark Matter (Phase II) - Cone Pool mat layer C metaG... ... | reverse complement strand
AGGGGATGGAGTCGCGGCGATGGCGGTAAACAAAACGGATCGGACGGCATCGGGTGCGCAGGACGAGCCCATGCTCCGCTTCAAGGGGCGGCAGTGGGTTATCGGGGCCAACGTGTTCGTCATGGTTGTGCTGGCGTCCGCGCTGCTGGTGGTGGGCAACTACATGGCCTTTGCATTCAACAAGAAGGCCGACCTGACCTCCACCGGCGTCAACAGCCTGGGCGAACAGACCCGCAAGCTGTTGGACGGGCTGAAGGAGAACGTCACGCTGACCAGCCTGTATCAAACGTTCCAGGATCCGGCCTTCGAGACCGAGGCGAAGAAGTTCCGCACTTCGGTCGAGGACATCCTGCAGCTCTACCAGACGCGCGCCCCGTCCAAGGTGGACATCGCGTTCATCAACCCGGCGAAAGATCGAGACAAGATCCTCAAGCTGGTGGACAACCTTCGCAAGAAGGGCGCCTACCAGGGCGAGGCGAAGAAACACAAGGCGATGGTGGACGAGTTCAACACCAAGCTGGCCGCGGGCATCATCCAACTTCTCCAAGACGAGCTGAAGCAGTTGCAGGCCTTTCTGGAGACCGACAAAGACCTGGAAGGTGTCCGCGAGTACCAGATCATCCTGCGGAACTACCAGGTGCTCTCCCAGCAGGCCGACCGGGTCAAGGAGGAGGTCAACGCCTTGCTGAGCGACGACCTGCCCAAGTACTCGACGGCGACGGACGCGATCAAGGGGTTCTACGAACAGGTCAAGTCGGCGCTGACGGCCGCCGGGGATTGGATGGGGAAGGTCGAGAAATGGACGAAGCAGGCCAACGTCCCCTCCCCCAAGGATACCCGGTTTTTCCTGACCGCCTCCGAACGGTACAAAACGCTGCTCGATTCGCTCGACGCGGAATTGAATAAGGCCAAGGACCTGCCCACGCTCAAGGTGGAAGAGCTGGACCGCCAGGTGCGACCGGACACGATCATCGTCGAGACCAAGGAGGAGGCCAAGGTGCTGAGCTTCGACGACGTCTGGCCGGCCAAACAGAAGGGGCAGTGGGGGCAGCCCGTCGGCAGCGCGTTCAAGGATCGGCTATTTGCCGGCGAGGTGGAGATCAGTTCGGCCATTCTGCAGCTCACCCAGAAGAGCAAGCCGGCCGTGGTCTTCGTCCGGTACGGCGGGCAGCCTCTGTTTTTCGGCGGATTCATGTTTGGTGGTGAGCAGGCCTTGTACGCCGGGGCGAAGGAACGTTTGGAGAAGGCGAACTTCATCGTCAAGGAGTGGGACGTTTCGTCCAAGAAGGAACCACCGGAGTTCGAAGAGAAGGAGAAGCCCTCGCGGATCGTCTGGGTCTTGCTCAAACCGGACCAACCCCAGCCACCGCGCGGGATGCCGCCGCAGATGCGTCAAATGCCCAAACCCTTCGGTCCGGAGGAACGCGAGGCCGTCATGAAGGCGATCGGGAACGAACCCCGCGTCCTGCTGATCGCAGGCTGGGTCCCGCCGCCTCGCGGACCGATGATGATGGGCCCCCCGCCCGTCTACGAATACAACGACTGGCTGAAGGAGACCTGGGGGCTGGAGGTCCAGTACAGCTACCCCGTGCTCGAGGGGTTCAGCTTCGAGCCCGGCAAGTTCGGTTTCCGGCGGAATCCCTTCGGGATCACGCGGTATGAGTTCAGCTCGCAGCCGATCGTGGCGCCGCTGAGGGGGTTGAAGGGGACCTTCCCGGAGGCGGCGCCGATCAAGAAGGAGAACAAGCTTCCCGACGGGGTGGAGGTTTTCGAACTGGTGACGATTCCCGAACGGGACGACATCTGGGCCGAGTCGGACATCGAGGGTCTCAGCCAAGAGCTTCAAACGAAGCACTATACCAGTCGGGGCAAGATGGACCTCTCGGGACCGTTCCCGATCGCGGTGGCCGCGACCAAGACCCGGGAGAACAAGACGGTCGGCAAGATGGTTTTGGTCTCCAGTCGAACCTACGCCACCGATCAGGTGGCCCTGGCGCGTGCGTTGGTCCCCGCAGGGGAGGGGTTCATGTTGGTGATGCAGAATCCGGCCAACCTGGACATGCTGGTCAACACGGTGCACTGGTTGAACGACAACGAGGGGTTGATCGGCAAAGGGACCGAGACCCGCGACATCCGGCGGTTGGACGAGCTCAAACCGGGTGCCGCCTACACGGCGGGAAAGGTGCTGGCCGTGGCGGTGTGGCCGGTCATGGCCCTCGTGGCCGGACTGGGCGTCTGGTTCGTGCGAAGGAGGTAGCTCTGGGATGAATGTCAAGACGACGATCGTTTTGGCGCTGGTCCTGGTTGTTGTCGTCGGCGTTTTCTTCCTCCTGAAACCCAAGACGGTCGCCCCGGAGGACAAGACGACCGACGAGGGCGAAAAGAAGGCCAAACCGCTCTACGAGTTGGCCCAACTGGTCAAGTTCGAGGTGGAGCGACCCGGCAAGGAGAAGTGGGTCTTCGAAAAACCCCTCAAGGAAGGCAAAAAGGACGAGTACGAGGACTGGCGGCTGGTCGAGCCCATCAAGGCAAAGGTCACGAATTGGGAGGTCAACTCGTTTGCGGACAAGTTCAAGTCGCCCAAGTACAAGGAGAAGTTCACCCCGGGGCAGGGGGGGTATCCCGCCGCGGACAAGATCGGCCTGGACAAACCCAAGGCGGTGATCGCGGTGACCGACGCGAAGGGGGCCTCTCGCCGGGTCGAGGTCGGTGACCGGGTCTTCGGAAGCAGCGAGACCTACATTCGTCTGGTCGGTCAGACCGAGGCCTATGTGGCCGATCTCGACGTCCGCGAAGACCTGAAGAAGGACATCAGCAAGATTCGGTCGAAGGACCTGTTGGACTTCGACAAGGCCAAGGTCGCCCAGGTGGACGTCGTCCACGAAGGAAAATCTTACACGCTGGTCAAAGGGGAGGGCGACGCATGGGTCGTCGACCGCCCCGTCAAGGCGCCGGCGGACAAGTCGAAGATCGACACGTTCCTGAGCGACGTGAAGGGATTGCGGGCGGATGACTTCATCGAGGACGCCCCCAAGAATCTGACCGCCTTCGGTCTTGACAAGCCCAACACCTCCGTCACGGTCACCGTGGAGGAAAAGATCGAAGAACCCAACGCGCCCGAGACCTCCACCCAACCGACGACCACCCAATCGACCGAACCGCCCAAACCGAAGGTCAAGCGGAGTACCTTCGTGGTCCAGATCGGTGGGGCGAGCGACCTGAAGGGGGAAAAGTTCTACGGCAAGCTGGGCGATCAACCGTGGATCGTTAGCATCGCCAAGTCCGATTACGAGAGGATCCAGCCGAAGCTGGATCAGTGGCGCGATGCGAAGGTCACCCAAGCCAGGGTGCTGGACGCGCATAAGATCGACGTGACGGTGGGCGGGGCGCGGACGGTACTGGAGAAGCAAGGCGATCTGTGGAAGATCACGGCCCCGACCGCCGGTAAGGCGGAAAACAGCGCCGTCAACGACTTGCTCAACGCGATCAACGATCTGAAGGCGAGCGACTGGGTCGATCAACCCAAGGACAAGAAGGCATACGGTCTGGACAAACCGGTCGCCGAGATCGTGCTGGCCATCAAGGGCAGCGCCGCGGCGGAGCGGATCCTCGTCGGGGGCAATACCGAAAGCGGGCTGCTGACCTACGTCCATCAGGCCGCCAGTCCGTCGATCGCCGTGGTCAAGCTCGACAGCGTCAAGAAGCTGACGGTCAGTCCGTTGGCATACCGTGATCGGAGCGTCTTGCACTTCGCCAAGCACCGCGCCGATCAGATCGAGCTGACGTCCAAGGGCACCCCGATCGTCCTGGTCAAGAAGGAAGGCGTCTGGAAGATGACCCGGCCGGTGGCCGCGGAAGCCGACGGTGATGCAGTGAACGATCTGCTCGGTGATCTGAGCGCGCTCAAGGCCAGCCAGATCGCCGGCGAAGGGGATCTGGCCGCGTTCGGGCTAGACAAACCCGAGTTGACCGTCGCGGTGACCGTGCAGCCTCCGCCGCCGGAGACCCGACCGACCACCACGTCCGCCGCAACGACGACCACGGCGGCGACCGCCACGACGCGGGCGACCACGACGGCGGCCTCCCTGCCCGCGACTCACCCCGTTCCGACCCGGCCGGCTCCGCCGCCCGCGCGGTACGTTTTGAACGTCTCCAAGAAAAACGACAAGGTGTACGCCGCGCTGCCGGACGGCAAACTGGTGTATGAGCTGCCCGACAGCACCTACAACCACCTGAGGGCGGAAATGCACGACCGCAAACCGCTGAAGTTCGAGACCTCCCAGACCGTAGGGGTCGAGGTGGTCGGTGGCGACGTGGAAAAGCCGCTCAAGTTTTCCAAGAAGGACGACAAATGGACGTACACGCCCGATCCGCACCTGGCTGTGGACGAGCAGAAGGTCAAAGACCTGCTGACGGCGTTGCACGATCTGAAGGTGGAGCGGTACGAGAGCTACGCGGCGACGGACCTCAAGCCGTTCGGCCTCGACCGACCTGCGCTGACCGTTGCCGTGACGCTGGAGGGCAACAAGACCCTCACGATGCGGCTGAGCGCGGCCGATAAGGACGGCAAGCGAAAGGCTGCCCTCGACGCCGAACCGGGCAAGATCAAGGTCTTCGTGGTCACCAAGGACGACGTGGAAAAGTTCGTCAAGAAGGTGGGGGACTTCGCCAAGGCCTGACGACCGTGTCCCGCACGTAGCCCCCCGGACATCGCGGGCGCTGCCCGCGATGCGCCCGCGAGCCCGCGATCCTGTGTTTCGCACCGTGGTTGCGAGTCGCACCGTTCCGCCGTACCATTCTTCCCGGTTCACATGCGGGAGGGGTTGTGCGCGATGCGAATCCTTGTGACGGCCGGTCCGACGCGCGAGTTCTTCGACACCGTGCGGTTCATCTCGAACCCTTCCTCGGGCAAGATGGGTTACGCGCTGGCCCGGGCGGCCCGGCGGCGGGGACATCAGGTGGTGCTCATCAGCGGACCGGTGGCCCTGAAACCGCCCGCCGGCGTCCAGGTCGTCCCTGTGGTCTCGGCGGCCGAGATGAGCAAGGCCTGCAAGAAGACCTTCCCCTGGTGCGACGCCGTGATCATGACCGCGGCGGTGTGCGACTACCGACCGGCGTATCGGCTCGATCACAAACTGAGGAAGCAAGCCCGCTCGCGCCATGTCCCCCTCGTTCCCACGGAGGACATCCTGGCCACCCTGGGTCGGCGGAAGGCCGGTCGGATCCTGGTCGGTTTTGCCATGGAGGATCACGATGCGCGCCGTCATGCGGCCTCAAAGCTCCGCCGGAAAAACCTCGACGCCATCCTTTTGAACGGACCGGGAAACATCGGCGGTGATGCGGCCCAGATGGACCTACTGACCGCAGGGGGGGCGTGGGAAAGATGGCCGAGCAGCACCAAGAACGCCCTTGCCATACGCGTCGTCCGCTTGGTCGAGGACTTGGCAGCCGGACGGAGCGTGAGAACCCGCGGCGCGACTCAAACCCACCCGTTGGGTCCCCGAAGGGACCGAACGCGAATACCAACGGCACGACCGCGCCGATGAGGCTCAGGGCGAGGTGCGTTGTCGGTCCCCGGAGAATGCATAGGGTGGGTCCCTTGTCGGTCCCCGAAGGGGACCACGTGAATGGCCGCAGGTGCATCCTGCGGAAAAGGCTCGCCCGGAACGTCACGCCCCCCGCACCGTGGGGCGGGCACGGGTTTCGTTGACAAGCTTTACGACCCCTGCATAATGGAATGGGTGGTTGTTGCGGGATCATACCGCCCGGGACTGGACAGCCGTGGCGATCGTCACCCTCACAACGGACTTCGGTCAGCGAGACCACTACGCTGCCGCCATGAAGGGCGTCATCCTGCAGATTGCCCCCCGAAGCGTCGTCGTCGACGTAACCCACCAGATCGCCCCCCACAACGTCTTGCAGGCGGCTTTTGTCATCCGTCAGGTCTGGCCCAGCTTCCCGCAGGGGACCATCCATGTCGTCGTGGTGGATCCGGGAGTCGGTACGGCACGGCGGATCCTGGCCGCGCAGTACGACGGGCAGATCATCATCTGCCCGGACAACGGAATCCTCTCCTTCCTGCAGCGTGACGCGCCCCTCGAGATGCTCCGTGAGGTCATGAACCGGAACTTGTTTGCCCGGGTCGTTTCGGCCACGTTTCACGGGCGCGACGTGATGGCCCCGGTGGCAGGTCACCTCAGTCGCGGTCTGAAACTGACCGACGTCGGACCGCCGACCGACCGATTGGAGATGCTGGACCTGCCTCGACCCGAACGAATGCCGGATCATACCGTGCATGGAAAGGTCATCTACACGGACGGTTTCGGCAATCTGGTCACCAATCTGACCCGTGACGATCTGACCCGCGCGTTCAACGCCCGACCGGGAGCACACGCCTGGCTGGAAGAACACGATCTCGGTCCGGTCCGGCAGACATATGCGCAGGTGGAACCCGGTCGCGCCCTGGCCTTGATTGGAAGCATCGGGATGCTCGAGGTGGCCGTCAATCAGGGCAACGCCGCCGAACATTTCAAGGCCGGCGTCGGCACGCCCGTCACCATCAAGTAGACGCCCCCAACATGTCGTCTCCCCCGATCCACAATTGGGATGATCCGAACACATCGCCTACCGAGCAGCTCAAGCGCTGGGATCGGGCACACGTCTGGCACCCGTTCACGCAACATGCCCAATGGAACCGCTGCGATCCACTGATCATCGTCGCGGCGGAAGGCGACTTTCTGGTGGACACCGAGGGGACGCACTACATCGATGGGGTGAGCAGCCTGTGGTGCAACGTGCACGGGCACCGCCATCCGGTGATCGATCGGGCGATCGCCGACCAGCTTCATCGCGTGGCGCACAGCACGCTTCTGGGTCTGTCCTCTCCGCCCGCCATCGTGTTGGCTCGGCGGCTCGTGGAGTTGGTCCCGCCGGGGTTGAACCGGGTCTTCTACAGCGACGACGGGGCGACGGCCGTCGAGGTGGCCTGCAAGATGGCCGTCGCCTATCGGCGGCACGTCGGGCAGTCGGATCGCACGGCGTTTGTGGCCCTTCGGAACGCCTATCACGGCGACACGATCGGCGCCGTGAGCGTCGGCGGGATCGATCTGTTCCACGCCCTCTATCGCCCTCTCCTGTTCGAGACGCACTTCGCTCCGTCGCCCTCCTGCTACCGGTGCGAACTGGGGTTGGAGCGCCGGACGTGCGGACTGGCCTGCGCCGAGGTCCTCGGACAGATTCTTGACCGGCAGGCGGATCGAATTGCCGCCGTCGTCGTCGAACCCCTCGTCCAATGTGCGGGTGGCATCCTCACGGCACCGTCGGGGTACCTCCGACGGATCCGGGAGCTGTGTGATCGGCACGACGTTTTGATGATCGCCGACGAGGTGGCCACCGGTTTCGGGCGGACGGGGCGCCTGTTCGCCTGCGAGCACGAAGGCGTCTGTCCCGATCTGATGTGCCTCGGCAAGGGCCTGACCGGAGGATACCTGCCGTTGGCCGCCACCTTGACGACGGACCGGATCTATGAGGCCTTCCTCGGACCGATCGACGCCGGGCGGGCCTTCTATCACGGGCATACGTACACCGGCAACGCCCTGGGTTGTCGCGCGGCGCTGGCATCGTTGCAAGTCTTCGAGCAGGAGCGGACGCTCGAACAGTTGCCGTGGAAGATCGGGGCGATACGGGAGAGTCTGGAGGCAATGGCCGAGCACCCCCACGTCGGCGAGGTCCGCCAGTGCGGGATGATTGCCGGCATCGAGCTGGTCCAAGATCGCGCCGCCCGCCGGTCGTTTCCGTATTCGTGGCAGATCGGCGCTCAGGTCTGCCGGCGTGCCCGGCGGTACGGCGTTATCCTCCGGCCATTGGCCGACGTGATCGTGTTGTTTCCGCCCTTGTCGATCCGACCGGAGAACCTGGAGCGATTGCTGGCCGTGACCCGGCGGTCCATCGAAGAGGTCTTGGCCGACCCGCGCCCCGATCCCGGGGACGGATACGAGGGTTGATGCGGCCACCAAGAGGGGTTGCGCACCCCGGAAAGGAACCCAGGTTGATGACCACTCGCCTCCCGGGCATCTTCGTGACCGGAACGGACACCGGCGTGGGCAAGACGGTCATCGCCGGCGGGTTGGCGGTTCTGTGGCGTCGGCGGGGATGGCGCGTCGGTGTGTTCAAACCGATCGCCACCGGCTGCACGTGGCGGGTCCGCCTCGGGCTGATGAGCGACGATGCGGAGTTCCTGTCGTACTGTGCCGGGTCGGACTTGCCGTTGGACCTGATCAACCCGATCCGCTATCGACGGGCCGTGGCGCCGATGTGGCAGGCGTACGACCAGGTCTGTCACACCTCCGACGTGGTCATCGTGGAAGGGGTGGGCGGGTTGCTGGTTCCGATCGAACGGAAGCGGATGGTGGCTGATCTGGCCGCCGAGATCGGCCTGCCCCTACTCATCGTCGCCCGAGCGGGTCTGGGTACGATCAACCACACCCTTCTGACCGTTGAGGCGGCCCGAGCGCGGCGGCTTACGATCGCCGGCGTGGTTTTGAACGGGTACCACACCCGCTCGCCCAGCTTGGCCGAGGAGACCAACCCTGCCACGATCGCCGAGTGCGCGAACATCCCCGTCCCCACGGTTGTCCCGCGGGACCCCCATACCGACGTCAAGGCGGGGCGAATCGGGCGGCGGGTGCTCGACGCCCTCAAACGGCTGGACCTTCATCCCGAGTCGCTGCGATGATTGGCGTTTCGCGCGGTCGTGGACCCCTCTGCCGGGGCCGCTATAATCGGGGGCATGAGTTCCGGTGCGGGTCGGTCCGCGGCGTCCACGCGGCAACCGGCATCCAAAAGCAGAGACTTCGACGAGCTTCGCTCCAGCGGAGAGCGGCGGGGTACGGGCTACGCCATCGGCCACGCCGGGGGCGCGGCTCGGGACAAGGTGGCGGCCGCATTGGTCCGCGCCGGGGTCACCCCGAACGGATTGACGGTCTTCGGGTTCCTGCTGACCTGCGGGGCAGGCATCTGCCTGGCGGCCGGGGCAAGTCATACCTTCGATGCGGTTCCCGGGGTTCGATCGAGCGGATGGTGCTTGGCCGCCTTCTGCCTCCTGATTATCGCCGGGAGCTGCGACATGCTCGACGGGGCGGTGGCCCGGATCGGGCGGAGGGGTACCCGTTTTGGCCAAGTGCTGGATTCCACGCTGGACCGGTTCAGCGATTCGGTGCTGTATCTCGGCATCGTGGTTCACTTCGCCCTGCAAGGCCACGTGACAATGTGCGCGCTGGCGACGCTCGGGCTGATTCACACCTACTCGATCAGCTACGTCAAGGCCCGATCGGACAGCCTCATCGACTCCGGGAACGTCGGCTGGTGGCAGCGCCCGGAACGGTACGTGGGATTCCTGACGGGGACCCTGTTTGGTCACATCCCCGCCCTGATGTGGCAGCAGGCGACGGTTCCGTTCTTTTCGGTCCTGCGCCGGGTGCGGTACACCGCGGCGGTTCTCCGCGCCGAGGACCGCGGTCTTGCCCCCCCCGATCCCGGCCCGTTGCCGGGTCCCTGGTGGTATGTAGCCGTTTGGCGCCACCCGAGGGGATCCATGTGCTACGACGTCATCGCCGCCGTCAACATCGGGTGGATCATCGTGGCGCCGTGGATTTGGCCGTTCTTCTACGGACGGAGCGACCCGCTGCGAAGGTTCTTGGAGCAATGGCTCGGTTAGGAAGGGGTCGATGAAGGTCTTCGTTACCGGCGGAGCGGGGTACGTCGGGAGTCACTGCGTCAAGCGCCTGTGCGAACGGGGACATCAGGTGACCGTCTACGACAACCTGGTCGCCGGTCACCGGGCTGCCGTTCACCCGACGGCGAAGTTCGTTCGCGGCGACTTGGCGGACGAGGGGCACCTCCGCCGTGTGTTGGGTGAGGGTCACGACGCCGTCATGCACTTCGCCGCCTATTTGGTGGTTCCCGAGTCCGTTCGCGAACCGCTGAAGTACTACGAAAACAACGTGGTCAACACGGTCCGACTGCTCCGGGCGATGCAGACGTGCGGAATTCGCAAGCTGATCTTCAGCAGCACGTGCGCGATTTACGGCGAGGCGACGCACGTTCCCATCACCGAGCAAGCCCCTCAGCAACCGATCAGCCCCTATGGCAGGACGAAGCTGATGATGGAATGGGCGCTGCGCGACTCCGCCGCGGCGTGGGGGCTCGCCTCGGTCTCGCTGCGGTACTTCAATGCCTCCGGGGCCGCCCGCGATGGGACCATCGGCGAGGACCACGATCCGGAGATCCACCTGATCCCCCTCGTCCTTCAGGTGGCCCTGGGACGGCGCCCAGCCGTCCAGATCTACGGCACGGACTATCCGACCCCCGACGGGACCTGCGTGCGGGACTATGTCCACGTCGAGGACCTGGCAGCGGCCCACCTCCTGGCCCTGGAGGGTCTGACCGAAAACGCCCGGGCCGACGCCTACAACGTCGGAACGGGCTGCGGAACGAGCGTCCGCGAGGTGGTCGAAGCCGCCCGCCGGATCACCGGGCGCCCGATTGCGACCATCGACGCACCCCGCCGTCCGGGCGACCCGCCCGAGCTCTACGCCGACCCGACCGCCATCGGAACGGCCCTGGGGTGGCAGGCGTCTTACAGAGGCATCGAGCCCATCATCGAAAACGCCTGG
>Ga0209101_1002939_pt1 | contig 10674 bp, 6 predicted proteins | sample ConPoolayeCmetaG_FD_185481 | JGI IMG/M metagenome (GOLD analysis project Ga0209101, IMG submission 185481) | Hot spring microbial mat communities from California, USA to study Microbial Dark Matter (Phase II) - Cone Pool mat layer C metaG... ... | reverse complement strand
CCCCCACCCCCTCCAGCACCGCCCGGAAGCGGTCCTTCACCGACTCGGGCGAGGCGCCTTCGTGCAGTTCGTGGATCATCCTTTTGAGCGCCTCCAGCCGGTGCCGGCGGTTGTCGATCAGCTCGCTCATAGTCACCTCCCGGATTACCGTACCGGCCGCCAGGCGATCATGACCTTGACGCGGGTCAAAACCAGGGGTGCCGGTGGAACTCCACCCCGATATTCACACCGCCTTCAAACTAACCGGGGATAAATCCGCAGATGGGCGCCTGCCAGCTCGAGGCCACGAGTTGTGCAACCTCCTCCGGTACAGCCCTCCCAACCTTGGAGCTGCTCAGCAGCCACGGGTCGCCGTTGCGGCAGCCACTGCCGTTTCTGGCCCATTGCCGTCTCGACCGCATCCTCTGTCGCTCGGTCAGCGCCCTGGCGCAGCGTCGAATCAGCCGGGTGGAGGGTATCGAGCGCCTTCACCCCCGCCACGACCCTTTCATTCTCGCCCTCAACCACAACCAGCGGCTGGAGGCAGTTCTGGTGCCAACGCTGCTCATCTTCGCCCGCGGCGGCAAGCAGATTCACTTCCTGGCCGACTGGAACTTCCTCATGGTCCCGCTCGTCGGCCTGCTCTTCCGACGGAATCAAGCGGTGATCGTCGGCGGCAAGAGCGCCAAGCCACGCATCCTCAACCTGCTCAAGCCGCTGCTGGTTCCCCGCGGTTCACCGCTGCGCCGCGCCCAGCGCCGGCTGCTGGCTGGGCGCTCCATCGGGGTGTTTCCTGAAGGCACCGTCAACCGCGATCCCAGCACACTCCTCCCTGGTCATCCGGGGGCCGCAGCCCTGGCGTTGGCCACCGGGGCTCCCCTGATCCCGGCCGGCATCCGCTTCCCCGCCCACCGCCCAGGAACGCCCATTGGTGAATGGGAAACCATGGAAATCCACATCGGTGAAGCGATCCCGACACCAACGCCCAACCCCAGGCCCGAGCGCGCCCGCGTGCTGGACCTCCACCACCAACTGATGGACGCCATTTCAGCGCTGTGCGGCAAGAGCGTGCACGGCGCCCGAGGAGCGTGAGATGAAGGGGAAAGACCAGATCCACGTGCGCCGCATCGTCGACGAAAACGACCGGCAAGCCGCCCTCCACGTGCTGCGATCCGTCTACGTCGCAGAAAAACACTGGGCCAGCAGGGAAAATGATATCTTGCCGCAGGCCGACCTCGAATCTAACCACGTCGCCTGGTTTTTGAGCCGCTTCGCCGGCACGCCCACCGGGGTCGTCCGGGTGCTTTTCCAGTTGCCGCTGGCGCTTTACCGTTCCTACGGCATCACCCCGCTGGACCCCTCCCTGGACGTGGAACGTTTCCTCACCGCCAACCGCGTCGCGGAGGTGGGGCGCTTCGCGGTCTTGCCCGAAGCCAGGGGCCAGATCATGGTGGCCGCTTCGCTGATCAAGGCGGCGGCGCGGGAGACGCTGGCACGGGCCTACACCCACCTCATCACCGATGTCTTCGAAAACGACCCCAACAGCCCTTACGAGTTCCACACCAGGGTCTTGGGGTTCGTGCCGGTGGCCACCCACGAGCACGGCGAGCTGGCCTCCGCCGCGGGGCGCCGCATCACCATGCTCTTGGATCTCGCCAAGGCGTACCAGCGACTGGCCGCCAAGAACAACTGGATTTTCCGCTACATCTTCGAAGGTGACTGGCCCATGGAGTGGAAACCCGCGGCCGGCGCCGAGCACTAACCGTTCGCCAGTTGCGGTGTTCGCGATGGGCACCAGGGCCGAAGGGACCCGCGGCGCGGTCGCAACGCTGCGCCCGCCGTTCACCGCGGCCAGCCCTGCCGGGGTTGTCCTTCCGCCGCGAGGTGGACGTCGACCGCTGACGCCTCGCCACCTGGTTGAAGGGTGGTGGCGCCCCACGGCGCGGTACCGTGGTTGTCTCAAGGCCACGGTGCTCCAGCGCAACCTGACCCACCGCCAGGGGAGGTGCAGGCCATGCCCATGTTCCTGATTCGCCGCGCCGGCCGACGTCGCGGCGACCGTGATAGGAGCACGTCATTTCGGTGGATCACTATGCCCGGAGCGGCGGAGAGGGCTGTGGCCACGCGCTGGCTCGCCGCCGCCGTCGTTGCGCCTTCGCCGCGCCTGCTCCCTACGGCCAGGCGGAGCCACCGCCTGGTTCGGAGTCTCAAATTGGATCCGGCTCGCCGCGTCGAGCACGCCGTAGCAGATGCCGTCAACCGCGCCTTTGGCGGTGCGTTTCATGGCGGCAATGGCGGTCGCGATGTCGTCTGCTGGACCGCGCGGGGGACCCGCAGGGATAAAGAGGACGGCGGCGCTGACCGAGAGCAGGGGAAAGCGCCGCAGACGTCGTGAGCGGTCGTGGACTTCGATGAAACCGCGCTGGCGATCGGCCTCGCTGTACAGGAGCAGAACATCCTCGGAGAAGGCGGCAACCAGCTGGGCCACCGTGGCTCGCACCTGAGCCGGGGAGACCCCCCTCACCAGAGCGAAGAAGTCGTCACCCCCGATGTGGCCCAAAAAGGTGCCGTCGCGTAACATGGTTTTTTGGAACAACTCGGCGAACAGCAGGATGGCCCGGTCGCCAGCCCGGAAACCATAGGCGTCGTTGAACGGTTTGAAGTGGTTAAAATCGAAGTAGACGAGAGTGTAATCCACATTGCCGGAGTGTAACGCTTGGGAAAATGCTTCGAAAATCAGAGTGTTCCCCGGCAGCCTGGTCAAGGGGTTTTGGTCGCGGGCCAGAAGCAGGTTCTTCTCATGGATGACCTGCAGCAGGGCACGTGCGGAGAGAAATCCCACGTACGCGCCATTTTCCACCACCAGAACTCCCTCGTTGCCACCGTGGCGGGAGAAAGTATCGAGAATACGCTCGGCACCGGCGTTCACATCCGCGATGGGACAGCGCACCACAAACTGAGGTAGGATGGAGCGCAACTGGGGGTTGCGCAGCAAATCCTTGCCATAGGTGGAGTAGGCGAACTCCCGCAGATCGCTTTCACGGACGATACCCATGGGCTCTTTAAGGTTATTCACCACCGGAACGAAGCTCAAATTGGCTTCCCGGCGAAACACTTCCAAGACCTCGCTCATCTCCGTGTCGATGGAGATGGCCGCTATTGCCTCCATGGCAGCCGTTACCAGTTTCTCGTCCTGGCGAAGACTGCGACGGTCGGAGCGACTTGCCTCCTTCACCGCTGGGTACTCGAAACGCAGCCCTGCGAGATCGCAGGAGGGCAGCTGAACGAAGTGCCCCTGCAGCAGGTCGCACCCCACCGTGCGGCACTCCCGAAACTCCGCCAGCGTTTCCACCCCCTCGGCGATCACCATGATACCCAAGTTATGGGCTATGCTGACGATACTGGAAACGAACAGTCGCTTGCGGGGATCCTGCGCCATTCCGGCGATGAAGAAGCGATCGATCTTGATGAAATCCGGCTCCGCCAAGTACAGCAACTTCAAGCCCGAAAAGCCGGTACCGAAGTCGTCGATGGCCACCTTATAGGCCCTCGCTCCGGGCTCCCCCAAAACCTGCAGGGAGGCATCGAACCCCGGGGCTGGCTGCTTTTCGGATACCTCCAGACAGATGCTTTCCGGAAGCACCCCATACGGCGCGAGCACGGCGTCCACCTGGGCGGCGAGAGCCTGCCAACTTTCGATCTCACGGTTGTCCACGTTCAAGAATAGCCGTGTACGGGAAGCAAAGGGCAGGGAGACAAAAGCGGCTAACGCACGGTCTCGCAACGCCGCGCTCACCTGCCTCAACACCCCGTCCCTGTGGGCTTCGTCGAAGAACTGCTGCACCGAGCTGCAGCCAACCCTCTCCCAGCCACGCAGAAGGCACTCGAACCCGAACGCCACACCGCTGTGGATGTTGACGATTGGCTGGAAAGCGAACGTGGTCATCGCAAGTCGAGTCTGCCATGGGGGCGGCACCTCGGCCAGCACGCTGCCGGCCACCTTGCCATTGGCTCGCTTCCCACCCACCCTCATGCCGCCTGGCACGCCCCCGAACGCCTTCCACATGGTGTCCCTCTACCACCGAACAACTTTCGGCCCTTTCATGACACCCGTGCGACGTGAAAGGGGTGTGAATTTCGTAAGCGAGTAAGCTATCGCCGAGAAGCCATGGCACCCCCACACCCCCTCCCCCACCCACGCAGCGCGCGGCGGCGGGCGGCGTTTCTATTTGCCGCCAACGTGGCGGCGGTGCTGGCCGTCGCCGCAGTGGCGGCATGGTGGCTTCTGGCGCCGTCGTGGGGGCTTCTGGAAGAAGTCGGCGAACGGCGGCCGAGCGCGCCCTCGCGCATCTACGGCCAGCCCCCGGTGCTCCGCACCGGCGCCCCGCTGGTGCTGGCCGAGCTGGTGCGCCAGCTGGAGGCCCAGGGGTACAGGGCCAGCCTGGGCTCCACGCCACCTCCTTCCGGTCGTTTTCAGGTGCGCGCCGGTGGGCATATTCGCATCGGCGTGCGCGGCTCCCCGAGCCCCCAAGGGCCGCTCCCACCCCGCCTGGTGGAGGTGCAGCTGCAGTCCGGTCGGATTGCCGAGCTTCAAGTGGACGGGCGCAGTGCCAGCGCGGCGGCCCTGGAGCCGCCCTTGCTGGCGGCCGTTTACGGCCCCCGCCGACTGGAGCGCCGCCCAGTCACCCTCGCCGACCTCAACAACGATCTGGTGCGCGCCGTGCTGGCCGCCGAGGACGACGGGTTCTTCCAGCATGGTGGGCTGTCGCTCTCTGGCGTGCTGCGGGCGCTGTGGGTGGATCTTTCGGGCGGCGAGATTCGCCAGGGCGGCTCCACCGTCACCCAACAGCTCGCCCGCAACCTCTTTTTGAGCCAGGAACGCACCATCGCGCGCAAGGTGCGCGAGGCGGCGCTGGCCGTGGCGCTGGAGTTGGAACTTTCCAAGTGGGAGATCCTGGAGTCGTACCTGAACGTGGTGTACCTGGGAGTTCGCGACGGCGTGAGCATCATTGGAGTGGGGGCAGGGGCCCGGGCCTACTTCGGCAAGGACGCGCGGGAGCTGTCCCTGGCTGAGGCCGCGGCGCTGGCCGGCATGATCGCCGCACCGGGCCAATTTTCGCCGCTGGTCAACCCTGAGCGCTGCCGGCAGCGGCGCGACCACGTGCTGCGGCGCCTAGCCGAGTTGGGTTGGGCGGAGGGGGAGCGGGTGCGCTCCGCTCTGGCCGAGTCCTTGGAGGGCGCCCCAGAACCGTTGGCGCCCCGCCACGCCCCCTACTTCGTGGACCTGGTACGCCGGGAGGTGGCCCAGGGGTGGACCATCAACGCCCTCGAGGACGGCGGCTTCACCGTTCTCACCACCCTCTCCCTACCCGACCAGATGAGCGCGGCGAGCGCCCTCACTGGCGGCCTCGCCGCGCTGGAGCGGGGCCGCCCGAGGCGGAGCGAGCCACTGCAAGGAGCGCTGGTTTCCCTCGAACCCCGCACCGGCGCCATCCTGGCGTATGTGGGCGGCCGCGACTGGGCCGCCAGTCAGTTCGACCGGGTGGGGCAAGCGCGCCGCCCACCGGGCTCGGCGTTCAAACCAGTGGTGTACGCCGCCGCCTTCGCCCGAGGGGTCCTGACCCCCGCCTCACGCCTCGACGATGCGCCGCTCTCCTTGGACGTGGGCGGCACCTCCTGGACGCCCCAAAACGACGACGGCCGATTTGAGGGATCGATCAGCGTCCGCCGCGCGGTGGAAGAGAGTCGCAACGTGCCGGCAGTGCGGGCGGCGCTGGCCGTCGGGCTGGAGGAGGTGGCGGCCCTGGCCCGCCGCATGGGGGTGATTTCGCCCCTCGAGCCGATCCCCTCGCTGGCGCTCGGGGCGTTCGCCCTGTCCCCCTTGGAGCTGGCCACGGTGTACGGCACCCTGGCGGCCGGCGGGATGCGCCCCCGCACCCACGGGGTGACGGCGGTGCTGGATTCTGCCGGGGCTCCCCTGCCCCGCTCGGCGCCCCCCCTGGCGACGGTCTCCGCCCTTTCCCCCGAAGTGACCTTTTTGGTGACCTCGACGCTGGAAGGGGTGATCGCCCGCGGCACCGGGCGCGGGGTGCGCAGCGCCGGTCTAGAGGATCCGTTGGCTGGCAAGACCGGCACCTCCAACGACCGCCGCGACGCGTGGTTTGCCGGCTACGCCGCCGAGCGCGTCACCGTGGTATGGGTGGGGTACGACTCCAACGCCCCGACGCGGCTGTCGGGGGCCAGCGGCGCCCTGCCCATCTGGAGCCAATTCACCCTGGCGGTGCGCCCGCCCGGGGGCTACGGGCAGCTGGCCCGGCCCACGGGGGTGGTGAAGGTGCTCATCGACCCGGCCAGCGGCGGCCTGGCCACCAGCCGCTGCCCCCTCACCATCGAGGAGTACTTCCTCGCCGGATACGCACCTACCGGGCTGTGCCCGCTGCACGATCACGGGCGCGCCCACGCCCTCCCCCAAGACGAGCTCCCTACTCCTTCCCGCCGCTTTCTCGCCGGCCGGCCCCGGCCCCGCCGCTGAGCTTGGCAACCCTTCTGCAGGGCTGCTAGACTGCGGTCTACCAGGAGGTTCGATGGCCGGTGTGAGCTTTCGTAGGGTCGAAAAGCGCTTCGGCGAAACGACCGTCATCCAGCCGCTCGACCTCGAGGTGAAGGACCAGGAGTTCATGGTGCTGGTGGGTCCCTCCGGGTGCGGGAAGTCCACGCTGCTGCGGATGCTTGCCGGCTTGGAGGAGGTGAGCGCCGGCACCATCGCCATCGGTGGCCAGGTGGTGAATGACCTCCCCCCCAGGGAGCGCAACATCGCCATGGTCTTCCAGAACTACGCCCTCTACCCGCACATGACGGTGAAGGAAAACCTCGCCTTCGGCCTCAAGGTGCGCAAAACCCCCCGCGCCGAAATCGAGCGCAGGGTTCTTGAGACCGCCCGGCTTTTGGAGATCGAGCCCCTGCTCCACCGGCGGCCGCGAGAGTTGTCGGGGGGCCAGCGTCAACGGGTGGCCGTGGGCCGCGCCATCGTCCGCCAGCCCACCGTATTCCTTTTCGACGAGCCGCTGTCCAATCTGGATGCCAAGTTGCGGGTGCAGATGCGCGCCGAGCTGTCAAGCCTCCAACGGCGGCTGGCCACCACGACCATTTATGTGACCCACGACCAAGTGGAAGCCATGACCATGGGTCACCGGATCGCCGTCCTTCGAAACGGGGTGCTGCACCAGGTGGGCCCACCCATGGAGCTCTACGAGCGTCCCGCCGACACTTTCGTGGCCTCCTTCCTGGGCACGCCGCCCATGAACCTGCTACCGGGGATGCTCACCCAAGGGGGACAAGCCCTCCTGCTGGATGGCGTCAAACTGCCCCTCTCGCCCCCCCAGCGGCAGGCGGTGCTGGGCAGCCGCAGCGAAAGGGTGATGGTGGGCATCCGGCCCGAGCACGTGCTCGCCGGAGACGTGCCGGAAGCCGTCGCCGTTCGGGTGGAGGTAAAAGTCACAGAAGCGTTGGGCAGCGAGGTGGTGGTGCACTCCACCCTGGCAGGCGCCCCCCTCGTGGCCCGCCTGGGCGCCGTCGCTGTCCCCGCCCTCGGCGAAGTGATCACCCTGTCGCTGCCCACCGATCGCTTCCACTTTTTCGACGCCGCTACCTCCCAGCGCCTACCCATCTCCGCCGAGGGTGTCCCGGGGGCGGCGAACCGATGACCCAGGTCCAAGGGTTGTCCGCAGCTGGGGACTCTCGCACGGCCACCTCCCTGCCGGAGGCGCCCGCAGGGGGCGGCTTCCCCCAGGGGTTTTTGTGGGGCGCCGCCACCTCGGCGTACCAGGTGGAGGGCTCGCCCCTGGCGGACGGCGCGGGGCCGTCCATTTGGCATCGCTTTACCCACACGCCGGGGCGGGTCCTCACCGGGGAAACCGGCGATGTGGCGTGCGATCACTACCGGCGCACCGCGGAGGACCTCGCCCTCATGCGCGAGATCGGCCTGACCGCTTACCGCTTCTCGGTCTCCTGGAGTCGCATCCTGCCCGAAGGCAGCGGAGCGGTCAACAGCCGCGGCTTGGACCACTACGACGCCTGGGTGGATCAGCTGCTGGGGGCCGGTATTACCCCCATGCTCACCCTCTACCACTGGGACCTGCCCGCCGCCTTAGACGATCGGGGCGGCTGGCGCAACCCCGACGTAGCCCAATGGTTTGCCGACTACGCTACGGTACTCTACCGTCGCCTCGCCGACCGCGTCCCGCTGTGGGCGACCCTCAACGAGCCATGGGTGGTGGTGGACGCAGGTTATGTGCATGGCGTGCACGCGCCAGGCCAACGCTGCCCCTTTGCCGCCGCCCGTGCTGCCCTCAACCTGCTGCGCGCCCACGGCGCCGCGGTGCAGGCGGGGCGCGCGGCGGGGTGTCATGCCCTGGGCCTGGTGGTCAACCTGGAGCCCAAGTATCCGGCCTCCCAGGGGGAGGAAGACCGCGCCGCCGCCCGGCGGGCCGACGCCTACTGGAACCGCCAGTTCCTCGACCCTGTCCTGCTGGGGCAGATCCCGGAGGAGCTGCCGGCCCTGTACGGCGAAGCGTGGCCCCCCTGGACTCCGGCGGAGCTGGAGCTGATCCGCACCCCGGTGGACTTCATCGGCGTGAACTACTACACCCGTGGGGTGGTGCGGCACGATCCTACGGCCTTTCCGGACCGTGCCGCGCGGGTTAAGGTGGAAGGGGCGCTGTACACCGAGATGGACTGGGAGGTTTTTCCAGCCGGGCTCGAAGAGGTGCTGGTGTGGCTGAGCCAGCGCTACGGCCGGCCGGCCCTTTACATCACCGAAAACGGCGCGGCCTTCGCTGACCCGCCCCCGACGCCGGCCGGCGTCGTGGAAGACCCCCAGCGCGTGGAGTTTCTCCGCCAGCACCTGCGCGCCGCCCGTTCCGCCATTGCCCGGGGCGTGGATTTGCGCGGCTACTTCGTGTGGTCGCTGCTGGACAACTTCGAGTGGAGCCTCGGCACGTCCCGGCGTTTTGGCCTGGTGCACGTGGACTTCAGCAATCAACGGCGCACTTTAAAGACCTCCGCCACCTACTACCGCCAAATCATCCTGAGCAACGGCGCCGCCCTGGATGGGGAGTGAGCCGCTCGGAAAGAGCAACACGGCGCTGTGGTGAAACCCTAAAGGGGAACTTTCACGGCGTGCCTCGAGGCCGCACCACCAGCACTTGGGCGGGCAGCTCTTGGAGCATGAACTCTCCCCTGCCGTTGGCGCGCAGTTTCTCCCCGTTGGCGCTGGCCTCCCACCCCGGCGGGATGCCGGGCAGGGCCACGGCCACCCCGCCGGGCGGCATTCCCAGACCGGCCTCCACCCGAACCTCGATTTTCCCCTCGCCACCCACCAGGGAGTAGGTCAAGGGGCCGTAGGAGGTCCGCAGGCCGGTAACGCCAACGGTTTCTCCGCCCTCCAGCCAGGCCGCCGGCACCCCAGCGGCGAGCACCAGCGCGCCGTCCTCCCCGCGCTCGAAGGCGAAGATGTCCAAAAAAGCGCGCAAGAAATCGGAGCCCACCCAGGTGTGGGGCAGATCGCCCACAAAGCGCGCGGTACGCGAATCGCGCCAGACGATTTCGGGCCACTGCCGCCAGGCAGGGGGCTGGCGATGGGCCATGAACCACTCCAAAAGCTCCCACGCCCGCTCCCGCCAACCCAACCGGAAGAAGGCCCCCACCGCCCGCAGCTCGTAGGGGGTGTACTCGCGCCACGGGGTGCTGCCGTCGCGGCGGGCCACAAAGCGCTCCCAGTAGGCTTCGAAGGTGCGCTCCAACGCTTCGGCGGGCAGCCAGTGGGCGATCCCGAGCGGCGCCAGCGCCACCGTGGTGGAGGTGGGGTCGAAGTCCCCCAGCTCGGCGCACCCCGGCAGGTAGTCAATGCCGTGGTGGCCCATGGTGAGCTGGAGCGAAGTGACCAGATCGCTGCGCAGCTGGTCCCACGAGGCTACCAGGCGCGCCACGTCGTCGCCGTGCCCCAGCATCTGTGCTAACGCCGCGGCGTCGGCCAGGCCGCGCAGCGCCCAAAAGTTGTCCCAGTAGGAGTGCATGGGTTTGGCCGAATACCCCTCGTGGGAGATGGACTCGGGCAGCAGCCCGAAGAAGCGTTGGGCCTCCCCCCGACGATATTCGTCGGTGCGCCGCTGGGCGCGCAGGGCGTCGATGTGTCCAGCCGCCGCCCGCACCGCGGGCCACAGCTCGGCAGCCAGGGCCCGGTCGCCGGTCAAGCGCACCGTTTCCGCCACCAGGAAGATGAACTGCCCATCGCTGTCGTGCTCGGGTACCGGGTCGGCGCCGCGGTGGTCGACGCAGCACGGCACCTTACCGCTGGGGTACTGGTACGTCGCGTACCAGCGGGCAAACTGCTTTACCTCCTCGACCTTTCCCAGCCGCAGCAGGGCGGTGGCCATCATCGCGCCGTCGCGGATCCAGGCGCGCTGGTAGGCCCGCGCCCCCGGCTGCAACGCCGGGCCATCCCGGTTGATCAGGGTAAAGGCCAGGTTGGCCAGGGCGGTGTCCAGCAGCTCCCGGCCCCCCGGCGGCAGCTGGAAGTCCACCCCGGCCAGCCGCTGGCGCCAGCGCTGGGCAGTGGCCTCCAGGTGGGTGGCGAATACCCTCGCCCAGTGCCTCGCTTCGTCCCCGGCCGAAAGCTCCCGCCCGCTATCCAAACCC